>Ga0315284_10012084_pt1 | contig 12301 bp, 8 predicted proteins | sample YL17G09_16_MG_FD_203696 | JGI IMG/M metagenome (GOLD analysis project Ga0315284, IMG submission 203696) | Sediment microbial communities from Yellowstone Lake, YNP, Wyoming, USA - YL17G09_16 | ecosystem: Environmental > Aquatic > Freshwater > Lake > Sediment | place: USA: Wyoming | collected...
ATCTACGCTCTGCACGAAACCCGCTATGAACTGGTAGGATGAGCCGTCATGAAAAGTACGCTAAAACCGGATGAGCCCCCTTTACTTGCAGGCGAGCCTCTCTGTTGGGAAACACCGGTCTTGAGATTCGCCTGCATCTTGTCGCTTTGAACCGGTCAACATCCTTATCCCCGGACACGAGGAACTTCAGGAAGGACTTCTCCTGAAATCTGCATGTCTGCGCGATGCCCAGCAGAAGCAGGTAGTGCAGGGCCGATTTCCTGTAAAAGGACCCAGATATCTTCCGTTGAACAGCCAACTGTCTTATAGCCCTTTCTCCCGTGTTGTTGTTCCAGGGAAGACCGTCCTCCTGGAGAAAGAGGAACAGGACATCTCGGTACCGCTCGAATCGCTTCTGGTACTTGACAACGAATTCGGATTCGTATGTTCTTCCGATTATTCTGGCCTCATAGAACCTCTCCACGGGTTTCAGGAATCGCCGTAGATGCCAGCTCTTTACTCCGTACCGGTCCACCGCCTGGAAGATGGGCACAAGGAGATCCCTCAGTTGCCCAACAAACGATTCGAACTCCCTGTCGGCAGGAGCCTTCCACAGATCGTCGTTTATGTCCCCTATCAGGTGAACCCAACACTTCTGCTGTCTACACTTCACCCCATCGTACCCGGGATAGAAGTCCGATATCAACACTCCCCCATACCCGGAGAGCATTTCGCGTACGATGGCTGGTTCCCGGCTTTCTGTGAGTCTGAAGAACACGTGCGGACCATCCGTGAAGACCCATACGTAGTGATCCGTTCCCTGAATACTGAGCTTTGTCTCATCGACGTGTACAAAGGGACCATCGAGAATGTGACGCACGAGCCTCCTTTCTGTGACGGCATATTCCTCTGCGAAACGCTTCATGAAATTCACGATGCTCGCCTCCGTCGTCTTCTCACCGAAGAGGTCTTCCGTACATTGGGTGATTATGCGATACGGAAGGCGAAGGACAATACGTTGATGAATAGCCCATGCCTGAAACCCCTTGCCAAACAACTGATAACTCCGACTGATCGCGGGCGGATTATAGTCCAACCTGCATCGTTGACAGAATGCTTTTGGCCCTACGTACCGCGTTACGGTCTTCTTGCAGCCTGTCTTGCTGAATACCAGATCAATCAGTGGCTTCTGTGCTTGGCGATCGGTCTTCACAAGAACCTCGCCCTTGTGTCTTGGGCAGATTCGCTTTGAGCGAACGCGAATAGTCCGTCCCGCCTTCACTGGAGCGATTCGCTGATATGCTTGGTGGCCTTTACGGGCACCACGTTTTCTGACCGCAACAGCCCCTTCACACGGCGACTCCCGAAGTGCGAGTCTCTTCTTTGGGTAATCGGCGTGGGCAAACCTCAATATCGCGTCAAGACGCCTGTGGATCTCCCCGGCTTCCTCCGTGCATTGCTGCTTGGGGCGATCCGCGAAGTCGATGTTGTTGAGGTTGGAATCCGCGGTCCGCACGATCTTCGTGAGTTCATCCGTCAGCAGGAGCAACGCTCGACAATCCTCCTCATTGTATGCGATGAGCAAGTCCTTGTAGCGATTTTCTCCCGACTCCTCCCAATGATGCCGCCAAGCAAGACTCTGTAGCCCCGACGCCTCGGGCAAAGACCAAGTTGCACCAAGATACCTACCGATGTCCTTCAAGCCGTTGGACTTGACTGGAAAGTACACGCTGCCGTGGATAGACGCATTGATGTTGACAAGCCGCTTCCGGATCGAATCGCAGGTGATGCCATGGCGCCTTTCGAGGACTGCGATCGCGTGTTTCTCATAGCGCCCGTAATGGTAGATTGGTGCGTCGGGATGCTCGTTCAACCTGCTAATGAGCGTATCGAACGCGGTTCGCTCTTGCTCCAGGTCGTCGGCCCAGAACGCATGATAACGTCTGGTCTGATCGCGGCCCACCAATACACCGAAGAGATAGTAAAACCCACGGTCGGGTACCCCTTCAATATCGAGGAATAGTTCCACATTGGCTCGGACTATCTTCGGGACCTGCTGGAGATATATCTTGCCGGTTCTGATGGCAAGCGCCTGGAGTTCCACGTTGAAGGGTGCCGATCTGCCCCGAGGACGCTTGCGAGATCGCCTGGGACGGAAGAGATATGACAACTGATTGATGCTGAAGATGCCCTTTCGGTGATAGCGACGAAGCAGCTTGGGCGTGATCCGGTCGAGGAGGGTAAGATCGTCGGCTTGGCGTGCGCATTCCTCACACTCGACACGGAATACGCAATATGGACAGTGGCCATTGAGAAGCACCCCTGGCTCGGTTGGCTGCGAGTTGGACGATGTCCACCCTCGCAGAGTGGCCACGACTGATTCCACTGACGTGTATGGAGCGTCCAACCTTACCGAATGACGATCACCGCCCTCGGTTACTACAAGGCCACGTGCGGCTGGTCTTTGCTGAAGCTGCTTGAGCACATAGCCGATGAAGTGAAGCTTGTTCTTGTGCTCATCATCAAGACGATGCGTCCCAGCAACGACTACCGGCTCGTAGCGCAGGCTGTTTCCGCGACGAGCGGTCTGCTTGGCTGCAAGCAAGGCATCTGGGCACGCTTCGAGATCCTGGAATCGGAGCATTGGGCGTATAACGATTTCTGCACGAGAATGGATGTCTTGCGCGATTGTCCCACCGGCTGTGGTCGTGCCAGATGTGAGTGCAGCGAGGTACTTGGCGGCGTTCCTCGTGGCCGAAGCGGAAATCACTTGGACATATTCATGCAATTGACCGACCGGATGACCTGAAAGAAGGAGAAAAGCCTTTCGCGGACAGTGGTGGTAGGCAACGTAGTCGTCGGTACACAGCAGAGATCTCATCGTCCGTAGCTCGAGTGCTTCCATGTGTCCAAGCACAATCGATCACAAAGATCGTTCTCGTGATACCGGCGCGGGTAGAGTACGAGCGTACCTCTTCCGTCTGCTCTTCGGTCAGGACGACGGTCGATGGCTGGCAACTCGCAATACGGACAGTGGCTCATACGTCTGAGCTTGCCCGTGTTTGAGTATCCCGTCTCATGTACGTCATACAGATTCATCCAGCAACTCCTGTCGCTCGTTGCTGCGCCTGTCGGCCAGTGTACTGGAGCAAGAAGCGAAAGGCAAGCGCGCAGTTTATGGGCGGCTCTGACGGCGCTCCATTGTGGCGCGGATGCCGGCCAATGGGAGGCAGGCGCTGGCAAGATAGTTGGGCAACTGGCGCTTTTTGCCGAGCACCCACTCGCACGCGCCGCCGGTCCGGAAGTCGGCTACGAGGTCGAGCACTGTCTGATCCGCAAGCCTGGGGTCTACGCGATCGAGGGCGTACGCGAACCAACCTGTGGGCGTCGCCCAGTAGCCGCCGTTCTGATAGGTGTCACGAGGGGTGCTGCAGGTTTCCCAGTAGACGCCGGCGGGCAGATGGCGAACCTGGCCTCGCTGCACGAGCTGTGAGTAATGGTCCCTGAAGTATCGGGCGATGGCCGTTGACTGGTCCTCGTCCGCCACCGCCAGATAGACTGCAAAGGCGGAGCCCCAGATGTCGTGCTCTCGGCAGCGCAGAGTGGCGGCTCGGAAGAGGCCGACTTGCGGATCCCAGAAGACTTTGCGGATACTCCCGGCTACGGCATCGGCCTCGGACTTCCATGCGTATGCATCGTCCGTGCGACCGGCGGCGGTCAACAGGTCGGCGAGCCTGCGGCCGGCCTCCACATACAGCAGCGAGCAAAACAGGACGTCGCCCTCCTTGCGTACTGTGTCCGTGAAGCCGTAGGGACAGCGATCCCACTGACCGGCTTTGATGTGGACCAGCTTCGTCTCGGGATTGCGCGGCACGGCCTTCATTGTTTTGACGAGGGCGTCGATAACCTCTTTGAGGAACGCCGTGTCCTGCGTCTTGCGGTACGCGTGCCAGGCCACGGCGACGGTGAACTGCGAGCCGTCGGCCACAGGGTTGGCCCCCATGGTTCCGTAGCCGGGCTGGTAGATCGGCCGGCCGTCGAATGCGACACAATCCACGCCGGCCCCATCCGCTCTCAGGCTCCTGATGAACAGTCTGCTCGCGCCGAGCAACTCCTTCTCTGAATAGGAGTCAATGGACCCCTCCAAGGAGTAAGCAAAGTCCCGCAGCCAGAACGCCTCATAGCCGGTGCCCACCTGTGGCGGAAACGCCGCGGTGCCGTCCTTCATCGTCCGCCGGCTGGCGCGGATGAGGCGGTGGGATTCGCTCTCAAGCCACTTGACCGCGTCGGGAAGGTTTGACGAGTCAGCGACAACATCCGGCGTGCCTGCAAATAGCATCAGTGCGGCGGCAAACAGGAACCAACGGCAGCTCTCAGCCATCTGACGACAACTCCAACTGCTTTTCCAGACCTCACAAGCACCGTTGTCATTGTAGTCCCAATCGAGCCGGAAAAGAAGACTTGATCTTTCCCTGGACTCTGGGTGGCAGCGTCAAGGCCGAAGGCATTGGGGATGGCTCCTTTGCTGTGAAGAAGACCATCGCCAAGCTTCGCTTGACGATGCCACCCAGAGATTCAAGAGTTGCACTTTGAGAATCTGAGGATCAATAGTAGCCCTGATGCGTACTCACCACATGGGGAATCGGCTGCACAGGTCGCGGACCTGTTCCGCGATCTCCTCGCGGAAAGCGTCATCGAGGTGGTAGTCGGTTTCGCGGTGGATCTCGACGTGCGTCAGGACGTTGTCGACGAGATGCGCGGTGGCCTCCATCTGGGCGGGGCCCATGCCGTTGCGGGTGACGATGGGCGTGCCGAGCCGCATGCCGCTGGTGATTCGTGGGCTCTGCGTGTCGTAGGGCAGCCAGTTCATGTTGACGCTGATGCCGCAATCTTCGAGGCATTTCTGGGCGATCAGGCCGGTCATGCCCGGGCGGAAATGTGCCACGTTGGCCAGGAACAGGTGGTTGTCCGTCCCGCCGGTGAGGAGGTCGTAGTCGAGATCGTGGAACTGTTGTGCGAGGGCCTTGGCGTTCTCGACGATTCTGAACTGCCGCGACCTGTACTCCGCGGAGAGGGTTTCCTTGAAGAAGACGGCCTTGGCGGCGACGTTGTTCAGGTACGGCGTACCCTGGAAGCCGGGGAAGGTGGTCTTCTCGATCCGCCCCCACAGCGGCACGGTCCTCCTGCCCGCCTGGATGGGCATATCGAAATCCCGGCCCATGACGATCAGCCCGCCGCGCGGGCCGCCGGGCTTGTAGGTGCTTGTCGTCGTGAAGTGAGCGTAATCCACGGGCGAAGGATGCGCGCCGGCGATCACCAGGCCCGAGATGTGCGAAATGTCGGCCATGAGGTACGCGCCGACTTCATCGGCAATGTCGCGGAACTGCGCGAAATCGATTGTCCGGGAGTAGGCGCTGGCGCCGCAGATGATCATCTTCGGCTGGAACCGGCGGGCCTGCTCGCGGATCGCGTCATAATCCAGCAGGAAGGTGTCGCGGTCCACGGTGTACTGCTCGACCTCGAAGAACTTGCCCGCAAAGGAGACCCTGGCCCCGTGCGAGACGTGGCCGCCCTGGTCCATGCTGAGGCTCAGGATGCGGTCGCCGCTTTCGAGCACGGCCATGAGGACGATCTGGTTGGCCCCGGTGCCTGAGTGGGGTTGCACGTTGGCGTAGCGGGCCCTGAAGGTTTCCTTGGCCCGATTGATGGCGAGCGTCTCCAGGCTATCGACGATCTGGCAACCGCCGTGGAAACGGGCGCCGGCGAATCCTTCGGTAGTCTTGTTCTGGACGACCGAGCCGAGCGCGGCCAGGACGGCCCGCGAGCAGTGGCTTTCGGCCGCGATGAGCTGCAGCGTGGTCTGCTGCCGGTCGTACTCCTTGCCGAGGAGATGGTACACCTCTTCGTCGCAGTGTGCCAGGGCGCCGAGCAGGCCGTCATGGTAGTCGTCGCTGGTCAGCGGCCTCGGCCGCATCGGCTCCACGATCTCATGGACCTGCTTGTCGATGCCATTCAACACTCCGCCGGGGTGTGTGTTTGCCAGCATGCTTACCTTCGACTCCTTTCCAAGGCCGGGCCAACCTGTTCTACACGGCTGCTGTCCTTCGCATTATCGGCAATCGCACCCGTTTAACTGAAGAGAGTACGGAAAGTACGTACGATGTCATTGAAAGTGACGTACACCAGGAGCGCGAGAACCATGACCCAGCCCGCATAGGCCACGACGCCCTGGGCCCGCTCGCTCAGAGCGGTGCCGCGGATCTTCTCAAGGATCATCAGCACGACCAGTCCGCCGTCGAAGGGAGGAATGGGCAGGAAATTGAGTACGGCGATCGTGGCGCTGATCAGGCCGAGGAAATAGGCGTAGTTGATCAGCGGCTGTTCTCTTACGATCTGATAGCTAAGCGTAATGATACCGACGGGGCCCATCAGATTCTTGGGACTGATCAGCCCTGTGAGGAGCCGCTTGAGCGTGACGTACGTTTGTGCGATGAACATGCCGGTCCTACGGTATCCCATGCCAAGTGCATCGAACGGTCCTTTGGCTTGGTAGAGTTTCTGTAGGGGCTTGAAAGGCATCGATTCGGCCAGAACCGACTCAACCGTGATCGACTGCTGGGCCGGCTGCAGGGTGACCCCTCCCTCCGTCTGCCCGTCGAGCTGGTAGTGCAGGGTAACCGGCTGGTTGCCCCACTGCCGCACCTCGCGGACAACATCATAGAAGCTCGACACGGGCTTATCGTTGACGCTGACGATCCTTGCCCCGCGGGGTATCTCAAGCGCCGGCGACCCGCCCTGCGCCGATACCGTGTCGGCGACGACGGCATGTTGCGCGTCCAATGCGGGCGTGAAGCCGATCACGACGCGGTTGGTGTCGTGCCCTCGCTTTGGCGTAACTGTAACCGTAAGCGTTTGCCCGACGCCGTTGGCATCGGCTCGTAAGACCGTCAGCGGCAATGGCTTGTCTTCATACTTGACCGTGATATCGCGGAGTTCCTTGTAAGTGGGGTTCTGCATGTCGGCCGCGGTGAGGATAATGTCGCCGGGCTTGAGGTGTTGCGTCTGTTCCGCCCCATCCTGCGCCTGGATCGCCGGCGTTTGCTTGCCATCAACACCCGCCACGCGAAGCCGTGGAATCATCGAACAAACCTGGTTCAAATCCGCGTTGGTCTCGATGTCGCCATTTCTGGCCGCGGCCCAATCGAGAAGCAACTCCGTCCGGACCATCTCGGGGCCACCGGCCGCTTGACGCTCGGCCGTTATCTTGATCTTGGGGGCGAGCGTCTGCCTGACAACGCCCTCAAGCTCCCAAGAGTGCGAAACCTCTGTGCCGTCGGCGGACACGACGCGATCCCCGGGAAGCAGCCTGGTTCGCTCCTGCAGCACTTCAGGTTCTGCGACCTGGGCGATCGTCAGACTGAGCGGCTGAAGAATGCCGAACTCGCGAAATGAGCTTCCCGACGACTCCTTGGCGACCAAATGCTTCTTCTCAACCGTGCCGTCCTGATGACGGACGACTATCGGCACCGGCTCGCCGACATCGGACAGTGCCGAGGCAATCATGATGTTGCTGAAGTCGAGGTCCTTTCGCATGCCGTCGATCTCGATGACCTCGTCGCCGGGTCGCAGACCCGCCTTGGCCGCCGGAGAGTTGGCAGTGACGCCACCGACGACAGGGGGGGGCAGCTCGATGCCCACAAGGAAGACGACCATGAAGATCAGGGCGGCGCTGATGACGTTGAAGATCACGCCCGCCGAGATCACGGCGATCCGCGCGCTGATGGGCTTACAGGCAAACGACCGCGGATCGTTGATCTGTTTCACGGGGCCGGTGTCTTCCTGGCCCAGAAGCTTGACATAGCCGCCGAACGGGAAGAAGCCGACGCGATACTCCGTTTCCTCGGGCGGTTCCGCCGGCTCGTCCTCCTTGCCGGAGTGGAGACCGGGCAGGACCCGGAACTTGTACCCGGCCTTTGTCCGGCGGATTCCCAGGAGCGTTGGCGGCATGAAGATCGAGAAGGCCTCGACCTTGATCCCCGACAGCTTGGCCACGATGAAATGGCCGAATTCGTGCACCAGCACGACGGCGCCGAAGCCGAGCAGAACGATAATCACATTGCTGAATACTCCGAAGTTCCGCGCGATGAAGTAGATCGCGACCCCTGAGATCGCCGCCCAGAACACGCCGTTGAACAATCTCATCCGCACCTTTGCCGTATCCGACATTCAAACACTCCTAGTATTTACGATTTACGACTTACGATTTTCGATTTACCATTTGGTCCATACAGCAAGTATCGGGTCTGGCACACTGTCCAGCCGGAAATCGTGAATGGTAAATCGTAAATAGTAATTCGTCTACACCCGTTTATCTCATCGACGGACGAATAGCTTGTCCTTGACTTCCCTTCTCGCCCACGCATCGGCCTCAAGCAGCTCATCGAGGCACGTCGTATGCCTGACCTTATGTTTACTCAGGCAATGCTCGACAAGTTCCATGATTTGCAGGAACCTGATCTCGCCGGCCAGAAATCGTTCCACGGCCGCTTCATTGGCGGCGTTGAACACGACCGCCGCCGTGCCGCCGACCCTGCCGACCTCATAGGCCAGAGGCAGCGCCCGGAACGTCTCGGGGCTGGGCCGTTCAAAATGCAATTCGCCGATCTCCTCCAGCCGCAGACGCTTGGCAATGCCGCAGACGCGATCCGGGTACGTCAGGGCGTACTGGATCGGCAGACACATGTCCGGCTCGCCGAGTTGGGCGACCACCGAGCCATCCACGAACTCCACCAGAGAATGCACGATGGACTCGGGGTGAATCAGGACCTCGATCCGGTCCACGGGCACGTCGAATAGCCACCGGGCCTCGATCACCTCCAGTGCCTTGTTCATCATGGTCGCCGAGTCAATCGTGATCTTGGGGCCCATGTTCCATGTGGGGTGGTCCAACGCCTGTTCGAGCGTTACGTCCTGCAGCTCCTCCAGCGTCGCGCCGCGGAACGGCCCGCCCGATCCGGTCAGCAGGATTCGCTGCACTTCGTGGGCTGCGCCCGACCGCATGGCCTGAAACACGGCCGAGTGCTCGCTGTCCACCGGAAGCAGTGTGCTGCCGTGCTCCTTTGCAACTTGCGTGAGCAGCTCGCCCGCCATGACGAGCGGCTCCTTGTTGGCGATCGCCAGGCGCTTGCCGGCCCGCGCCGCCGCCAGGGCCGAAGGCAGGCCAGCCGCTCCCACCACCGCCGTCAGCACCGTATCCACCTCGTCCGACTGCACGAGATCGCTGAGACTGGCCGCACCCGTCAGTATCCCGACATCCAGATCGCCGGCCAGGGCCCGGAACCGCGATGCACTATCTGCGTCGGTCACGGCTACGAGCCGGGGCTTGTACTGCCGGGCCTGTCTTGCCAGAAGCTCCACGTTGCGGTGCGCGCTCAGGGCCACCACCTGATACTCCGGGCCGAGGGCTTCAATCACGCGCAAGGCGTTGCGGCCGATGGAGCCGGTCGATCCCAGTATGGCAATTCCTCGTGGCATATCCTACCATCAAAAGTCAAACTCCCTCGCTCTCAGGACGACGCGAGTTCCTGCCCCCGACCTGCGTTCAGGCTCGGGGAAAGGCACAGGAACACCCTTCGCCGGCCCCGCGGACAACGGGAACGATAGTATGACGAAAATGGCCCGACTGTCAAGCTGCAAGGTCTCCATTCGCCGTCGCTTCGCTCAGGATGACAAAATCCCGCCAAATAAAGAAGGCCATAAGTGGGAAGCTTATGGCCTGTCGCTTGTAACCGAAATATCGTGTGTTGTGTTTTGTCAAATTGTCGTATGGTATGCATTTTCTCAGTACTCCAGAGGCGGCGGACGGATCAGGGCCGAGGAGTACCATTGCTCCATGAGGTTATCCTGCTCACCAATCGTGGGTTGAAAGTCGCGTTGTTTGATGTCGTGGGTTTGGTCTGTGGACTGGGGACACAGGCAAAGTCCCAGGAACAGCCACAGGATTTCAGCGACGAACTTCCATGTCTTCATGATGCCGATCCCCAAATGTTCCACGGGTGGTATCGGCGCGGCTCGGATGAATTCCTTAGCGCATTTTTGCGTGGCCGCCCGCGTTGTCCGGACCTGGGATTCCAGGGGTCCTGCCGGTCGGCCGATAGCAGTACTGAAAACGGGCATTGTCCGGTCCTCATTCTCCGGGCCGCCCGCCGGGTAGGGAAGAACCCGCGTTATCAGGTCTGATATGCGAGGCGGCTCGCGCGCAAAAAATCTTTGCGCGCGGGCGGATTTAGTGCTGAAAAAGCGGTCTATCGGTTTCGTTGCAGCAGGGCGGCGGTCAATCCGTGCAGAACGCCGGCCCGCGAGCCGAAAGGCGCCAGGGCCTCAATGGCCTCCCGGGCCAGCGTGCGCTCCAGCTCCCTGGATTTTTCGATTCCGACGACGGCCGGATAGGTGCACTTGGCGGCCTCGGCATCCTTTCCCGCCGTCTTGCCCAATTGCTCGCTGGAGGCGCTGACGTCAAGGATATCGTCGGCGATCTGAAAGCCCAGGCCGATTTTCAGCCCGTAGCGGGCCAGGGCGTCCAGTTGTGCCGCGTCTGCCCGGCCGCACAGGCCGCCCATCACGGCCGCGCAGCGGAACATCTTGGCGGTCTTGTTGGTATGGATGTATTCGAGGGTTTCAGAACTGCCGGCGGTGTTTTCCGCCTTGAGGTCGGCGATCTGGCCGGCGATCATGCCTGCCGCCCCGGCCGCCTCGGCCAGTTGGCCGACAAGCTCGACGGCCAGCCGGGCGTCCCCGATCCTGCGGGCGAGGACCTCGAATGCCAGCGTCAGAAGGGCGTCCCCCGTGAGAATCGCGGTCGCCTCGTCGAACGCCTTGTGGCAGGTCGGCCGGCCCCGCCGAAGGTCGTCGTCGTCCATCGCGGGCAGGTCGTCGTGGACCAGCGAGTAGGTGTGGACCATCTCGATAGCGGCCGCCGCCACTCGGGCATCGGCATTGTCCTGCCCGGCCGCCAGCTCGCAGCACCACAGCAGCAGGGCCGAGCGGATTCGCTTGCCCGGCGAAGAGAGCGTGTACGCCAGGGCCTTCTTCAACTCTCCGGGGATGTCCTTTCGCTCGGCCAGGAGTTGGTCGAGCGTGCCGTTGACGATCTGGACCTTATCGTTCAGCAGGGCGTTGAAGTCGGAATCGGCCGGCCGTGTCGCAGGCATATTTACTATTTACCAATTACATCTTACCATTGAGAGGAAGTGTGCTCAGCCCGGCTCGGGCTGGTGTTGTCACGGGTCATAGTAAATGGCAAATGGCAGATCGTCAATGATATTGGTTCTGGGCGTGACGGCCTCGGGCAAGGGCAGGGCGGCGTTCGAGCTGGCCCGCCGGCTCGACGGCGAGATCGTCTGCGTGGACTCGATGAAGGTCTATCGGCGGATGGACATCGGCACGGCCAAGCCATCCCAAGAGGCCCGGCAGCAGGTTCGATATCACATGATCGACGTCGTCGAGCCCAGCGAGTCGTTCAGCGTCGGACTGTTTCTGGAAAAGGCAAACGCCGCGATCGAGGACATCCGCAGCCGGGGCAAGGCGGTAATCGCGGTTGGCGGCACGGCCCTGTACATCAAGGCCCTGCTCTACGGCCTGTTCGAGGGTCCCGGCGGCGACGAGCAGGTCCGGACCGAGCTGCGGGTCAGGGCAGCGGCGGAGGGGCTGGCCTCGCTCCATCGCGAGCTTGCCCGCATCGACCCGGAGGCGGCCGGCCGGATCAATCCCAACGACGCCAAGCGCATCGTCCGCGCTCTGGAGGTCTATCAGCTTACAGGCAAGCCCATTTCCGGCTTCCAGAAGCAGTTCGAGGCAGAGCGGACGATTCAGGACTGGACAATTATCGGACTGCGCCGCGAAAGGGCGGTCGAGTGCCACCGAATCAATGCCCGGGTCAAGAAGATGATCGACTTGGGCTTGGTGGATGAGGTCAAATCCCTGTTGGCCGAGGACAAGCCCTTGAGCCGGCAGGCACGCTGCGCGATCGGCTATGCCGAGGTTATCGGATACATGGAGGGCCGGATGAGCCTGGACGACGCGGTCGAGCTGATCAAGAAGAACACCCGCCGCCTAGCCAAAGGCCAGCGCACTTGGTTCAAGACCTTCCGCCCGATGCACTGGATCGACATCGATCCGGAAGAGCCCCCCGAAAGCATCATGGATCGCGTCCGGCAGGCGATCCAATGATGACAGCCGTCAGAATCAGCCGTTGAGGTTCTTGCTCTCATACGGATTCTGATTAATTCGTGCGCGGCATCCATTCTGTGCGGCAGATCGAACG
>Ga0315284_10012085_pt1 | contig 12301 bp, 7 predicted proteins | sample YL17G09_16_MG_FD_203696 | JGI IMG/M metagenome (GOLD analysis project Ga0315284, IMG submission 203696) | Sediment microbial communities from Yellowstone Lake, YNP, Wyoming, USA - YL17G09_16 | ecosystem: Environmental > Aquatic > Freshwater > Lake > Sediment | place: USA: Wyoming | collected...
CGGTTAGGATCACGACGGCTGGATCACCACTTGAGAAGATGCGTGAGAAGATTGAAAAACTGGGACTAACGGATAAGGATGTCAGTGGGGCGGTGCAGTGGGCAAGAAGACAAAGGAAGGATTAAGAGTCGTCCTGGACACCAATGTGTTTGTGTCGGCCTTGCTGTTTCGCAGAGAGATCTCGAAGCTTATCAGATGGTGGCAAGAAGGGAAAATTGTTCCCGTTGTAACCAGAGAGACCTATAATGAACTTTCCGCAGTGCTAAAGTACCCGAAATTTCAGCTCTCTGCTGAAGAAATCAGGGCAGTACTGAGCGAGGAAGTCCTTCCGTATTTATCCGTATTTAGATGTCATTGAAGTCACCCACCATGTTAAAGGAATGAGTCCGGACCCCGAGGATGACAAATTTCTTTCCTGTGCCGTTTCTGGGGAAGCCACCTATCTGGTGACCGGGGATAAGGGGCTTCTTTCCCTGGAGCAATACCGTGGTCTTCGAATTATGGGAGTCAGAGAATTCATCGAGAAAATGGAAAAGAAATAGAACAGTTTGGAGGGATGAGTCGCATAGTCGGTTAGTCTGTTAGTCGGATAGTTAAGGACTATGAGACTATCAGACGATGAGACTACAAGACTGTCATTTAGAAACGCTCCACTTCCCTTTGAGTTGGTGGAGAGGAAATTGATGGGTGTAGGGGACAAAGGCTAAACTGACCTCCCCCTGTTCCAGGATCCTGGTCAATATCTCCTCCACCTCCTTCTGTGGGGCCAGGTCAAAACCTACTGCCTCATTGCTTTTCCAGTCGAGGATCCAGATCTTCATCAGGACCCTGGAGGGATCCTCCACTAATTTAATCGCCTTCTGCGCCACTTCAGCCATCAGATCAAAAGACTTTCTCAATTCGATACCCTTGCCTTTCATCGCCTGACGGTGATAGGCCATGATGGCATAGTAGTCGAAATCCTTTGCCAGGGCCTCCGGGAGGGTCTGCGAAAACCAGGCCGCGCCATTGGACTGATTGAGAATAGTCTCAAAATAGAGATTGATCGCAAACTGCAGCTTCGGATTTGACTCCCTCGCCGCATTCATCAGTTGTTTGGCCACATTCATCAACCAGCGGTTCTTCCAGTTCGCCCAGGTCCAGAATTGGTCTGTATAACTCTTGGCGAAATATCTCCCAGACTCCGATTTATAAGGATCGACATAGAAAATATCCGGATGTGGGGAATATCCGTACTCCTTCAGGAATGCTTTGTTCGCCTCAATGCTGAAGTCCTCATTGTGGTAGAGAATCAGGTCATCCTGAAAGAGGATCCCATCAATGGGATAGCGGCCGAGATCACGGTAAAGACCCTCCAGTCGCTTCAGGACATCGGGATGAAACAGGTTAAACCCCCTTCCGATCTCCATCTTCTTCGTTTCGAAATTATAGCTCTTACAGAGATGCTCGGGTTGTCTCTCTTTCCCATAGGTGGCATACCGCGTTGTCATCCAGGCAAAGAGGTCAAGTCCATTCCGATGGGCAATCTCCGCTATTTTTTCCAGGATATCATCGATGACCAGGGCATGCTCTGTTTTGAAGTAGACCCCCTCCTCGTAGCGGGACTTCACGAACTTATACTTTGGATCTCCCTTGTTCTGAAAGACTCTGAAGATGAGCGTGTCCACCCCTGCATTCTTCAACTCCTTCACCCGCTTCTCCACTTCACTTAAGTTCTTTCCATCTAAATACGCAACCTGGGCGCAGACCCGCCTCTTCACCTTTTTCGCCTCGGGAACGACACCTGTCACGGCTCTCTCTGGGGGGGCCTTCACTTCCTCCTTGAGGGAAACCTTTACTTCTGCCTTTTTCGGTTCCTCCGGAGCAGGTTTCACTTCCACCACAGTCCCGCTGATCTCCTTCTTCGGTCTGACCTTCTCCCTGGCCACCCTCAATCCCTGCTCCGATTCTCTCGCGCGGTCTCCCTCCGGATAAGCCTTGAGATAGTATCCGAACTTCTGAATGGCCTCCTCATACTTTTCCATCTTCAGAAAGGACTGTCCCATCATATAGTGGGAATAGGAAACTAATCGACTGGTAGGAAAAGACTGGATCAACTTTGAAAACCCTTCGATGGCCTCCTGATATCTGCCCTTATAGTAAAGTCCCATGGCAGAGTCATAAATGTCCCCTGAGCCAACGGGCTTCTCCTGTCCCTGGACAAGAGAGATAGATAGAAAAACAAAGACAATCAAAAATGACCCGATGCTTAACTTCTTCATAAGACCTCCCTGTTTTTAATAATCATTGCAAAATAACCAATGAGCATTGACCATTGAAAATTGATGCTAAAATAATTTATCGATGGCCTCCCCAATGGTCTTCACACCGATCAATTCGATCCCTTTGACCCCTTTTACTTTCTCCTGATTCGGTTTGGGCAGAAGGATTCGTTTAAATCCTAATCTCACTGCTTCCTTCACCCTCACCTCCGGTTGGCTCACTCCCCTCACCTCGCCCCCCAGTCCCACTTCTCCAAAAACGGCCATTTCAGGATCGATCACTTTATCCCGAAAACTTGACGATATGGCGGCGATCACGCCTAAATCAACGCCGGGTTCCTCCACCTTCATCCCCCCGGCAATATTAAGAAAGATGTCTTGATTGTTAAGGTGGACCCCCAGCCTCTTTTCCATCACGGCGACTAAAAGCGAAACCCGGTTGGCATCCACTCCCTGAGCTGTTCTCCGGGGAACGCCGAAGTTCGTTGGAACGACGAGGGCCTGAAGCTCGATGAGAATAGGCCTTGAGCCTTCGACACTGGGCATCACCACTGAACCTGAAGCGGGTTGGGTCCTCCCGGAAAGAAAGAACTCAGAAGGATTGATCACCTCCACCAGTCCTGAATCCTTCATCTCAAAAACCCCGATCTCATTAGTGGAACCGAAACGGTTTTTAACAGCCCTCAAAATCCGGAAGGCGTGATTGGCTTCCCCTTCGATATAGAGAACGGTGTCCACCATGTGCTCCAGAACTTTTGGCCCTGCGATAAAACCCTCCTTAGTCACATGGCCGATGAGAAAGATTGGGATCGAGAGATGCTTTGCCAGATAGAGCAATCGACTGGATGCCTCCCTTACTTGAGTGATCGATCCAGGTGTCGAAGGAAGTTCAGAGGAATAAATGGTCTGAATCGAATCAACCACCACGGTCAAAGGTCTGAGTGCCTGGATATCCTGGAGAATTTTTTCTAAGGAGGTCTCAGAAACCACAAAGAGGTGTTCTGATGAAACTCCCAATCGATCAGCCCTCATCTTTGACTGCTGAAGCGACTCCTCTCCGGAGATGTAAAGAACTTTTTTCCCCTTCGATGCCAAACAGTGCATCACCTGAAGGAGAAGGGTAGATTTGCCAATTCCTGGGTCGCCTCCGACCAAGATCACCGATCCAAAAACAATCCCTCCCCCTAAGACCCGATCGAATTCACTGATACCGATCTGAAATCTTCCTTTCTCTTCAGCAACAATCTCAGTCACAGGGGTTGGAACAGCCTCGCTCTCAAAACCCAGGATATCTCGCTCAGGAGTTCTCTCTTCAATCACTCGCTCTTCAACGAAGGTGTTCCATTCCTGACACCCCGGACATCTCCCCAGCCATTTCGGAGCTTGATATCCGCAGGACTGGCAGACAAATTGGGTTTTGGCTTTAGCCATAATCTCGATAAAGTCTGACGGTTAGGGTAATGAGGCCCGTATCGTTATTAGAAGGTTAAGTTTATCGTCTCTAAATTCTTTGCACGTAACCGTAACCGATAACCGAAACGGGCTTCGTAACCATAACCTTAACCGATTGACCATAGACCGAGCTGGAAAGCATTTCTGACCAGTGGCCTCCTCCGTTTCAAAGGACTATAGCATTATGTAAAATCAAAATCAGGGGCATTGTAGCAGAAAGGATTCTTGAGGTCAAAAAATAAGAGAAAGACCGGATCAATACCTGAACAGAGCCGCCCCCCAAGTTAAGCCAGCGCCAAAGGAATTGACTAGGACAAGATCACCCTTCCGGATCTGTCCGCTTCGAACCGCTTCATCGAAGGCAACGGGGATGGAGGCCGCCGAGGTGTTGCCATACTTATGGACGGTGACGATCACCTTTTCTGATGGAATTCCCAACCGTTCCGCCACAACCTCCATAATCCGGATATTGGCCTGGTGGGGGATAAACCAGTCTATTTCATCGCTCGTGATTCCCTGTTGTGCCATGATCTTATTGGCCGAACCGACCATAGTGCGAATTGCATGTTTGAAGACATCATTTCCCTGCATCTTCAGATATTGGAGGCCCTCTTGCAAGGCTTCATGGGAAGGGGGTCTTCTCGACCCTCCTGCGGGTACATGGATAAGTTGCCAAAGATCTCCATCGGACTGAATATCTGTGGCCAGGATCTCTCCGTCGTCCTTTCCATTGGAATGTCCGAGGATAACTGCTCCTGCTCCATCCCCAAAAAGGATGCAGGTGGACCGGTCTTTATAATCGAGCCGATTCGAAACAATCTCGCCGCCTACCACCAGGGCCTTGCTATAGGAGCCGTCCTGCATAAACTTCTGGGCCACCGCCAGCCCATAGATGAATCCCGGACAGGCTGCATTGATATCGAAAGCCACTGCATTCTTTGCTCCAAGCCGGTGCTGAATAATACAGCCGGCCGATGGGCTGAGCATGTCAGCCGTCGAGGTGCCTATGACGATCAGATCGAGTTCCTCAGGGGAAATCCCCGCCGCTTTAAGGGCTGATTCAGAAGCAGGGATGGCCAGATCTGAGAGGGCCTGGCCCTTCTCCACTATCCGGCGTTCCTTGATTCCTGTTCGGGTGGTAATCCATTCATCGCTCGTATCGATGATCTTTTCAAAATAAGAATTCGGAACAACCCGCTCCGGGGCGCAAGAACCCGTCCCTTTAATGGCAACCTTTTTCAAGAGATATCCTTCCTTCTGAATGCTTATTTCCCCACCCCCATGGAGAGGTTTTCTTTATATCCCATTTTCTCGAACTTTTCCAGAAGAGATTAGAGATTGTCTTTCTTTCCGGGGAGAGGAGGTGAAATTCTCACCGCAGGGTATGCCTTCTGAAAAAACCCCGTATCACTTCATTGTTTCCTTAAATCTTTTTGATCAAGACATTTCCCGGCGCTTTTTCGACGACTTCGGAAAGATTTCGTAAATAGCCGGAGAGATCCTCCTCCTGATCCGATCGAGAAACAGTGTCATAGGGGAACCCACGACGCTCGTAGGCATCGAGTACCTCTTTTATGGTAAGGTTTTCTATCGTCCGCCCGGGTTGAAAAGCAACTTGATTTTTAGTTCCGTTTGTTATTTCAACGACAAGCCCAACATCGATCAATTCTTGAAGGAGTTGCCGCACAAAGCGAACCGGAATTTCCAACAACTCTGCAATCTGTATGGCATTTAATGCTTTTTCTCCTTGAGAAAACTTCTTGGTCACCAGGTGAAATATCTTTAGGGTGAGGAGCCTTTTGGAAGAGAAGCTGGCCCGGGAATAATCCGGTTGAAATCCGAACGTTTCATAATGTTCATTGGCATGAGAAATTTCTGCTCCAAAAAGGACAATCATCCAGCTCATTTGAAGCATCCCTAAGAAAAGGGGCAGAGCTGCGAAGCTACCGTAAATAGCGCCGTAACTTGCGGCTCCGATCTGAAATTTTATATATAACCACTGAATGACCTGGGCAATCGTCCCTGCCGAGATCCCTCCCAAAATGGCTGACTTGAGCGGAATTCTGGTATTGGGCATGACCAGGTAGAGCATGGTTAACAGAGCCCAGATGGAGACATAAGGTAACAGGTTCAAGAGGAATAGGATCGCTGAACTAAAAATCCCCAGAAAGGCAATTTTGTTGACGATCACTTTCACCTGGCTGGCTAAAAGGACGGTGGCGCTGCTGGAAATAATCAGGAGAACAGGGGCAAAGACCATGATGGCAATATAATCGCTAAATTTTCTTACAAGGGTCCTTGATTTTTTAACCTCCCATATATCATTGATCGACTCCTCGATTTTCCCCAATATGGATATCACCGTCCACAGAAGCAATACAATGCCAACACCTGCGATGACCCCCCCCTTGGCCTGATCAAGGAGTCTGTTAGAAAACGTGAGGATTTGGCTTGTGATATCCGCCTGCCAGTTTGCCTTGTCTGCCATTTGCAGGATTTGTTTTTCGATCATTTTTTCAAGACCGAAACCTTTAGAAATGGCAAATGCCACGGCAACCACCGGAACGATATTGAGCAGAGAATAATAGGTCAAAACTGCAGCCGTTTTTTGACGGTGATTTCTCAAAAAACTTTGAGAGGCCAGGATGACCACGCGCAGATATTTAATGAAAAAGGCCTTTATAGGCGGAAGATTTTTTAATCGGATTTCCCAGATGCCCGTCTTGAAGAAATGGATGATGGGTGACATCATAACCGTTCTTCCTTCCCCTTTCTTAGTGCCTGGAGGGCACTCACGAATGATGAAAATGATTACTACGAACGAATTTCACGAATGGTGACGGATTTTACTCCTTTCGTGTCATTCGCTGTTATTTGTGCTATTCGTTTCTATTTTCTACATAACGAAAAGCCAAAATGCAACCGAGGATAGGGGCGACCAGTTTCTTTCAACCCCCCTTCAGTTCAGAAGTGCATTGGGGACAACGGATTGCCTTTATTGGAATCGAGGAGAAACAATACATGCACTCTTTAGTCGTTGGCACAGGAGGAGGGGTTTCCTCTTGACGCCTCAATCGATTAATAGTCCGAACAAGGAGAAACACAGCAAAGGCAACGATGAGAAAAGTAATGATGGTATTCACAAATACTCCGAAGTTGATGGTCACTGCCCCTGCTGATTTCGCTGCGGCCACTGAGGCGTAAGGTCCGGCCACTTTGCCTTCCTTGAGGACAACAAAAATGTTGGAAAAATCAACATTCCCGAGAAGCAAACCAATGGGCGGCATGATCACGTCTTGAACGAGTGAATTCACAATGGTGCCGAAGGCTGCTCCAATGATGATTCCGACCGCCATATCCAAAACATTCCCTCGCATCGCAAATTCTCTAAATTCCTTTAGCATCTCCGGATCCTCCTTGACGTTTATTCTCTGATGGAGTTTTCTTGATTATTTTAGCTTAAAATCGACACGGCTCTCTTTCAGTTTTTCCTTCTTTTCCGGGGCAAGAGATTTTGGTTCAAGGATGAATATTCTCTCTGACTCAACCTGCCCGGATTTTACGATGGCTTCTTTTACTTTCAAGGCCCGCTGAGAGGCAAGGGTCCTCAGATCCCCATCCTTAACCTCTAAATGAGTCTGGATTAATTTTTCCATTTCAGGGACAGGGATATCTTTGGTCATGCCCAGAACATTTTTGGGCTTTGGGAACTTCTCCTCTTTGTAAGCCATTTTCAGATATTTGTCGTATTCCGGTTTTTCGATTTTGACCTCATCGACAGGTACTGCCGGTTCTCCTTTTTTCAACATCTCCTTTAGTTTCTGTGCTTTCAATTTCCTTTGAAAGAGAAATTGTTTCAGCCCCTCTCTATCCCTGTCAAGATCCACATGGCCCTCGATATCCAGTTTGAGGGCAGGCCGGTCGGAGAGGGTCTTAATCAATGTATCGATTTTTTTCAGATTCGGTTCTGTGATTGTGGCAACCCCATAATCGAACTCGATATAACTTAATTCTTCACCTCCACCAAAGACCGCGCCGAGAAGGGCAAAAGGCGAGGTCGCAGCCTTCGCAAGCAGGTTGACAATGATCTTCAGAATGATTCCCCACACGCTGAATTTCGGATCATCCAGGCTCCCCGAGACAGGAATGTCGAGATTAATTTCTCCTTTTCTGTCTTTGAGAAGGGCAATGGCCAGTTTTACAGGAAGCTTGGTGGCATTGGGACTTTCTACTTTATCCCCGAGCGTAAGCTGATCGAAAAAGAATTTATTTTTAGCATCGAGTTTTCTGTGGTCGAGGAGGTATTTAAGCTCCATCGTGAGCTTTCCTTTTTCGATTATGTAGCCGACATATCTTCCAGAATATGGGGTCAAGGGACTGAGCTCGATATCCTTAAATTTGACATCGAGATCCATGAAGAAATCCCTTTTCAACGGATTGATCTTGCCGGTGATTTCAACCGGAGCGCCACCGCCCAGCTTCCCCCTGAGTTCCACTTCTCCCACCTTTGTTTCTTCGGAGGTCAGCCCTGATATTCTTCCCCCCAGCTCTATTATATCGGCTGAGTAATTTGGCTTAATGTAGTGGTCTGTAAACTTAATCTCTCCACCCTGAAAGGTAACCTTCTCAATTTTTATATCCGTACTGGCCTCCTGATTCTTCGTGGGCGGAGATTCTTTCTTTTGTGGCTGAGGAGCTGTCGGGGCTTCTTTCTTCTCCCCTTCCTTTTTAAAGACTTCTTGAAGGTTCAGGGATCCATCAGGGTGTAGGATCAGACGAGCGTAGAAATTGGTGAGTGCGATCCCATTGATGTGGATATAGAGAGGGTTATAGCCGATATCGACGTCATTCAGTGCAAGAGATTCCCACTTCAAGAGATCCTCGGCATTGAGCATGTCGATGGATGCGAAATTCGCGAGAGAGCAATCTCCCTTATAGGTCAATTGAACTCCCTTCCCCTCCTGCTCACTGAATAAGAGGTTGCCAGCAGTTGAAAAATTGCCATCCTCTACAATGATTTTTACTCTGTTACTAAAATAGGGTTGCAGTGATCTAATGTCAATGCCTTTCAAACCCATCTTCAAGTTTCCAAAGATGGGATTGATGCCGACCGGTCCGTTGGCTGAAACCGTTCCTTTCTGATTAAGTCGGAGAGCAAGAGAGGCATTACTTCTTTGTCCCTTCGCCGTCGAGAGGTTCTCTGCTTTTAGATTAATCTCGTCGGCGACCAGGGTGACGGGATCGGCGGTCGTCCGGTCTTCCGCCTTGATCGTGTACTGATCTAACGAAACTTTCCCTACCTTCACCAGCCAAGGTTTTCCATGTGGTTTTTCAACTCCCTGACTTGGTTTTTCTTGAGGTTTGGGTGATTCAGGAAATAGGGTCTGAAGATTGAGTTTTCCGTTACTATACCGCCTGACGAGAACAGAACCTTTCTGGGCAGAAACATCTCCGATTGAAAGCTCCTTGTTTGTCAAATCCAAGCCGGTATTTTTAATCGAAAAGTTCGGAAGATTGACAAAGTTCTCTCCCTCATCCCTTTTTTTCAACCTCAAGGTCTTTAACGACATGGATAGACCCGAGAGCTTTGTTACGGTATCTTTATCTGTTTTTCTGTATTGATAATTGGTAAAAAGATCGAGATCTCCCTCTTCGATATTAAAGAGGATGCTGTCTTGATAATAAGGGGCGTATTTGTTTAAGACGAGATGCTTGACCTCTAAGGAACCTTCGATTCTCAAAGGGTCAATACCAATCGTGTTCTTGGTGGAGAGGGTGCCTGTCTGGTCCAACAGGAAAGAGAGAGATAATTTCCCCAAAGCATTTTTTGCTGTAGAGATATTTTCACCGCGGAGCGTTATCTTTTCTCCTGTGAGAGTGGTGGGTTGGGAGGAACTTTGGTCCCCCATTTTGATCGTATATTGGTCGACGGAAATCATGTTCAGGGCCACAATCCATTTCTTCTCATCTCTCTTTCCTTTATCTTTAACAGGGGATTCTTCTTTGGTCGGGGAAGGAGGGAAAAGTTTCTGGAGGTCAAATTCCCCATTTTTAAAACGGTTAAGAGTCAGCATTCCTTTTTCTGTCGAAAAAGTACCGATGGTCAATTTTTTCTGGGTGACATCCACGAGGGTGTCTTTAACCGAAAGGGCCGGTATTTTTAAAAAGTCCTCTTTTTCATCCTGTCTCTTAAGCCTTAACGAATTCAGAATCACGGACAGCCCTGAAAGAGAGATTTCCGGCTCCTTCTCTCCTTTGGCATATCTGTAACGGGTAGAGAAATCGAGGCGACCTTCCTCAAGGTTGAAAAGGATTTGATCCTGATAATAGGGTGAATATTTCATCAGAGGAACAGATTTGATCTCCAATCTGCCCTCTGCCCACAAAGGCTCTATGGAAAGTTCGCCCTCAAGTTTGATATTCTCCTTGGCTTCAGAAGCAATGGAAAGGGAACAGGTTGTTTTCTTGTCTTTTCCGTTGCTGAAATGAGCCACCCTCAATTCAATGGGGGCCAAGATCGTCTTAAAGGGTTTCTTCCTCGAAAGGTCTGAAAAAGAGATCTTTCCCCCGGTTAACTGCATCTCGTCAACATCAATGGACAGGATAGCTTGATCTTCCTTCTTTTCGGGCGCAGGAGAAGGGTGGGCCTCTCTCTTTTCAAGAAGAAGGGATTCGATATTCAGAGTTCCCTTAGAATTTCGCTGTACCTCAAGCTCCGGGGATTGGATGGAGACTTTCGATAGATGAAAGATCTTCTTGAGCGGTTCTGTCGGAGCAATCCCAATTTCAATGAGAGGAAGCCTGAATAAAGGGTTATTTCTTACATCGTCCAGGGCCACTTTTTTCAAGGAGACGCTCCCTGACACTGTCACGGAAGGCTCTTTGTCTTTTTTGTGTTGGATGAACGAAACCTTTGTCTGCATGTCCAGGTAGGCGGAAACGATTTTAAAATTCAATTTTAAAGGGAAATAGGCAAAATAATAGGGGATATCGAAATCCTTGATGTTGATATCAAATGTTGTTTCAAGGGAATCGGCAAAAGGTTTTGTCTCTCCTTGAATCGCATAGGGGGTTTCATTAACTTTCGCGGAAAAGACAGGGTGCACAAAGACATTGATTTGCGCAGGGACATTGGATAAGAAGGGAAGGCCAATATTCAATTCTCTGACCGTATGTTTTGTCTGTTTCGGCCCATCCCAGAAGTCGATGCTTCCGTTTTCTATAGTGATGTTGTTAAAAGAAAATCTCAGAGGTTTTCCTTTCCCTTCTGCCTTCGATTCCGGTTTTGGCTCTTCTTTTTTGATCAGATCAGAAAAATTATAGAATTGGTCCTGATGGCGGCTAATCCTCACAAGAGGGTTCGTCAACCTGATCTCCTTAAAGATCAGAGCCAACTTAAAAACAGAAAGGGTCTGGAGATTGACAAAGAGCTCATCAAAAGAGACGAAAGTTTCTGATCCTTTGCGATCCTTCACCTTAAACCCCCTGATTGTCAAAGAGAGGGTATAAGGGTTCACTTTGATCTGAGTGATCGTGACCTCGCGATGAAGGTTCTCCGAAAGTTTCTTGGTCAAAACAGATTTTAAGACAGGAGGCAGAACAAAAAAGCCAACGAGGGTAAAGACGACAAAGAAGATGATTAATCCAATAAGGATTTTCTTCAGACGGGGCTTTAGCTTATTTTCATAAATCTGAATTATTTTTCTAATCACATGACCACCCCCTTAGGTTAAAGGTTACCCTTCATAGACATTTCCTTATTACATATTTTACTAAACGTTTTTAGATAATCAACAAGAATTTATGATAGGAGAGTAATCCCTCAGTTTCTGAACATAAACCTTCCGGTTAATGGTGTAACTGAGGGCTTCAGCCCTGATTCATCCCTCCGGGCCAGAGGCCCTCATGGGCCGGCGGCAGTCCTGAAGGGCTGAGTTACATGCTACGGCAGCAATCGGACCCCGTAACTGAGGGATTACCTGAAAAATTATTTTATAATACTGCAGGTTTGTTTTTATTAACTTAGAATTATTTTGCTATTAGAAATATTTTTGATAGGTGACCAAGCCCGGACCGTTTGAGATCTGAAAAACAGGTTAGTGTTAGTTTAGGGTAAGAGACGTGAACAAGACCTTCAAAAAAATTGTTTTATTCGCAAGCGTCTTCATTCTCCTTTTTTTCATCATCTTCGTCATTAACCAAACAGCGTAAGTCGTCGAACTTGCGGATAAGGTGACCCCCAAATTTGGAAGTATCGTCTTCTGGACCCTCTTAATTGTTTATGCTGTTCTCATTTTCTGATACCAGCAGTTTGTTAAGCTGTCTGGCTCTCCTCAACCTATCCCTCAATATATTGAGGTTCCACCAAATATTGAGGTCAAACAAATCGTTTCTTACTTCTCTAATGTTTTCTCCTATTAATCTAATCCCGCGTTATTAAAGGATGATTCCAAACTTCGGGTTTTTTTCCGGTTGTTGGCAACCCGTTTGCAATTACTATTTCTATGATTCTGGTCATCATACGAATGAATGTTCCTTTGGATCTTTCGAACCAGCAATAGATCGAGAAGGCATTGGCAATCCTGGCA
>Ga0315284_10012086_pt1 | contig 12300 bp, 10 predicted proteins | sample YL17G09_16_MG_FD_203696 | JGI IMG/M metagenome (GOLD analysis project Ga0315284, IMG submission 203696) | Sediment microbial communities from Yellowstone Lake, YNP, Wyoming, USA - YL17G09_16 | ecosystem: Environmental > Aquatic > Freshwater > Lake > Sediment | place: USA: Wyoming | collected...
GTAGACGTAACGCGAACCTTCGCTGCCCCACACACATACCAGCGTGTCGCGACCGCTTGTGCGCGCCGGGGCGAGCGCGCGTCGTCGAACCGTGGAGTCTGCGCGCCCCACGCTCCAGCAGAGACTGTCGTTGGCACGCGTTGGATTAGCAAAGGAGACTTCGATACGCACCGAATCGCCCAGAGTCACACTGTCGGCGTTTACCGAGGAGTCGGCCGATGCCCGGACAATGCGCCACGTGAAGGCTGTGCGCACGCGAGTGGGGGAGGCGGCAACGATGCTTGTGGACGTGGAGTACGTGCTGAAATCGTTGTTGCGGTCGACTGCGCGCACCTGGTACGTGCGCGAATACGACGACCCATCGAGAAGGTCACGGAAGACTGTGTCGGCATACTGCGTGGAGACCACAATGCCTGCGCGTAGCAGCTGCGGAGTACCGGTTCCCACATCGAGGAACGCCTGGTACCCCGCAATATCCGACACCTTGACCGAGTCCCATCGCAGTGTCACCACGCCGTGCAGGGTATCGTACACCGCCGAAAGTCCCTTGGGCGGCGGCGGGGGTAGCGCCGGATCAAGCGCGAGCGTGCGCGCCGGAAGCGTTGTGGTCTGGCCCGACACCACGGCTGCCGAGTCGGAGACCGCAAGGAAGCCGCTCGCCCGCATCTGCACCTGATAGCGGCCAGGAGGCACGCCGTCGATGGTGTAGGCGCCGGCAGCATCGGTCCACGCGGAGTACGACGTGCCGGGGATGAATGCCTGCGAGCCCGACATATCCGCCTTGTCAATGCGGATGGTCCCGGAGATCCGCCCGGGCGCGTGCATCGTGTCGGTGCCTACGTCCAGGCGCACGGAGTCGAGTTTGTGCACGCCGGGGATTCGGGCAACGAGCTGGCTGTCGTTGTAGTCGGCGTAGAGGTTGTAGACGTCCGGCGACAAACTGTCGAAGACGTACAATCCGCGGTTGTTGGAGGTGGTGGAGTCAACCGCCCGCGCGCCCTGGGTCGTGTCCACCGCTGCGCGCACCGCCCGCACTGTCGCATTGCCAACCGGCTGCCCCTGCTCGTTGACCAGGCGGCCCACGACCTCGGAGCCGCTACCCCCGCCGTCAGACACCTGATTGCCCGGGCACCCCAGGAAGAGGGCGCAGGTAGCCGCAAGCAGCAGCAGGAGTGCGTGTCGTGGCATTGTCATGGTATGGCTCGCGTCTGTCCCGCGCTGTCCATCTCGGAGCGTCGTGCACTCGTCCGACTCAACCCGGCCTCTGCGTACGACCTGCCGAATCCCGCCGCGCCAATCACGGTCGGGTCATCGGGAACACATGGAAATTGAAGTGATATACTCGATTCGGGTCCTTGTCCGCCTTCACCATCTCCAACACTTCGCGCCGAAACGTCTTCATCCGCTCCTCAATCGCCTGGTACGTCTGCCGCGAGCAGGTCACGGTGAGCGTTGACATGCTGCGCTTGTCTCGCGGCAAATGCTCAACTGCACGCTTCGCCAGGTCTGCCGTGGAGAGCAGGAAGTTTGCGATGGCAACCGACTGCGCCTCGTATCCGGTGGTAATGAGCTTGTCGGTCTGCTCATACACGCCATCCGCGCCCTTGCGGATGAGCCCCAGCTTCGCCAGTAGCTCCACTGCCCGCTGCGCCTCTGCCGGTTTGATGGGCGGGTAGAGAGCCGCAGCGACCTCCGCGAAGTTGTCGGTCACCCGCATCACATTGACAATCTCACGCACCGCAGTGAAATACCAGATACTATAGAACTCGTACTGCTGCGCGTCGGTCGTTCGTATCTTCGACTGCTTGCACCCCAGGATCTTTTCGAAGTAATACTTCTTCTGGGTGTGGTTCTTTGCCTGGTCGAAATTAACGAGCAGCTCAAAATACTCGGTCTCGTTCTTCTTGAATTTGAAGAGCTCGGCGAACTTGAAGATAAATTCCGGGGATATATTGCGCTTGCCCGCAATGATGTTTGTGAAGAAACCCGCTGAGGTGAAGCCAACCTTCTGAGCTATATGGCGATATGAGAACGACGGGTTCTGCGCCTTGCGCTCCTCGTAGGCTTCTTTGAGAAGCTTCCGATAGTCGATATACTCGAAAACACTTGGCATGAGTTCCCCGACCCTGAAATGGCCCGTTTGTTCTATGAAGAATATACCGCCAGATCCGGGGAGGGTCAAGGTCACGGGGTGGAAACCGTTTTCGCCCAGAAAACAGGCAAGCGGCCGACGAGCGTCAGCGAGGATAGCGATTTCACGGCACCGGGCGCGGGGTGATTGAACGTGTTCCTGTGGCCCGAACGCTTCGACAAGGCTCAGTGCACCGCTTCAGGCCAGTGCACCGCTTCAGGTCGGGCTCCCGCAATGTGCAGGGAGGTCACGCGGTCCAGAGCACATGCCTCTGGATGGCACTGCGCCGGGCGCCGCACTGGTACTGGTGGGACAGCCCGTACTGAAGAAGATGCTCGAACTCGACATCTTCGCCCCGGTCAAGACCCGCCTCACCTGAACGGGGACGGAGCGCCATTTGTCCAAATGGACAAACAGCGCTCCGTCCCCATGTGTGCCCGTGGTGACCTCTTCGTGACGGGGAGGGACCTGCGGCTACGCAGGTGCGTAGTGCGCGGGGAACATCTTCCGCTCAACGCCTTCGATGATCACATGCAGAAGGGTCATGTGCACCTCCTGGACACGGTCGGAGGTCACGCCAGGCACGATGAAGCGGATATCGCCACTCTTCTTGAGGCGGCCGCCATCCTTGCCAAGGAAGAGGACGGTCTTCAGCTTCTTCTTCCGTGCGGATGCGCATGCGGCGATGATGTTGGCCGAGTTGCCGCTGGTTGACAAACCAACGAACACGTCGCCGGGCGCGCCATACGCTTCGACGCCACGGCTGAATATCTGGTCTACGCCGAAGTCGTTGGCCACGCAGGAGATGTGCGTAGGATCGGAAATCGCGATCACCGGCAGGGGCCGCCGGTCTTTGCGATACCGTCCGGTGAACTCTTCGGCAAAGTGCATGGCATCGCACATGGAGCCGCCATTGCCCGCGATGAGAACCTTGTTGCCGGCACGGAAGGTCTGCGCAATGAGATCAACTGCGGCAGTGACGTTGCTCAGATTTTCGCGATCGGTGGTGAAGCGATGAAGCAGGTCCACTGAGTCGGCGAACGATTGGGCGAGGTGCTTTTGCATGGGGGTTCCTTGATTGGGGGGCAACAGGAAAATACGTCGTCCGTGCCGTCCCGCTCAGACCAACGCCATACTGGTGACGCTGTCCCTACTGGTCCGGCGGGGCGCGGGTGGCCTCCCATCGGTGTACCGGGATCCGGGTGTTGACGCCCGCTGAGTTTCTGAAGATGCATGTCTGATGGGACCGCAGCGGACCGTTGATGTCGGAGGAAGCATCCAGTCTGAATAGGGATCGGCGCGATAGAAGAGCTTCGGCCTTGCAGTTGGGAGTCGATCGCCCCGCTACGCCCGAAACAAGGCATCCGCAGAAATCCCGATCGCCCCACCCATTTTCGCCTGCGTCACCATGGAGAAGATGAACTTGTGGATGCGGTCGTCGCAGAATGTTCGCATGTAGTAAATACTGCGCCGGAGGTTGCGAGAGAGCGAATACTCACTCCGGTTGATCGAGCGCTGTGCCTGCGCCGCGACCTCCGTCGTAATTGACGGGTGCTTGATGTTGAAGAGCGAATCCTCGCGCAGTCGCCCCTCCTGCTCCAGACGCGTGCGAAGCGCAGTGCCGGGAAGGGCGCATAGGGGGAAGATGACCGGCAGAATGTTCATCTCTCGGCAGAACGCCACCGTACGCTCGTACGTCTGCGGCGTGTCCTGATCGTAGCCCACCACAAACCATCCCGACACCACAATGCCCCGGCTCTGGATGTAGCGGATGTTCGCACGCATTGCGTCAAGAGCCTCTTCGGGCGATCGCGCGCCGTTCTTGCGCAGCGTGCCACTGGCCACGAGTACGGCCGGGTCAACCGACTCCATGCCAATGGCCGCGTAGAGCAGGCCGGCATCGGCGGCCCGTACAATCACCTCGCGTCCGCGCGGGTCGGCGGCTGCGTCGAGATTGCCCTGGCCTGTCCAGTAGCGGCGCTTGCGCAACTTGGTGATGGCGCCGTAGAGACCGAGGTAGTAGTCGTAGGTAGCCGGACGGCCGAATACCGTGTCGTCAAGAATGTAGTAGTAGTTGCGAAACGTGTCGATTTCGGCCACCACGTGCTCGATGGGGCGCTGCCGGAACTCCTTGCCGTGCAGCAGCGGCACCGAGCAGAAGTCGCAGCAGACCGGGCATCCGCGCACAGCGAACACGGTATCGAACACGTAGCGCTTGCGGTAGAGGCGACGCAGGGCAGGACGGATGGCCGAGAGGTCGGCGAAGCCTTCGACCTGGTGGAGCGTGCGGCCCTTCGCGTCGAAGGGGACCGGTGACGTCACATAGAACTTCCGGAGCCTCCGCTGCTGCGCGTCCTGCACTATGGTGGGCCACAGGGGCTCTCCTTCGCCAAGCGCGACTGCATCGGCATGCGCCTCCGCGCGCCAGGGCATCATGGTTGCCTGCGGGCCCCCGATCACCACGGGCACGCCGCGCTTGCGATACTCATCGGCAATGGCATAGGCGCGCTTCTCCGCAGAAAAGCGCATGCTGATGCCCACCAGGTCGGTCGAACAACCGTAGGGCGCGTCTTTCTCCCATAGCAGATCCACCAGACGATAGTTGTACTCAGGCGCAGTTGCAGCCAGAAGAGGCAGCGACAGTGGCATGAAGGGGTCGCTTGCGCGGAGCGGGTCGGTCTCGGAGGCTGCGAGGATGAGCGTGATGTTCATGCAGGGCGAGTCCGGTGGATCGGCAATAGTCCTCAGAAAATAGCTCAGGGACTGCCGGCGCCTTGGACGGGACGACCCTGTAGAAGATGCGCGGAGCCCACTGGCGCAGCTGCGGCATGGGGTCGATCGGCGCCACCATCTGGTGACATGGCTCCCACTCAAGTCCCAGGTTGTCAAACGGCACTGCATCAAACATCAGCTCCCACGCAGTCGGGTTGTGCGCGATGTTCCAGTCGCCGCTCTGCCACGTGCCGCCCATGTTGCAGTTCTCAAAGGCTATCTTCACGCCTTTGTCGCGCGCACGCCTGGCCAGATCGGTCCAGACCGCCTTGAATCGCGGCAGCGACTCGTGCAGGCGGACGCCACGCACGCGGCCGGTGAATCCGCCCACAATGGAACAGCCGAACCGGTGCGCATTGTCGATGCACTGGCGCCACCCGTCAATGGTCTCGCGATCCTTCGGCTCGTCACCCGGCGGGTTGCCGAAGATGCCCAGGCTGGAGATGACTGCATTGCTCCCGTCAAGGACCTCTGCCGTCCGAGCGGCCAGCCGTTCCCAGTCGATGCCCGCTGTGCTCTGCCAGAACGTGGGACAGAACGAATCGAAGCCGTGGGGGAGGATTTGCTTGATGTACTCGGGTGAACGCATGCCCACGTTGACAAGCGTGCCGATGCGAATGTCGTTTCGGGGTGAGGTTGTCATGGATCCTCCGCTGTTGGTGATGGAAGTGAACAGTGAACCGTGAACAGTCTGTCGGGCGCAATGCGTTCCGGCAGCTCCCCGCTTGTCCAGCGCCGCACCGAGCAGTGTCGAGGTGTGATCCCGCCGCGCCCCCAGGATACACGCCGCCCGCTTCCTGAGCTCGCACCCAAAGCCACGTCATCCGCTTTGCCAAGTTTGACAAAAACTAGGGAGATCGGCTATATTCACCCTTGATGCTGGCAGGTGCGGAGACGGCCAAAGTGGGGCAGCGGACCGGGATAAGGCCGGGAATCAGGGCTTTCGCAGGGGTCACCCCAGAACCGAGGCAACCGCTCCTGAGAAATCAAAATGCCTGTCAGTTCGTCGGACCACGCTTGAGCATCCGAGAGAAGCGCGACCATGGATTCTCCGACCCCGCGTCCATCCGTATTCAGCCAGTTTCGCGAGTGCGTGAGCAAGGAGATCCTTGCCGGCATTCTGTCGCATCGGTACACGCTGGTACTGATCCTGACGGTTGTCGCGGCGCTCTCGGTGACGGTTGTGCGGACGCATGTGTACCGAAACCAGGTGCGACAGTATCACGAAGGATCACAGGCGTGGCGTCGGACCATGGGGAGCGTATCTTTTGCGTGGCAATCCACCGGCCTTGGCCTTTCGTTCGAGAAGGCGCCGGAGCCGCTTGCCATCTTCGCCTTCGGGTTGGAGAATGAGCTGACCCGGTCGGTTAACTTCTGCGAGTACTATCCGGACCGGGCCGGCCTGAGAAAGCTCGGGGCGACGTCGTTCCGGTACTTCAGCCAGATTGACATCACCGGAGTCATCTTCTTCGGGTACAGTTTATTGGCGTTGATGCTGGTCTTCGACGCGGTCTCGGCGGGAAGAGAGCGCGGCACGATCCGGATACTACTGGCGGGTCCGATACGACGAACTACCGTCATTCTCAGCAAGATTTCCGCGGGGCTTGTTACTCTCGCCATTCCCTTGTGTCTGGCGTGGGGTCTGTCAATCGGCTACGCAATGGCAGTGTCGGGGCACGTATTCACCGGCGGCGAACTGGCTCGCCTCGGGTGCATGGTAGCGGTCTCGCTCGTGTATGTCGGCGCGATCTTCGCATTGGGCCTGGCAGCAAGTTGCCGGGCGAATAGCAGCAACTCTTCACTGATGCTGGTTCTCTTCGGATGGTTGTTGCTGGTGCTTTTCCTGCCTGCGGGGGCAAAGGCCATATGCGACATCGTGTATCCCATCCCATCTTTCGCGTCGGTCGAGGAGGATACCCAGGCCACCCAGGCCGCGGTATTCGACGACAGACTTACGACTCAGATCGCCGACGAAATCCTGCGCGAACAACCCGATGTGAGTCCTGAAAGGATGCAAGAACTCATCCAGAAACGAATCGCCGACAGGGCCCGGAATGCCGAGCGGGACCGTGAGAACAAGATGCGCAGCAATGTGGCTCTCTTCGGAAAGCTTCTGCGCGTTTCGCCGGCATGGTCATATCTCTCCGTATCGACATCGCTTGCGGGTACCGGCGCCGCGGATTATCTGAAATTCCTCGATGATGTGCGCCTGTTTCGAAGTGAGTTTGAAGCGGCTTCGGAGGAGCAGAAGCGGGTCGCCGATGCCTCGATTCATCATCCGCACGCTTTTTATGGTGAAGGAACGCCCTTCAGCCCCGATCGGTGGCCGTCCTTTCGGTACGCGCGGGCGCCGGTAACTCGCCTTGTGGACGCGGTGAGTGTCGACTGTGCATGGATTGTCGGCGCGATGTTCCTGTTTCTACTCATTGCAGTCGTTGGATTTGTTCGCGCTGAAGTGTAGCCGGAGAGTGGAGGAGCGACGTATCGTGTTTCGGGCAAATCATGTCATCAGCATTGCATCCCGGGAGGTTGCCAGGAGCGTGCGCGATACGCGTTTTCTTGGCGCGTTTACGGCGTGTCTTATACTGGGTGTGGGATCCGTGTTTGTCAACGCCCATTCGTACGCGCAGAAGCAGCGGGAGTACGCCCGGAGCACTTCCAGCTACGCCCGAACGATCGCAGACAAGGCCCGGTTGGTCGGCCACTTTCACAACTCGCCAAAATCAGTGGCCCGCAAGCCGGTGGCTACTCAGTTCATCGCGCTGGCGGGCGAAGCGGATCCCGATCCACGGGCAGTGGCCAAGGTCGAGTATTCATCATGGTTTCACGGTGAATTGAGGAAGAATCCGTTGCCGGGCCTTTTCTTTCCCGTGGATCTGACGTTCGTGCTCGGTCTGGTGATGGCGCTCTTTGCGTTCGCCCTCACCTATGATACGCTCTCGGGTGAGGTGCAGCGGGATGTTCTCAGGCTCATGTTGGCAGGACCGGTATCCCGGGGATCGATACTTGCAGGCAAGTGGCTGGGGGCTGTGCTCAGCCTGCTGATACCATACACCGTCACGGGCGCTGCCACGGCCGCAGTGCTGTACGACTACGCACAGGCAGCGCCGATCTCGACTGAGGATGTGCTCGCAACCGCGGCGTTCTTCGGCACCGGGCTTCTTTACTTGTGCACGGTCACGTCACTGGCGCTGATGGTATCGGTGCTCTTCCGTAGCGCCGGGGCGGCGATGGTATGCCTGGTCCTGGTGTGGCTCGTCGGTTTTGTTGCACTGCCCTATTCCGCAATTTCGGTCGCGCATGTGTTTGTCAACCCTCCGGGCGCGGCGTCGTTCGAGCACCGGCTGGGCAGCACGGGCTATACGTCGATGAATTCGATTGCCGAGGATAACCTTCGTAGGGCGGAGAAGCGGCTCGGTGAACCAATACCCGCGGCGATCATGGATCTTGAGTATGCCTTCGATGAAGATTTGGTTGGCGTTGATCCAAAGCTTCGGGAGATGATCGAGGCAATCCACGATGAGGAGTGGCGCACGGCGACCGGCGTTGCCGAATCCATGCGCGCAGCCTGCTCCGAACGCTCGAGCCAGGAGTCTCTGGTCGAGAATGTCGCGGCATGGCTCAGGCGCATTTCGCCGTATGGATGTTTTCTCAACGCGTCGGTGACCCTGGCGAACACGGGATTCGACCGCGAACTGCAATTGCGCGAAATGACCCAGCGGTATCTGGCCGAATGCGTGGCGCTGTGCAGGAAGATTGGCGGCATGAATCGATATATCGACAGCAAGCTCTTCCCTTCGCCCGCGCTCTTCGAGGTTTCGGCTGCGACGCGGCTAGCGCGGTGCGTGCCGGACATCACCGGCATCCTGGTCATGGGCCTGCTGGCATTCCTTATCGCGTACCGTACGTTTGTTCGCAGAGAAATAATGTAGATCCATTATAAGGATGAAACCATGCTTCGCATCGAAAAAGTCTGCAAGGTCTACGCAAATGGCGTCCGTGCGGTCAAGGATCTCGATTTGACGGTCTCGCCGGGAGAAGTTTACGTCTTGCTTGGCGCCAATGGCGCAGGAAAGACGACAACGCTCATGATGTGCCTCGGGTTCCTCAACCCGACCTCGGGCCGCATTCTGATCAACGATATCGACGTGCGGAAAGATCCGATTGCGGCGAAACTACACGTTGCATACGTCTCGGAGAATGTGCAACTTGAGCCGAATTTCACGGCAATTCAGAACCTGGAGTTTTTCGCGCGCGTGGGAGGACGGCCGGATGTGACGCGCAAAGAGATCTCCGATGCGCTGCTTCGCGTCGGACTTCCCGGCGATACGCACAACCGCCGATGCGGCGGCTTTTCCAAAGGCATGCGTCAGCGCCTGGGTATAGCCATTGCGGTCATCCGCGGCACGGATCTGGTCCTGCTTGACGAACCGACATCGGGCCTGGATCCCCGCGGCGGGCAGGAATTCATCTCTCTACTCAAAGTATTGCGCGGCGAGGGCAAGGCCATTCTCATGACCACGCATGACGTCTTTCGCGCAAAGGAACTGGCGGATCACCTGGGGATCATGGTCTCAGGCGAACTTGCGGTGAGCCGCACGCGCGGGGAGCTGCTCAACGAGGATATTGAGAATCTCTACCTGGAGCATGTCGAGACTTCGGTGGGCGGGAAAGCGGCGTAGATTGATGCGCGGACATGCTCGTTGCCTGGGCATCCGCCGTGCCCGGGCACCGCGCGCTTCCTCCGAGGACAGCCGAGTTCGTCCGATGAATCAACAGCCACCCCGCCTCATACCGCGAACTGCAGGTCGAACAGACGCCGGTACAGGCCGTGTGCCTCAAAGAGACGGTCGTGAGTGCCCGACTCGACTACTTCACCTTTGTCAATCACATAGATCCGATCCGCGTGCCGTATCGTTGACAGACGATGAGAAATGGCAACCGTCGTCCTTCCGCGCATGAGCGTCAGCAAAGCCTGTTGCACCAATTCCTCCGATTCGGAATCCAGCGACGACGTGGCTTCGTCCAACAGCAGTATGGGTGCATCTTTCAGCAAGGCCCGGGCGATGGCGATACGTTGTTTCTGGCCTCCCGACAATGTGCATCCCCGTTCCCCCGCCATTGTCTGGTAGCCGTGAGGCAACTTCTCGATGAATTGGTGTGCGAAGGACGCCCGCGCCGCGGCTTCCACCTCATCCCTGTTGGCGGCCATTCGGCCGCAGCGCAGGTTGTCTTCAAGCGTACCGGTGAAGATGTGGGGATCCTGGGGGACATACCCAGTGAGGGAGCGAAGCTCGTCGGGTAGATACTCCTGCACGCGCCGCTCTCCGACCCGTACGACGCCATGCTGAGAATAGTAGAATCCCATGAGCAGCTTGACAATGGTGCTTTTCCCGCCTCCGCTTGGACCGACAAGCGCAGCCACCTCGCCTTCTTGCACGCACAGCGTCGCTCCCTTCAGAACAGGGGTCTTCTCGTCGTATGAAAAGGTGACGTCCTGTAGATCGACAATCGTACGCTCCCGTTGGGCGTCCGTGGACGGAACCGGGCGGACTTCGGGGCCAGCCGGAGGGGGTGCCTCGTCGGAAGTGTCCAGTAGTGTGAATACACGGCTGGCCGAGGCCAGAGAGTTCTGAACCGAGGGAAGGTACTCGCCGGCCGACAAGAGCACCCCGTTGAGATTGCGGTGCAACTGGGCCAGGGCCACCAGTGTCGGAAAATCGGTGATATGGCGGACAACAAGGAACGCCCCGAACGCGATCACACCGATAAAATTCATATTGTAGAGGACAACGCTGACGCCGATCATTATCGCATTCCAGATACCGCCGGTTCTGGCCACTGCGCAAAGACGGTTGTTTGCATGATCGATGGTCGACCACACCCGCTTCTCCATGTGGAACATTCTGATGACCGGGATATTATTGACCAGATCGACAAGGTGCTCGATGAGCGTGGCACTGCGCTTACGTTCTTCATCGGCCGCCGCGCGGAGCGGGGCGGCAAACGCCGTGTTGACCAATGTTGCGGCAATCCCAAGGGCAAGGAGGATCAGCCCCAGGCGCCAGTTCAGCGCAAGCATGGCGATGATCGACCCTCCCCCCAGAAAAACGGCTTGGAATACAAGGTCCAACTGCCCCTGGTATGCCCGGGCAACGTCCTCAACACCCGCCATCCTCTGGAGCACATCCCCGCTGTGGCTTTTCTCGAAGTAGCTCATGGGAAGACGGCATACACGTCTGAACATCATCCCCTTGAGATACCCCAAGGTAGTAGCAATCGAGCGATATTGCAGATAGACAAACAGGGGATTGAGAATGCAGAGAACAGCCGCCGCAACACCCACCAGCGTTGCGGCTCTGATCACGTAGCTCAGATTGCCGGTGGTGGCCGCGGTCATGAGGTCTTTGAACACAAACGCCATCATGATCTCCTGCGCGGAGCCCGTGAGACTCGCGCCGGCCTGTCCAATCACATAGGAGCGCATGTGCGATCTTGTCAACCGCACCAGGCGCGTATAGTCGTGCCACCATGCGCGAAGCATTCCCGGAACCGGGCGAATTGACACTTTGGATTCAGCCATTGGTGGCCGCCGTCATGGTCCCAAGCAACGTTTGCTTCAGGTAGAGCCTGCGGTAGAGCGAGTCAGCCCGCATCAATTCCCCATGGGTCCCCTGTTCCGATACTCTCCCCCTGTCAATGACAATCGTCTTGTCGGCCGACCGGACCGTGGAAAGCCGATGAGCGATCACCAGAACCGACCGCCCCTCCATCAGCCGGTTTAGCGCCTCCTGCACGGAAGCTTCCGTCTGTGCATCGAGCGATGATGTGGGCTCGTCCAGAATCAGGATGGGAGCGTTCTTGATCACTGCACGCGCGATTGTGATGCGTTGCTTCTGTCCGCCCGACAGGCGCACACCTCTCTCCCCGACACGTGTCTCGTATCCATCAGGCAGTCCACAAACAAATTCGTGGGTCTGCGAAAGCCTGGCCGCGGCCATGATTTCTTCCCTGCTGCAGCCGGGCTTGCCCAGCGCGATGTTCTCCAGAATCGTTCCCGGAAACAGAAACGCCTCCTGCGTGACAATCGAGATGCACTTGCGCAGGGCAGACAAGTTCCAGTCACGCAACCGTTCGCCGTAGATCTTCACTTCACCGATGCGCGGCTCGCGCATGCCGCAGATCAGTTTGGTGATCGTGCTCTTGCCCCCACCGCTCGGGCCCACCACAGCCACAACCTGTCCCTCCGCCACTTCGAAATCCACATTCCTGAGCACATCATTTTCGCCATCATAGGAGAAACCGACATTCTCAAACTTCACGGGAGGCACTCCGGCACGGATAGGAAACGCTTCGCCGTCCACACGCTCCGCGGGTTCGTCGAGCAACTCCACGAT
>Ga0315284_10012087_pt1 | contig 12300 bp, 7 predicted proteins | sample YL17G09_16_MG_FD_203696 | JGI IMG/M metagenome (GOLD analysis project Ga0315284, IMG submission 203696) | Sediment microbial communities from Yellowstone Lake, YNP, Wyoming, USA - YL17G09_16 | ecosystem: Environmental > Aquatic > Freshwater > Lake > Sediment | place: USA: Wyoming | collected...
CCGTATCCGCGGAGTAGGAATACCAACCCTCCAGATTCCTGAAGATGTCGTCCTTGTCGCGGTCAACGAGCCATTTTCGGATGAAGTTCATCCCGTTGGCCTTCATCGCCGCCGTCGTGGGAGCGACTTTGTCCGTGCCGTACGGCGCCATCGTGCCGATGCACACATACGGGGAACCGTCGGAGTAGACCAGCCTGGTTCCGTCATCCGACACCTTGATGAAGCCCTTGTTGCCGGATTCCACGCAGTTGAACGAGAGCTGCTGTGATGAGGTCGTGCCGGACTGATCCTTGACCTTGACTGTGATCTTGTGCGGGCCCACATCCATCGGCGCGTATCTGACATGCCAGTGCGGCGCGGACACGGGAATCATCCGGTCGGCGCCTTGCTGACCGGATTTCGAGGAGTTTCCGTAGTAGCCGTAGTCCACGTCGTAGAAACCCCAGACCTTCTTCGCAGCACCTGAGGGAGTCACGACCTCGGCCCAGACGTCCACCCCGGCGGGCGATAGAGAATCGCCGGTCGTATCAGGCCGGAACGGATTGTAGTTGGACGGCGAAACGTCCGTGAGGTTGAAGGTGACCTCGTACCTCAGATACCTGCCGACGGTATCGGTGTTCGCAGATGGTGAGTTGATCGTAGCCGCATGGCCCAGTTGCGGCGTGAGAATAAGTGCGGCGGCCAAGAGATTGATCGGCCGCAGCGCGCAGTACATTGCCTGAGATCGCATCGGGACTACCTCCTGAGATATGTATTGTATGAGCAGCAGGACGACGATCGCCTGCTGCTCGTCTGGAAAGCTGATATGATCCGGCAGCCCGGATCAGTCTACCTTCACCTTGAAAGTCAGCGTGCCGCCGGCGCCTGCCGAGACCGTAGGCATCATCCATTTGACGGTCTTGCCGACAGTATCATAAGCCCCTCCGGAGGAAGCGCTCCCGGCGACGTATGTCGTATATGGCGGAACGGGACATGCCACGACGACCGAGTGCGCGTCGCCGTCGGCGGTGTTCCTGTAAGTCAATGTGTATGTCACTGTCTGACCCGGCAGGGGTTGAGGCTTGTCCGCCGCAAGAATGAGGATTACATTCGGCTCTGAGACTTGCGCCTGACCGGAAGCCTTTATGTAGACAACGATATCCGACGAATACGGAGGGATGCTCGACACAGTATTGCCGTTCACGACGAGATCGGCATATGCCCCGTTCGATGGATTGTATGCCTTGGCGGTGTAGATGATGCCGGGAGTCAGGCCGACGGTCATGCTCCCACTCCCGCTGCCCGAGATGTAGATCACGTATTCCGAGCCGGGCTTCGCCAAGGTATACGCGCTGCCGCCCGGCGTGCCGGTGACAAGCGAGTTGTCGGACGACATCTCCCAGAACCGCACGGCGTTGTCGCGGACGAAATTCGCGGCGTACAAGACGGCGTCCAGAGCCGCACCGGCGTTGATGCCGTTTTCGAGATGGACGTGGCCCCCGCCGACGAACGAGGCCCAGAGCATCCGTCGGTAGTCGGTGAAGCTGATGCCGCTGACCTCAGGAGTCTCGTCGTAGTTGATCACTCGGTTCTTCGAGTAGTATGAGATCATGTTGCTGTTCGTTTCGCTGGGCGACGTGGTGTTCCAGTGCATCTTCACCATGTCTATGTTCGAGTCGGTCCAGTATCCGCTGGGGAAAGTGCCAAGCCTCTGAACGCTGACGATGTTCGAACATCTCGCGGTGATGTAGTCAATCCAGTACTTCTCCCAATCCCAGGGCCCGGTGTACTCGTTGCATATCTCATAGTTGACGTTGGGGTATCCGCTCGTCTCGCTGATGAGCTTGCTGACATAGAGTTCCTGCAGGCTCTTGAGCTTCGCGTTCGTCAGGCTGTAGAACTCGGGCACGCAGTCGGGCGAAGTCGGCAGGCTCAGCCCGTTCACGTTATTCAGCGGGTTGAATGGATGCCAATCCCATCTGTGATTGCTCGATGACGTGGGCGTCTCGATGCCGCATTCGTCCCAGAGCATGATGGAAAGGTGGATGTCCTTGCTCTGGGCATAGGCGCACGCATCCTTGAGCCTGTTCCAGAAGTTCGTATCCCAGTGGGTGAGATTGTACTTCGCAAGGCCGTCAACCGCGGCGCCGCCGGCGTCGCGTGCCCAGGGCCAGTAGGTGTTCCTGGCATCCCAGGCGAGGAGGTGCCACACGCGTCCGTAGTTCACGTTGTGCGCGGCCATATCGTCTATGTAGGCGCGGTAGTTCTCCGTCTTGATGCCGGGAAGAACGCACCCGGCGCCCAGTATGACGACCGGCTGTCCTGAGTTTGCCAGGTAGTGCCGGTTAGCCGAATAGACGGTCAATGGGCTCGTGATGGCGGCGAAGGCCATATCACCCACCGAAAGCAACAACACGCATCCCAGTGCGGCAAGTGTCAAGAATGACAAAGGTTTTCTGACGTGCATTGATCTCCTCTCTGGTCAGCGCGTCAATCTCGGATGCGGACCGCAGCTCGCGCGCTGTGCAGTCTAATATACCAACGCCACTCATTCTAGCGTATGCAGCATGATTAGTCAACAGTTTTTTCATGTCAGTCCCTTCATAAGCACTAATCAACTGTGCGCCTGCTTGCCTTGACCTCAGACGAGCGAGACAGCAGAAAACAGGTCACGGAGACGCCGTTGTACGATCGCATCTCGACGATCTTGTGGCGCGCTCGGAGAAAATCGAGGATCAGGCCGTGCGGATCGGAGCTCCAGGTTCGACCGAGGACGAGCCATACCCGCGTCCTGCGGTCGAGAATTCGAGCCATGTCGCCGGGCAGTCGGCGCGGATCAACCTGTCCGTGGCGCGGAGGATACCCGAAGTACGGGACATCGCCGCGCTTGAAGTAGTAGATGAACGGGCCGCCGATCTCGATGGAGGAGATGACAATCACATCGCCGGGCCGGGCCTGTTGGTTGATGAGATCTACGGCGGACCTCACATCCTGTTTCGCATAGGCCGGCTGGAGGTAGTCATTGTAGAGCGACGCTGCGACCAATCCGCACGCGGCCAGGGGAATCAGGAGGCCGCCTCGAACTCGCGAGCAGGCCTGGATTCCGAGCGCGAGGATGATCCAGTACGGGATGATCGCGACGGTGATGTATCGGGGATTCAGCGACATACCGGGTACGAGTGAAGTCAGCGCGACGAGGATCAGCGGCACAGAGAAGCCGCTCAGTATGAACCAGAATCCGAAGCGGTGCGCCCTGTATGCGTAGACCAGGCCGAGCACGACCAAAACGCCAAGAACAAGTGCGCACAGCCCGATCACCGGCAGATTTCGCAGGACCGCAACTCGCGGCGAGAGATAGTGAAGCTCGGAAACCGAGGGACCCAGCGAGTATCCGACGCCGAACGTGTACAGACCGTATGCCAGGTGCAGAGGACTGGCGCTTCTGCCAAATCCGATTGCGTCGCCGCCGACGACGCCCTTGTTGCCCAGGACGAAGTTCGCGATCCACGGCGCGTATAGGAGCAGAACGAGCGCCATGACGCCAATCCACACGATCAGCCTGCCTCGGTCTCGGAAGGCCGCTCCGAGCACGAAGACGCCCTGCGCGGCGACGAGCAGGAGAGTCCCGATATGCGTGTAGAGACCCATGAGGGTCAGGAGGCCATAGAGGGTATAGTCAGCCGGCTTCCGGGTCTTCCACGCCCTGAGAAAGAAGAGCGTCGAGCCCATCGCCAGGAGCACCTGGAGGCTGTACATGCGGGCCTCCTGCGAGTACCAGACGTGGAATGGAGAGAGCGCCACGACGAGCGCCGAGATTCCCGGCGCGCCGACTCTGAAGAAGCGCCGCGTGATCAGATACATCATGGGGATGGCCGCGACTCCGAAGACGGCCGACGGGAATCGCAGCATGAATTCGGATTGGCCGAGCTGATACCAGTAATGGGCAATGACGAAATACAGAGGCGGATGGAAGGCTTTGTGCCAGATGCCTGAGAGAAGCTGCACGAGGCTGCTTCCGACTGTGTAGGATTGGAGAGTGAGCGCCTCATCGCCCCAGATGGACTGGCTGCCCAATCTGTAGAAGCGCAGGAATGCGCCGAGGAGGATCGAGAAGTACAGGAGATGCTGATCCGAATAGCCCGCATTATTCGTGTCATTCTGAGCAACGCGAAGAATCTCGTCTCCGCGGGTGAGATTCTTCACTGCGTTCAGAATGACACATTGTCGGGCATACACTTTCCTCACGAATAATGCGGGATAGGTGACAAATCTCGATTTGCGCTGCAACTGGCGCTTCACCGTCCTGCCGATGCCCGGTCAACTCGCTCGCGCGGCACCGGGCGACCATCCGCGTCGAAGAGGTAGACTTCCATCATGAACCAGTCTCCGTGATCGAGTACCCGATAATGCTCCTTCACGTAGTTGGCGATATTGAACCCGCCCGCATACCAATGGCTTGTCAGCACGAGCCAGAACCGCTTTCCGGAGAGCGGAAACTCCGAAAACATCTGCCCGACTCGCTTTTGGCTCCAGCCGGTGAAGCGATCCTTAGTGACGGCCTCGCTGCCCAGAGGAGACCATCTCGCGCTGCCGCGGTAGTAATAGCTGAAGACGTGCTCATTCCCCGCGCAGTAGATGCCGATCACATCGCCGGGCTGCTCGCGTGCTTCGATGTAGTTTATGGCCGCACGCCATTCCGGGCGCACGGGCTTCGAGTAGTAGACGGCGAGGCGTCCCAACGTCAGCATCGCGATGACGGCGATCACGGTCGCCATCAGGAATCTGCTCCTCATCGTCCAAATCCCCCGCGAGACGAGCAGGAAGAACGCCGGAGACGCGGCGATCAGGTAATTCGGCTTCCACACATTCGCGATGGTATATGACATCACGGCTGTGGCGGCCATCGGGACGAGCAGCCAAATCCACAGGAACGCAGTCCTGGCGTCGGTGCGTCGGAATCCCTTCAAACCGTACAGTGCGACAAGCGTGACCAGGGCGGAGAACCCGAAAGCTCCCGCCACCTGGATCCTCCCCGGGTTGGACCACTTGTGCAGGAAGAATCTCCCGAGAAGCCCGATGGCAGTGGAAGGAGTCGGCTTCTCGATGATGGATGTGTACCCCTCGCTGTAGGCCGACGCCGTCACCAGGTTGTTCAGCAGCCAGGGAATCCACACGGCCATCGTGAGCAGGAGCACCCCGATGAGGATCAGGCTCGTCGGTCGGTAAGCCTTCGAATAGAGCAGCAGGAACAATCCGTGTGCCGCGAGCACGAAGACCGTGAGCGGAAACGTGAGAAGCATCGCGAGGCCGGAAAGCGCATATCCGACGACGTATCGCGCTCTCCTCTCCTCCAGCGAAAGGATCAGGAAGTAGGTCGCAGCCAGCGAAAGGAGCGCTACAAGGCTGTACCATCTCACCTCTTCGGAGTGATTGACGTGCAGCACGGAGATCGCCATGAACGCCGATGCGAGGAGCGCGCCCGACGCTCCGATCAGTCTGCGTCCGACGGCGTACAGTACCCAGACCCCGGCGATGCCGAAAACCGCCGACGGAAGCCTGAGCAGGAACTCGCTGCGAAGAGTGCCGAGCTTCAGCCACTGGGACAGGAAAAGGAAGTAAAGCGGCCTGGTCTCATGGAGAAGATCCGGCCTGGCCGCGTCTCGGAGGCTGAATCCCTCGTCTATCCACAGGTTCTGCGCACCGAGGTGATACAGTCGCAGAGCCGCCGCGATCAGGATAATGCCCAGCAGGTATAACGGCGCCTTCGTACCCGGCGTCTCTTTCTTCCGCGTCACAGTCATCTCCACTGTCTTCACAATGTACCGACCCCTTTCGGCCTGACGAGCACAGCTCGAAGCTCTCCGAATGTGCCGCGATCGAGCAGGAATACGGACGCGGCATATGAGCCGGTCAGGACCGCGAACACCAGCACTGCTGCCGCCCACGGAGGTTTCACAGCGAGTTCGACCGTCAACCGAGAGAGCAGGTATGTGATCCCGGCTGCGATCGCGGGCCGTCTCAGCGTGTCCAGCCATTCAAGCTTCCCGATGCCGAGGATGTGTTGGACTCTGCCCAGCCCGTAGATCGTGCCGATGAAGTGCGCGCAGGTAAAGAGAACTGCGACTCCCACCACGCCGAAGGTCTTGGCCACCGGGTACACCAGACTCGCTCCTATCGCGAGCTGGATAGTGCGCATCCTCTTGACGAGCACCGGATTGCCCGTCGCCATGAAGACCACATCCGAGGTCGCGCCTATCGCCCGCACGAGGCCGTAGAACGCGAGCACCGTGAAGATCGGAATGGCGGGCGCCCATTTCGGGCCGTAGAACGCCCTAATCACCGGCCCGGGAAGCGCGATCATCGCCACCACCGCAAGGAATGCCGCGGACGAGAGATGCTTCACCGTCCGAAGGTACACGCCGCGGATTGCAGCCATGTTGTCATGGAGTTTCGAGTACGTCGGGAACATCACACGGTTCACCACCGTGGTTAGGTTCGTAGCGGGCAGGCTGCACACTGTGAAAGCGATCCCGTAGAACCCGAGCGCCGTCACGCCGAGCCACTTGCCGATCGCCGCCTTGTCAATCTGTAAGAAGATGAAAGAGGCGAGTGCACCGACGACCAGATGCTTGCCGTAATCCGCTATTACCCGCAGCTCATCGAGCCGAAACCCGAAGGACGGCCTCCAGGGGCTTACCGCCCACGTGACGATGGTGCAGACGCACGTCATCGCGGTGTAGCCGATGACCATGCTCCAGACGCCGAAGTGGAGCGCCGCGAGGGTGATCGAAACCGACATGTAAACCAGCCAGCCGCTCACCTCCGAAAAGGCCGCTCTCTTGAACCTGAGCTCCTTGTCCAGCAGCGCCATCGGAACGTATGCCGCGCTGGAGACGACTAGGGAAAGCGCCATCAGCCGAACCGGGGAAGTCATCGCGGGCGCGCTGAACGCCCTGCCGAGCGCGGGCGCCGTCACCAGGAGCAGAGCGGCCAGCACGCATCCTGTGGCCAGGCTGAGCGTGAAGGCGGTATTCGCGGTTCGGCGGATGTCGCCCTGCTGATAGATGAGAACCCGCGCGAATCCGATCTCGGGGAAGATGGCCATCGCGTTGGTCACGATGGATACGAGCGTGAAGAGGCCGAAGTCGCCGGGCACGAGGAGCTTCGCGAGCACGAGTGTGGTCAGCATCTGGAAGGCGCGGACGGCTATCGAGCTGAAGAAAGCCCACTTTGCGCCCTTTACGACCTGATGTTTGAGATGATCCTGCATCGTCCGTGCACATCGCTCCTTCCAGAGTCCGTCGCAGAAGCGGCTGCGCCCCTCGATACGTTCGCCGCGGCGAACTACTCGGGGTCAGACGGAACCCGCCAAACCGTCCTATCCCGAGTAGTCCCGCCTTCGGCGGGACGTAACGAGGGGCTATCTCGGACTTCCACGATGCGCTCTCCAGCCGACATCATGCGCGGATCGAGTCTCCCAGCGATTCGATCGCCTCAATCACTCGATCCCACGAGAATCGCCCCTCGTCTTCTCGGATCGCAGCCGAGAAATGTGACTCCAATGCTTCGTCGAAATACCTGTCTATCGCATGAGCCAGCGCCTTCGGATCGCCCGGCGGAACCAGAAGCCCGGTCCGTCCGTCATCAATGCTCTCCGGCAGTCCGCCGACCGAGGTCGCGATCACCGGGCGCTCGAACCGGAATGCCATCTGCACCACGCCGCTCTGAGTGGCGGCTCGATACGGCAGAACGACGACGTCCGCCGCCGCGAAGTACTGCTCGACCTCCTCATTCGGTATGTAGCGGTCAATCAACCGAACGCGGTTGAGCAGATCGAGCCGCTCTATCCGGGCGACATACCGGGCTTTGTCGTCGTAGAACTCTCCGACTGCCAGGCAGATCACGTCAGGCGTCCGAACCAGCGACATTGCGTCTATGAGGTCCATCAATCCCTTGTATTTGCGCACGAGGCCGAAGAAGAGCACTACTCGCCCTTGTATCCGCAATCGGCGGCGAGCTTCGTCCTTCGTCATGCCGGAGATCGGGAAGATCTCGTACTGGGGATGGATCGTCTTGCGGATGGCGTGCGGCGGTAGATCGGGCCGCAGGTTGCTGAGGTCCTTCGCGTCCCGGCCCGAATGCACGATGAAGCCGTCGCCGTGCCTGAGCGCCCTCAGCGTGAGCGCCCGACCGAACGGCATTCTCTCGTGCGGCAGGACGTTGTGGCAGATGAACGCGACTTTCGAGTGGATCTTCGCCCTCGATGCGATGGATGCCAGGCATGGGCCGAAAAACGGCTGCCACCACTGGATCAGCACCAGATCGGCGGCCAGGTCTCTCACGAACCTGCCGGCGTCAATCCACGTCCGCGGGTCGAGCGAGTCAATGAGTGGTATGGCGTTGAACTTGCAGGCTTTCGCGCTCGGATCGAGCTGGGATTTGCCGGGAAAGAGGAACGAGGGATAGAGTCTCTTGAAGACGGCGGCATTGACTTCGCCGCGCTCGGCGAGATGCCGGCACAGCAAAGTCGTGTGATGGGCGATTCCTCCCCGAAACGGGTATGCCGGTCCGACGACGCAGAGCTTCAAATCCGCCTTCCTCGTTTCCCCGACGTGCGTCCGGCGATGAACGATTCCTCGTCGTGTATCTGGCCGCGGGTGATCATCTCCCCGAGCAGCCCGGTGGATATGAACTGCACGCCGAGAACCATCATCAACACGCCCAGGCTGAGCAGAGGGCGATGGCCGATCGCGCTTCCCATGAACCAGAGCGCCGCGAGGTAGGAGTTGATGCCGACTCCCGCGAGCATCAGCAACAGGCCTATCGAGCCGAAAAGATGCAGCGGCTTCCTCGTATACCGCATGATGAACATGACGGTCAGCAGATCGAGCATCCCGCGCAGATAGCGCTCCCAGCCGTACTTCGACTTGCCGTGCTTGCGTGGCCTGTGATCCACCGTGATTTCCGTCACGCGGAAGCCCTCGCCGTGCGCGAGAGCGGGGATGAACCTGTGAAGCTCGCCGTATATCCTCAGATGGTCCACGAGATTCCGGCTGTATGCCTTGAACCCGCAGTTGAAGTCGTGCAGATTGACTCCCGTGGCCGCGGAGACGACTTTGTTGAAAACCCTCGACGGCAGCGTTTTCGACAAGGGATCCTGCCGGTGGTACTTCCAGCCCGAGACGAGGTCATAGCCGGACTCGACTCCCGCGATGAACCTGGGGATTTCGACCGGGTTGTCCTGCAGGTCGCCGTCCATCGTGATGACTATGCCGCCTCGGGCCTCTCGAAATCCGACGGAGAGGGCGACCGCCTTCCCGAAGTTTCGGCGGAGATGTATGACCTCGGCCCTCGGATCGGTGATCGCGAGCTCTTCGAGGACGGCGATCGAGCCGTCGGTGCTGCCGTCGTCCACGAAGACGATCTCGTACGACCGGCTGAGCTTCCGAAGCGCGTCGGTGATCTCGCGGTGCAGCGGGAGCAGATTCTGCTCCTCATTACGAACGGGGATGATGATGGACAGATCAACCGCGTCTCGTCGGCTGCCGTCGAGGAGTCCGTCGGTTTCGACATTCTGCGCCTTGAGGACCACGCTGCACCTCGGATGCCTGGGAGAGCTAGTCGGCACTGGTGCAGAGATACCCGACTGCCGGAACCTCTAAACCGGCGAGCGGGTGCGGGGGGCGTGAACACGGATACACAAGATAGACAGGATAGTGAGGAAACGGATTCCCATCCTGTGCATCCGTGTCAGACGGGGAGCGCCGGTATTCGCATCATGGCCGATCTGATGATGCCTGGGCTCGCTTCCCCGCCAGCGTTCGACTCTCGGCATTCGACCTTAGGCTACCTGGTAGAAATACCGGTTTTTTGCCTGCATTGTTGCTTGATGATTCAGCAAGGTATTGACCACTCGCAAGAAGGCATGTATGATGTGGGGGAGGCAGTGCGGCGGATCGTGGCCGAATGGAGGAGATCATGGGACATCAAGACTGGTCTGCGTACGCTCAGGAACTGGCGCGTGAACTACAACAAGCCGGATGCCTTGAACCCGATTGGCTTGAGGAAGCGTTCTTCCATGTCCCGCGTCACATGTTTATCGACCAGTATCTCGAATCCGGCAGAGAGGGTGACGTTCTCGTCAGCAACCTGCACCCTCCAAAGGACTCGCACCTTCGAGCGATCTACTCCAATGCCACTCTTCGTGTACGCCCTGCGCCTCACGAGTTCATCGCTTCCCAACCGGAGATCATCTTCGCAATGCTTCAGGATCTTGCCTCGGAACCAGGTGACCGGGTGCTTGAAATCGGCACAGGAACAGGCTGGAACACAGGATTGCTGGCCTATCGGGCAGCGCGCGACGACTTGGTGTACTCCATGGATATCCAATCTGATCTCGTAGAGTCCGCAAGGTTACATCTCGATTCTGCGGGCTTCCCAGGAGTCCATCTGAGAGCAGGCGACGGCGGGCTCGGCTGGCCCGAGGCAGCCCCGTTTGACAGGATCATCGTGACAGTCGGTTTCCCCGACATCCCGCCGCATTGGGTGGAGCAGTTGGCAGATGGAGGCCTGCTCCTCGTGCCTCTGAGCACAGCGGGGATAGGTGAGCCTGTTCTCAAGCTGCGGAAGTGCGGCGACCAAGTTGCCGGTAGGTATATGCACTGGTCCTGGTTTCAGCCTTGTTGCGGCGACTACGCTCCCAGCGCAGTCATGGGCCTGGATCCCATCGTCCTGCAGATACTGCGGAACGCTCACCGTGAGATAAGCCTCCCGGAGCCTGTAGAACCGGATTTCCTCTTGTTCCTACACCTGAGTGGGAACAGGTTCAACTGCCGTGCAACGTGCAGTATCCTTGGTTACAGCCTCATCGACACGGAGGCGTGCTCGGGCTTCTGGGTGAGTTTCGACAAACCGGCGATATACGCCGGCGCGGATGTGGAAGCCGCCGAGCGTTTTGTGGCAAAGCAGGAGGAGTGGATAGGGATGGGGCGTCCACGCGTTACCGACTATCGAGTGGTGGTGGGCAATGGTGATCACCAACACGCCAACGGGGTGACTTGGGTAGATCAGCGACCATCCACAAGATTGATCCTCTCGCTGGAAGGCGAAGTGGACGACGAATCTGATTCTCATCATCTATGATGCGGCAGGGCATTCTCGGAGCAGGAAGGGTGGTCTACTTCGCCTTGATCGCCGTGACGGTGCCGTCCATGCCGGAGACGTAAACCACGCCGTCCGCCACCTCGACTTCGCTGAGCACATACAGCAGCGGAGTGGCCCGATACTCCCACAAGAGCTTACCGTCGGCGGCGTTGAACGCCTGGACGAGGCCCAGGTTCGAGACCACGTAGACGACGCCGTCCTTTTCCACGGGCGCCGCGGGTACGGATCCGGCATCCGCGTCGGCCATCCATATCTGATTGCCGTCGAGATCAATCTTCGAGAGCCCGGCTCCCGGCTTCCGCTCGTAGACGGCTTTCCCATCCTCGGAGATTCCAACGGCGACGCACTCGTTTTCCGACTTCGTGACGGCGCCCGAGGCGGCGTCAATGATGCTCAACTGGGAATCCCGGTCGGCGACGAAGACCTTTCCGCTCGACGCAACCGGGCCGCAATCGGCGGGGCTGTAGTACCGCTTCGCGCCGGGCTGGGTCGCCGAGCCGGTGCCCTGACATCTCCACTTGAGCTTACCGGTCTTGACGTCAACCGCATACACGTACTGATCCCAAGCGCCGAAGTAGACGACGCCGTTGTCCACAAACGGCTTGATCTCGATGGTGTACTCGGGATCTTCGAGCACCCATGCCTGCTTGCCGGTCTTGGCATCCACGGCGTAGAAGTTCGAATCGTTGCAGCCGAAAAGGACCAATCCATCCGCGAATACGGGCGAGCTGTATATGCCCGCCTTCGCCGGAAACGTCCATTTCAGCTTCCCGTTCGTGCCGACCGCGTAAAAATTTCCGTCGCCCGAGCCGAAGTAGACGGTATCGCCGACCACGAGCGGCTTCGTGCAGACATCCCCGCCGGTGAGATATGACCACCTGATGTACCCGGTAGCTTTGTTGAGCGCGTAGAGCTTCATGTCGGTTGCGCCGACGTAGACGGTCCTCCCGGCGACGGTCGCAGCGCCTCGACACGATCCACCGAGGAACTCGCGCCACAGGAGTCGGCTGGGGGCCGGCTCAGTGCCGAACCTGACGCACTTGGTGAACTTCGCGCCGGCTTCGTCCGTGAAAGTCACCTGCAGATAGTGCGCGCCGGGCGTCCAGTCGGCGTACTTCGCCTCGGCGCGGTAGATGCCGCCGCGGCACTCCATAGGAT
>Ga0315284_10012088_pt1 | contig 12300 bp, 9 predicted proteins | sample YL17G09_16_MG_FD_203696 | JGI IMG/M metagenome (GOLD analysis project Ga0315284, IMG submission 203696) | Sediment microbial communities from Yellowstone Lake, YNP, Wyoming, USA - YL17G09_16 | ecosystem: Environmental > Aquatic > Freshwater > Lake > Sediment | place: USA: Wyoming | collected...
CGGTGTACAAGGGCAGGAAATCGGGCGTTCTGGGGCGGGTGGCCTGCTTCAGCTTCTTCCCCAGCAAGAACCTCGGCGGCTTCGGCGACGGCGGGGCACTGACGACGAACGACCCGGCCCTCGCCGAGAAGCTCGCCTGCCTGCGCGTCCACGGCGCCCGCCAGCGCTACTACCACGACGAGGTCGGCCTGAACAGCCGCCTCGACGCCCTCCAAGCGGCCATTCTGCGGGTGAAGCTGCCGCATCTCGACGAGTGGAGCGAGCAGCGGGGCGCGAACGCCCGCCGCTACGACGAGTTGCTCGCGGGGGCGAAGGTCGTCACGCCCGCGGCCAAGGCCTACGGACGCCACGTCTTCAACCAGTACACCCTCCGCGCGGCCAATCGCGATGCGCTCCAGAAGCACCTGACCTCGCGCGAGATTGGCAACGCCATCTACTACCCTGTGCCGCTGCACGTGCAGAAGTGCTTCGCGGGCCTGGGCTACGCCGCCGGCAGCTTCCCCGAGGCCGAGCGGGCGGCCCGCGAGGTGATCTCGATCCCCGTCTACCCCGAACTCACCGACCAGATGGCCCGCCACGTCGCCGTCAGCATCCGCGAGTTCACGGGCTAGGGGCCTTGCCGGCCCGCTGGAAATGCGCGTCCAGGTCGCGCTTGAGGAAGCGCAGGCGGGTCTCCACCCCGGGCTCCTCCCAGCCCGAGTTGAAGCGGAAGAGATACTCGCCGCTCGCCTTGTCGAACTCGATGCGGTCGGGCGAGTTGGCGAACCCGCCCATGATGGGCACCCCGACGAAGGGCTGCTCCGCCAGCCGACTGTAGTCCCAGCCCACAGAGGTCGGCAGGCCGGTTTTGGGCTCGTGCCCGAACACCCCGTTCCGCGTCGTGACGCGCACCACCTTGGCCCAGCGCCCCTTCGCGTGCGAGTAGACGTGGAGGGAAGGCTTGGCGCCCTCGGCCCGCTGCTGCCAGCCCCATGCGCCAAAGAGATACGCGTCGTCGCAGTAGATGAGCCATTGGTGGTGGCCCGCGACCGCCTCGTCCTTGATGTCGAACCGGCTCCAGAGCTGCTTGGCCGTGTCGAAGCGGAGGATGCCGACACCATTCGACCCCATCCAGAGATGGTCACCGGCCCTGAACAGCCCACGCAGGGCGTTCGGGCGGTAGCCGTCGCCGGCGAACTTCGCTCCCAGCGACTCCGCCAGCGCGAACGGCAGGACAAGACGGAACGTCTTTGAGGGCACGTGGCGGATGAGCAGCCCGTCGGGAATGTCCCCGCCGCAATACTCATAGTCGCCGATCGTGAAGCTCGGCTTGCCTGGGACCGTGTAGGCCCCGTGCTTCGGCGGGTCGTGCCTCTTGTCGAGGAACACCGCCTCTAGCTCTGAGGCGGTCAGCTCGATCGTGCGGGCCGCCTCTGCGGCGATGGCGGTTGAGAGGAGACCGAACGCGGCCACGGTGCGAGCGATATGCCTGGTCACAGCCGGTGCCCTTTGCGATTCAGGTGCCGGTAACCGCAGCCCCCGATGATTGTACGGCCTTGGGCACGGGCTTTCAACGCAATCCTGTGGGAGCTGGCCACGACGCTCCGCAAACAGTATGGCACACCGTGAGGCTCGGCGAATCGTCTCCGCCGTCGCAGGCTCACGTGGATTCCTGGAAAGGCTCCTAGTTCAGGGCGTCCTCCGCAGGGTCCCTCGGAAGAGATCGAGTTGGGTCTCGAGGTCCGCAAGGAGGCTGGTGCATGGGCCATTGGGTCCACTGCGAGCGGCGTCCTCGAGGTCTCTGGCGGCTTGCTGGACGCGCAGGGCGCCGATGGCCCCTGCTGCCCCCTTGATGGTGTGGGCGCTTCGGAGGACGCCTTCCGCGTCGTTGTTGCCGAGCGCTGAGCGCGCCTCGACGACGCGCTTGGGGGAGTCCTCAAGGAAGATGTCGGTGACCTCGCGGAGGAGCTGGATGTCACCGCCGACGACGCGGAGGGCGGCCTCCCGGTCGAAGACCGGGCTCTCCTGCTCGGGCGGCTCCGGCTGGTGGGAGGGGGCCGGGCTCTGCTCGCCGCCTGTGGCCAACCGCTCGACGAGCTCGATGAGCGCCGCGGGGCGAATGGGCTTGGCGATATACTCGTCCATGCCGGCCTCGATGCAGCGCTCGCGGTCGCCCTTGAGGGCGTGGGCGGTCGTTGCCACGATGGGCACGTGGCCGCCTGTGGCGCGCTCGCGCTCGCGGATCACCCGGGTGGCCTCGAAGCCGTCCATCTCGGGCATCTGGACGTCCATGAGCACGAGGTCGAATGCCTGGCGTTCGAGGGTCTGGATGGCCTCCTTGCCGTTTGCGGCGAGGGCGACGGAGTGGCCATGCTTTTCGAGGATAGCGGCGCCGACGCGCTGGTTGACGGGGTTGTCCTCGGCGAGGAGGATGCGGAGCCGCCGGCGCGCCTCGGCCAGTGTGTGATGGGTGAGCACTGTGCCCTGGCGGGTCTGGCTGAAGCGCGGGTCAACGATGGCAGCGAGTGTGGCGTAGAGCTCGGACTGCTTGACGGGCTTCATTAGATAAGCGGAGATGCCGAGGCCAGCGCACGTGTTGGCGTCGCCGCGGCTGCCCGCGGAGGTGAGCAGGACCATGGGCACGCGGGCGTGGCCAGGGAGGCGCCGCGCGCGTTCGGCGAAGCCGAAGCCCGACATCTCGGGCATGTGCGCGTCGAGCAGCATGAGCTGGAAGGGGCGGCCCAGGCGCTCGGCCTGGACGAGCGCGACGAGGGCCTCGGCGCCGCTGGCGGCCTCGGTGGGCACCACGCCCCAGGCTGCCGTGACCTCGCGCAGGATGATGCGGTTCGTCGCATTGTCGTCTACGATGAGGACGCGTAGCCCCGTGAGGTCCGCCCTCGGCTGGCGTGGCACCAGTTGTGGCTGAGGGGGGGCGAGTGGGAAGCGGAGGACGACGTGGACGGTGGTGCCCTGGGCGACCTGGCTTTCGATCCAGATGCGTCCGCCCATCTTCTCGACGATCTGCTTGGCGATGGTGGTGCCGAGGCCGGTGCCGCCGTATTTGCGGGTGATCGAGCCGTCGGCCTGCGTGAAGCTCTCGAAGATCTTGTCGAGCTTGTCGGGGGGAATGCCAATCCCAGTGTCGGCTACGCGGAAATGCAGGGTGGCTGAGGCGCCATCCTCGGCCTCGAGGTCCACGTGGACGACGACTTCGCCCTTCTCGGTGAACTTGACGCCGTTGTGGGTGAGGTTGCTGAGCACTTGGCGGAGGCGCTCGGGGTCGCCGACGAGCGACGTTGGGATCTCTGGGCGCAGGTGGCAGGCGAGTTCGATGCCCTTGCCGTGGGCTTTTGCCGCGAGGGTGTCCATCGTCGTGTCGAGCACGGTGCGCAGGTCGAATGGGATGCTCTCGAGTTCCAGGCGGCCCGCCTCGATCTTCGAGAAGTCAAGGATGTCGTTGATGATGCCCAGGAGTGCGTTGGCGGAGCTTCGGCCCATCTCGAGATACTCGCGCTGCTCGCGGCTGAGGGGCGTGGCTAACACGAGCTCGGTCATGCCGATCACGCCGTTGAGGGGGGTGCGGATTTCGTGGCTCATGTTGGCGAGGAACTGGCTCTTGGCCTGGCTGGCGGCGGTGGCGTCGCGGAGGGCTTCTTCGAGGCGCAGGCGACGGAGCTCGAGTTCGGCGTCGCGGCCCTGTATCTGCGCGAGCATGCCGTTGAAGCCGTCGCACAGGGCGCCGATCTCGTCCTCACCCTGCTTCTGCACGCGTATGGCGTAGTTGCAGTCGGCGGTCACGGTGCGGGCCGCCTCGGCGAGCCGCGAGATGGGGGCGGATATGACCCGCTGGAGCCTGAGCGAGAGGAGCACCGAGGCCACGAGCGAGACGACGAGCACCCCGCCCGTAGAGGGTGAAGTTGGCGAGCCAGAAGGCGTCGGCGTGGCGGCCTGCCAGGGTGTCGCGGCGGCTCGTGTACTGGAGCTCCAGCCCGGCGAACACCTTGTCCCTGACCACGGGCACGCTGAGGTTGAGCTTGGCGAGATGGGCGGGTGAGTTGACGAGGCGCTCGCCCGTGCCGCCGTCCTCGGCGCGCACGAAGCTGTAGCTGGCGCGGCCTCGGAGGCCGCTGGGCCAATGGCCGGCCAGCTCCACCTCCAGCCCCTTGGCCTTGGCACAGCAACCGTTCTGGAACACCATCAGCCCGTCGGCGGGGTCCACCACCTGGGTGATGATGTCGTCCATCTTGTAGGTGAAGGCCGAGGCGGTGAGGCGCAGGCGCTCGGTGAGCCTCTGCTCGAGGACAAGCTCGTATGTGTCCATGACCTCGGGCTGGAGGCTGGGGTTGGCCTTCTGGGTGCTCCCACCGTCGTGGTAGTACGTCTCGTAGCCGTTGGGCGCGCGGAAGGCTCGGCCGTAGATGGCCTTGAGCGTCGCGCCCTCGAATGGTTGGTAGATGAGGGAGAGCCTGGGGTTGGTGCTGCCGCCGAACGTGCTGTAGTGGTCGTGGCGCACGCCGGCGACGAGCGTGAGGTTGCGGAGGATGCGCACCTCGTCCTGGATGAAGGCGGCCCAGATGCGCGAGCGGTAGCGTTCATCGAGGTAGACCGCGGGATCGCGGCCGTAGAACGCCTGCTCGAAGTTGTCGCGGTACTCCATGCCCCACGTGATGCGGTGGCGGTCGAGGGTGTGGGTGAAGACCAGCTCGGCGCCCCACCACTGGTCGCGGGTGTGCTCCCTGGCGACCGCTCCGTCGCCGCCATCGTCGTAGGCGTAGGCTCCCTTGTAGCCGGAGTAGTCGTAGTAGGCTCTGGCCATGATGCTGAGGCGGTCGCTCAGGTCGCGCTGCCACTTGAGGTCGAGGTAGCCGCGCTGGTCGGTCGTGCGGGTCCTGTCGTCGTTGAAGCGGGTCTCGTAAGCGCCGGTCGGGATGCCCTTCTCGCGGGAGACATAGGCCGCTTGAAGGGTGAACTCGCCGAACGAGAGCTTGGCGAACAGGTTGCCGAACTGGTCGTCGTCGCAGCCGGCTGCAATGCCGTGGTTGGTGGTGGGATGATCGTATTCCCTGTAGTAGAGGCGGCGGCGCCCGGCGCTGTCGTAGGTGGTGGCTGAGAAAAAGACCTCGCAGTCGTCGCCGTAGGTGTCGCCGAAGGTGAGCCTGCCCTTCGCGGTGCCGAAGCTGGCGCCCTCCGTGGCCAGTTCAGCGCCTTTGATGTCCCTGCCGCGCTTGGTGATGACGTTTACGACGCCCAGGAGCGCGTTGCTGCCGTAGAGCGCGGAGCCGGGGCCGCGAATCACCTCCACCCGCTCGATGATATCCACGTCCACGATGCCCTGCGTGCCGATTGCTGGGGTGTCGTAGATGTTGTCGTTCACCCGATGGCCATCCACGAGCACGAGCACACGGGAGTCGTAATCGCCGGGCCTGTTGAACCCGCGGATGCCGACGTGATGGTAGTTGCGGTCGTAGGTGGTGTAGAAGCCTGGCACGCTGCGCAACACGTCGGCCAGCGTGCGATAGCCGTAGCGGCGGATGTCTTCGGCGGTGAGCACGGTCACGGCGGCTGGGGCCTCGGAGACCCTCTGCGTGTGGCGTGCCGCGGCGTAGACGGTGTTGACCTCCACATTCATCAACTGGTCCAGGCTCATGTCGGCCAGCTTCGTAGCGAGTTCGGCGGCGGTCTGCCCCTTCTTGGGTTCGGCCGCTGCGATGGGCAGGGCCAGGGCGCAGCAGGCGGCCAGGCACAGAGCGGCAGCAGGGCCGCGGCGGTGGCTCCTCATCCTACGACCCTCCCTTCGCCGGCTCGACGATTCGGGCGAGGCGCAAGAGCCTCGAGCTGAGCCTGAGGCCCGCCCGCTGAGCCGCCTCGGCGTTCACCTCGAAACGCACCTTGTTGCTCTCGATGAAGAAGTTGACGTGGACGCCGCGCGTGGCCGCGCCCTGGGTGTCAGCCGCCAGCAGCACTGGGGACGCGCCGACCTTCTGGAGGACCGGCTCCAGGTGCTTCGCTTCCGTTGCGGTGAGGAAGAGGACGTGGCAAGGAGCAAGGTCGGCGAGGCCCCGGAACCGCCGCACGACGATCTTCCTGCCTTCCACGGTCTTCGTGGCCGCGATCTCGTCGAGCATGGCGCCGAAGGGGTCCGTGCCGAGGACGCCGATGACGAAGGGCTCGTCGGCCCCCCCTGGCGCGGCTGCCGGCCAGGTGACGTAGCTTGCCATGTTGTAGAGGAAGGCCGCTTTGATGGCGTACTCACGCCCCGCGGCCTCGCCGGCGAGGAGGGGACTGGCAGCGAAGCCAACAAGGAGCGCCACGGTGGCCATGCGGCCACGGGGGCGCGCTGGGGCGCGACAGAGTATGACTACGGGCGCGTGGCGCGTCAAGGCGGCGGCCCATCCCCTTTGACGTGGGAGGGTGGCTCACTGATGGCTGGGGGCAGAGGTGCAAAGGCCGTGCCAGCGCGCACGCGCACGGCGACTCGCACGCACCCGCCGGCAGGGCGGCGCGCACGGATGCAGGCACGGCGTGCCGCAAGGGGAGCCAGGCTGTGCAAGCGCTTAGATGGCAGCAGGTTATGCGGCAGCGTCCTGTGGCGTGGACAGTGCTGCCTCTGATCGGGCACCGCGGCTCGGAGCGCAGCGGCGGCCCTCTGGCCCCTCGCGGCGGCGGGCTATGGCCATGGCTCTATGGAATGCGCTCCTGCTTCATGCGGGGCAGCGCCTCGGCGCACCTGCACCTGCTCGGGGACCGGCTCCCGGCGCGGGGAGCGGTCGAACAGGCTCGGCTGAGCCACGGCCGGCAGCTTCCCGTTCAACTTGCGCGCCAGCTCCGCCCAGCCAGACATCGCCCCGCCCTGGAGCTCTCCGAGCCAGCCGACGATCCGGTGGCGCGACCCTTTGGGCGTCCGATAGGATTCGGCGAGGGCCCAGTAGACGTGCATCTTACCATTCTTGCGCTTGCCCACTCGCATCGGGAACATACGCCGCGCGCTCCTGGACATCGAGCCGCGGCTCCGACGCATCCGCGGCTACCAGCACCTGTCGCGGCTGCGAGAGGCCATCCAGCGGGAGCTCAGCAAGCCCGGCGAGGGAGCTCACGAAGCCGACGAACTCGCGGGAAAGAAGGTGGCATGAGCGACACCCGGGAGCCGCGCAATTTCAACTGAAAATGGCATTGACTCTTGACGCGCGGGGACGCTTCGGTATGATGTCAGGGCGTTGGCAGGGGCGGCGATGGCCGCCCGGCATCGGCGGGGATCGCCTGAAGGGGGGACTGCGAATGGGTGACCACGATGGAAGAGAAGAAAGGAGAGGTGCCATGCGTAGAGAATTGGCTGGGGCGCTGTGCGTGGGTGTGCTGGTGGCCGTGATGGGCTGCGCGAGGGTGACGTACGTGCCGGGCACGAAGGTGGCCATGCCCCCGGACGCGGCGCGGGCCGGCGACCCCACGTCCGTGGCGCTCGCCGTGGCCTGGTGCACGGACGCCGACCCGGAGAAGGCGGGCCAGACCGCTGCGGCCAACGCCATCCAGGCGCTCGGCTGCCCAGCCAAGGGCATCGTCTTCTACGAGTTCTTCCCCAAGATGGCGAAGGACAAGGCGGGGAAGGACAAGGAAGTGCCCGACACCGATAGGGAGAAGAAGGTGCTCCCAGGCGTCCGCGCCGCGGCGAAGGACGTGCCGGTCATAGGCGCCCGCGCCCGCTCGCTCGTCAACGGCGGCACCAAGCTCACCGACACCGTGGCTGTCCTGGCCATCGGCGGCGAGAAGGTGGCCTGCAAGGCCGTCAAGGAGCCGCTGGCCGACGCCCGCTTCGCGGTCGGCAGGAACCTCGCCCAGAACCTCAAGGGCGTGGGCGACCTCAAGATCATCTTCGCCCTCTCGGAGATGAACCTGTCGTTCGACACCAAGGCGAACGTCTCGGTGGAAGACCTGATTCGCGGCGTGCAGGAGACCGCGGGCAGGGAGATCGTGCTCTTCGGCGGCAATTGCATGCCCAACGACTACGAGACCGACAAGGGCGGCGTGCAGTTCTTCAACGGCGAGGTGCTCGCCGGGCACGTCGTGGCCCTCGGCGTCGGCGGGCCGCTCGCCGTCGCCGCCAACCACCACAACGAGTTCGAGCCCTCCACCGACATCGTCACCGTGACCAAGGCCGAGGACAAGTGGGTCTACGAGCTCGACGGCAGGCCCGCCCCGGAGGTCTACCGCCTGGTCCGAGGGATGCGGCCGACCGAGGAGTTCACCTCCGACTGGCAGCACCCGGTCGGCGTGGTCGTCGCGCCCTTCAAGGTCTACCTGCGGATGGTGCTCGCGGAGGACAAGGAGAAGAAGGCCCTGCAATTCGTGGCGCCCGTGCCCGTGGGCACCCGCCTGAAAATCCTCAAGGGCGGCGCGGACGGCGCAGCCATCCTCGCCTCGGCCCAGAAGGGCACCCGGGACATGCTCGCCAAGGCGGGCGGGGCCAAGCCCCTGGCCGTCCTGCTCTCCGACTGCTGTGCCCGCGGCATGCGGCTCCAGCAGTTCGGCAAGCCGGGCGACTGCGAGATTAGGGGCGGCGTCCTGCCCGCGCTGGGCAGGGGGAACGCCGGCGTGCCCATCTTCGGCTTCTACGCGTGGGGCGAACTCGGCCCCATCGCCGGCCCCTTCAATGGCCTCAACTGCATGTACCAGCAGCACACCTTCGTCTCCGCTGTCCTCTGCGAGACGAAGTAGCGGGCGGCGTTGCTTTCGGGAACGCCCATGGGCGAGCCGACGACGGTGTGGGGCGATCTGCGGACCGCCTGGTCGAGGATCGCGCGCGACCTGCGGGCCGCCGTGGACCGGTTTCCCTTCGGCCTCGCGCCCCTGATCATCCTGGGCATCGCCGTCGTCGCCACCGCCTGGCAGCTCTGCAATCCCGTGCGGACCGAGCAGTCCACGCTGCGGCTCTGGACCTTTGCCGACATCCACGCCACGGCCTACGAGAACGCCCGCCCCGCCTTCGAGGCGAAGCACCCCGGCACGAAGATTGACGTGCAGCTCGTCCACTGGACTGCCGTCACGAGCCGCCTCCGCGCCGCCTTCTGGGGCGACCTGGACGTGCCAGACCTTGTCGAAGTCGAGATCAGCGCCGCCGGCACCTTCTTCCGAGGACGCGAGGAGGACATTGGCTTCGTTGATTGGACGCCGTGGCTGAAGGAGACGGGCTACTACGACCGCATCGTGAAGTCCCGCTTCGCCCCCTACACCCACCGCGGCAAAATCTACGGCCTGCCGCACGACGTCCACCCCGTCATGCTCGCCTACCGCCGCGATCTGTTCGAGGGACTTGGCGTTGATGTGAAGAGGATCGAGACGTGGGACGACTTCATCCGCGAGGGCCGCCGTATCACCATTCCCGACAAGCGCTACATGATTCAGTTCTCCGACTCCAGTGGCGAGAGCATGGAGCCGATCCTCTTCCAGCGCGGCGGCGGCTACTTCGACCGGGACGGCAAGCTGATCATGGACGATGACCTCGCGCTCGACACGGTGAAGTGGTACACGCGCCTCGTCGCGGGGCCGCAGAGGATCGGCAACGACATCGGCGGGCGCGACGTGTTCACCCAGGCGGTCGAGCGCGGCTACTTCCTCAGCTTCATCTGCCCCGACTGGCGGAGCAAGGGCACCGAGACGCACGTCGGCTCGATGAAGGGCAAGATGGCCCTGATGCCGCTGCCCGCCTTCACAAAGGGCGGCCGCCGCACCTCCACCTGGGGCGGCACCATGCTCGGCATCACCAAGAAGTGCCGCGACCCCAAGCTCGCCTTCAAGCTGGCCGAGCACCTCTATCTGAACGCCGAGGACCTCGCCGGCCGCTTCCGCGACCTGAACATCCTGCCGCCGCTCAAGGACGCCTGGAAGCTCCCGCAGTTCGACGAGGAGCGGCCCTACTGGTCGAACCAGCGCCTGGGGAAGCTCTACGCCGACCTGGCCGAGCGGGTGCCGCCGCAATACACCAGCCCCTTCATCAACCTGGCGAAGACGAAGATGGGCGAGGCCGTCTCGGCCTGCGCCGCCTACTACAACGCCAACGGCGAGACGGGCTTCGACGACTACGCCAAGGCGCGGCTCAAGGAAGCCGCAGACTACGTGCGCATGCAGATGACCCGAAACCCATTCTGAGGGGCGACCGCGGATTACGCGGATGGGCGCGGATAAGAGAGGAGACCAGATGGTCCTGAACCCTCTTGGCCTCTTCTCCTATCCGCGGTATCCGCGTAATCCGCGGTTGAGCGTCTCTTCCTGGGGCGTGAGATGATCGGCAGCCGCAGCTTCTTCCGCTGGCAGCACAGGAACGCGCCGTATCTCTTCGTGGCGCCGTTCGTCATCGTGTTCTGCGTGTTCGGCCTCTATCCGCTGGTGAAGAGCCTGTGGCTGTCGTTCTACATCACGAGCGGGCCGAAGTCGCGCATCTTCGTCGGCCTCGGCAACTTCAGCTTCCTGCTCTCCGACCCCGACTTCCACAAGGCGGTGTGGAACACGGTGGTCTTCGCCTTCTTCTCGGTGTTCCTGCAACTGCCGCTGAGCCTCGGGCTGGCGCTGCTCTTGAACCGCCGGCGGCTCTGGGGACGGAACTTCTTCCGCCTGGTCTTCTTCTCCCCGCACCTCGTGGGCATGGTGTTTGTCGCGGTGATCTTCATGGTCATCTTCCAACCGCAGTTCGGGCTGCTCAACCGGGTCCTCTACGAGTTCGTGGGGTGCGACCCGAGCCCGAGGTGGTTCTCGCTTGTGAAGATCGTGTTGCGGACAGTGCTTCAGGCGCTGCCGTGGCTCTATGTTGCTGCGAGCATGCCTGGTTTCCATCGCAGGTTCTTCCAGGGCAGGCGGTTCCTCAGCCTGAGCGTTCCTCCCCGTTTGCTGCTACTCACGGGAGTCGCCGTGCTGGTCAGCCTTGTCCTCCAGCCAGAGGTCGGCTTGCTCGACCATGCCCTTCGCAAGGCAGGGGGCTTTAGCATCGGCACCAAGTGGCTGGGCAACCGCGGCCTCGTGATGCCCGCGCTCATCCTCACGTCGCTCTGGATGTACGTGGGCTTCAATATGATCTACTTCCTCGCCGCGCTCCAGGCCGTGAACCAGGACCTCTACGACGCGGCGAAGGTGGACGGCGCGAACGCCTGGCAGCAGTTCCTACACGTCACGCTGCCCAGCATCAAGCCCGTGGCGGTGTTCGTCGTGGTGCTGAGCACCATTGGGTCGTTCCAGCTCTTCGAGCTGCCGTACCTGCTGCTCGGCAACTCGGGCGGCCCCGAGAACGCCGGCCTCACCGTCGTGATGTATCTCTTCCAGAACGGCTTCGAGACGGGCGACCTGGGCTACGCGTCGGCGATTGGCTGGACGCTTGCCCTCGGCGTCCTCGTGGTGTCGCTCGTGCAGATGAAGCTCACCGGCGCGTGGAAGCGGGGGGACTGACGTGGGCCGCACCATCCTCCGCTCCCTCCTCTACGCCGCGCTGGCCTTCTGTTCGCTCGTCATGCTCACGCCGCTCGTATGGCTCGTATCGGCGTGCCTGAAGAAGCCCGACGACCTGTTCTCCTACCTCTTCTTCCCGCCGCTCCGCAAGCTGTCGCTGCGGAACTTCGGCGACCTGTTCACCGAAATCTCGTTCCTACGGTTCCTGATGAACAGTTGCTTCGTGTCGGGCGTGACGGTCATGGTGCAGCTCTTCTTCGCGTCGCTGGGCGGCTTCGCACTCGCGAAATACGAGTTCCGGGGCAAGAAGCCGATCACGATCCTCATGCTGGCCACGATGATGATCCCCGGCCAGGTGATGCTCGGGCCGCTCTACGAGTTGATCTACCACATCGGCTTCATGGATTCGTATCTCGGCCTCATCGTGCCCGGGTGCGTCAGTGTGTTCGGCATGTTCCTCTTCCGACAGTCCATGCTCCAGATCCCCGACGACCTGCTCGAGGCGGGGCGGATTGACGGGTGCAGCGAGTTCGGCCTCTACTGGAACGTCGCCTTGCCCGTCTCGCGGCCGATGACGGGCGCCTTCTGCCTCATCTCGTTCATGGGCACGTGGAACAGCTTTCTGTGGCCGCAGATCGTGCTCCACAACAGCCAGCGGTTCACCCTGCCCATCGCCCTCAACCAGATGGTCGGCCTCTATAGCCAGAAATACGGCGTCCTCATGGCGGGCACGCTGCTCTCGATTCTCCCCGTCGTCATCCTCTTCTTCATCCTCCAAAAGGAGTTCATCAGCGGCCTCACGGCCGGCGCGGTCAAGGGCTGATGCTCAGCATCAGCCCTTGACATCCCACATTCCAGATGCCAGATTACAGATTGCAGCCAGCCCCAAAGCCG
>Ga0315284_10012089_pt1 | contig 12299 bp, 11 predicted proteins | sample YL17G09_16_MG_FD_203696 | JGI IMG/M metagenome (GOLD analysis project Ga0315284, IMG submission 203696) | Sediment microbial communities from Yellowstone Lake, YNP, Wyoming, USA - YL17G09_16 | ecosystem: Environmental > Aquatic > Freshwater > Lake > Sediment | place: USA: Wyoming | collected...
CCATACGGAGGCGCGGCAGATAGGGGTTGATAGTGTATGGCATATACATACATTTTAAACCCCAGGTGTTGCTAAGCTATTGAACCATTACAAGACCTTGACTTAATTATCTATTGATATTACAATATTTGTGTTCTTTAACTCATTATATATAGGAGGCTGAAATGGCTAAAAATGGCAAAAAGAAAGAATTTTGTCAGATTTGTGGAAAGGCGGAAATTTCAAGGGAATCGGCAGGAAAAATAAACTATGATACTGGCGGTTGGAATGAAAGGTGTCCGGTTTGTCAGTCATTGTTTTGGGTGCCGGCAGACCCAGCAAAACCGATTGAGCTAGTGGTCGTTCCGGCTGGCGACATTATGTCGTTTGAACCGGATACCATAATTTTCAGTAGTGAGATCAAGCTGCTAGAAGCGATGGCAAGCGGGAAAAAGGAGGAAATATAATGGAGCCGATGAAGATTGTCTGGTGCGAAAAGTGCACGGTGGGACATCCAGTATTCCCCGAAGGCATGGAAGAAAATAGTGACGAGGCAGCGCGCGAGCGATGTGTGAGAGAACATTTAGCAGAGATGTTTGTTCCAATAAAAGGTAGTTTTGTGACGAGGCTGCCCAATTTGGAGATTTATTTTCTCGCGACAAATCCATCCGGAGAGAAATTTGTTGGTTTCAAATACCGCAAAAGTATCCAGGAACCATTTTGTTATCGGTTCTTCAGGGGCATCCTAAGAGTCGAAATAACCGACTTGAAGCTTCAAGAACAAGAACTTCGACAGTCTCTGGGGGAGCGAGCCCTTATAGGGGGAATAGTTCTGGGAAAAGATAAAATAGATTTAGTGATAGCTTTTTTGGATAACCAGATAAAGCTTGATCGATACGATGATATGGCCTTGACAGAGGTATTTGATCGCAGCGAGTGGCAAAAAGATGGATTTAACGTTTTTATTGCTCTTAATCAAAGACTAACGAATTATATGAAAAACCGGTGCTCAGATTTTTTGACAAGGAAAGAAATGGATTTTTTCGTGAAATTCATCGAAGAGGAAAATGTTGAAGGTGGTGTCTTGGTTTGTTTGGGAAGGTGCAAAGTATATCCGGAATACCGTTGATTTTTGGGCTGGGTGGTAATATTAACCCAGCCCTTTTCTTTTTATTGACAAAACAATCACCCTGCGCTATTCTTAAATTAGCTTGTGGATAAGAAAGAAATGGTCCGTGGAAACGGACCAATTTTTATAAAGGGCTTTGTCTGAAATTTGGAGTCCGCTTAGGGGACGAACAAATTTCATCAACAAAACCTTTACCGAGCACATAAAATATATTTTATGTGCTCGACCGACGCACTTAAAGACTTAATCTTTAAGTGCTCTGGCTCAATGTTGTGAATAAAATTTATTCGCCACAAATTGGGCTCTAAATTTTAAACAGCATTAGCATGGAAAGACAATCATTTTTATCGGCCATTGAGCAGATCTGCGAGGAAAAAGGCATCTCAAAAGAAAAGGTTTTGGAAACCATTGAGGTGGCTCTTGCGGCTGCTTACAAAAAAGACTTTGGACACAAAGGCCAAAATATCAGGGCCAAGTTTGATTTGGATTCCGGCCAGGTGCAAATTTTTCAGGTCAAGCAAGTTTTGGACGAGACCATGATAAAAACACCGGAAGAAATAGAGGCGGAAAAAGCCCAAGGAATTGAAGAAACAGAAGGCAAAGGCGAGTCTTCGGAAGGCGAAAAAAAAGTCCGTTTTAATCCGGAAAAACACATGATGATTGAAGAAGCGGCAAAGATAAAGCCCGACATCAAAACAGGGGAGGAGTTGTGGTTGGAGTTAGAATCAAAGACCGATTTTGGAAGGATTGCCGCCCAGACCGCCAAACAGGTTATAATTCAGCGAATCCGCGAGGCAGAGCGAGAAACAATTTTCGATGAATACAAAACCAAAGAGGGAGAGGTTGTTTCGGGAATTGTCCAGCGGGCGGAACGGGGTATAGTTTTTGTCGATATCGGCAAAGCAGTCGGAGTTTTATTCCCCGAGGAGCAAATTCAGGGCGAATATTATCGTATCGGACAGCGTCTGCGAGTTTTGATTTTAGAGGTGCAAAAAGATGCGCGCGGCCCCAGCATTATTTTATCTCGCGCCCATGTCAAGATGGTCAGTAAGCTTTTTGAGTTGGAAGTGCCAGAAATTGCAGCCGGCGCAGTGGAAATTAAATCTATAGCCCGCGAGGCTGGTTCGCGTTCAAAAATTGCCGTGGCTTCGCTCGAGGAAGGAGTAGACCCGATCGGTTCCTGCGTTGGTCAGAAAGGGACGCGGGTGCAGGCCGTGATTAATGAGCTGGGCGGTGAAAAAATTGATATTATTGAGTGGTCGTCAGAACCGTCTAAATTTATCGCTCATGCCTTGGCACCAGCCAAAGTTTTGGATGTGGAAATTAACAAAGAAGAAAAAATTGCCAGAGTCCAGGTGCCCGAGGAACAGCTATCTTTGGCTATCGGCAAAAAGGGGCAAAACGTCAGACTGGCGGCTAAATTAACCGAATGGAAAATTGATGTCGTAGGTGGCAAAGTTGATGAGAGGACAGCTCAAGAGGATGAAGAACAAGCTAAAGAAGGTGAATTAAAAACCGAAGAAACAAAAAAGGTTGAAGTTGCAGAAGAAAAAAACGAAGAAACAAAAGAGAAAAAGACCCCGGCCTCGCCCGAGGCGGGCCGAGGGCGGGCAAAAAAGTCTAAAAAGAAAAAAGAAGAAAAGTAGCAATTTTCAATTATTGAATTTACAATTTTTAATCAATTTCCAAATATAAATTTTCAAAATTGTTCCGCAACGGGACCTCGTTGAAAAATTGAAAATTGGTAATTGAAAATTTATTTTATGTCTATTCAAATTTTTGCAATTGTGACAAGCTTGGCGGCGATCGGGTTTGCTTTCTATTTGGTTTGGCGGCTTTTAAAATACTCAAGCGGTGAGGGCAAAATGCTGGAAATCGCGCAAGCCATTCGGGAAGGCGCCAAAGCTTACTTAAACAGGCAATATCGAACCGTCGCAGTCGTCGCTTTAATAATTTCTGTAATTCTTTATTTTTCTTTTCCGATTAATCGCTGGTCCATGGTAATCGGCTTTTTAATCGGGGCGATCGCATCAGCGCTCGCCGGCTATATCGGCATGAATGTGGCGGTTCGAGTTAATGTCAGAACGGCTCAGGCAGCGCGCAGCGGCCTTAAAAAAGCTTTGTCAGTCGCATTTGAAGGCGGTAGTGTGACCGGTCTTTTGGTTGTCGGATTGGGATTACTTGTTGTAACTAGTTTTTATATTGCAACCGGAGATTTAAAATCATTGGTGGCACTTGGTTTTGGCGGCAGTTTGATTTCGGTTTTTGCGCGCTTGGGCGGCGGAATTTTTACTAAAGGAGCGGATGTCGGCGCTGACTTAGTCGGCAAAATTGAGGTTGGCATACCGGAGGATGATCCCAGGAATCCGGCCGTTATTGCAGATTTGGATGGCGACCAGGTTGGCGACAATGCGGGTATGGCGGCCGATCTTTTTGAAACTTATGTCGTTACAGCCGTAGCGACAATGATTTTGGGACACTTAATTTTTCCGGGAGTGAAAGCAGCAATCTTGCTGCCTTTGGCTTTGGGGGCGGTCTCAATTGTCGCTTCAATTTTAGGAACTTTTTTTGTGAGATTAGGTCGCAAAGAATATATTATGGGCGCGTTATATAAGGGTTTAGCTGCCTCAGCAATATTGGCGGCAATCGGTTTTTATCCGATTATTAAATACTTAAAGCTGGGTAATGGTGTGGGTTCTGGCAATTTATATTTGGCGACTTTAATTGGTATTGTCGTCACGGCTGGTATGGTTTTGATTACCGAGTATTACACATCAAAAAAGTTTAAACCCGTGCGTTCAATTGCTCATGCATCGACCACGGGGCACGGAACAAATATCATTACGGGACTGGCAGTTTCTATGCAGTCAACCGCCCTGCCCGTCATTTTAATTTCGGCCGGGATTTTTGTTTCTTTTTGGCTGGCCGGAATTTATGGCGTAGCTTTGGCGGCGATGAGTATGCTTTCTATGGCGGGAATTATTGTGGCTATCGACGCCTTTGGTCCGATTACCGACAATGCCGGCGGAATTGCCGAGATGTCTAATCTGCCGCCAGAAGTTAGAAAAGTAACCGATGCGCTTGACGCGGTTGGCAACACCACTAAAGCGGTGACCAAGGGCTATGCCATTGCTTCAGCCGGATTGGCGGCACTCGTACTTTTTTCTTCCTATACGCAGGAATTTGCCAACCTGGGCAGAAAATTAGTTTTTGAATTAAACGATCCTAAGGTTCTGATCGGTCTATTTTTGGGCGGCTTGCTGCCGTATCTTTTTGGTTCCTTGGCCATGCAGGCGGTCGGTCGCGCCGGCGCGGCTGTCGTTAATGAAGTTAGAAGACAATTTAAAGAAATCAAAGGGTTGATGGAAGGAACAGCAAAGCCGCAATACGGGCTTTGCGTCGACATTGTGACTAAAGCGGCAATTCGGCAGATGATTTTGCCGGCCTTAATTCCGGTTTTGGCGCCGATTATTGTCGGATTTTTATTGGGGCCAGAAGCGCTGGGCGGTTTGTTGGTAGGTTCAATTGTAACTGGTTTATTTGTGGCGATTTCCATGACGAGCGGCGGGGGCGCCTGGGACAACGCCAAAAAATATATAGAGGAAGGAAATTACGGCGGCAAGGGTTCCTTTGCCCATCAGGCGGCGGTAACGGGCGACACGGTGGGAGACCCATATAAAGACACAGCCGGTCCGGCAATCAACCCAATGATCAAGATACTCAATATAGTTGCATTACTAATTGTAAGTTTCTTAGTATAAATCCGACTTGCCCCGTGTCCCGCGTAGCGGGATTTACGGGGTGATTAAAATTTTAAATATCGTTGCGTTACTAATTGTTAGTTTTTTGGTGTAAATATAGCTTGCCGCTTTTTCGCCACTAGTGCAGTATTTCGTGCGGAGAATAAAAAATAGACCAGTCACGTGGACTGATCTATGTAGCTTTCTATTTTTTCTTTTCAAGTTAAGGTTTCTTGAACGTAAAGCCGTATTCTCTACAGAATTTAGACAAGAGATAGTAGAATTGCGATCGTCTTTCCAAAGAGATTTTGACCACCAAGTAAGAAACGCCGGCTATAAACTCGTAGTTCTCGTGTGTGGTTGTAACGATTCTTTCGACGAATTTCAGAAATTCTCTCGCGGGGCGTTTAGGCAGGGAGACCTTAATGATCAGTTCTTCTAGAACGTCGACTATCGCTCCTTTTTTTTCGGCCATTTTAACCTCCTTTAAAGAACATTTTTGCTATATAACAACCGATATAAGAGAATATCACGAATAATAAATTTTGTCAAATTTATTCATAATTCGTTTTAATATTCGTTTCAATTATTAATTCTTTAGTTAACATGAAATTTGATCTCAAAAATCTTCCTCAATCGGAAGTTGAAATCTTATTTGAACTTGACCCCAACGAATGGGGCGAGTTTGTTAATGAGGCGAGAAAAGAATTATCCAATAATTTAAAAGTTGACGGGTTCAGGCCAGGGCACGCGCCAAAAGATGTTGTTGAGCGAGAAATTGGCTGGGGAAAAATTTTGGAACGTGCAGCCGATTTGGCGGTCAAAAAAACTTATATTAATTTTATCACCGAGAAAAAAATTGAAGCCATCGGTCAGCCGGAAATTCAAATTCTAAAAATTGCCGCCGACAACCCTTTTGAATTTAAGGTAAAGATAGCAGTGTTGCCGCCGGTAAAGCTTTGCGATTGGCGGGCCATTGCTAAGGCGGCCCAAAAAGAAAAACCTAAAGAAATTAGCGTTGAAGAAAAAGAAATTACCGAGGCGCTGGGCTGGCTGCAAAAATCGCGCACCAAATATACGACGGTTAATCGAGCCGCCAAAATAGGGGACAGGGTAGAAATAGATTTTGTCGCCAAAAAAAACGGTCAAATAATTGAGGGAGGTGTCAGCAAAAATCACCCGATAATTCTGGGCGAAGGACATTTTGTTCCCGGTTTTGAAGAGAACCTTTTAGCACTCAAAGAGGGCGAAGAAAAAACATTCAGTTTAGTTTTTCCCGGCGATTTTCAAAACAAAGACCTGGCTGACCAGCAAATAGATTTTGAAGTTAAAATGATTTTGGTTCAGGAAGCGCAAACGCCGGAACTTGGCGATGATTTTGCCAAGTCTTTAGGATCTTTCGGGAATTTAGCAGCTTTGGAAAAAAGCATTCAGGAAGGGTTAGTAAAAGAAAAAAGATTGAAAGCGAAAGATGCCTGGCGGGTCAATGTCTTGGGAAATATTGTTAAAAAAAGCGAAATGGATTTGCCCTCAATTTTAGTCGACTGGGAATTAACAAAAATGCTTGAAGAGCTAAAAGAAAATATTACTCAGATGGGTCTTGATTTTGATATTTATTTAAAAAATATTAAAAAAACAACCGAAGAATTGAAAAAAGAATGGAGGCCAAGGGCGCAGGAGCGCGTGCGCGCCGCTTTGATTTTGCAGGAAATCGCCAAAAACGAAATGGTGGACGTTTCTACTCAAGAAGTAGAGAACGAAATTAATAAAATTTTGCTAAATTATCCGGACGTCGATTCGGTTAAAAGACAAATTGACATTGAGCGCCTAAAAGAGTATACTAGAGGCAGGTTAAAAAACGAAAAAGTTTTCGAATTATTGGAAAGCCTTTGATATACCAAGGACAGATATTTTTGCAGATAGTCAAATTTCTTTTCTCTTTGTCTGCAAAAACATCCGCCGTTTGGCGGATAAGGATTAATTTAATTAATATTTATTTTGAAAGCAGTTTAAGCCCAACCATTTATGAATTTGATTCCGACGGTGATTGAAAAATCAGCATATGGTGAGCGAGCCTATGATATATATTCAAGGCTTCTTAAGGACAGAATAATTTTTTTAGGAGGGCCGATAACCGACCCAGTGGCTAACTCCGTTATTGCGCAGCTATTATTTTTGCAATCCCAGGATCCTAAAAAAGATATTCAGCTTTATATCAACTCGCCAGGGGGCGTTGTGACTTCGGGTTTGGCGATTTATGACACGATGCAGTTTGTCAAACCGGACGTTTCAACCATTTGCATCGGCATTGCCGCCTCAATGGGCGCGGTTTTGTTGGCGGCCGGAGCCAAGGGCAAAAGATTTATTTTGCCAAATTCGGAAGTCCTCATCCATCAAGTCATGGGCGGGGCCGAAGGCCAAGCCGTGGACGTTGATATTGCCGCGCGCCAGATCATCAAGGTCAAAGACCGCCTCAATCAGATTTTAGCCAAACATACCGGTCATGATATGAAAAAACTTGAAAAGGATACGGATCGCAATTTTTTCATGTCGGCTGAAGAAGCAAAGGCCTACGGCATAGTGGATAAAATTATCAAAGGCGAGGCCTAAAAGGGATTTAAATTCTCGCCTCCCAAAGTTAAAAGTTTGAAAAAACGGGAGGATAAATGGTTAGAGCTTGAGCTCTAACTTTATGGAAATAAGTTTAGTACTTATAGTATCAGGAGTCATCGCTTTAGCGATTGGCTCTGTTTTAGGTTATTTCGCGCGCCAAACCATTGCCAGAAAGCAGATCGGCACCATTGAAGCAAAACTAGAAAAATTGACCGAAGAGGCCAAGCGGGAAGCCAAAGACATGGTTATTCGCGCCAAAGACAAAGCGATTCAAATCCTGGAGGAGGCCAAGCGCGACCAAAAAGAAAGAGAGCAACAAATTGTTAGAATGGAGGACAGAATCGAAAGGCGGGAGCAAACGCTGGATGCAAAGACCCAAGATTTAGAGAAAAAATACGTGGAATTGACCGAGAAGGCAAAAAAGGTCAAAGAGATTAAGGAACAATTGGAGCAGATGCAGGTAAAAAAAATGGCGGAGCTCGAACGTGTCGCGAAGCTGAGTCAAGAGCAGGCCAAAGAGGAATTGTTGAAACAAACAGAAAAAGAACAGGAAGAAATTTTATTGAAACAAATTCAAAAATTAGAACAGGACGGCAAAGAGGATCTGGAGAAACGGGCTCGCAATATTTTAGTTTTAGCCATGCAGCGATACGCGGCATCGCAAGCAGCCGAGATTACGACGAGCTCAGTTGAGTTACCTTCTGACGATCTGAAAGGAAGAATAATCGGCAAAGAAGGCCGCAATATCAAGACTCTTGAAAAACTGACGGGAGTGGAAGTGATTGTTGATGACACGCCCGGCGCCATTGTGATTTCGGCCTTTGACCCGATTCGCCGTCAAATTGCCAAGATCGCTTTAGAAAAATTAATGGCTGATGGTCGGATTCAGCCGGCCAGAATTGAAGATGCGGTAGACAAAGCTAAGGAAGAAATTACGGAAAAAATTCAGCAGGCCGGCGAAGCAGCGGTTTATGATACGGGCGTCGCGGGTTTAGACCCAAAATTAACCAAAATTTTAGGCCGCTTAAGTTTTCGTACGAGCTACGGTCAGAATGTTTTGCTGCATTCGGTCGAGGTGGCGCATTTATCTGCCGCTATTGCTTCGGAAATCGGGGCCGACGCCGTTTTGGCGAAAAAAGCCGGATTGCTTCATGATATCGGCAAGGCCATAACTCATGAAGTACAGGGTTCGCACGTTGAAATCGGAAAAATGATTTTGCAGAAATTCAATGTTTCCGAAGACGTTATTCGCGCCATGCAGGCACATCATGAAGAATACCCTTACGAATCAATTGAATCGGTTATAATTCAGGTAGCTGACCAGATTTCCGGGGCCAGACCCGGCGCGCGCAAAGATACCCTGGAGGCTTATTTAAAAAGGCTGGAGGAGCTTGAAAAAATTGCTAATTCCTTTGAAGGAATTGAGAAATCTTACGCTATTCAGGCCGGCCGGGAAATCAGAATTTTTGTCCAGCCGGATAAATTAGATGATTTGGAGGCGCGCAAAGTTGCGCGTCAAATTGCTGATAAAATTCAGCAGGAGTTGGATTATCCGGGCGAAATAAAAGTGACGGTCATCAGAGAGACTAGATCGATTGAATATGCGAGGTAGCTGTTAAAATTGTAAGAATGTTAGAATTGACAGAAATGATAAAGTGGAGCTTTAATATTTTTAACAGATTTAACAATTATAACGATTCATGAAAATATTATTTTTCGGTGATATTGTTGGTCAGCCGGGCAGAAAAGCGTTGGCAAAAGTTTTGCCAGAGCTCAAAAAAGATCTGGCGCCGGATTTAGTTTTGGCCAATAGCGACAATATTGCTCACGGCCAAGGTTTATCTCAGCAGGCAGTGAAAGAGGTAATGGAGGCCGGCGTTGATTTTTTTACGGGAGGCGATCACACTTTCGCCCTGAAAGAAGGAGCGCAGTTGCTGGAGGACAAGCACTGGCCAGTCTTGAGACCGGCTAATTGGCCGGGGTCGGTTCCTGGCCGGGGTTATGAAATTATCTCGCGAGGCGCCCGCCGGATTTTGCTGGTCAGTCTCATCGGCCGTGTTTTTATGAAGCAGGATTTTGACGATCCTTTTCAAAAAATCAGTGTTTTGTTGGAAGACTTTTCTTTGAAAGGTAAAGAACAGGGAAGTGAGGCACTTGACGCTATAATCGTTGATTTCCACGCAGAGACAACGTCAGAAAAAATGGCTTTGGGTTGGTTTTTGGACGGCAAAGTTTCGGCGCTGGTTGGGACGCATACCCATGTGCCGACAGCCGATGAAAAGATTTTGTCTAAAGGCACGGCTTTTATTTCGGATTTGGGGATGGTGGGACCGGCTGATTCGGTGCTGGGCGTCGATAAAGAAATAATAATTAAAAGATTTCTGACGCAAAGATTGATAAAAATGGAAGTGGCTCAGGGGCCGGTTGAAGTGAACGGAGCCTTAATCACCCTTGACGGACAGACTGGTTTGGCTCAAAATATTGAAAGAATTAGGGAAACAGTTGCATTAGATGAAAATTTGGCTTAAAATAAAAAAATAAATTAAGAAATTTCGCCCTGTTAAATAAAATCTCAAATTTTAATTTAACAGGGTAAAGGTCGAACAGTATTACAAAACATATAACATATAGTATGTAACATGAAATAATTTGTTACATGATTCATGTTATATGCTACATGAATATGACTAAAGATCAGTTAATTGAGGCCGTCGCTAATAAAATTGGCGTTTCAAAAAAGCAAGGCGAGGAATTTATGGAGGCGGTTTTGGATGAAATCACTAAAGCCTTACAGAAAAATGATAAGGTCGTTTTGACCGGTTTTGGCGCCTTCGTCATTTCCAACCGCAAAGCACGAGCCGGCGTCAATCCCAAGACCGGAGCCAAAATTCAGATTCCGGCCATGAAGGTTCCGAAATTCAAGGCCGGCAAAGCCCTGAAAGAAGCGGTAAGATAAAGTGAAGCGCGCGAGACAGCGAACTATCGTATACCAAGAAAAAGATACGAGCGCGCTGAACGGAATCCCGCACCAACGGTTTAGAAAAGGAATATTGAGATTTTAACCGTTTGGTGCGTGGATAGAATTTCAAATATTTGAAAAACAAAAAGCCCCCGAAAGAGGGTTTTTTGTTTTGTTGATATATTAAAAAATGTTAATTTCGTCGCCACATCCTCCTATGTAATTCGGCTTTACTGAATATGCATCTTGTCCCCCGGATGAATTTATATTTTGATTTTGTGGTAATAATTTAATAAGAAACAGGGCAATGAACATCAATATTACTATACCTAAAATTATTAAAACCGATTTTTTAGCTTTTAATAAATGGAGTTTTATAAAAATTATTGTTCCAATGAATAGGATAGCGAAAGGCAGAGCATAATTTAGTAGTAAGTACCAGGGACTGTTAATAGTTGGCAATAAAATAATAGAAATAAAGAAAAAAATAAAAAGAACTATTATCCAGAATTCTTTATTTTTAACCGACACCTTTTTTCTTATTTTCACAAGGCTTTTGACAATTATATAAATAATAAAAATTAATAATAGTGTTTTTGCTAAAAATTTCATTAGTGGAATAATAGTTAAAAGCAGCGGCATTGAAATGCAATAAATTTTTTTCTGCATATTTTTAATCTATTTATTATTTTCTATTTTAACATAAAAAAACAAAAAACACTTATACACAGAGTGTTTTTTGAATACTGAACGGGCCGTCCGATAGGATGAGCTTCGTTCAAAAATAATTTAAAATTTTTGAGCGGGCGATGGTATCCTTCGCTAAAGCTACGGAATACCAAGCATCCGCGTTTTTTTGTGTTCGGTTAATGCATACCATTCTGTAGCTATACTTCGCTATTCCATAGCTACGTAGTAGCGACGGATAGCCTTGGCGGAGGATGGAGCGGGCGATGGGTTTCGCACCCACGACCTTCTCCTTGGCAAGGAGACGTTCTACTGCTGAACTACGCCCGCACTTCGGCGCGAAGCGCCTCAGTGTAAACCACTTCGGCCTTCGGGCTCAATGTTAACTTTTATTAATTTTTCTTTTTTCTCTCTTCGCCAACCCTTGATTTCTTTTTCTCTTTTAGCTGCCTCTTTTCTGGTTTTAAAAATTTCACGATAAACAAGCCTTAAGGGCGTTCTATTTTTCGTATTCGGTACCTTCCCCGAGCTGTGCTCTTTCAGTCTTTTGTTTATATTCCAAGTTATACCCACATAAAGATAATCATCCGCGCAAAGAATAATGTAAACAAAATAATTCATTTTATATAGCTTGCACCGACCGAAGGGAGGTGCCGGGGGTCGGAGTTGAACCGACATCTCAGCTTTTTCAGAGCCGCGCCGTAACCACCTTGGCTACCCCGGCAATCTCGATTAGCGCCAATAGCTTATAGCTAATCGTAAATTCTAATGCGATAAGCGATTCGCGATACGCGATTTGCGAAAGGTGGGCAATGTAGGGATTGAACCTACGGCCTACTCGGCTTGCCCCATTAAACACTGGGCACTAGTGGGCGACTCAGGACTCGAACCTGAGACCTACTCGGTGTAAACGAGTCGCTCTAACCAACTGAGCTAGTCGCCCAAGGTTTAACGGGGTGAATAAACGAGTCGTCCCGATTTTTCTGAAATCTGCGATTTCGTGAAAAATCGAGGATCCGCGAAAATTATAAATAATTTTCGGGACTCTACTACTGAGCTAATTGCCCTTGCGGTGCCCTCGGTGGGATTTGAACCCACAATCCCGAAGGAACATGCACCTCAAGCATGCGCGTATGCCAAGTTCCGCCACGAGGGCAAATATTATGCTTTCTGTTCTTTTAATTTTGGAGTC
>Ga0315284_10012090_pt1 | contig 12297 bp, 8 predicted proteins | sample YL17G09_16_MG_FD_203696 | JGI IMG/M metagenome (GOLD analysis project Ga0315284, IMG submission 203696) | Sediment microbial communities from Yellowstone Lake, YNP, Wyoming, USA - YL17G09_16 | ecosystem: Environmental > Aquatic > Freshwater > Lake > Sediment | place: USA: Wyoming | collected...
GCTTGCGAAAGTTCATGTCGCACAGGATAGTCCGGGTCTACGTCGAGGTCCAGGTCCAAGTCCACGTCCAGGTCCACGAGTACCCACAGTGTCAAGTGTGTCCCGCAGTCAGCCGTCAGGCCGGGGTAGGGGTCGACCCATAGTGAGCGCCGAAGGTGCGGCACTCAATGCCCAGGATTGTGTTGGATGTGCCGGCCCTTCGGGCCTTCGGGCCTCACACTCGATCGTGCCCAAACCCCGCGCTGACGCGCGGGGCTATTCACTTCCGGCCCTTCGGGCCTCAGATTGTGAAACTCCAGGTCCCGGGCAGAAGGTCCGGCTCGGAGGTGGGCCTACAGGGGACGGTGCGCCTCCCTGACGACCGCGCCCGGCGCCCGGCTGCTGGATCGCAGGCGTCGCCTCGATGAAGTTCATCCCCTTGGTATTGAGCTTGGTAACTTTGATCAAGTCTCCAAAGTCAACCAGCTGCTCGTTGCTCGGATCGTACTTCACCATCTTCACCGCTGCGGTGCTGGGATTGCCGGTCTTGGCAAAGCTAACGATCACATCCGACATCTTGTTTGCCAGATCGCGGTCGTAGGGCGTCCAGTCTCGCGTCGTGCGGAAGAGGTTGAAACTGTCCAGTGTCATCAGCCAGTAAGGTACATCCCCCATGTGATAAGCGCCGACGGTGGCTGGATTATGGTCGGGGAAGACCACACCCGGAGTATAGGGATGGACGCGCGAAAACATGAACAGGTAGGCCGGCGCCTTACCGGTCTCCGCATGCGCCTTGGCCCATTTGCGCGGATTGGCACTGAGTCCGCTTTCACGTCCCACCGTGTCGGCCTGCGCCTTCACTTCCGTATCATTGGACACCGGATATAGTTCGAGGAACTCCGCCGCTTTGGCGGCATACATCTTGGCCGCGGCGTCCCGATACTCCGCGACCGTCGTAGCCCGGCGAATCAGCGGCGTGGTGCCCATATCGTTGGCCGTGCAGCCGACCAGGATCGGAACGTCGTTCTGTTGGCCTGCCTTGAAGATCTCGGCAGGCGACTTGGGCAGAAAATAACCATCTACTGCCGGGCTGAAGCGCAATTGGTTTGCCTGCGCCGCGGCCATCACTTTATCGGAGGAGAAGGTGCGCATTTCCGCCAACGAGTTCACCTTCATCGCCGCCTGCAGCTTCAGGCCCTGATCCTCGGCCTCGGCTAATGTGCTTGACGTCAGGGCGCCACCCAGGGTCGAGCCGCTCATCCCGATGGCCCTATGAAACAGTCCCTTGGCCAGTGGGCTGGCCTGAAGATCATTGATCGACATGGAGCCCGCCGACTGGCCGAGGATTGTGACATTGCCGGGATCGCCTCCAAAGGACGCGATGTTGCGCTGGACCCATTTCAGCGCTGCTACCTGATCCATCAAGCCCCAATTCCCCGAGGCGTTATGCCCGGATTCTTTGGTGGCTTCGGGATGTGCCAAGAAACCAAAAATGCCGACGCGGTAGTTGGGCGCGACATAGATCACACCCTTCTTAGCGGTGTTTTCGCCGCTATATACCGCCATGCTCGCCGACCCACCGGAAAAAGCGCCGCCATAGATCCAAACCATTACCGGCAGCTTTCGACCCAGCTTTGCATTCGCCGGCAGCCACATATTCAGATACAGGCAATCCTCGGCTGCATCTTCGTCGCCGAAATAATGATTGATGTTGTTGGAGCGCAAGCCCTGCACGCATTCGGCTCGGTTGATGTTGGCGGTCCAAACACCCTGCCACGTCTTCATGGGCTGCGGTTCGCGCCAGCGATTTTCCCGGATGGGCGGCGCGGCGAAGGGAACTCCAAGATAGGCTTTCACGCCCGAAGCGAGGTAGGTTCCCGAGACCAGGCCGCTGTCGATCTTGATCGGATCAGTTTCAATAGGCTTCAACGTGATCTGAGCTCCGGCCGTTGCCACAACAGTCGCCAGAAGGGCGATTCGGGCCAGAGCGATGATCATTCTTATATAGGGCCTAAAGACTTTCATCATAGTCTCCCTCATTATCGTCAAAACTCGAAGTCCGCCAATCGCACGCGGCCATACCACACGCCGAGGAAACCGGCCCTCGAATCGCCCCACACCGTGTGGATGTACTCCTTGTCCATCGACAGATCCTGAATGTCGTCGCCGAACAGGCCGGAGTTGCGGTACGGGTCGGACGCCGGTGAGCGCGCGTGGCTGACTTTGAGCGACTTGCTGAACGTCTTGCCGCTGTCCTTCGAGCTGGATGCCCAGATATCGTAGGAACGATCCGCATAGATGGCCCGCCACATGAGTCCGATCACGCCGTCGCGCGAGAACTCGAACGCCGGTTTGGTAAAGCTCGTGGCATCCGGCACGGTTCCAGCAATGACAAACGGAGACCACGTCCGGCCAAAGTCCTCGCTGATGGAGACGCTGTAACGAGGCCCTTCGCTCTTGAGCATGGCGATGCGGCCCGCTTTCGTGGGATCCATGCTGATCACGGTCAGCCCACCATTGCCGCCTCCACCGCCGCGACCGCCGGCGCGGCCACCGCCCGCCGCCGGTTGAGCACCGCGCGCCTCCGGCTGCGCTGCGATCGGCATGAGGTTCTTGAGCACGTGGTATGTGAATGTTTTGCCCCGGTCACGGCTCAGGCCGAAGACCGCGCAAGGACAGGTCGCGTTTTCGCCGGCCGGCACGCTGCTTGCGATATAGGCGACCGCGACCACGCCATGTCCCGCCGTTCCACTGATGCCGCGGCTCGACTGCGGATACTCCGGAGAATCCCAGGAATACACCGTGCCGAAACTCTTCCCGCCGTCGGTCGATGCCGTGATGTAAGCCTGCGAGCGACGCGTCGGCGGCGTCACCATGGCCGACCCGCCATGGGCGAAGCCGTAGATCACGCCCGTGCTGTCGTCGATGGTGGTGTACGGACGATCCCACGGCGAGTTGCTCGCGACGCGCGTGGGCGATTCTTTCGGAAAGGCGCCGGAAACGGGTTTGAGGCCCGGGGCGAACCGGTTGAGCTGGTAATCGCTGATCATCTGCACGACGGGCCCCCATGTCTTGCCCTTGTCTTGCGACATCATCAACGCGGACATGCCCCAGTAATCGGGATCGCTGGCGGTCTCGCGCGGCTCGCAACCGGCGATGAATACGCCGTCCTTCGTGACGTCCGCAAACGAATCCGGGCAACGCGTGAGTTTGCCCGACAGAATCGGCAGCTCCTTGACGTCCCACGTCATACCGGCGTCGTGCGATACCGCGAGCCACGTGATCGTTGAATTGGCAGTGCGGTGGTATTCCGAATTGCCGATCGCCGGCTTGCCGTCGACAATGATCCGCTGCACGCTGCCCATCGCTACGGCAATGATGTTCTTCGGATCGGTGGGATCCACCGCGATCATCGGCTCGCCCGCGCCGCGGGTCGCGTTGCCCAACAGGAGATACTCTTCGGACTTGAACGCCGGCGCCGGGGGCTGGTTCTGCGTCGGCGTCGGGGCTTGTCTCGCCCAGCCGGCCATGCTCGCCAGGCCAAGACACGCGACCGCGATGCTTGTGACCAAACGATTCTTGAAGTGCTTCATAGGAAAGTCCCCCTCGAAATGTTCCCCCAAAATGACCACGGCCCGGCTACCTGTCGAGGCAGCTTCTCAGACACTCCAGGCCCGATTCGAGTCCGACGCTTCCAAACGCTCATTGAACGCCGCCGTCTCGAATTGCCGCAAGATCGCAATTCCCCTTTCTGATATGCCAGACTAGCACTGGTTGCGGCGGAAATCACCCGGAATCGTTTCGGTCAAAGCCGCCCCCAGAATGAGAATGGACAATATGGGGACGCAAACGAATGGCGCTTAAATAAGAGGTTGTTCTGTCGCCCTTACAGGGCTCGCGATGCCGCTGTCGTGAACCCCGGGCTGCGCTGCGCTTGCCCGGGGCTATTGTCTTTTCGCGCCTCCGGCGCTGGGTTCATCAGCAAACACGCGCTTTCGCACATGCCCCCAGGGCATTTGAGCACTTGCCCCGGAGGGGCAAAAAGACAATAGCCGGGGGCAAGCGCGCAGCGCGCCGCCCCCGGTCAAGGATCGAAACTAATAGAGCCCCGGTAGGGGCGACAGAAGATCACGCCCGTGCAAGGCCTTAGCCAGTGCGAAGGCCCCCCCTAATTAAGCGCCATTCGGGACGCAAAGCTATTATGGAGAGAGCGGGTGGAATGCCTTCCACGCTCTGCAATATCTAGGTGGCGTCCCGATTTCTACCATTTCTCGGTCTCTCTGATTTCCGCTTGTGTGGCCAAGTAGGATCGTTGTAAGGTGCCCGGCATGAATCTGTTCCCATACCGTGGTTGGGGGAATAAGATGAGCTCATAAGAGCGAGGGCATAAATGTCGGTCTTCTCAATGCGCTTCTCGTGGGCACGTATAACGATCCTGCTTGTCGCTTGCGTCAGCGCGGGCTTAGGACTGCGCGCGGCGCAGGTGGATCTCATCAAGACGCAAGCCCAAGAGGAATTGGCAATCTATGCAAAAGCACGAACCGTCGTTGACATGACGGTCGAGGAACTGCGCAGGGATTATCCCAAGGAATGCGACGATCTGGAGTTTGACGACAACCAGGCGGAACTAAACACGCTCCTGAAGAAAACGGGCGAGAGTGTGGAGGCGCTTTTTCGAGATATTCCCAATACCAGCTCAAAGGAACAGGTTCGCAGGGAACGGTTGAAGAATAACGGAAGCGTCGACAACGCCTCAACTCAAGATTACTTCTACCTGGTGCTGCCCGGCAAAACGGTTTTATGGGAGGAAATCAGGACCGACGACAAGGGCCGGCTCCTCCCGGCGGCGAGTATGCCCGGATCCTCTTTCTTGACTTCCGGCCACGCCGGTGTCGCCATTTTTTTCCATCCGCTGTACCAGGAGAGTTCCCGGTTTCGCGTATTGGGACGGCAGCGCGCGGAATCCAAGGCATGGGTGATCGCATTTGCACAAAAGCCGGAAGAAGGACGGCCTGCAGGCCGCTTTGAATCGGAGCTGATATTGACGACGGCGCGGATCATGTACCAGGGATTGGCGTGGATAGATCCGGGGACTCATCAAATTCTGAGAATGCGAACGGATCTGCTGGCACCAAGAAGTGATGTGCTGCTTGCCAGGCAGACCACGGAGATCTGGTACCAGGAAGTGCACTTTGCCGATGTCCCGCAGGTATTCCAGCTGCCACGTGAAGTCCTCGTCACGACTGACTGGAATGGACAAACCTACAGGAACCGACATCGCTACTCGGATTATGTTGTATTTTCTGTGGAAAGCCGCGATAAGCTCGAGCAACCCAGAATCAAAAAGTAATCAGGGACACGGGACCCTGCTTGGCCAGTTCAGTTCTGTTTGGTTGGCGTACAAATTCACAGCTTTTCAATGACGGGATTTGCTCCCTTCGAGCGGCCGCACTCACTTCAGCTTGGCGTATTCTGCTTTAGCTTCTCTCAGGATCGGGATGTCGGGGTCGGCGTCCTTCCACAATGCGAGGAAATCCTGATAGGCTTTGCGGCTCTTCGCCAGATCGCCCTCCAGCTTGGCGGAGCGGCCAAGGTACAGATACGCGATTGGGTATCTGATATCCAGCGGGGCGAGACCTCGATGATCCAGAATCTTCTGGAATTCCGCCGAGGCGGCCTTGCCGTCACCCAAAGCCAGGTAGGCTTGCCCACGGAGAAACATGGCGTTGAAGCCAGCAGCCGCAGCCCTTTCAAATTGAAGAACAGGTTGCAGTATTTGAATCGCCTTATCGAATTGCTTGCTCTGCAGTTGGATCAAAGCCTGAGCAATGGGAAAAGTGATCTTGTTGGCGACGGTGTCGCGCGGGCTCGGTCTTATGGTCTTCCTCCACTCCTCTGCCAGCGACTCAGCCTGGTCAATCCTGCCGCACACCGCCAAGGCCCAGAGAGAATTGATTCGCGCTCCTGCGCGTGACAGAGCAAGTGCTTTTCCTGTGCTCTCAGGTACGCTTCCGCAATAACCAAAACTGGCTTCGACGAAGGCAATGTTTGCCAAATAGGATGCTGCCGTGTCGACATTGCCGCTTCGCTCTGCCAAGCTGGCTGCCTCCTTGCCGAGCTTCTGGGATTGTTTCAATTGACCGTAGAATGCCGCCACGTTTGATTGCTGAGGATAGCCCAGATACTGATTAGGCCGCTCCGCAAGCCACTTGATTTCCTTCTCCATTGCGGCCCTGTCATCCCTGATTGCGACTAATTGATATTTAACCTGATGAAAAGAAGCATTTACCATTCCCAGCGATATTGCCTGGTCGCACAACTCCTCGGCTCGGCTTCCTGAAATTGATTCAGCCTTGTGAAAATGGTGAGTAGCCCCCATATGACGGCGCTCTGGGGAGAAGGCGGTGGGTCTCCCTAATTTCCTCTAATGCCTTTTCCCATTGGCCCAAGTAGCGGTAGGCAGCCCCAAGAGAATCATGTGCAATAAAATCGTCTGGGTAGGTTTTAGTGAAAATCTTGCCTACTTCGATAGCCCGCTCATAATCTCCGGCGGCCAGATCTTGAAAGAAAACTTCTATCCTGAACCTTTCCCTTTCACTGACGCGATCCCGCAGATCATAGGCTTTCTGCATCGCCTCTCTCTGTAATGCGGTATTACCCAAATGCCAAGACATGGACGCAAGTCCGGAATAGGCTTGAGCGAAATTTTGATCCAATTCCATTGCATGTTGATAGAATGTGAGGGCACTTTGATAATCGCCTTTGTATGCATTCTCACGGGCCGAGTTAAAGGCCTTCAACGCCTCCAATGAAGATGTGGTCGCCTGTTCCAGCGGCGCGTTGAATTTCTCGATCGTGCTCAGGCGCTCGCCAATCTTGCGACGCAAATTTGTGGCGGCAATGCCAAGCTGCCGAACGATTTCCTCCTTTTTGGCAGCTTCGATCTGCTCCATAGCCAGCGGACTGCCGGTTTGGGCTTCCACGGCCTTCAACTGAATGGCGTAGCTGCTACCCAGGGCTGAAATGGACCCGACAATCAGGGCCTTCAATCCGTTGCGCTGGCAGATTTGGCGACCTATGTCATGGGTGACCTTTTCGTCGGCGCGCCGTCCCATAAATTTCAACGATTCCTGCACTCTTTGATCGGGAAAGATCTTGAAGAATGGAGACTCCATCAGCTTGGCGGTCAATGCCTCTTTGAGGGTTCCGTCGAAAACTGTATCTCCCGTGGTGTTCACAAAATCTGTGATCAGAATTGTGTCCTGCTCGGTGAGCGCAGGCGCTCGATGGAAATACCAATAGCCGAGCAGAGCCAGAATCACAACTGCACCCGCCGTAGGCAGGTACCATTTCCAGCGTCCCGCTTTACTTACCGGGGCCATCTGCGCTCCTGCGCCTGGGGCCGTTGCACTAATAGCTGCCGAACGTCCGGAATCGGAATCGCGTTTCAACCGCTGTAAATCAGCACAAAGATCGGATGCGGTCTGGTAGCGTAGTTTGCGATCCTTTTCCAGCGCCTTGTTGATGATTCGTTCCAGCTCACCAGGCAGGTCAGGATTGATGCGGACGGGCGCAGTGGGCGCTGAGTTTAGTATCGCATTGAAGGTCGCCGCGGAGGTCGTTCCCCTAAAGGGCAGCGCGCCAGTCGCCATCTCATAAAGCACTACCCCGAAGGAGAACAAGTCGGTTCGAGCATCCAGCTCCTGCCCGAGCGCCTGCTCGGGTGACATATAGGCCACGGTGCCGACCGCAGTGCCCGGGCTGGTCAGCATTTCCTCGGTCGTCCCCGCAGTGGGCGTGCCCGATGGAGCTTCCGCTGCACCCCGTTCCGGTGCGAGCTTGGCCAACCCGAAATCGAGAATCTTGGCGTGACCTCGCTTGTTGACGAAGATATTGGCAGGTTTGATGTCCCGATGAACGATCCCCTGTGCGTGCGCGGCGTCCAGGCCCTCTGCAATCTGGATTGACAGATCCAGGATCTCATCGGTGCCTAGCGGCTTGCCCATGATGCGGTGCTTCAGCGTCTGGCCATCGAGATACTCCATGGCGATAAAATGCTGGCCCTCATGCTGGTCGATGTCGTGAATCGTACAAATGTTGGGATGGTTCAGGGCAGAGGCAGCCCGGGCCTCACGCTGGAACCGCTCCAGCGCATGGCGATCCATGGACACCTGCTCGGCCAGGAACTTGAGCGCAACGGTGCGTTTGAGTTTGGTATCCTCCGCCTTATAGACGACACCCATCCCTCCGCCGCCGAGTTTCTCGATAATCTTGTAGTGCGAAATGGTCTGACCGATCTCGGGCATGTGGGCCTCCCGTACGGCATGTCAGGGTGTGATGCTTTGTGGTGTGGGCATTATACGGGGAATCGGCTTTTTCGGGAAAAGGAAAGCGTTGCCACAAGGATGAGCGTCGGGCCGGCGGACAATTTCATGCTGATGCGCGTCGCGGCTGACGCCAAGCACTATTTGTCGTCCTTCCCCTGCGCTAAAAGTGCCCTCACAAAGTATGTGCTGCCCCCTACGGCCCTCAAATGAGTAACTCCCACATGACAATTGCAGCTTGTTTGGACTATCCTTAATTGCCGCTTGCTTTAAACCTATGCTGCGATTCAGGCAGTGGAGAAGGATGGATCCATGATTCACCACAGAGCACCCAGTGCAGCCCGGCGGCGATAACCTCAAAGCGGTATGTGGGTGGAAACCAGAGGATTATCTGGCGGACAGGACAAAATAGGGTTAAAAATATTGATCCTGTAACGGTTCCCCTTCTACAAAGGAGCCTCTATGTCTCCATTTCGTTTCCGATTCGCAACACTGCTTGTTGTGGTGTTGCTGGTGGCAGCACCTTGTCTGGCAGCTCAAGAAGAGCCGAAACTCAGTGAAGAAGAAATGAAGGAGTTCCTGCTGCATGCAAAAATACTGAGCGCCAAAGGCACCCCCAAGGGAATTACTTCCCCTTCGCGTCTCACCCTGACTGATGGGAAAATCACGCATGATGCCGGCTTCCAGACAGTCGACGTACATAAGACCAAAGAGGTTTTTCCGGACGGCCGCACCGAATTCAACTTCGTTGATTCCTATAAGTATGATATCGCAGCTTACGAATTGGCCAGGTTGCTGGGCCTGGGAGACATGATTCCGGTCACCGTAGAGCGTTCATACGAAGGGAGGAAAGGGGCCATCAGCTGGTGGGTGCCGACAATCATGGACGAGTTCACTCGCTACACCAAGAAAATTACGCCACCGGACGTGGATGCATGGAACAGGCAAATGTATAAAAAGAGGATCTTTGCACAGCTCGTCTATGATACGGATCCAAACCTGACCAACGTGCTTATATCCCCAGACTGGCACCTGTGGATGATCGACTTCACGCGCGCCTTCCGTTTGCATAGGGATCTGTTGAGTGTCGGGGACATCAAGGCAGTCATGATCGAACGGCAGCTCCTGGAGAAATTGCGAAAGTTGGACCGCGACGAATTAACGCAAAAAACCAAAGGGGTTCTGATCAAACCGGAGATTGACGGTGTGATGGCGAGGCGGGACAAGATCGTAAGTCTGTTTGACGGACTCATCGCCAAAAAAGGAGAGAAGGCGGTGGTGTACGACGATCCCGTCGCCGGGCTGGAGATTCGCCGGTCGTGGCAGGCGGAGTGAAGATTAACAAAAGATCGAATCCTGAATGGATGAGCCCTATCGGCGTGTACGGCAGCTTGTTTTACGGGGGAGGTCAACATGTCCGGATCCGCACAAAGGAATCAGCAAGGGAAGAGCCGGAAGCCTTTGACGCGTCGCGGACTGGAAATAAATGCCAAGCCGGCCACGCTGATTTTCGGATCGTTGCTGGTTGTGGCCACCGTGATGGTCTATGCGCAGATTGCCGGATACGGTTTTATCACCGTAGACGACGGCCTCTACGTCAGTCGCAATGACCACGTCCTTGCCGGGTTGACTGCGGAAGGCATCCGCTGGGCTTTCACCACAACCAGCACCGGAAACTGGCACCCGTTGACCTGGATATCACTCATGGCCGATGGCCGGATTTTCGGTTCGAGCCCTGCCGGCTACCATGTTACGAACCTGATCCTTCATGTACTCAACGTCCTGCTGGTCCTCTTTCTATTTCAAAAACTGACGGGCTCTGCCGGCCGGAGCGTCCTCGTGGCCGCGCTGTTTGCGCTCCACCCTCTGCACGTGGAATCGGTGGCATGGATCAGCGAGCGCAAGGATGTGCTGAGCACGCTATTCTGGCTCCTCGGCATCTGGGCTTATCTGCTGTATTGCAGAAAGCCGTCGGCTGGAAGATATGTGGCGGTAGCGTGTGCATTCGTGATGGGGCTTCTGGCGAAACCCATGCCGGTCAGTTTTCCCTTAACGCTGCTGTTGCTTGATATCTGGCCCTTGCGGCGGGTTTCAGCCGGAAACCGCACATTCCGGGCGTTTGCCCGGCTCGCAATGGAAAAGGCGCCGTTGTTCCTTATTGCCTTCGTTTCCTGCGTCCTGACATTCTGGGCGCAGAGGGCAGGAGGCGCAGTTGCGGCGCTGGATCAACTCCCGGTTCATCTTCGTGTCGCGAACGCGCTCCTTTCCTATATGGCCTACCTGGGAAAGCTGCTATGGCCGGCCCACCTCGCGCTGTTTTATCCTTATCGGGCAGACCTGCTGCAATCCTGGGAAATAGCCGCCTGTCTGATTGCCTTCGCGGGGATGTCGGTGTATGCAATACGTGCCTTTCCCAGCCGCCCTTATCTCACTTTCGGCTGGCTGTGGTACGTCATTACCCTGCTTCCTGTCATCGGGCTCGTGCAGATCGGCAGCCAGGCGCTTGCCGACCGCTACAGCTACGTTCCATCCCTGGGGATATTCGTCGTCATCATTTGGGGAACCTCCGACCTGCTCGCGCGCATTCGGGACACGCACCCCGCCGCCATGCGGCGCTGGTCCTGGGGGCCGGCCGCGGCGGCGTGCGGCCTGATGCTGATCCTGGCCGTGCTGGCTTACCGGCAGGTGCAGTTCTGGAAAGACGACATCACGGTTTGGGAACGTGCCGTGGAAGTCACTCCGCCGAACTTTTTCTCCGAATACAATCTGGCCCGCGCTTATGACACGCAACACCGCTACGATGAGGCGCTGGTTCACAACCGCGCATGCATCCGTATCGATCCCAACCGGGAGGAAGCTTACAATAACCTGGCGGTTCTCCTGATGGACCGGCGCGGTTACGACGAAGCCGAATCAGCGTTGCGTTCCGCTCTTCGAATCAATCCGCAATTCACGCAAGCCCGCTCCAACATGGGTCTGTTGTTGTGCAAGCTGCAGCGTTATGACGAGGGATTCCGCTACTACCAGGAGGCCATGCGGCTGGATCCGCAGAACACGGAAATCCGCCGCAATATCGCCGTGTCCCATTGTGATTTCGGCATGGCCCTTGCAGGCGAGGGCCGGTTGGAGGAAGCAGTCGCCCAGTTTCAATCGGCATTATCAATGGAGGCGGAGTTCTCGCAGGCTCACTATAATCTCGGCCTGACCTACGCCGGTTTGAAGAGGCTTGATGCGGCGAAGAGTGAATACGAGAAAGCGATTGCCGACGATCCGGCGTGCGCGGAAGCGCACAACAACCTCGGCGTGCTGCTTGCCGAGACGGGGAAGATCGGCGATGCCATCGAGCACTTCCGGGCGGCCCTGCGCATCCGGCCCGATTACCAGGATGCGAAAGACAACCTGCGGATCTCCAGCGCAGCTCGTGGAAACGGCAGGTAGTGCGGCGTGTCCAGCGCGTCCTTTCGATGGACCTGCGTATAGACGTTCATCACCGCCTGAACGTAGTAGTCGCCGGCCGGGATTTCGTTTAGGCATCTCAGATTCTCCAGTAGCCGCAATTCAGACAGTGTATTAAAAAGCAGCCATTGATTGACAATCGGCGAACTGGTCAGTATGATCTGACCAGTTGCAGGAGGGCGCCATGAGCAACATTCCAGCCACCGAGTTCAAGGCGAGATGCCTGGAGCTGATGGACCGCGTGGCCGAGCGGCACGAGACTTATGTGATTACCAAGCGGGGAAAACCTGTGGCGAAGCTCGCCCCTCTGGAGCCTGAACCCGTGGTCGGCATTTTCGGGTGGCTGCGCACAAAGGGATCGATCGCGGGTGATATCCTCAGTCCTGTACTTCCGACTGGCGCCTGGGAGAGTTTGCGGGAATGGGATGAACTAAATGCCGCCGGCAGGCCGCGGCAGACGCGCAGCGGGCCAAAGACCCGAAAGGGCCGCCCGTGATCCTCCTGGATACGCATGCGCTCATTCTGCTTGCCTTAAGGC
>Ga0315284_10012091_pt1 | contig 12297 bp, 6 predicted proteins | sample YL17G09_16_MG_FD_203696 | JGI IMG/M metagenome (GOLD analysis project Ga0315284, IMG submission 203696) | Sediment microbial communities from Yellowstone Lake, YNP, Wyoming, USA - YL17G09_16 | ecosystem: Environmental > Aquatic > Freshwater > Lake > Sediment | place: USA: Wyoming | collected...
ACCATCGCGCTCTCCTTGACGGACGGGGACGGCATGTCCACCTCCAAGGACATCAACCTGACCTGGAAGGAGGTCAACTTCCCGCCGCTGCTCGGCGAGATCAACCTTACCCGCGACTGGGTCTACCGGACGATGCCGGTCCAGATATCGTTCAACGGCACCGACCCGGAAGACCTAGTCCCACTGCTGACCCCGACGCTCGAGGTGAAGCCGTCAGCGGACCTCATGTGGGCGACATTGGCGCCGACCTTCGACGGAAATGTCTGGAAGGCCACCTACACGCCGGCCGCGTCGGCCAAGCTCGGCTACTACGACGTCCGGGCCAAGCTCACGGACACGGGTACCCTGACCGGCGAGACATACCTCAATCACACGCTCCAGGTGCTCGATAGCCCCCCGACCGTTACCAGCATTTACCCCACGGGCACTGTGGCCTTCCGTGGCATTGCCCTGAACCTGACCGTCGAAGGGAGCGATGCCGAGGAAGAGAACGATGCCCTCAAGGTCGAGCTCCAGTACCTTCCGACCAACAGCCAGGTCTGGGCCATCGGAGGGACCTTCAACCACAACACCGGCAAGTACCAGAACGGCAAGTGGACCGTCCCGTTCACCGCGGCCGCCGACGCAACGCTCGGACCGTGCGATGTGCGCGTGAGGCTCAACGACTCCAATGGCCCGGGCCAATGGAAGTACGTCAACGGCACGATCACGCTCAAGGACGCCCCGCCCGTGGTCACGAAATTCACCTCGGACTCCCCGACCGTGTACCGCACCTCCACGGTGAACCTCACCGTCGAGGGGAGGGATTTCGAGACATCCACGGACAAGCTCACCCTCATCATCGAGTACTCCATCGGGGCCTCGGACGACTGGCAACCCCTGCCGCCGTCGCAGGTAAAGGTCACATACGACACGCAGTGGAAGCAGTGGACCGCCGTCTACACGCCCAAGACGGACGCCAAAGCCGGGAACTACCACCTCAGGGCCAGCTTCCGGGACTCCGACAACGCCCTCGGCCTGCCGCTGGACCTCAAGGACGGCCTGCAGGTCAAGGACAACCCGCCGAAGGTCAAGTTCACGGCTAGGACCTCGGTCAAGACCGGCGAGGTCGTCACATTCGACGCCAAGGACACCACGGACGTGGAGGACAACAACATATACCTGAAGTACGCCTGGGACTTCAAGGATGGCGGCAAGGGCACGTCCTCACGCGTGAGCCACGCCTTCAACAAGGCCGGCCTCTACGAGGTCACGCTCACGGTGACCGACAAGGATGGCGTCACATCGAATTCCAAGACGACCGTGACCGTGGCCCAGGGGAACGTCATAGTCGGAGGCAACGGCCTCGGCATGGTCCTGATCGCCGTCATCGTGGTGGTCATCGTGGTCGTATTGGTGGTCCTTATGCTCGTGATGAAGAAGAAGGGCATGGGCCCGTTCAAGGCCAAGTAAGGCCGGTCCCCGCGTGACTTCCGTTGTCTGGTCCTAAAGTATATCAAGGACCTCCCTAAATGAGGACCTGATATGGACATCCTCGCGGCCTCGGCCATCGTCCTCACGCTCATCACGTGCACGGCCCTCAGCCTCATCGCCTACGTCCGCAAGATACTCGACAGGGACGGCTGCGTGCTGGCCTTCATCATGGGCCTCGTCATAGGGCTGTGCGGTTCGGTGGTGTGGCTTGTCATCCTGCTGATATTCCTTTTCTCCAGCTTCGCCGCCACGCGCTACAGGTACGAGCTCAAGAAGAAGAGGAAGGTGGCCGAGTCTAAGGGGGGCAAGCGCGGCTTCGAGAACGTCTTGGCCAACGGATACGTGCCCATGATAATCGCCCTGCTAAGCTACGACTTTCCGGCCCCCATACCGCACATCGAGAAGGTCGTGGCCACAGTCATGTTCATCACGGCCATAGCGTCGGCGGCCTCCGACACATTGGCGAGCGAGATCGGCGTGTTCGCCAGGCGCACGTACATGATAACGAACTTCCGACGCGTCAAGCGCGGCATCAACGGCGGGGTCTCGGGCCTCGGCACGGGCGCGGCCGTCTTCGCGGCCTTCTATTCGACCATCATAGGCTGGCTCCTCATCGGCCTGTGGTCCAGCACCCTCCCCGCGAACCCGTGGTACATCCTCATCCCGTTCCTCCTGGGGTTCCTGGGCTGCAACATCGACAGCTACCTGGGCGTCATCGAGAACCACAGCAAGTTCCTGACGGGCAGCCGGGTCAACCTGCTGTCCATATTCGCCTCCTCCTTCCTTGCATATATCTTCATGTATCTCCTCCCCTATCTCGGGATATCTTGGTACTGAATCTGACGATGGAGGTGCCGGAAAATGCCACCCAGCAGGATCATCTTCCTTGTGTGTGACGGAATGGCCGACAGGACCCTGAAGGCAAAGGGAAACCGGACGCCGCTGGAGGCCGCGAGGACGCCGAACATGGACTCGCTGGCGGCCGATGGCGTGTGCGGCATCATGGACCCCATCGGGCCCGGCATCCGGCCCGGCAGCGATACGGCACACCTCGCCCTGCTCGGCTACGACCCATACAAGGTCTACACTGGCCGGGGCCCGTTCGAGGCCGCGGGCGTCGGCCTCGAGCTCAAGAGCGGCGACATCGCCTTCCGGGGCAACTGGGCCACGGTCGACGCCAAGGGCCGCGTCACGGACCGCAGGGCCGGCAGGATAAAAGAGGGCACAGAGGCCCTTGCCAAGGAGCTGGACGGGGTCGTCATCGACGGTATCACGGTCATCCTCAAGACCGCCACCGAGCATAGGACCGTCCTGGTCCTCCGGGGCAAGGGCATCTCCTGCCAGGTCACGGACACGGACCCGCACAAGGAGAACCTTTTGGCGGGCTGCAAGGCCCTGGACAACAGCGCCGCCGCCAAAAAGACATGCAATGTCCTGAACAAGTTCACCGAGCTTTCCAAAAAGGTCCTCAAGGACCATCCGGTCAACCAGCAGCGCGTCAAGGACGGCTTACCGCCGGCGAACATCGTCCTGGCCCGGGGCGCGGGCATGACCCCCGAGATGCCGCCGCTGGCCAAGGTCTGGGGCTGGGACCCTATAGCCATCGTGGGCGTGGCCCTGATCCGTGGCATATGCACCCTCGCCGGCATGGAGGTCCCGTTCGTCAAGGGGGCCACGGGCGGTGTGGACACGGACATGTTGGCCAAGGCCAAGGCCGCCGTCGGGGCCCTGAAAAAGCACGATCTGGTCTTCATGAACATCAAGGCCCCGGACATCGGAGGGCACGACGGTAACTTCGACCTCAAGATGTCGAGCATCGAAAGGATCGACGAGGCCGTAGGATACATCCGGGCCAACATCTCCTCGGACGTGGGCCTGATCATCACCGCAGACCATTCGACCCCGGTGCCCGTGAAGAACCACTCCGCGGACCCTGTCCCTCTGCTGATGTACGGCGAGGGCGTGCGCACGGACGACGTCAAGGCCTTCAACGAGAAGGCCGTGGCCCAAGGCGGCCTGGGGCGGCTTAAGGGCAAGGACATCATGCCCATCCTGCAAGACTGGGTCGACAAGGCCGAGAAGTTCGGGGCCTAGGCCGGGCAATCTGGCCCGACTTGGCCCTGGAGCTCCCAGGGGACTCCCACTAGATATTTAATAACTGTACCAGATACGCCTACCCAGAGGTACATGATTTATGGCCTCCCTTGACAGATGGCACACCCGTTCCGCCGACGATTCCCTTAAGAGGCTCGGCTCCTCGGCCGAGGGGCTATCGAACGAGGAGGTCAAGGTCCGGCTGGTGAAGTACGGCCCCAACAAGCTCAGGGAGGCCCCGAAGCCCTTCTGGCTGTACGAGTTCCTCGGTCAGTTCACGAGCGCCCCCGTCCTCATGCTCATCGCCGCCATGATCATCCTCGGCCTCCTATCGGTGTTCACCAAGGACAAGCGCTGGCCCGACATGGTGGTCATCTTCATAGTCATCTTCCTCAACGCGACCATGGGCTACATCCAGGAGAACAAGGCCGAGAAGGCCCTGGAGTCCCTGAAGAAGCTCACGGCCCCGAAGGTCAAGGTCCTCCGGAGCGGCTCCATCATCGTGGTCGAGTCGGAGTCCCTGGTCCCGGGTGACGTCCTCTCCATCCAGGAAGGCGACAAGGTGCCCTCGGATGCCCGCATAATCGAGCATGTCGCCCTGGAGGTCGACGAGTCCATGCTGACCGGGGAGAACGTCCCGGTGCGCAAGAGCGACACGACCATCCCGGACAAGAAGGCCCCCCTCGCCGACCGGACCAACATGGTCTTCATGGGCACCATCGTGACCCGGGGCCGGGGCCAGGCCGTCGTGACCGCCACCGGGATGGAGACCGAGATGGGCCGCATCGCATCCGTGGTGCAGGAGGAAAAGGATGAGACGCCCCTCCAGAAGAAGCTCGACGACCTCAGCAAGCAGATCGGCGCGCTGGCCATTGCGGCCGTCATCATACTCTTCATCATCCGGTGGCTCGTCCACCCGGATCTCGTGGACTCCTTCTTGCTGTCGGTCAGCCTCGCGGTGGCCATAATCCCCGAGGGGCTACCCATCGTCATGCTCGTCACCCTCGCCGTCGGAATGCAGGTAATGGCCAAGAGGAACGCCATCGTCAGGAAGCTTCCCGCCGTTGAGACCCTCGGTAGCACCACTGTTATATGCACGGACAAGACCGGGACCCTGACCCGGAACCAGATGACGGTCAAGCAGATGTGGGTCGGCGGGCTGGACATAGAGGTCACGGGCGATGGCTACGAACCCGAAGGGAGGCTCCTGGTCGCGGGCAAGGAAGTGGACACGGCCGCACCGGCAATGGTCCACGCCCTGAGGGCCATGGTACTCTGCAACGATTCCCACCTGATGCAAAAGGACAAGAAATGGACCATAGTGGGGGACCCGACCGAGGGGGCGCTGCTGGTCTTGGCCAATAAGGCCAAGGTCAGTGCATCGAAGCTCCATCACGAGCTCCCACGCTGCGGAGAGCGGGTATTCGACCCGACGCGCAAGATGATGTCCACGGTCCATGTCGAGGCCCACAAGCAGGTGGCCTACATCAAGGGCGCCCCGGAGGTCCTAATCTCGCGAGCCACCACCGTCTACGACGGAGACAAGGTCGTCCCCATGGGCCCTGATATCAAGACCCATCTTCTCAAGACGAACACCTCCATGGCCGACAAGGCCTATCGCGTGCTGGCCGTCGGGATGAAATATCCGGGCCCGGACGAGGATATAGAATCCGAGGAGTTCGAGAAGGGCCTGACCATCATCGGGTTGGTCGGCATCGTGGACCCGGTGAGGGCGGACGCCCGGGACGCCATCAGGACGGCCCAGGCCGCCGGCATCAAGGTCGTTATGATAACCGGGGACCAGAAGGAGACGGCCAAGGCCGTCGCGCGCGAGCTGGGGATGCTCAGGGCCAAGGGGCGCAAGGCCAAGCGCGGCGAGGTCAATCCGGTCCTGACCGGTCCCGAGCTGGACGATTTGTCCGACGAGGACTTCCAGGAGGTCGTCGACGGCATCAGCGTCTACGCCCGCGCGTCCCCCGAGCACAAGATGCGGATAGTCAAGGCATTGCAGGCCCGGGGCCATGTGGTGGCCATGACCGGAGACGGCGTGAACGATGCCCCGGCCCTCAAGGTCGCCAACATAGGTGTGGCCATGGGAAAGGAGGGCACGGACGTGGCCCGCGAGGCCAGCGACATGGTCCTAACCGACGACAACTTCAGGACCATCGTGGGCGCCGTCGAGGAGGGCCGGCGCATCTACGACAACATACGCAAGTTCATCAGGTACCAGCTGAGCACCAACATAGCTGCCATACTCCTCTTCTTCCTCGCGACATTGGCCCTGCCCGGGGTCATCCCGATGTACCCGGTCCAGGTCCTCTGGGTCAACATAATGATCGACGGGCCCCCGGCCGTGGCACTGGGCCTGGAACCCATGAACCAGGGGCTCATGAGGAGGCCGCCGAGGAGCCCGCGGGAGTCCATCCTTTTTCCTAGGCTCCTGAGGGGCATATTCTTCAACGGGCTGTGCATGGGCCTGGCGACCACCATCCTGTTCTGGTGGGGGCTGAGGAACTACACGGACCCGGTCCACACCCAGACGCTGACCTTCACTGGGTTCGTCATCTTCCAGATGATAAACGTCTTCAACTGCAGGTCCACGACGCGCTCTGTGTTCAGCATCGACCCGATGCACAATCGGTTCCTTCTGGCGGCGGTGACCGTCTGCATATTCCTGCAGCTCGCCGTGGTCTACGCGCCGCCGATGCAGTACATCCTGCACACGGTGCCTCTCGACATAAGGGACTGGGTCCTGATAATCGGCCTCGGCGTGACGATAATCATGCTCGAGGAATCCAAGAAGGCCTGGCTTCGCTCCGGGGAGCATGAGTCGATAATGGACGACGGGCCGCGCGAGGCCTCGGACAGCTGAATGGCCCGGCGGTCACCTTCGGCCCTTCTGGACCGGGGCCCTGACCTTTCGCGGGCCCTGGGGCGCCTCCGCCGGCGTTCGGATGCTGGGCTGGCGGACCTTCCTGGCCTGGCCGTCCTCCGGTGGATGGCGTATCGGGACCTGGCCCGAAACCCTTGCCGGCCTGTAGATCTCGGGGTGCCTCATCCTCCGCTCGAGCTCCGCCTCCTGCTCCCGATTGCCACGGACCCTCACCCTGTTCCACACGACGATTATGATGATTATGACGATGACCAGGATGGCCGCTATCGCTACCAGGAACACGTATCCGCTCAATGTGTGGCTCTCGACATGGGGCTTGGCCTTGACTGTGATGGTCAGGTTCGTCTGGGCCGTCAGGCCGCTGGTGTCCCTAACGAACAGCCGGGCGTTGTATATGCCGGGGGAGATGTAGGCGTGGCTGGTCATACTGCTCTGTATCCAGGACGTGTTGAACCCATCGCCGAAGTCGAACAGGTAGAAGGCTATGGCGAAGTCCGGGTCCACGGACTTGGCCCCGGAGAAGGTCACGATCTCGAAGACACGGACGTCGGGCTTGTCGGCCTCGAGGCGCGCTATGGGCGGCTCAAGTGCCTTTATGGTCAAATGCCTGACCGCGGACGCCTTCTCATTGTCATCGTCGGTGACCTCGCAGGTGATCGCGTGGCCGCCGACGGAAAGATGGACCTTGAGGACCAGCCCATAGCCCAGCGGGCCAGCGACGCTGTCCTTCCAGTAGACGGTGATCCCCTTCCCGTCGGGGTCATAGCTGTCGGTGGCGTTCAGCTCCACGGTCTCGTTGGACCAGAACTCCACCCCCTCCGGTGGATAGTCTATGAGGACTATTGGCGGCGAGGCCGCCGCCGGATGACCGGTGAGCGCCAGCGCGGGGAGCACCAGCGTCAGTGACAGGGCAAGGACGAACGCGGTGCGCATGTGACGACCTTCGGCCCATGCTCCGTCATGGGCCTTGATACTGTGAATCGGTACCGCGCGTTTATATCTTTCGAGGGTTGCAAATGAAATAGCGCCCCTTACATCTGAAAGCGTTAGGGGAAAGAAATAATAACTTCAATGCTGAATCAAGGCCTCACCTTTGGATGAGGTCCTGTCTGGACCCATCCTACGGGAATTCTAGAGGAAGACCGCCAATGCCCGAACCTGGACCATCTGAGCACCCGATGGAGGCAAAGCCTGCCGAGGCCCCAGTTGAAGAGGGGCCGAAGGTATCGCCAAAGATGGCCGCCTACTTCAAGGCCCTCGAGGATGCCGCGAAGGAATGCTATGTCATAGCGGGCCAGGCCCGGGACATGGGCTACGACCCGGACACGCGCATAGAGATGCCGCTCACCTTGGACCTGGCCGAGCGAGTGGAGTCGCTCGTCGGGCCGCCGGGCATCGCCGGGACCATCCGGGAGCTCGCCAAGAAGAACGACCGGGAGCGCCTGGCCATCGAGATCGCGCTGCAGGTCGTGGAGCACGGCAATTACAAGAACGACGAGGAAGCCCTCTACCAGGCCATCAGGACGGGGCTCGCGGTCCTCACCGAGGGAGTCCTCGTGGCCCCGCTCGAAGGCGTCACTGGCGTCAAGCTCATGTCCAACCCGGATTCCACGGTCTATCCCGCGGTCTTTTTCGCCGGGCCCATCCGGTCCGCGGGCGGCACCGGCCAGGCCATGAGCGTGCTCCTCGCCGACATTGTCCGCAGGAAGCTGGGCCTGGGCCGCTATAGGCCAACCTCCCAGGAAATAGAGCGCTACAAGGAGGAGATGCCCATCTACCGGCAGTGCCAACACCTCCAGTACACCCCGACGGCCCAGGAGGTGGAGACCGTAGTCAAGAACTGCCCTGTGTGCATCGACGGCGATGGCACGGACGACGAGGTCTCGGGCAACAGGGACCTCCCGCGCGTTCCCACGAACAAGACGCGGGGCGGCGCCTGTCTGGTCATAGCCGAGGGCATGATACAGAAGGCGTCCAAGATCATGAAGCACGTCGAGAAGCTAGGCCTGGACGGCTGGGAGTTCCTCGAGGCCTTCCGCAAGGACAAGGCCAAGCCCAAGGAAGAACCGAAGCCCGAGCCGCTGCTGGTCCCGGTGGCCCAGCCAAAGGTGGAGCCCAAGGCCGCACCTTCGGCCGACGGGCTGAATGCCAAGGGGGAGGCCGCCGGCGAAGAGGAACAGGAGAAGCGCCCCGAGGATGAGGACGAGGCGGAGGAGGAAGAGGGCGATGAGCCAGACGCCGTCAAGGGCGACGAGGACGAAGGTGACGGTCCGAAGGAGGCATCGGGCCTCAAGTTCCTCTACGATTACCCGGGTCAATGCCAATCGGCGCCGGTCAGCAACAAATACATGACCGACATCATCGCCGGCAGGCCGGTGTTCTCACATCCAAGCAAGCCCGGGGGGTTCAGGCTCCGCTACGGCAAGGCCCGGACCACGGGGCTTGCCGCCACGGCCATCCACCCCGCGACCATGGTGCTCCTCGACAATTTCCTGGCCGTCGGCACCCAGGTGAAGATCGAGAGGCCCGGCAAGGCCGGGGCCATAACGCCCTGCGATACCATCGAAGGGCCCATCGTGCTCCTGCAGAGCGGGGACCTGATCCAGATAAACGAGGTCGCCTGGGCCGAGAAGCTCAAGGACCACGTGAAGGAGATCATCGACGTGGGGGAGATGCTGGCGGCCTTCGGCGAGTTCCTCGAGAACAATCAAAACCTCGCACCGGGCGCATTCAGCCCTGAATGGTGGCGCCTCCTCGCGGCCAAGGTCTTCGAGGATGGGGCGAACATCAACCCGATGACGGTCCCTGGCCCGGAGGAGGCCTTCAAGCTCTCCGAGGAGCACGGCCTCCCGCTACATCCCGAGTACAACCTCTTCTGGCACGACATGACCACCCAGGAGGTCCATGAGCTGGCCCTCTTCATCCAGGAGAAGGGCCGCTACGAGGACGGCACGCTCATCCTTCCCACGGACCCCAAGATGAAGGACGTCCTGGTCCGGCTCGGGGCCCTCCACATACAGATCGAGGACAACATGCTCTTCGACCAGTACGCCTACGCCCTGGTCCGCTGCGCGGGCCTCGACCAGAACATGAAGCCGCGGAAGTTCAAGCGCGCCCGCGTGCCCAAGGGCCAGAGGGGCGGCATACCCGCGCCCGACGGCACAGACCCGCTGACCTACGTCTCGGAGCTGGCCGGCGTGAGGATATGGGCCCGGGCACCGACCAGGGTCGGTGCCAGAATGGGCCGGCCCGAGAAGGCCAAGGAGCGGAGGATGAAGCCCCCGCCCCACGTGCTGTTCCCCGTCGGGCAATCGGGCGGCATGCAGCGGCTAGTGAAGGAGGCGGCCCTGGACGGGGTCATCGAGGTCGAGGCCAACCCGCGCGTGTGCCTCCGGTGCAGAAAGGAGAACATACTCCCGTTTTGCAAGTGCGGCGGCCACACGGTCGCCAGGAACGAGCCAAAGAAGATGACGATCAACGTCGCCCAGATGTTAGCGGAGGCCAAGGAGAGGCTCGGCGAGCCCAACGTCGGCTCCATAAAAGGCGTCCAGGGGATGATATCGAAGACAAAGACGCCCGAGGCCCTCGAGAAGGGCGTCCTCCGGGCCAAGCACGGCGTCTGGGTCTTCAAGGATGGGACCATCCGGTTCGACCTCACGGACGTGCCGCTCTCGCACTTCAAGCCCCGCGAGATCGGCCTTCCGGTCGAGAGGGCCATTGACCTCGGCTACACCGAGGACCTCGAGGGGAACCCGCTGCTATCCGACGATCAGATAGTGGAGCTCAAGGTCCAGGACGTCATCGTGAGCGGGCGGTGCGGGCGCTATCTCCTTGCGGTCGCCAAGTTCATCGACGACCTGCTCGTGAAGTTCTACGGCCAGAAGGCCTACTACGAGGCCGTCACGCCCGAGGACCTATTCGGCGAGCTGGTGGTGGGCCTAGCCCCGCATACATCGGCGGGCATACTTGGTAGGATAATCGGCTATACCCAATCCGCTGTCTGCTTCGCCCATCCCTACTGGCATGCGGCCAAGCGGAGGAACTGCGACGGCGACGAGGACTCGGTCATGCTCCTCATGGACTGCCTGCTGAACTTCTCGAAGCACTTCCTGCCGGAGAGGCGCGGCGGCCTCATGGACGCGCCGCTGGTCCTTTGCGTGAAGCTGAACCCTAGCGAGATTGACAAGGAGGCCCAGAACCTGGACTGCGGCAAGGTCTATCCGCTGGAGCTTTATGATGCAGCCATGAGGAACGCCTCCCCGAAGGAGGTGGAGAAGTTGATGGACATGGTCTCGGGGCGTATAGGGAAGCCATCGCAGTACGAGGGCTTCTTCTTCACGCACAACACATCGGATATCAACCTGGGCCCCAAGGCCTCATCCTACAAGACCCTGGTCACGATGATGGAAAAGCTCGAGGCCCAGTTCGAGCTCGGGCGGAAGATACGGGCGGTGAACGTGTCCGATGTGGCCGCGAAGGTCATAGAGTCCCACTTCCTCCCCGACTTGGTGGGCAACCTCAAGCGGTTCTCGAAGCAGTCGTTCCGGTGCACGAAATGCAGCAGGAAGTACCGAAGGATGCCCTTGAAGGGCATATGCCTCAGCTGCGGTGGCAACCTGACGCTGACCGTCCACGAGAAGAGCGTGAAGAAGTACCTCGAGATCACAAAGAAGATCGCCCAGAAGTACGATGTGCCCGCGTACACCAAACAAAGGGTGCTTCTTGTGGAGCAGGCCATAGATAGCCTCTTCGAGAACGACAAGGTCCGCAAGAGCAAGCTGGAAGACTTCGGCCTCAACTCGTTCTTGTGAGCGAAGACCAACGCGTTTGCACGCAATTCGACTAGCTGCGGCCATTGTCCGCGATGTGCATTTATATGCATAACAGCAAGCGCGAGGCCCTAGGAAAAAGGACACGATACCCGATGAACTATTTCCATTGGGAAGGACCGGATATCGTCGTCCTGTCATCTTAGCGGATTTCCATTAACATAATCCCATCGCTATTGGCCATGAAACGTGCGAACTATTGACACGGTACCGAATTAGCGAATGTACATTTTTATCCAATCCCTTTCGTAACATTTTTATATGTCCTGGGTCCAGAAACATAGTCTGAGCCTTGTCGCTGGGGTCCGCGAGGGCTTACCGGGGGGAATGAGCATGAGGCATGGACACAAAGAGGGCATGAACCCTTCTGTCAATGCATTTTGCCGCTCGTTCCTCCATGCTATCAAGCGGAGGAACAACCTGATGGCCATCCTTTCGTGCAGGGCCTTCTTGCTCGCGCTCCGGACCCTGCGCGATAACTGAGCGTTCTCGGCACATCCTTTCTCCATGCATAGCACCACATCTAAAATCCCATGGAAAGTTTGAAATCGTGTAACTGAGTTCAGTGCAGATGCACGCCCAGAGGTGATGCCCTTGCTGAAGACGCCGGAACAATACAAGGAAAGCCTTAGGAAGATGCGGCCGAACATCTACAAGTTCGGGGAACTGATCAAGGACGTCACGACCCATCCGTACACAAAGAGGACCATCGAGGGCCACTCACGGATATTCAAGATCCAGAGGGAACCAGAGTTTCAGGAGCTGGTGACCAAGGTCAGCCCGTTGACGGGGGACCGCGTCAGCAGGTATCTCACCGTCAACGAGGGCCCCGACGACATGATCGCCAACAGCAGGATGAAGCGGCTCATGTTCAATCTCACGGGCACATGCACCGGCGGCCGATGCGTTGGATACGCATCGCTGAACGCCCTCTGGCCCACGACCTACGACTGCGACAAGGCCCACGGGACGGACTTCCACAGGCGGCTCAAGGCCTGGCTGAAGCGG
>Ga0315284_10012092_pt1 | contig 12297 bp, 8 predicted proteins | sample YL17G09_16_MG_FD_203696 | JGI IMG/M metagenome (GOLD analysis project Ga0315284, IMG submission 203696) | Sediment microbial communities from Yellowstone Lake, YNP, Wyoming, USA - YL17G09_16 | ecosystem: Environmental > Aquatic > Freshwater > Lake > Sediment | place: USA: Wyoming | collected...
CACCGGCTGCAGGAAATCCACCGGGAATCCCCGAACGCCCTGGAGCGGCTGTTTGCCACCCACCCGCCTACCCAGGATCGCATCGCCCGGCTCGATCAGCAAATCCGCAAGGCCGAGGGCCACCTCGCCCCCAGCCTCGCCCGCCCTTAGCGCAAGGAGGAACTTGCTCATGTCCCGTATCGCCCCGGTTTGGCTGGTAGTCGTGCTGCTGGCCTGCCCTGCCTGGGCCCAGGTCCCGGCCGCCCCCGCTCCCGCCCCGGCGCCCCCGCCCCAGGTGGGCACCCCGCTCACCCTCGACCAGGCTCTGGCCACCGCCCTCTGCAGCAACCCCAGCCTCCAGGCCGCCCAGGAAGGGGTGCGCATCTCCCAGGACCTGCTCTCCGGCGCCCGTGCCACCAAGGGCCCCAGCTTCGACCTGGGCGTCACCTACACCCGGGTTAGCCGCGTCGCCTCCCTCACCACCTTCCTGCCCGACCCGGACACCGGCGACTTCACCCTCCAAACCATCGAGCTGGGCAAGGAGGAGAACACCAACGCCGTCGGCATCCTGAGCATGCCCGTCTTCACCAGCGGCGCCCTCAGTGCCGGCATCCGGGCCGCCCGGGAAGGGGTGATCGCCTCCCGCCAGTCGCTCACCCGCAACCAGCAGCAGGTCACCTACGGCGTGCGCCAGACCTATTACGGCGTGCTCACCGCCCTGGACGCGGTGGCCGTCGCCCAGCAGGCCCTGGCTGCCGCCGAGGAGCAGTTGCGCGTGGCCCGGGCGTTCCTGGCCGCCGGCACCGCTCCCCAGTTCGACGTGCTCCGGGCCGAGGCCCGGGTGGCCCAGGCCCGCCAGGGGCTGACCGCCGTCCAGAACGGCGAGCAGACCGCGCGCGCCGCCCTCAACAACATCCTGGGCGTCCCCCAGGAGATGGCCTTTAACCTGGTCACCCCCCTGCGCCGGGAGCCCAGCGCCCAGAACCTCGAGCAGCTCCAGCAGGCCGCCCTCCAGGCCCGGCCGGACCTGCTCCAGGCCCAGGCCACCCAGCGCGCCCTGCGCGAGACCATCGTCATCGCCCGGGCCGTCCGCCGCCCCAGCCTGGGGGTGAGCTGGAGCCTCTCCCATCCCGTCACCACCACCACCTTCGCCGTGGGCGGCTGGACCCTGGCCCTCGCCCTGCAGCAGAACCTCTTCGACAGCGGCCGCGCCCGCGCCCAGGTGCGCGAGGCCAGGGATCGCCTGGCCCAGGTGCGCGCCCTCACCGAGCAGCTCCGCCAGAACGTCACCTTCGAGGTCAAGGAAGCCTACCTCAACGCCAACACCGCCCAGCAGCAGATCGCCAGCGCCGCCGCCGAGCTGGTTGCCGCCAACGAGGCCCTGCGCATCGCCCAGGTCCGCTACCAGGCCGGGGTCAGCACCCCGGTGGAGGTGATCGACGCCCAGGTGGCCCGGGAATCGGCCGCCAACAGCTACAATGGCGCCCTCTACAACTATAACCTGGCCCTCGCCCAGCTCGACCTGGCCCTGGGCGCCGCAGTGGTCCCCACCGCCCAGCCCATCGTCTGCCCCCCGCGAAAGGAATCCTGATGCCCCTCTCCCCCGAGCAGCGCGAGCAGCTCCGGGCGGACACCTTCGCCGCCTACCAGCAATACCTCAACTCCGGCCTCGCCTCCCTGCTCAAGTTCATGGGCCTGGACGTGGTCGAAGACCATGCCCAGGGCGCCTCCGTCTGGGACCTCGACGGCAACCAGTACCTGGACTGCCTGGGCGGCTACGGCGCACTCTCCCTGGGCCATCGCCATCCCCGGGTCGTCGCCGCCGTCCAGGAGCAGCTCGCGAAGATGCCCATGTCGGCCAAGATCATGCTCAGCCGCCCCCTCGCCCAGGCCGCCCGCGCCCTGGCCGAGGTTACCCCCGGGGATCTCACCTGCTCGTTCTGGTGCAACAGCGGCGCCGAGGCCGTCGAGGGCGCACTCAAGCTGGCCCGGCTCTACACCGGGCGCGCCCGCATCGTCGCCGCCCTGGGCGCCTTCCACGGCAAGACCCTGGGCGGCCTCTCCGCCTCCGGCCGGGAGCTCTTCCGCCAGCCCTTCCAGCCCCTGGTGCCCGGGTTCGCACACGTGCCCTTCGGCGACGCCCAGGCCCTGGAGCAGGCCGTGGACGAAGGGACCGCCGCCGTCATCCTGGAGCCCATCCAGGGCGAGGCCGGGGTGATCCTCCCGCCCCCCGGCTACCTGGCGCGGGCCCGGGAGCTTTGCGACCGCCACCGCGCCCTGCTCATCCTCGACGAGGTGCAGACCGGCCTCGGCCGCACCGGCCGCCTGTTCGCCTGCGAGCACGAGGGGGTGGTGCCCGACATCATGACCCTGGCCAAGGCCCTGGGCGGGGGGGTGATGCCTGTGGGCGCCTTTATCGCCACTCCCCAGGTGTGGAAGGTGATGGAGCCCAACCCCCTCCTGCACAGCAGCACCTTCGGCGGCAATCCCCTCGCCTGCGCCGCCGCCTATGCTGCCATCCGGGTGGCGGTGGAAGAGGAGCTGCCCGAGCGCGCCGCCAAGCTGGGCAGCCACGCCCTCTCCCGGCTCCAGGAGGTGGCCGCCCGCCAGCCCGGGATGATCTCCGAGGTGCGCGGGCGCGGCCTGCTCATCGGCATCAGCCTGGCCCACGAGGACATCGCCGGCCTGGTCATCGCCGGCCTGGTGCAGCGGCGCATCCTCGCTGCCTATACCCTCAACAACCCCACCGTGATCCGCATCGAGCCGCCGCTGGTGATCGCTCCCGCCGATCTCGACCGCGCCATCGCCGCCCTGGAGGAGTCCCTGGCGCAAACCGCCGAGCTGCTGGGGGACCTCCCCGCCGATACCGCTTGATCGGCCGCGGGTTCTCACTCCGCATCAGCTCATGGCGCCTGCCCGCCCGCTCCCTGCCCCTGTTTGGCCGGGCAAGCGCAGTGGGTATCCCCTTGTTACCGCACCACTCCCGCCACCCGGGAGACCGGCCCCCTGCGGGCCGCTCCCCGGGGCGGGCAACACCTTCTGCCAGGGCTGGAACATGGCAACCGTCGGTGGACAACCTGGCCTGATCGGGCCCAGCCCCCTCTCCCTGGGCTTCGCCGATTACCAGCTGGCCGCAGGCCAGCATATCTGCGCCATCTACGAGAACCACGTGGAGCAGGCGGCGGTCTCCGTGCCCTACGTCAAGACCGGCCTCGCCCTGCGCCAGCGCGTCATCTACCTGGGCGACGAGCGCGCCGCGGACGAGCTGCAGCGGCTGCTCGCGCTGGAGCAGGTGCCGGTGCAGCAGCACATCACCCAGGGCGACCTGCTCTTCTTATGCCGGGATGCGCCCTATCGCCGCCACGGCCGGCTCCAGCCCGGCCTGCTGCTGGAGGTCGGCAAGGAGCTGGTGCGCTCCAGCCTCGCCGAGGGCTGGCCCCTGGTGCGCCTCCTGGGCGAGCATACCTGGCTCCTGCGTACCCCCCAGGACATCACCCGCTGGCTGGCGTATGAGTCCCGCCTCGACTACGAGCTGCCCGGGATGCCGGCCATCATCGTCTGCCACTACGACCGCACCCGCCTGCCCGCCGAGTTCATTGACCGCATTATCGCCACCCACCCGGTGGCGGTGCTGCGCGGCATCCTGCACGCCAACCCTTTCTACCACCCTCCCCAGCAGTTCCTCACCTCCCTGCGCAGGCCGCACTGATGGCCCCCCGCCGGCCCGCCTTGCGAAAGCCGGCAAAAGCTCGGAGGAAGTTGCCCTCTGCTTGGGGAATCAACACCGCTGTCGGGCATCGCCGGTCCCGCCCAGGTAGGGCGCGCGCAGAAAGGGATGGTGGATGACAGCTCGCGCAGCACTCGTCGGCCTGCTTTGCGTGGCCTTCCTTTGCCTGGCCACCCCCTATACCGACCTGGTCATGCAGGGCACCGGCATCGTCGCCAACCACCTGCCTATCGGCGTCGTCGGCCTCTTCCTCACCATCATCCTCATCGTCAATACCCTCTTCCGCCTGCTCGCCTCCCGCTGGGCCTTCACCCGGGCCGAGCTCCTGGTCATCTTCATCATGATGCTGGTGGCCTCCTCGATCCCCGGCACCGGCTACGTCACGGTGATGCTCCCCGTGCTCGCCGGGCGCACCTACTTCTCCACCGATAACCCCAAGTGGGACTCCCTCTTCGGCAGCCACCTGCGCAGCTGGCTGCTCCCCCATGACCAGCAGGCCATGAAGTGGTTCTACGAGGGGCTGCCCCCCGGGCAGTCCATCCCCTGGGGAGTATGGGTGAGCCCGCTGGCCGCCTGGGCGCTCTTCGCCGGCCTGTTCTGGATGGGGTACTTCTGCCTGAGCATGATCCTGCGCAAGCAGTGGATCGAGCACGAGCGGCTCACCTTCCCCCTGGCCCAGGTCCCCCTCGACATCACCGCCGACGACGAGCGCCCCTCCGCCTTCAGCCCCTTCTTCCGCAACCCACTCATGTGGGGCGGCTTCCTGGCGGTCTTCCTCATGCACGCCAGCGGCTCGCTCAGCCGCTGGTACGGGTTCTTCCCCGCCCCCCAGCTCACCGAGATCGACCTCGGCTCCAAGTGGACCATGTGGCCCTGGAACGCCTGGAAGGATATGAAGATCAGCTTCTACCCCTCGCTGATCGGCATCGCCTACCTCATCAGCAGCGAGGTGGCGGCCAGCCTCTGGGTGTTCTACCTGCTCAACCGCATCACCAAGCTCAGCGTCGCCGTCTACGGGCTGGAGGTGGAAGGCCAGACCGGTGGCTTCAACTCCACCACCTTCTTCCGCGGGCAGGAGGTGGGCGCGTTCTTCGCCCTCGCCCTCTTCCTCTTCTGGGGCGCCCGCCGCCAGCTGCTCGCCACCATCAAGGAGTCCATGCACGGCGAGCGCGATCCCCGCGACCCCTTCCGTCTGCATTGGGCGGTGGTGGGGTTCCTCGTCGCCGTCGCCGGCACCGCCGCTTGGGGCATGGCCGCCGGCATGGATTGGTGGGCCTCCGTGCTGGTGGTCACCTTCTTCTATGTGGTGGCCATCGGGCTCACCCGGCTCGTCAGCGCGGGCGGCATCATGTACGTAGAGTGCTCCTTCATGCCCCAGGACTTCACCAGCAACTTCCTGGGCACCAACGGCATGGGCGTGCGTAACCTCACCCCCCTCGCCATGAGCACCCGCATCTTCATGTTCAACCAGGAGGTCACTTGGTGGCCCTACCTGATGAACAGCTTCAAGATCGCCCACGCCATCAACCTCAAGGGCAAGCACCTGCTGCTCGCGGTGGGCCTGGCCATGTTCACCGCAGTGGTGCTCGGCTACTACTTCGGCTTGCGCACCATCTACCAGAACGGCGCCCTCACCCTGGCCAGCGGCAACATGCAGGACGCCCCCCTGTGGACCTTTAACAAGCTCAAGGGCTACCTGGAAGCCCCCCTGGAGCGCAACATGATGGGCATGGCCTCCACCATCGGCGGCGCGGTCATGATGTGGGTGCTCCTGGTGCTCAACCGCAACTACCTGTGGTGGCGGCTCAACCCCGTCGGCTACCTCATGGGCAGCACTGGCACCCTGGCCAGCATCTGGGCCTCGTTCTTCCTGGGGTGGCTGTGCAGCGTGCTTTCCCTGCGCTATGGCGGCCTGAAGCTCTATCGCCGCTTCCGCCCCCTGTTCCTGGGCCTCATCCTGGGAGAGTTCTGCGCCGCCGGCGCGTGGCTGGTGATTGACTACCTCCTGGGCATCCGCATGCATAGGATATTCCCGTAGCTGCAGCCGACCGGCCCCTGTGGGGCCGGCAAGGGGGACGCCGATGAAACTGGCTTGTCAGGAGAACATGGCCCCGGGCGCCACCCTTCGGGAGAAGGTCGCCAACCTGGAGCGCTTCGGCTTCTTGGGCCTGGAGCTCTGGGGCAGCGGGCTGGCCGCCCGCCTGGACGAGGTGAAGGCCGCGCTCGCCGGCAGCCCCCTCCAGGTGTCCAGCATCTGCGCCGGCTACCGGGGCGCCTGGCTGGACGCCGACCGGGAGCAGCGCGAGCTCGCCGCCAGCGACAGCAAGGAGCTGCTTTCCCTGGGCGCCGACCTGGGCGCGGTGGGCTTGATCGTGGTCCCCATCTTCGGCCGCCCCCGGCTCCCCGATCTCTCGCCTTACCGCACCGCCCTCCAGCTCGAGCGCGACCTGTTGCTCAAACTGCTCGCGGACGTGGGCGAGCACGCCGCCCGCGTCCGCTGCGCCGTCCTGGTGGAGCCGCTCAACCGCTACGAGACCCATTTCCTCAACCGGCTGGAGCAGGCCACCGACATCGTGCGCGAGCTGGGCAACCCCTGGGTGCGCATCATGGCCGACTTCTTCCATATGAGCATCGAGGAGACCGACCTCCCGGGGGCCATCCGCCAGGCCGGCGACCAGGTCTGGCATGTGCACCTGGCCGACAGCAACCGGCTGCTCCCCGGGCTGGGGCATACCGACTTCGCGGCCGGCTTTGCCGCCCTCAAGGAGACCGGGTTCGACCGCTACTTGGCCCTGGAGTGCGGCATCCCGGGAGATCCCTTCGTGCAGCTCCCCGAATGCGTGCGCTACCTCGGCCAGTGGCTGTAGGCGCTCCGCTATGCCTGCCGAGCAGGGACACTTGGGCCGGGACCAGCTGGGGCGCCTCGGCGAGGATGCCGCCGCCCGCTACCTGCAGAGCCGGGGTTACGCCATCCTGGAGCGCAACTACCGGGCGCCCATGGGCGAGGTGGACATCATCGCCCGCCAGGGGGATACCCTGGTGTTCGTGGAGGTGAAGGCCCGGCTCACCCCCAGCGCCCTGCGGCCGGCGCTCTCGGTCACCGCGCGCAAGCAAAAGCAGCTCGCGCTGCTCGCCCGCCACTACCTGCTGGCGCGGACCCACGGTGACTGGCCGGTGCGCTTCGACGTGGTGGAGGTGCTGGTGGCGCCGACCGGCAGGGTGGGGGAGGTGACCCTGCTCAAAGGGGCTTTCGGTGGGCGTCCCTAGGCGCTGCGCGTTGCCGGTTGCCGAGGCGCTGTGCTATAATTCGGTGCCCCAACGCCTTCGTGGGCAACAAGAGGACAGGGGGTTGCGGTGAGGCTGTGGTTACTCCCCTTAGCGGTGCTGGCGTTGTTGGTGGCGGGCTGCGGCTCTCACGCGCCCTCGGGTAAGACTCGCCTCACCCTCTTCACCTGGACCCCGCCCGACGAGCTCGCCCTCAACCAGCGCCTGATCAAGCAGTTCGAGGCCGCCCACCCCCAGCTCCAGGTCCAGCTGGTCAACGAGCCCAGCCAGCGCTCCATGGTCAAGCTCCAGGGCATGATCGCCGCCGGCAAACCCCCCGACGTGATGTCCATCCACGGCGCCTACTTCGTCCCCTTCGCCGACAAGGGCGCCCTGCTCGACCTCGAGCCCTTCATCCGGCAGGACCGGGAGTTCGCCATCTCCGATTTCTACCCCGGCCTGCTCGAGCTCTGCCGCTTCCGGGGCCGGTTCTACTCGCTCCCCCGCTATGCCAGCGTCTACGTGCTCTTCTACAACCGGGACCTCTTCGACCGGGCGGGGGTGCCCTACCCGGATGACTCCTGGACCTGGGATACCTACCTGGCGGCCGCCCGCAAGCTCACCGTGCACTCGCCCGATCCCGCCCAGACCCGCTACGGCTGCGCCATCGATTTCTGGGGCGCTCGCATCTACCCCTGGGTGTGGGCCAACCAGGGCCGCATCCTGGACCCGGCTACCCTCACCTGCACTGTGGATACCCCGCAGTGCCGGGAGGCCCTCCAGTTCCTGGTGGACCTCCACCGCAAGTGGCACGTCGCCCCCGCCACCAGCCAGGCCGACCACCGGGAAACCCGGGAGAAGTTCAAGGCCGGCCTGGTGGCCATGCTCATGTCCGGCGCCTGGGACGTGCAGGTGTTCAAGAGCTCGCCCACCCTCAATTGGGACGTCGCCCCCCTGCCCCGCAAGCGGGTGCGCGCCTCCCTGCTCGGCACCGAGAACTACGGCATCGCCGCTGCCACCCAGCATCCCCGGGAGGCCTGGGCCCTGATGAGCTTCCTCCTCAGCCGGCAGACCCAGACCCTGATGGCCACCGCCCTCGAGAAGCAGCCCTCCCGCCGCTCCGTCGCCACCGGGCCCTACCTGGCGCAGCAGGTAGGCTATCGGCGCCGGGTGTTCGTGGATGCGGTGTCCTATGGCCTGATGGCCCCCAACCTCCCGGATTGGGATCGCGTGGGCGACCTGCTGCAAGAGCAGCTTGACCTCATGTGGTACGGCAAGGTGAGCGTCAAAGCAGGGACCGCGGTGGCTGCCCGCCGGGTTACCGAGGCGCTCCGGGAGAAACGCTGACACCGGGCTGATCATACTGGCTGCCGGACGGTGACCCATGCTGCCGCCCTTCCTCAACCCATACGGAACCGATCGGCCGACCCAGCGGGTGCCCTACGCCACCTATGGGCTGCTGGCCGCCAACCTGTTCGTCTTCCTGGGCATGATCAGCCTCGCCAACACCGGCAGCCTGCAGGCCGCCTTCACCCACAAGTTCGGCTTCATCCCCGCCCAGGGCCACTGGTACTCGGTGTTCACCTCCATGTTCGTGCACGCCAGCCCCACCCACCTGCTCAGCAACATGCTGCTCCTGTGGCTGTTCGGCGTGCTGGTGGAGGACGCCCTGGGCCCCTTGGTGTTCCTGGTGTTCTACCTGGGCAGCCAGCTGGGGGCCAACCTGCTGCACCTGGTCATCACCCGCGAGGTGATCGCCGCCGCCAATACCCCCCTGGTGGGCGCCTCCGGGGCGGTGGCCGGGCTGCTCGGGCTGGTGGCGGTGCGCTTCTACCGCACCAAGGTGAAGGTGTTCTACTGGCTGCTAGTGCGCTTCGGCGTCTTCCAGATCTCCGCCCTGGTGTTCGTCGGGGTCTGGCTCGCCTGGGAGCTCTACCAGGGATTGGTATGGGTGGGCTATGAGACCCTGGGCACCGGCCTCCACTCGGATCCAGTGGCCCACTGGGCCCATATCGGCGGCTTCTGCTTCGGCGCCCTGGGCGCCGCCGCCCTCAACCTGCGCCACGAAGGCCGCCAGGAGTACCTGCTCGCCCAGCTCCGCCAGAATCCCCTCGCCTTCAGCGGCTACGACGTGGCAAGCGAACTTGAGATCCTGGCAGGAGACCGCCCCCGGGACCCCGAAGTTCATCACGCCTTGGCCCGCCAGTACATGCTCTCCCGCCGGCCTCCCGCCGCCGGGCAGGCCTTCATGAAGGCCACCACGCTGTACTTGCGCAATGGCAACCTGGAGGCCGGCGCTGGCACCTATACCGAGCTGCTGGCTTGCTTCCCGGATTGCGTGCTGCCCCTGGCCGATCAGCTCGGGGTCGCCTGCGCCCTGGAGCAGATCGGTAAGTACGGCCTCGCCTTGCAGGCGTTTGACAAGCTGTGCCATAGCTACCCGGATACCCCGGAAGCGCAGACCGCACTCGTCCGGGCCGGCCAGCTCTGCAGCAACCGGCTCGGCAATACCAGGCTGGCCCTGCGCTTCTTCTCCAGCCTGCTGGAGCAGTACCCGGATACCGAGTGGCGCAGCTTCGCCGAGCAGCAGATCGTGAAGTTGGGAGGTCGGCCGCCCTCCCGCCCGCAGTGAGCGCGGCCGCGTGTTCCGGTAGCCAGAAGGGGGCAACAGCATGAAGTCTTGGTATGCCAGACCACTCCTCGGCTGCGTGGTGGCCGCGGTGCTGTTCGCCGTGCTCGCTGCCCTCCCCGCCGCCGCCATTGACATTACCCCCCAGCAGGCTGCCGCTTACCAGGAGATCTTCCCCCAGGTTGACCGGGAAGCCCTGCGCGCCCACGTCGAGTACCTGGCCTCCCTGGGCTCCCGCATGACCGGCACCCCCGGCTGCGACCGCGCCGCCGATTACGTGCGCGCCAACTTCCGGCGCCTGGGCTTGCAGGACGTCCGTACCGAGCGCTTCACCATCAGCATCCCCCAGGTGGTCGCGGACCGGGTGCCCAGCGAGATCACCCTGCTCGACGAGGGGATCAAAGCTCGCCTCTATCCCCTCTGGCCCAACTCCGTGCGCACCTGCAAGCTGCCCCGGGAAGGCGTCACCGGCCCCCTGGTCTGGGGCGGCACCGGTGAGCTCTCCGACCTGGACGGCAAGCGCATTGACGGCAGCGTGGTGCTGCTCGACTTCCGCTGCGGCAGCCGCTGGCTCAACGCCGCCCGCCTGGGCGCCCGCGCCATCCTCTTCCTGGAGCCCGAAGAGCCCGCCATCCGCGGCGAAGCCCAGTCCAAGTACCTCTCCGTCCCCGTCAATATCCCCCGCTTCTGGATCGCCCGCCGGGACGGAGAGCGCCTGCTCGCCCGGCTGGAATCCCGCCCCCGGGTGCCCGTGCACCTCACCGCCGACATGGCCTGGCGCAAGGTGCAGGGCCAGAACATCCTCGCCACCCTGCCCGGCACCGACCCCAAGCTGAGAGCGCAGCGCATCTTCATCACCAGCTACTATGACTCGATGTCTATCGTCCCCGAGCTCGCCCCGGGGGCCGAGAGCGCCTGCGGCATCGCCGCCATGCTCGAGATCGCCCGCATTCTCGTCCAGCACCCCCCCAAGCGGACCGTGGTCTTCCTCGCCACTGCCGGCCACTTCGAGGCCATGAGCGGCATCCGCTCCTACCTGGGCCAGCACATGTACGCCATGGAAACCGGCCGCTGGGCCAGCCGCCCGGCCAAGTTCCTGGGGCTCATCCCCTATACCAAGGACTACCGGGTCCGGGAGCAGATCCACCTGCTCAGCGCCCTCGACCTCTCCAGCCGCGCCACCCGGGTGGGCATCTTCTACAAGGGCTGGTACTACGATTTCCGGGAGGACATCCAGCGGGACTTCTCCGCCCTCGGCCGGGTGTTCCGGGAGAACGGGGAGCGCATCGCCACCGTGCTTAAGCTGGACAAGGACGAGCTCTGCGCCGACGGCATCAACCCCATCGCCGGCAAGGCCTGGCGCTCCTTCATCCCGGGCAAGATCGCCCTGGAGAACGAGCCCTTCACCCTGGGCGGCGGCCAGGGCGTGGCCATGGTCACCACCGACGACACCCGCTCCCTGGTGGATACCCCCTTCGACCTCCCGGACTACGTGGACTTCCGCAACCTGGGCACCCAGGTGGCTTTCCTCGCCTGCTCCTACCACGAGCTGCTCAACGACCCCCGGGCTCCCATCCAGGAGAACCCCAGCTTCCGCAAGATGACCCTCAACGGCGGATTCGCCATGCTCTCCGGCCGGGTGGTGTACTTCGACCCCCGCAAGGGGCTCATCCCTAACTCCCCCGTGGCCGGGTCACTGGTCACCGTGCGGCCGGGCGAAGGCGCGCAGTCGGCCGGCAAGATCGTCAAGCAGGCCTACATGGGGGTGCGCGCCGACATGCCCCAACTGGTGGCCGGTAACGGCGGCTTCGAGTTCTACGGCGTGCCCACCGTCAATGCCTACGGCTACCGCAAGGGCGTCTTCCTGGATGCCTACCACATGGACGAGGAAACCGGGGAGATTGACTATGCCCCCGACTTGGGGGTGAGCGGCAACAAGGCCTACTCCTGCGAGATCGTGATGACCATGGGCCGCCGCCAGGCCACCCTGGTCATCTTCCCCTGCGCCAGCCTCACCCTCTATGACATCGTGGACCCGGTGAACCTGCTCACCCTCTCCGATATCAACGTCTACAACGGCACCACCGATGCCGAGCCCCGCTCCTACGGCTATGCCATCTCCCGCCCCGAGCGCTGGGTCTCCCACGTCGCCGACGTCGGGCTGGTGTTCATGGAACCCGGCAGCCTGGTCAAGGTCACCATGGGCCTGGGCCCCGGCGCCCCCCGCCTGCTCTTGCTCAACAGCGACCCCAAACACCCCGGCGGCCAGGGGTTCCAGGTGGTGGGCAACGAGGTCATCGCCAACACCCCCCTCCAGGTCGCCAAGGACATGTGGCAGCTCGATGAGTCCCGCATCCGCACCCTGAAGCAGTACCGGATCGTCAACAGGAATCTCGACGACATGCACGCGCGGGGGGCCTCCTACGTCAAGCGGGCCGAGGCCGCCCTCGCCAGCTACGATTACTCCGACTTTGACGGCTTCGCCCGCGCCGCCTGGGCCTATGAGAGCCGGGCCTACCCCGAAGTGCAGGCCACCACCGACGACGTGGTCAAGGGCGTCCTCTTCTACCTGGCGCTCATGCTCCCGTTCTCCTTCTTCCTGGAGCGGCTGGTGTTCGCGTTCCCCAACCTCAAGCTCCAGATCATGGGCACCGTGGGCATCTTCGCCGCCATCTTTGCCGTCTTCAGCCGCATCCAC
>Ga0315284_10012095_pt1 | contig 12296 bp, 11 predicted proteins | sample YL17G09_16_MG_FD_203696 | JGI IMG/M metagenome (GOLD analysis project Ga0315284, IMG submission 203696) | Sediment microbial communities from Yellowstone Lake, YNP, Wyoming, USA - YL17G09_16 | ecosystem: Environmental > Aquatic > Freshwater > Lake > Sediment | place: USA: Wyoming | collected...
CTGCGTGAGCGGACGGCGCGCGAACTGAGAACACGGGACCTGCCAACCCTCGATCGGCCCGTGGTTTTCACGGTGCTGCGCGGCAAGCGCAGCGCGCTGCGGGTGGACTCACTGGAGGAACTGCGGCTGCTGCTCAGCGCCCGCGTGATTGACCCCCCGTCACGAGGACGAGCCAGAAAGCGTCGTAGGCGGCCCTGACCTCCGTGAGCGGCAGGCCCTGGTCGATGGCGAGTACCACGCCGTCGAGGAACAGCAGGACCGCGGTGGCGGCCTCGTCGGCCGGCAACGGGATAGCGGTGCCGAGGTCGGCGAGCAGGCGCGGGAGCGCCGCGGTGAAGGCCTCGACCTCCTCCCGGCGCTGCGCGGCGAGCGTCCGGCGTGCAGACCGGTCGTGGCGGGCAAGCAGGTTGAGATCATGCCAGGCCCGTTCGACCTCGGCGCCGGGTCCGGACGTCACGGCGGACCAGAGGGCATCCACAGCGCCGAGCCCCGGTGCGGCACCAAGGGTTCGAATCCGCGCCTCCGAACGCCGCCTGACAAGGCGTTCGCAGGCTGCGCCCAGCAGCCTGTCCTTGCTGACGAAGTGGTAGTGTACGAGGGCCGTCGAGACGCTGGCTCGCTTCCCGACGTCGGCAACGGTGAGGTTGGCGACGCCCTTCTCCAGAATCGTCACACAAGCTGCTTCGATTATCCTATCTTTCGTCTTCACAATGGCTTCCGTGTTGACTGGTCAATCAATCAGTAGCGGCGGAGACCTCGTGGCGTCAAGGGTCGACCAGTGAACTGGCGGGTCCACTTGGCGCTGGTGACGGTCCAGTTCCTGTTCGCCGCGCTGACAATCGCTGCGAAGTACGTCCTGCCGAGCATCCCCCCGACCGGCATCGTCTTCTTCCGGATCACGGGGGCAGCACTGGCGTTCGTGCTGATCAAGTCGCTCACGGTTCGGGAGCGTGTCACGGACCGGCGCGACCTGCTGGCGATGGCGGGGCTGGCGCTCGTCGGGGTGGTGTTCAACCAGATATTCTTCCTCGAAGGCGTGAAGCGCACCACGGCCATCAACGCGAACATCCTCGTCACGACGGTGCCGGCGTTCACGCTGGCCATCGCGCTCATACTGCGGCGCGAGCGGGCGAGCCTTGCGAAGATCGGCGGTATCGCGTTCGCGGCGATCGGCGCGGTGTACCTCATCGGGCCGGACCGGATCCGGCTCGATCCGTCCACCGCGCTCGGCAACACGATGATCGTGCTGAACACGAGCCTCTATGCGGCTTACCTGGTGCTCTCGAAGCGGCTGATCGAGCGCTATCGGCCCGTGACCGTGGTGACCTACGTGTTCCTCTTCGGAGCGCTCTACATCGCTCCCGTGGGGCTGGTCGTGCTGCGCGACGTGGACCTCGCGCACCTGCCGAGTGTAGCGGTATGGGGGCTGGCATTCATCGTCTGCTGCTCGTCGATCCTCGCGTACTACCTGTCGATCTGGGCGCTGGGACGCACTGAGTCGAGCCTCGTGGCGATGTACGTGTACCTCCAGCCGCTGTTGACCGCGGTGGGGGCGCCCATCCTCCTCGGCGAGCGCGTGACCTCGCGCGCGGGCCTGGCGGCGGTCCTGATCTTCTCCGGGTTGGCGCTCGCCACATGGGGTGAGCAGCGCAGCGGCCGTGCCTTGGGTTCCGCGTTCCGTCCTCCAGCGGAAGGTGTCTAGTGGAGGTCGACGCGGAAACCGTCCACCTCGCATCGGCGTAGACAAAACATGATCGCGACCCTTCTAGCCGTCGCCGCACTTCAGGCTCCTCAAGGGCCGTACGCCGACTCCGCGACAGCGGCGCTTGTCGCCCGGGCGCGGGAGCGCCACCGGCAACAGGATGCCGCCGTGCAGAACTACGAGGCGGTGGTCCGAACGCGTCTGGACGCGAACTTCGCGCGCGGCCGATTCGCCCGCCTCATCCCGTTGGCCGCGGTCGAGCAGACGACGCAACTCACCTGGCAGGCGCCGAACGATCTTCGGCTCGTCGTCCTGGGGGAGCGCCGCCGCACGGCGTTCGTAGGCGCGAAGGTCCAAACACGTTGGGGCCGACCGTGGTTCGTCCCCCGCTTCCTGGGCGACAGCATCCGCCTGCTGGACAACGGCTTCCCGGAACGCGCGGCGGTTCACCCTCTGGGCGTTGGCGCGGAGGCCCACTACCGCTACGCGATCGAGGACTCGCTCGAGCTCGCGCTGCCCGGCCGCACCGTTCGGGCCGTGGCCGTTCGGGTGATTCCCACGCGCTCGGATGGAGCGTTCGTCGCGGGAGACATCTGGCTCGACGCGGCGACGGCGGAGACGGTGCGCTTCCGGTTCGCGTTCGTGGGCCGGAGGCTCTGGGGCCACCCCAGGGGCGACACGAGGCGCGATAGCGCCGCGGCGGAACGCGAGAATGACCGGGCGGCGCGGGTGCTGCGCGTGTCGGCCGATCTCGAGTACGGCCTGTTCCAGGAGCGGTTCTGGCTCCCGTACCGGCAGGTTCTCGTCATGGACATCGAGCTGCCGTGGGTGGGGAACATCGCCATACCGGTCACGTTCATCAGCAGCTTCTCCGATGTCCGCGTGAACAGCGCGGCGCCGATCGCGTTCACGGTGCCGCTGGCGGACTCGGCGGTCTCCGACTCGGTGAAGGAGGTCGGGCTTTCCCGAAAGCTGACCAACTGGTACCAGCAGTCGGAGGCGAGCGGGCTGAGCGCGGCCGAGCGCCGGCGGGCGAGGCGCGAGCGAGTCGAGAGGCGGCGACAGGAGTCGCGCGAGCATCAGGAGATGGAGCGCCGCGAGGGCTACGGGAACGCTGGTCGGTGGTCGGGCGGGCGCTTCGAGGTGGTCGTGCCGTCGGACTCGGCGTTGCGCGACTACTCGGGCTGGACCGACTCACTGGTGTGGGGCGCCTCGTCGGCGGACGCGATCAGGGTCGAGGATCTGCGGCGTGAAGCGCTCGCCGCGGTGAACAGGCTGCCGAGGGACCTCTTCCCCCGGCCGCGGTTGCTCGTCGCGATAGACCGGTTCGCCGACGCGTGGCGCTTCAACCGGGCCGAGGGCACCGCCCTGGGCTACGGTCTCCAGTCGCCGATCGCCGGGTCCTACGTGACCCTCGCTGCTCGGGCGCGCTACGCCTTCACCGACCGTCGGGTCCAGGCATCGCTGTCGCTGCGGAGGGACGCCATCGGCAGTCGCGTGGGCTTGACGGTATTCCGGGAGATGTTCGCCGCCGATCCCCTCGCCCCCGGTCTCGACCCCGTCAACTCGATCCGCTCCGCTTTCCTCGCCCATGACGACGGGGCCTACGTGTTTGCGCAGGGCCTGGAGGTGCAGCGTCAGTTCACGTACCGGAATACAGCGGACGTTTCGCTGAGCCTGCGGCTTGCGCAGGAACGCGCGCCCAACCGTCTCGCCCATTCGGGCCTCAACGACCTCCTTGGCGGGAGCGGAGACTTCACCCCGCTCGACCCGGTGCTGCCCGGGACCTTCGCCACGCTCGGCGGAAACATCTCGGGTGGCGGCCTGCCAACCTCGTGGCGGCTGGGCGCCGAGCTGACGGCGGGGACGGCGGCGACCGCGGCGCGCCTGTGGATCGCCGCCGGGACCTCTATCCGTGCGCCGGCAGGCCTGAACGTCGCATTGAACGGCTGGGTAGGCGTTGGCGCGGGCGACAGCATTCCACAGTGTGCGTTCCGGCTCGGGGGCGGCGCCACGCTCCGCGGCTACGAGGCGGGTGCCTTCCGAGGCGCGTCCGCGTACGCGGCCAGCGTGGAGCTGTCCATGGCCGGCCGCCTGCTGAGTCCGCTCGTCTTCGCCGACATCGGACAGGCCGCAGCGAGCGGAGTCGCTTTCACCGGCGGGCCTCGCGCATCGGTCGGAGCCGGCGTCTCCGTCCTGTGGGGTCTACTACGGGTCTATCTCGCGCGTGCCATGGAGGCCGACAAATCCTGGCGGTTCGACATAGTCCTCCACGGGCTCCGCTAGGCAAGCGCCGTCTGCGCTCGTAGGTTGAGTGAGATGGACGTCCGGAATTCCCGACTACTTCTGGCCGCAGCGACCGCAGTGCTCGGCGTGAGCGCTTGCGGCGGCGGCCCGGCTGACTCCCGCCCACCGGAAGCACGCGCCGGGCACCTGGTCGTGGAACAGGTCGCACGCCGGCGAACGCGCCTCCTGGACGCGCCGGCGCGCGCGACGTTCTGTGCGGGTGACAGTGTGCTCGTAGTCATCGCGGTGGACGAGACGTGGGCTGCGGGGCTCGCCCTGCGCACGATCTTCCCGGTTCTCGCAGTCCGGTCTCTTCGCGTCGCGACCGCGCTGAGCGGCGAGGGCACCGGCGCCGCGGCCTTCCGCTCCGTGGCCGACAGCGTGCGGCAAGCCCTTCTCGCGTCGAGCGGCACGGTTCGACTTGCCGCAGGCGCACAGGCGAGCGGCACCTTCGACATCACCGTCCCGGCGCCGCAGGGCAGTCGCGGACCGATTCGCCTGCTCGGTGCGTTCCGAGCGCTCCCTACCACCGATACCGCAGGGGCCTGCGGTTCTGCGTTGAAGACCCCATGAGCGAACCCGACCGGTCACTTGGCCAGCTCGTCGCGGCCCTGGCCGCGACGAACACCGACCTGTGGCACGAGGAGGACCGCGCGCGTGAGGGGGACGACGCGAAGGTCGCCGCGGCGAAGCGGCGCATCGATCTCCTCAACCAGCAGCGCAACGACCTGATCGAGCGGATCGACGAGGCGGTGCTGCGGCTCACGGAGCGGGGGCGAGGCGATGGCTGAGACCGTCGGCAGCCTGGTCGACAAGCTGTCGATCGTCGAGCTGAAGATCTACCACATGCGGGAGCAGGTGGAACGCCGAGACGCCGCCGAGGTGCACCGAGCCCGCTGCGCCGACCGGCTGGCCGTCCTTCAGTGCCAGCGCGACGACCTTGCGACGGAGCTATCCAGCCTGTGGGAGAGTGTGACGGCGGGCGCGTACCGGCCGAAGGTGTACCGACAGTTCAAGATGTACAACGACCCTCAGTACCGGACTCCCAGAGAGAAATGAGTCCCGGCGACACGTTGCGGTCGGTGCACGTCGACACCGAGCGCACGTGGGGTGGTGGCCAGCGGCAGGTGGCGTGGCTGGCGGCGGGGCTCGCCCGCCGCGGCCACCCGACGTGGGTCGTGGCCCGGCGTGGCTCACGCTATGCCGAGGCACTGCGCGGCAGCGGCGTGGAAGTCGTTCCGCTGGACCCCCTCGTGGAATGGGACGTCGGGGCCGCCGCGCGCATCGGCTTGCTGGCGCGCAGGGCCGGCGCCGACCTCGTCGTAGGCCACGCCGCCCACGCGGCACTGCTCGCGGCGATGGCGACCGTCCGCTCAGGCATCGCGCTGGTGGTCACCCGGCGGGTGGCGCTTCCGCTGCATCGCAGTCCACTCTCCCGGTGGAAGCACCATCGGGCGCGGCGGATCATCGCGGTCTCCCAGCGGGTACGCGACGTGCTGCTCGCGAGCGGGATTGGGCCGGACCGCGTGTGCATCGTATACAGCGGCGTGGACCTCACCCGCCCGGCGTGCCCGGCGGAGCCAGGAACGCTCCGCGCGCTGGGACTCGACCCGGGCAGTCCGGTGGCGGTGATGGTCGCCGCGCTCGTTCCCCCGCACAAGGACCCGGCCACCTTCGTTCGCGCGCTCGCCGCGGCGCGGCGCGGCCGCCCGGACCTCCAGGGCCTGATCGTCGGGGGAGGTCCTCTCTTGTCCATCGCGTCGCGGATGTGCCGCGAACTCGGGCTCGAAGATGCGGTGCGTCTGGCAGGCCATCGCGAGGACGCGGAACGCCTGCTCGCCGCGGCGGCGGTGGCGGTACTGAGCTCGCGTGACGAGGGGCTGGGCACGACGCTGATGGATGCGATGTTGTGGGGCATCCCGGTGGTGGCGACCGCGGCAGGCGGTGTGCCAGAGGTCGTGCGGGATGGAGTCGACGGCCTCCTCTCGCCGCCCGGAGACGCCGACGCTCTTGGGCGCCACCTCGTCGTGGCCTTGAACGACACCGATCTACGCGCCCGCCTGGTTGCGAGCGCTCGAGAACGGGTCGCGGACTTCTCGGCCGAGCGGATGGTCGACCGGACGATCGAGGCGTATCGCGACGCGCTATATTCAGCGGGATGCTGATGCGGGAGTTGCGGGACCGGCACAACGTCGCCGCCCTGGCCGTCGGAGGGATCTCGGTCGCGGCGCTCGCCCTCTTCGGAACATCGGGCCCCGCGCGCGGGCCGGGCGTCGGTCTCTGTCTCGCCGTGTGCGTGCTGCTGTTCGCGTTCCTCGTACCAGCCGTGCAATCCCGCACGCAGAACCTACTGCTCACGGTGCCCTCCCTGGCGGTGTGGGTCCCTGCTGGGTTCGCGGTGTACGGCGTCGCGTCCTCGCTGGCGTTCGGGACACCGAGGGCGCTGGATCTCCTCGCGTGGCCGCTGTGTATCGGTGCGGCGTTGGCCGCCATCGGCGGTCGCCGCGACGGCGAACTGTCCGCCCTGCGGTTCCTTGGCGCGGGTGTGGCGCTGTGGGTGCTCGCCGGCATCTGGGATCGCGGGATCCAGATCCGCGTGCCGGGCGACGGCCGGCTCGGCCTCGCGTACCTCACCTGCGTGGCGCTGGCGCTGTTCCTGTTCGCGATCGCCCGGCCGCGGCGTTCGTTCGACGTGCGGCTGGGCCTTGGCGCACGGGACTGGGGTATCGCCCTCGGCGCGACGGCGACCCTCGCGGCGGTAGCCGTCCCGCTCGGGCTCCTGCTCGGCTTCCTGCACTGGGAGCCGCGCTGGCTGGGTCTGGGATACGGGCTCGCGCGGTTGTTCGGTCTCGTGGTCTTCGTTGGCCTCCCGGAAGAGCTGCTGTTCCGCGGAGTATTCCAGGAGGCGTTCTCGCGACTCTGGACGCCCCGCGTCGGCTGGGCGGTGGCGTCGGCGCTCTTCGGTCTCGTGCACATCGTCAAGCACTACCCGCCGCTCAACTGGCAGTACGTGCTGCTCGCGACGTGCTCCGGCGTCGCGTACGGCTGGGTGTACCTCCGCACGGGCAAGCTTGGTGCGGCCGCGGTCTCACACGGCCTCGTGAACTGGCTGTGGGGAACGTGGCTGGGCTCGTGAACCGGTGAGCGGACCTCGGTGCTCTGACGACGGGCCACCGGTTCCGCTAGATTTCGTTCCCCACCATGGCAGACACCTACTACCGCAAGGGATTCGGCCTCAAGGGCGAGATCCACGCGACGCTGGTCAGCGACTACCACAGCGCGCTCGTGGACGAGGTGCGCGCCCGGGGCTCATCGCTCACAGCGGGGGACCTGACGATCCGCCTCGCCCGCGAGTTCGGCTTCTGCTACGGCGTGGACCGGGCGGTGGAGTACGCGTACGAGACCCGCTCCAAGTTCCCCAACAAGCGCATCTTCCTGGTCGGCGAGATCATCCACAATCCGCACGTCAACGCGAAGCTCTCGTCGATGGGCATCATCATCCTGCGGCGGAGCGACGCGGGCGAGTTCGACTTCAGCACCGTCACGGCGGACGAGGTGGTCATCATGCCCGCGTTCGGCGTGACGAAGGAGGCGTTCGACCGGCTCCGGGCGCTCGGGTGCGTCCTCGTGGACACGACGTGTGGCTCGGTGCTGAACGTCTGGAAGCGGGTCGAGGGCTACGCGCGAGAGGGGTTCACGGCGGTCATCCACGGCAAGTACCAGCACGAAGAGACCAGGGCGACCGCGTCGCAGGCGACGAAGTTCCCCGGCGGCCGGTACATCGTGGTCCGGGACATGGCGGAGGCGCGGGAGTTGTGCGAGTACATCGAGCACGGCGGCGGCGCCGCCGCGCTGCAGCAGCGCTTCCGGGTGGTGTCCTCGCCGGGCTTCGAGCCGGAGCGCGACCTCGCGCGCCTCGGTGTGGCTAACCAGACGACGATGCTCTCCGGTGAGTCCCTCGCCATCGCGGCCGAACTGCGCAAGGCGATGATCGCGCGCTACGGCGAGGCGCAGGCGGCGCAGCGGTTCCGCACCTTCGACACCATCTGTTCGGCGACACAGGACCGGCAGGACGCGGTGCTGAAGCTGCTCGAGGATGCGGTGGATGTGATGGTGGTGATCGGCGGCTACAACTCGAGCAACACGAATCATCTTGCCGCGCTGTGCGCGAAGCGGGTGCCGACGTTCCACATCGAGGATTCCTCGGGTCTCGACTCGGCGGCGGGCACGGTCCGGCACAAGCCGGTCGGTGCCCATCAGGAGGTCCAGACGGCCGGGTGGCTCGGCTCGGACGTGCGGGTCGTCGGCGTGACGGCGGGGGCCTCGACGCCGAACAACAAGGTGGGCGAGACCATCGAGCGGATCTTCGCGACGCGGGGGATCAACCTTACGGCTGCTCTGGCGTAGCGGCGGGGGTGTGGGCCGGTGCATCCGTGCTCAGCGGAAGTCGTGGGACGTGGAGAACGCGGCGCCTCCTCTCAGGACCGGCGCCGCGAATCGTCTCCCCCGCACGTTCAGCACACCCTGCTCCTCCTGCAGCACGCCTTCCACGACCAGCAGCGGTGACCGTACGATGAGTCGCCGGTGCCGCTCGAAGAGCGTCGGCGTGACGACGACGTTGGCAAGGCCGGTCTCGTCCTCGAGCGTGACGAAGCAGAACCCCTTCGCGGTGGCGGGCCGCTGGCGGCAGATGACGATGCCGGCGACTGTCACCCGTTCGCCGTCCCGGTGGCGTCCGAGGTCTGCGGCGCGGACGACGCCCTGCGCCTCCATCGCCGACCGAAGGTGCCGCATCGGGTGGCCGGCGGGAGAGAGGCCGGTGATCCGATAGTCGGCCTCGGTGAGTTCGACGGGAGTCTGCGGCGGCACCGGGGCAGGCCGCCGGTCGGCGCCGACCGGCGCCAGGGGGCCCGCCGGACCGCGCGAGTGCTTGAGGACTTCCCACAGCGCTGAGCGCCGGTTGGGCCACAGTCCGTCGAAGGCGCCACCTTCGGCGAGAACGCGAAGCTGGGCGACGATGAGACCGCTCCGCCGCACCCAGTCCTCCAGAGAATGAGGGCGGTCCCCGTTCAGCAGCGGATCGAGCCGCTCGCGCGCCTTCGCGCCGAGCCCGCGGACATAGCGGAGGCCGATGCGCAGGGCGCCGTCCTCCATCGTGCAGTCCCAGTCGCTCCGCATCACGTCCACCCCACGCACCTGGACGCCGTGGCGCCGCGCGTCCTCGACGATGGTGCTCGGCGCATAGAAGCCCATCGGCTGGGCGTTGAGCAGCGCGCAGGCGAACGCGAGCGGGTAGTAGCGCTTGAGCCAGGCTGAGGAGTAGACGAGAAGGGCGAAGCTGGCGGCGTGGCTCTCAGGGAAGCCGTAGTCGGCGAAGGCGGCGATCTGGTTGAAGATGCAACGCGCGACGTCGGGGTCGATGCCGTTCCGCGCCATGCCGTCGATCAACTTCTGACAGATCCGCGCCATCCGCTCGTGCGAGCGCTTGTGGCCCATCGCGCGCCGCAGTTCGTCGGCCTCGCCCGGCGTGAAGCCTGCCGCTGTGATGGCGACCTGCATCCCCTGCTCCTGGAAGAGCGGTATGCCGAGGGTGCGCTCCAGGATCGGCTCGAGCGACGGGTGCGGGTAGACAATCGGCTCCTCGCCGGCGCGACGCCGCAGGTAGGGGTGTACCATCTCGCCCTGGATGGGGCCAGGGCGGATCAGGGCCACCTCCACCACGAGGTCGTAGAACTTCCGCGGCGCGAGACGCGGCAGGGTGTTCATCTGGGCGCGCGACTCGACCTGGAAGACGCCGACCGTGTCGGCGCGACAGAGCAGGTCGTAGACCTCGGGATCGTCCATCGGCAGGCGCGCGAGGTCGACCGCCACGCCGTGATGCCGGCGGACGAGCCCGAGGGCGTCCTGGATCAACGTGAGTATCCCGAGACCGAGGAGGTCGATCTTGATGAGCCGCACCGGCTCGAGGTCGTCCTTGTCCCACTGGATGACGGTGCGCTCCGGCATCGCCGCCGGCTCGATCGGGACGACGTCGGCGAGCGACTCGCGCGAGAGGACGAAGCCGCCGACGTGGATGGAGCGGTGGCGTGGCAGCTCGTGGAGGCCGCGCACCACTTCGGCCAGCATCCGGACGCGGTGGTCGGCGAGGTCGAGGTCGGCCGCCGCGGCCCCGCCATCGAGCAGATGCTCGGCCGTGGTGCGGGCGCTCGAGCGGTCGGCCTCGTCGGCGAGCCGCTCCGCCTGCTGGACCGAGAAGCCGAGGACGCGGGCGGCGTCGCGGACGGCGGAACGGCCGCGGAAGGTGATGGCCTCGCAGACCATCGCGGCGTGGTCGCGCCCGTAGCGGCGGTAGACGTACTGGATGATCTGCTCGCGGTCGCGGTGGGCGAAGTCCACGTCGATGTCGGGCGGCTCGCGCCGGTCCTCCGAGAGGAAGCGCTCGAAGAGCAGCTCCATCCCAATCGGGTCCACGGCGGTGATGCCGAGGCAGTAGCAGACGGCGGAGTTCGCGGCGGACCCGCGGCCCTGCGCGAGTACCCCGAGGCGGTTGGCTTCCCGCACGATGTCCCACACGATGAGGAAGTAGCCGGCGAGGCCGAGCCGGCCGATGACGTCGAGCTCGTGCCGGATCTGCTGCCGGTGCCGCTCGGTGAGCCGCTCGCCGTAGCGCTCCCGCGCGCCGGCGGAGACGAGGGAGGCGAGATACTCGTCCACCGCTACGCCGGGCGGCGCCGGGAAAGCCGGGAGAGCCGGCGTGAGCTGCCCCATCCGGAAAGCGCACCGCTCGGCGACGGCGAGTGTGGTGGCGAGGCCTTCGGGGTAATGGCGCCAGCGGTGGGCGATGCGTTCCGGGCGCTTGAGGTACCACTCGCCGTTGGGGCGGAGCAGGGTACCGGCTTGGTCGAGCGTCGTCCCGTGGCGGAGGCAGGTGAGAACGTCGTGGATGAGGCGGCCCTTCGGCGTGGCGTAGTGCACGTCGTTGGTGACGAGCCACGGCAGATCGAGCGCGCCGGCCAGCGTGATGAGGTCCGGCACCAGGGCGCGCTCGCTGGCGAGCGAATGGTCCCAGCACTCGACGGCGACGTTCCCGGGGAACACCTCCGCCAGCCAGCCGAGCCGCTCGCGGGCGCCGGCCTCGTCGCCCCGGGCGAGGCACCGGGGCACCTCGCCGTGCGGACAGCCGGTGAGGCAGAAGAGTCCTTCGGCGTGCCGCTCGACGGTGTCCCACGCGAGAGCCGGGGCGCCGCGCACGCCGCCGCGCGCCAGGGAGACGAGTCGGGAGAGGTTGCGGTAGCCGGCGTCGGTCATCGCGAGCAGCGTCAGATGGGAGATGTCATCGTCCGTGCGGCGGCCTGGCGCCATGTCTGGCCGGGTGGCGGCGCCTCCCCGCGACGGGCCCCGCGCGCTCCGGCCGTCGGACGGCACGCACGGTGCCGACCGTCGCGCTCGGAGCCCGCCGCTCGTCGCGCCGCCGTCCTCCTCCAGCGTCAGCGGGTTCGCCGTTCGCTGGCCGACGCGCACGGCTCTCTCCCCGTTGGCGGCCGTCACCTCCACGCCGACGATCGCCGCGACGCCGTGTTCCAGTCCCGCTTCCGCCCAGCGCACCGCGCCGCCGAGGTCGTCGTGGTCGGTGAGGGCGATGGCGCGCATCCCGATGGCTGCGGCGCGGGCGACGAGGTCCTCGGGGTTCGAGGCCCCGTCGAGCAGCGAGAAGCCGGAATGGCAGTGGAGTTCGGCGTAGCTCATCTTTCAGCCGTGCCCGCCGCCGCTGACGTCCACGACTTCGCGATGGCTGCGCTCCACGGCTTCGACGACGTCACCAGCCGCCGGATGTTCGGCTGCGACGCATTCCTGAACCGCGCGCGGATATTCGCCTTCCTGACGGACCGCACGATGGTGGCGCGGGTCCCGGAGCCGGAGCGCGCGAAGCTTCTGAAGCGGCGGCAGGCAAAGCCCTTTTACGTCGGGCCGCGCACCACGTTCGGGATCTGGGTGGAGATGCCGCTCCGGACGTCGGCCGACGTGAAGCTGGCGCTCCGGATGGCGCGGCTCGCGCACGCGGACACCGTGAATCGGGGGCCGGCGTCGGCGCACCGGCGGCGCGGAGCGAAGCTCTAGTCCCACCACCCCTCCACGAACCACTGGCGTGACGCGCCGGCCCTGAAGAGGAGCCAGAGGGCGCCGTCGGCGGTGCGGGCCGAGTAGTAGTCGCGCGGACCGGCGATCGCACCCGAACGGGCTCCGTCGGCGGGGGCGGAGGGCGCGTCCGCGGGGTCGGCGTGGTGCGCCGCCGTGTCCGTACCGTCCA
>Ga0315284_10012096_pt1 | contig 12296 bp, 6 predicted proteins | sample YL17G09_16_MG_FD_203696 | JGI IMG/M metagenome (GOLD analysis project Ga0315284, IMG submission 203696) | Sediment microbial communities from Yellowstone Lake, YNP, Wyoming, USA - YL17G09_16 | ecosystem: Environmental > Aquatic > Freshwater > Lake > Sediment | place: USA: Wyoming | collected...
CTGCCGCTTCAGCCAGGCTCAGGCCGAGAAACCGTTCAGCTATGTCTACTTCTATTCCAATCTGAGCTACCTGCAGAGCGTTGGGCTTGCGGCACTGGTCTCCACCAAGGTGGGCAGAACCTACACCAACCGTGTTCTGCTGACGTTTGACACGTCCGTTGTGGACCAACTGGCAAAGCTTCGATTCGGGTAGCGGCCTATATTGTCCCTCTGCCTGCTCATCCACTCGCGCCACGGCCCTGCTTCCATCCGGCCGGCGCAGCATGTTGGCTCTCGCTGCAGCTCTCAGCACCCTCCTTCTCACCGGCGCGGGGGAGACCCCGCGGAGTTTACGCGTGGGCGCCTTCCGCAAGGGAGTGATGTCTTGCCGTTCTTGTTGTCACTGCCGAGTGGTAATCGTTTTCCGATGCGGATAAGCTTCTATATGGAAAGGAATAGGAAGGAAGAGGAAGGAAGGTTCGGAAGGGAACCACTCCTGCCAGGGTGGCTGACGTGTAAACTCCGCACCCCCTGTCCCCCGCGGGGGACGTGTGGCGCGAAGACTGTGTCAACCAGCGGGTTTGCGGCTCGCGTAACCAGTAGGGGGCCCGCGAGACGGACCGCGATCGGCTGGCGTACGGCCCGAAAACTCACCCACACACATGGATGCCTCATCACGCCAATCGCGAGGAGCATCTGAGCTCCAATGAGTGCCCATTCGGCGTTCTGCTCAGCCTGACCAGTCCGAACCAGCGCCTATCACCCGGGAGGGCCACAGAGGGCTCGCCGGACCGCCATAGTCACGCGAACTGAAGGACTAGCCACCGGCGCTCTCAACCGCGATTCCCCCCTCGAACACGGCGAGCACGTTTGCCAGGCAGCGTCATACTTCGGCTCAGCGAAGCACCTCCCCCTGGGCGCTCACCGTCACGTGAGCCCGCGGGCTGAGGCCAGGCAGGGTCTGTGCCTGGAAGCTGACCTCGTTCTCGCCTGGTTGAAGGGTCGGGATCGCGCCCTGCGGCGACACCTCGCGCACCAGTTCGCCCTTCGGGCCGTAGAGCTTGCAGTCGTTGGCCGCGCTCAGTTCCAGGGAATGCCCGCTGGGGATCTCGACCGGGAAGGTGACTGTGTGGCCGGCGATGCTGACCGCCGGGTTGATCAGTCTGGCCGAGACCAGCGGCAGAGCCCTGACCGGGCTGAGGTAGCAGGTCACCGTCTTGCCCTGTGGCAGGTGGTTGTACCACAGCCCGAGCGTCTCCACATGGCCGAAGTGCGCTGCCTCGCGGTAGATGGAATAGATGTCGCCGTAGGGCCACTGGCAGTTGGCGTGACGCTCCCCCTCGGGCTCGATCAGCTCGAAGTAGCGCCAGCCGGTGAAATCGACGACGATGTAGTGGTCGCCGATGCCGTGGGAGAGGTGCTGCGGGCTCTTCAGTTGCAGATTGAGCACCTCGCCCTGCCCGTCGCCGTGGACCCAGAGCCCCAGGGCCTGGTGGGCGCTGAGGTTCTGCGGCGGGGCGAAGGTTTTCTCGATTTTCGTCCAGGAGCCGGGGCGGCCGTGGCTGGTGTTGGTTGCCGTGAGACAGCCGCTTGCGGTGCCGGCCTTGACCTGGTCTTTCGATGGTTTCAGATCGGCCGTGACCCCTGGGGCGGTCGCGCGCTGCGGGAAGTCGGCGACCGCGGCGAAATCGGCCAGGGTCGGGTTGCCCGCGGCGTCGTAGGAGCCGGCCGCCATCAGGGCCTCGATCCGCAGCCGCAGCGGCTGGGCGGCGAACTTGTTGGTCGTCTTCCACTGGGTGCTCCACGGCTCGGCGCTCTCGACCTTGTGCCTGGCGTGCTGGACCGGCCGGAACTGCCAGCCTTCCTGGAGGCTGCCAGCCAGCGTGAACTCCTCGCCGGGCACGCGGAGCCGGGCCTTGATCGACTCCGGGACCTTGCCCGAGAGTCGCAGCTCTTCGTAACGCCGGATGATCTCGGCCAGCCGCGGCAGGGCCGGGATACTGCCCACGTTGTCCGGGTCAATGCCCATCAGGGCGAAGCCCGTGTCGGTCCCCAGGCACTTGGCCATCAGGTACTCGATGTCGTCGCTGAAGGTGGGCTCGCCCTGCGGGCCGCTCCAGTTTTTCAGTGCCCACCAGCCCAGCTCCCCCGGCAGGAACATCCTGCGGCTCTCCTCGTTCGCTGCGCAGTGGATGTCAATGAACTTCTTGTGGCTGCGGTTGGGATGGTCCCACGCGCAGAACCGCGAGCGCACGCACCAGAGGTGGTGGTGGAACGTGCTCATCTCCATCAGGGCGGGCCTCTTGAGCCGCTTCCAGATCTCGTAGACGAAGCGGGAGCCGTAGTGCCAACCGTTCTGAGGGCCGCCCAGCACGTCCTCGCCATCCAGGGCGTCGAGGTACATCATGTCGAAGCCGCAGGCGTTGAAGGTCTCCGCCGTGTGGGCGGCGACTTCCTCGAACAGCGTCGTCTCGGGGTCGGGCACGAACAGCCCGAAGCACTCCCTGAGATGATGCACCTTGGCCCCCTTGGCGTGGGCCGAGCGGCGCGTGCCGCAGGCGCCCCGCCGGCACCCGGTGAAGGCGAAGGGCGGCTGCTTGGCCACGCCGGCGTAGGTCACCAGCTCATCATCGATCTGTAGCGTGACGCTGTTGCGCACGAAGAAGCCGGTGATCGCGGAGATGCCGGCAGTGGACTCCACCACGGGCACGGCCGCGGCGTCGGGCGTGAGGTCCGCGGCCAGCGTCAGCGTGGCGTCCTTGGCCAGGCGCGGGTCGGGCACGGGCGTGACCCAGGGGCAGCCCTTGTCGATGAAGAAGGCGTAGGTGTGCAGACCCGCGGCAATTCCCGCCGCATGCAGCTTGTCGATCACCGCCTTGAGGCTCTTGAGCCCCTCGGGGTACGTCTGCGGATTGGGGCGGCAGTCGCCAAAGCGGAAGGAGTTGCCGCCGTGAAAGTCGATCTGGCTCATGCCCAGGCTCTGTGCAAGCTTGATCCACTGGTCGGCCTTCTCGACGGTCATGCCGCCGAAGTTGAACAGGTACGAGCCTCGGTTGATCCGCTCGCTCATGGCCCAGGGGCCGCCGAGGGGCGAGTGGGGCAGCTCCTCGGCCGCGGCGACGGCCTCCTGGAGTGCCCCGCGGAGCTTGTCCTGCGGGGCAGCCACAAGGGCCACCTTGGCGCCGATCATGCCGAACCGCGGGTAGCACATCGCACGAAGTCGCGAGGCCGGGCGTGGGAGCTCCTGGACGTTCGTGCGGAGGTTCAGGGCCAATGCGCAGGCCGCGAAGGGCTCTTCGGGCGTGCCTTGCAGGGCAAGCGGGATATCGACCAGGGTGAGCTCCTCGATCCCATCGCCGGTGACCGCGAGGACCTCCAGCACGAGATGTTGCGGGTGGATGGTCACCTTGAGGACGGCCTGCACGCCGGAGTCGCCGAACGCGAGGGACAGGCGGGAGTTGGCGAAATGGGCGGAGGAGGCGTCGTAGTACCGGCCGGCCTTCTTCACGCGGGCGAGTGCCGCCTTGCCACCCCCGCCGCAGTGGTCGCGGCCGCTCTGTTTGGCGACGAACTGGAGGCTACGAGCGTCCGGGCCGATGACGTACTTGAGATGCTGGTTCTCGAGCGACCACACGCCCGTCGGGCCTTCGGCAGCCGACGATTGCGGCAGGCTCAGGCCGGCGGCTACCGTGGCTGCGCTGCCGCAAACGAACTGCCGTCGCGTAAGGTCGGGTTCCATGGTTGGGACTCCAGAAGGTTGACGGCGGATTGGTCGACGTGGCCGAGGCGACCGCGTGCGGTCCGGATGCTCATCTGCGATCTCTGCGTCTCGCGATTCACTGGCCCTATGGTATTCTTCGCGCCGTGGGTGATCAAGGGCATCGAGATCGACAGGGCGAGTTGAGCATGCGCGCCATAGCGGCGGGGATGTCTGGGGAGCCATTCCAGTCGGCCACGACATCGACCGACCCGCTGGTTTACAGAAGCCCGGGTTCCAGAAATGACCTGGGCTTCTTCCGTCCCCTGGGGACTCACTTGCCCGCAGCTGCCACCCCCCAGTCCTCACACACCTTTATATACTCAGGCCTCTCACGTGTCCCGTGAGGTGATACTTGATGGGAAGACCACATACGTGCCCCTACTGCGGGCAGATAGGCAAGTCGGTGAGCAAGGGCGTTCGAAGAACCAAGACGATGGGCGACCGTCGGATCAGGTTCTGCAAGGCGTGCCACAGGAAGTTCACGCCAAAGAACCAGAAGCAGGTTGATCCCCAGGAAGAGAGGGCGGGTTCGGCAGTCGCCGAGCCTGTCGCCAACCCTGAACCAGCCAAGAGCGCGGATACTGCTCCGCCTCAGCCTGCTCAATGATCGACATCATACGCCTGGCATTCCGGCTTGCGGAAGCCGTCACAGGCTTCGCTGGCCGTGCCCGGCAGCTCTACTACGCTGTCATGCTCATGGGCCGCGAATGCCCTCGGTGTGACGGCAACCTGACGATGCAGGGGGAAGGAAGGTGCAGATGCCAAACATGTGGGGATGAGTTCGACCCCACCGTCGCTTTTCAGCACTGCGGTACATGCGGCAGCAGGCTCGAGCTGCGCGTGCGGAGATACCGATGCACGCGATGTGGCGCCGACATAACCTCTCGGTTCCTGTTCGACGGGCTTGCCTTTGATGCCGAGTACTTCCGTCAGAAGATGACGGAGAGCCGGCAGCGGAAGCGGGAACTGCGGGATCGTGTTCGGAAGATGCTGGCTGAGAGCAGGTCGCCACACCTGGACGCCATGCCTGCTGACCTTGACGCTATCCCTGGCCTTCTCGACGCGCTCGATGGGCTGGCCATCGGGACGAACGAGGCCGCGCCATGGCAGCCGGGAGCAGGCTTTGACCTGAGGCGCTACCAGAGCCACGTAGAAGCCCACATCCGCGACTTGCCGATTGGCCTGGACGAGATGCCCAGCCTGACCGAAGACGCACGGAAGGACCTCATTTGGCGGTTTGTCGCAATCATATTCATGGCCCATGCCGGACTGGTTGATGTCTGGCAGGAGGGCTCAATGATCTGGGTGATGAGACATGAAACTAACGGAGAAGGACAAAGCTTTCCTCGAGACCTTGAGGACGCTGATGGAATCGAGGGACATCTGGGTCGAGCTGAAGCCTGATCAGCCGAGCAGAATGGTGCTTCGCGGGACATATGGCGAGAAGGTTCACAAGGTATTCAGGATGACCAGGCAGGGAGTTCGCTGGCGGTTCTGGCGGCTGTTCAACGACATCTACGTCTCGGCGTTCGAGACGATCCTGTTCATCGAGAAGGTGTTTGGGACCGAGCTGCGGGAGCATGCGATCCGAATCAGCAAGGAGCGTTATGCCTTGAGGCAGGAGGCGATCAGCTTCCAGAGCGCCGACGCCCTCCTCAAAGGTGAGGAGGGGCGTCCGCCAGACGCGGAGGCCGAGCGGCCCGGTGGGGGAAAATGACAGAATCCACGAAGATCGACTTCAGGCATCGGCGCGTCTCGGAGATCGATGACATCACTGACCTCGTCGAGATGCTATTCCCGGGGAACGAGAACCAGCAGCACGCGGCAGCACGAGTTCTTCTGGCGCTCAAGGCTTCTTCTGAATCAATGCCGTCCATGAGCCATTTGGAGCGGGAGCACTCGATCTCGCGGAGGACACTCCAGCGGGCCAGGGCGAAGCTGGCTCGGCTGGGCCTCATCGAGCACGTGAGCTTCCTCAACGCCCGCTACGGCGGCCAGCACGGATGGAAGCTCTCCAGCAGGATGAGCACGGCGCTGCGGCAGTTCGCGGACAAGATCGATGACTGGCGGCGGGACATGAGGCCGGAACGGAGGGAGAAGGATGAGAGGCTGGTGGGGGTGCTGAGGTAGGGTTCTGTTTCTATGGTGCTTGACGGCCTGAGCGAAAGGAGATCTCCAACGCAAAACGCCCTCCAGCACGCCACTGCGAGGGCGTTCTCCTTTTCTGGAACTGCATCTCGATGCAGAGCGCAGTCTACCGTCGCCTGCCCCCGAGTGCGGCGAGCATGTCGAGAATCTCGACCCGCACGCGGTCGGCGAGGGTGCGGTCCTTGGGCTTGTCCCAGCGGTACTCGGCGGCTCCCTCGGCCTTCAGCACGCGGTCGGGGGCCGCGGCGAGGAGCTTCTTCGCTTCAGCGAGACGCGGGTGGTCGGGCCTCGTGCGCTCCAGCTCTCTGATGCGGTCGCGGAGCATGACCAGGTACTCGTAGTCCTGCACGCCCTCGCGGATGGCCTCCAGGTACTTGGCGGTTGTGACCGACGCCTCGTCGAGGTAGAGGGGGCAGTAGGGGCCGTTGCCCTTGGCGATGTACTCGTTCCAGCAGGAAGTGCCACCGTTGTCTGCGAAAGCCCAGAAGCCGGCCCAGCGGCCCCCGATGGCGAACACGTGCCACTGCTGGAGCAGATAGTAGGCGTAGGGGTCGAAGCAGCGCGCGGGGCCGGAGCAAGAGTAGAATCCGACCTGGCGGCCGGCATCGCGCTGGTCGAGGAAGAGCTTGCGGTAGGCATCGTCCTTCTCGGTCCAGGCGGCGCGGTTCGGCACAAGGACGTCCACCGTTGCGAGCATCTCGCGGCAAGTCTCCAGCTCCTGAGGCACGGCATCTACCCAGACGAGCACTTCGGGCTCGGCGGCCTTGAGGGCCTTCGTCCATGCCACCGTGGCGTCGTACTGCTCCTTGCGGTTCGGCTCGTCCACGAGCAGGAGCCCGAGCTGGCCGGGCTTCAGCCCCGTCTTCCGCAGGTGGTCGGCCCAGAAGCGAATCCAGGCGCCCACCTTCTTCGCGAAGAGCGGGGTGCCGGCCTCGGAGCCCGTGAAGGCGCTGCGGACGCTGCCGTAGTCGCCGATGCCGGCGAAGACCATGTACTGCTGCGCCCCTGGCCAGAGCTTCACCCAGGCATTGAAGTTGGCCGTGTTGGGCGGCTCGATGAGGTCGCCCTCGCGGTCGTACTTCCCGTCGGGCAGTGCGCTCCGCGTGGCCCAGGGCGCGTTCACGCGGTGCTCGCGGAGAAGTGTCACGAGCGCCTCGCGGTTCCGCGGCGTGACGCCGTACATGCGCTCCTCGTTGGTGTACGACCATCCACCGAGGCGCAGCGTCGTCTCGTCGGGGAAGCGGAGCGGGGCGATGCGCAGCGTGAGCGGCACGAGGAGAGGGCGACCCGAGCCATCGTCCAGGCGCACTCGTCCGGCGTATGTGCCAGGGTTCACGTCCGTAGGGTGGAAGGAGAACCAGACCTGCCGCGTCATGCCGGAGGGAACGGTGACGGCCCAGGCGTCGCCATCGCGTCGGGCCAGGGGCAGCGCCGCCGCCACGGCCACGAAGTGCCGCGTGCCCACGTGGAGCACCTCATGGGCTGCCACGTAGCCCGGGTTGGTCCCACCCGGGAGGTCTTCCACCCATACGCGCACCTGGCGGTCGCCATCGGAGGCGTTGGTAAGGTTGATCGCGTCGGCGCGCCACTCGTGGGTCATCAGGGCAACGTGGAGTTCGGGCGGTGGCGCGTCCTTGGCCGGCTCGCCGGAGGGGTCGAGGGGATCCCAGCGATGGGACTTCCAGACGCGGAGGGGAGGCTTGCCTTGGACGCGCCAGACGGCGGCCTGGAGGCGGAAGATGTCGCGCTCGAGGTCGGTCATGGGGAGCACGGCCCGGAAGCCTTCAGGTGAGACGAGTGGCAAGGCGGCGATGCGCTGCTCAAGCTCCTGCGCGGTCTTGCCCAGGGTTGCCTTATCCGCGGCCGGCACTTCGGGCGACTCGATGTCCTCGCGAGCGGCGGCCAGGTCGCGATGCAGCTGGGCTTTCAGCAAGCGGGTGAGCTGGAGGGTGTCCATGAACTGCGGCACACTGGCGACGGCCTCGCCCCGGCGCGGCTCCTGTAGGAGCGCGGCCTCACCCTCGAACACCTCGATCTCATCCACGAAAAGATAGGGGCCGGTCGGCACGCAGGCGAGCTGGACGAATCGCCCGCGGGTCCGCAGCTTGCCCGTGCGGAAGATGTGCGCGGCGTGCTTGCCCATCGGCGGAGGCGCGCCAGTCTCCGATAGCTCCACCAGGTCGCCTGCTGCGAACCACTGCTTCCCGTCGTCGCTCGTGAAGACGGCCAGGGACGCCGGCCATTCGACGCCAGCCACGCCCGCCGCCGTGCGGAAGGAGGTGCCACCGATTGGCTGCACCCGGCCGAGGTCAATCGTGATGAATGCGGGCGCCCCGCCGCCCCAGCCCACAGTCGTCTTCTGTGTCCAGAAGTAGCCCTCAGTCCGCACGCCATCGGTGAGCTGCGTCGCGTCGCCGGGGTCCGTGCAGTAGGAGTAGTTGGGCTGTGGGCTCATCGTGTAGGGCCGCCCGCGGGCGAGGTTCGTCTCCCCGCCAAACCCACGAGCAGCGGCGAGCAGGAGCAGCAGGCAGGCATCCATCCATCGCGTCACCGAGCGCCTCCTTGTTCATCCCCCAGCAGACAGTATACCCGCGCCGAGCCAGTCTTGACAGCCGTGTCTTCTGAACGGCCAAGGAGGCATCTCCAGGTAGTGTGATGGCAGCGTACTCGACGGCAAACCCTCACCCTGTACCCTTACGGACGGGGCGCCCGGATTGGCAAGGCTTTCACCCTCCCAAACGCTCCCTGCCACCCACAGAGGAAACCCCACCCTGGCGGCCGGGTCTACCGTGGAATCTGCCCTCCCGGAAGCACCAAGGCCGAGATGACCAGGTTCTTGGTGCAGCCTGTTTTGGCGGGATGCAAGGCCTGCCGATTTTAACACAGCCTTGTCGGCCGGGTCCTGCGGCGGAGGCATGATTGCGGGCTGCAGGGGTAGGTCCTGTGCGGTAGCCCGTCGCCCTGATGCCCTCGACGCATTCCATGATCAGACCCCCTGGCAGGGAATGTGAAGGTCCAGTGCAGTCGTGAGACATGTCCGCCACTATCATGGCAGATTCCTGCCTGGATGGAGGCGGATTGCCGCCTCGCAGTTGCTGGAGGCGGATTGATCAGGCCGCGGCGGCGCGCTAGGATGAACAATGTTCCGTTGCCCCACCATTCGAGAGGAGATGCGCGATGGGACAGATGACCATTTCCCGACGGCAGTTGCTGGAAGGTGCGGTGGCCGCGACGGCCGCGGTGAGCATCGTGCCCCGGCACGTGCTGGGCCAGGGCCAGATGCCGCCGAGCGATACGATCACCAGCGCGAACATTGGGATGGGCGGCGTGGCACAAGGGGTCGGCGCCGACAGGGTGCTCGCCCGATGCGACGTGCGCAAGGACAAGCTGAAGGGCTACCCCGACCCGAAACATGGCCGATACCTGGATTTCCGCCAGGTGCTGGAACGCGACGATATTGACGCGATTTCCGTGGGCTCCGCGGAGCAATGGCACGCCATCCAGATCATCGCCGCGCTGCGAGCCGGCAAGGATGTCTACGGCGAAAAGCCTATGAGCTCCACGATCCAAGAGGCCGCGGCCATCCGCGATGCGGTCAAACGCCACGGGCGCGTCTACCAGCACGGCACCCAGCGCACTTCGGACAAGCCGGTGCAGTACGCCCGCGAGCTGGTGCGCAGAGGGGAGCTCGGCAAGATCGTTGCCGCCGGCGTTGGCAACTGCGGGCACAACGAGTTGGCCATCCCCTGCCTGTGGCCCGCCGAACCTGTGCATCCCGACATGCTCGACTGGGACCTGTGGCTTGGCCCCGCGCCCTGGCGGCCGTTCAACAAAGCTGTCATGCACGGCGTGCTCGCGTGGCACCAGTACATTGATTTCGGCCGCAACATGGTCAACGGCGGCGCGGTGCACCCCAACGACGCGGTGCGACACATCCTGGGGTACGAGCGAGAAGGCCCTATGGAAATCTATCCCCCGGACGGCAAGGAGTACAAGAGCATCACGACCTGGAGATACGCGGACGGGGCCTTCTTGCAGGTCGGCTTCGAGGGGCTGCCCATCCCCGAGGAGGTGCGGCGGCGCCTGGGCGGCGGCTACGAGGGGCCTTATCTCATCATCGGGACCAAGGGCAAGCTCGCCCTCACGTGCGGCGCGTTCATCTGGGCCGATCCTCCTGGACTTTGGGAGGGCTATGCCGAGTTCGACCCGCCCCACAAGCTTGGGCACGGCGGGGATTGGCGCACCTGCATCAGAACGCGCGAAAAGCCCATCTGCAACGAGGATGCGGCGTACCAGACCGAGTTCCTGTGCCACACCTGCGAGATCGCCCAGAGGCTGCGGCGCCCCCTGAAGTGGGACCCTGTGAAGGAGGAGTTCATCGGCGACGATGAGGCGAACCGGATGACGAGCAAGCCCTACCGGGCGCCCTGGCATCTTTAGAGGAAAGGAGCCCGGAGAATGAACACCATCATGCGGAAACGTGCGACGTTGCTCGCGGCGAGTGTGGCCTGCCTCTGCGCGACGCTGTGTGCGGAGGAGGCAATTCAGCAGAAGGCCGGCGCACTCATCGCCAAGCAGGACGTGGTGCAGTTGGCCCTGATGTGCGAGCAGGCCCTGCGGCCCGGGGCCGAGAAGGAGCGCGCCGAGCTGTGCAAGACGATCATCGCCCACGTCGGGCGCGAGGACGTGCCGCCGGTGGTCAAGGGCGAGCTGCTGACGCTGTTGGGCCGTTTCGGAGGGTCGGAGAGCGTGGATTTCCTCGCGGGCCTCCTGTCGCACGCGGACCCGCTGTTCCACACCCGTGCGGTCCTCGCCTTGCAGCACATTCCCTCGAAGGAGGCCGCGGCGGCGCTTCGCAAGGCATTGGCCGGCGCTGCCGAACCAGAGAGGCGGGCCGCCCTGCTCCACGCCCTGGCACTACGCGGCGACCGCGCGAGCCTGCCGCAATTCACCAAGGATGCGGCCAGCGCCAATGATGCGGTCCGAACGGCCGCCCTGCTGGGCATCGCGCGGGTGGCCGATGAGCCCGCCAACGCCCTGTTCAGGGCCGGCATGAAGCAGGGGCCAGAAACGGCGAGGCGTGAGGCCACAAACGCCTACGTGCTCCATGCCGACCGGCTGGCGAAGGTGGGGAAGAAACAGGAAGCCCTGGGCATCTACCACGAGTTGCTCGGCGAAAGCGGGTACGCCAAAGCAGCCGCGCTGCTGGGCATGGCCCGGGCGGGCGGCGCGGCGGAGGTGAAGGCGATCCTGGAGAACCTGAAAGGGGCTGAGCGCTGCGTCATCGCCGTTACCGGCAGCATCTTCGAGCACATTCCCAACAGCGGGCCGGTGGTTGCGGCCGTGTGCGAGAGCGTCAAGACCGCGGACCCCGCATACAAGGTCCGGCTGCTCGAGGTGCTGGCCCGGTATGCCGACCCAGCCGGGCTCGCCACCATCCTGGAAGCCGCCAAGGACGCGAACCAGGCAGTGCGCGCTGCCGCGGTGAGCGCTTTGGGGCGATTTGACGACAAACGGGCCTCCGATGCGCTGGTGGCCGCCCTGGCGGGCGGGAAGGAGACGGGTGCGGCCTTGAGGGCCGTGGAAGTGAGCCCAATGAAGTCCGTCCTCGCAGAGGGCCTGATTGCGGCCCTGGCGGACGCTTCCGGCCCGCGACGCGTGGCGCTCGTGCAGGCGCTGCGCACCTGCCCGGCCGACAAGGCCGTGCCCGTGCTCCTCAAGACGGCGGAGGATGCCGATGGGGCGGTCCGCAGTGAGGTGTTCCTCGCCCTGCGGAGAATCGGGGACCCATCGGCATATTCGCGCCTCGTGGAACGGTTGGCCGAGGAACCGAACGAGCAGGTGCAGTCCGTGGGCGTCAATGCGCTGGCCGCGCTCGGCGCGCGCATCAAGGAACCTTCGGGGCGGACGGCGCCCGTCCTGGCCCGCCTGGCCGCGGGCGGCAGCCCGGGCCGGCCGGCCCTGCTCCTGCTGCTTTCGCGCGTTTCCAGCGAGGGCACCCAGGAGGCGGGGCTGAAGTTCGTGCGTGAGGCGCTCAGCGCGCAGGATGAAAAGCTCCGCCGCGCCGCGCTCCAGGCCATGGCCGATTGGCCCGACCCTGAGCCCGTGATGGACGAACTCCTTCAGGCGAGCAAGAAGGAGCCTGAGTCGGCGCTCGGCGTGCTCGCCCTGCGCGCCTACTGCAGACAGATCGGCGCCTTGGCCGAGAAGCGGAACGCGGCCGTCCAGGGTAAGCGGGTTTCGGCCGAGGACGCGCAGAGGGAAATCGTCCGGCGCTGCACCCAAGGCATGGAGGTCGCGGTCCAACCCGCGGAGAAGGTGGGGTTCCTGAGCCATCTGGGGCGGCAGCCCCATCCGGATGCCTTGAGGGCGGTCGTGGCCTACCTGAACGACCAGAATGTGAGAAAAG
>Ga0315284_10012098_pt1 | contig 12295 bp, 7 predicted proteins | sample YL17G09_16_MG_FD_203696 | JGI IMG/M metagenome (GOLD analysis project Ga0315284, IMG submission 203696) | Sediment microbial communities from Yellowstone Lake, YNP, Wyoming, USA - YL17G09_16 | ecosystem: Environmental > Aquatic > Freshwater > Lake > Sediment | place: USA: Wyoming | collected...
GAGGCTTGCAATGAGTGGCGTGAGCGCGAGTGCGATTGAGTGGAATTCGGGGGCGACTTGTGTGCCAAAGATCATGATTGACTTTGTGCTGTGTGTGTACACGAAGTATAGTCTTGTGTGTGTTGCATTTTGCCTTATGGCGAATGGTGTTGGAATGCCGTTGATCATGATTGAGAAGGTTCCATCCATAAATTCTCTTGGCATTTCAATGTATATGTAGCCGGTGGATCCTGTTTCGCCTGTCACGGTGAAGGCTATGTAGTCGCCGATTGTGAAGTCTATGTCTGAAATTGTGGAGTTGCTTTCAGTTGTCACTACGAAGTCAAATCCGTCCCATATGACGTGTTGAGCGAGGTATTCAACTGGGAAGCTGAATGTTGCGTTTTCTGTGTTGTGAGCGACTCCTGGGGATTCTCCTGTGATGTCAGACAACTTGGTGTCATAGAGCGTAAAGTCTGCTGTAACAGCGGGACCGCCGATTACTTCGAATGACAATGTTACTATGGTTCCGTCTCCGTTTGGCAATGGAGCGTGCCAAGTACCGTTTTCATTTGGTAAGACGACGACTGCTGCCAAGACAAAATCGGTTCTTGGTACATATACGAAGTAGGTTCCGCCATTAGGAGAACCAGCGAAGGAGGCCATGAATGGGCCTTCTGTGATGCTGCTGAATTCGAATATGTCGGGGTCGAAGCCTAGTTTGAACTCGATGGCTATGACGCTGAGGTTTTCTTCTAGGTCTCGTATGTTGATGTCGAGGCTGACGATTTCGCCTCTGCTTGTCGCAGTGTATGTTGGTGGGTCAATGTAGAGTGTTGGTGTGACCTGTGCTTTTACGGTGGGGATTCTTATGTAGGCTGCCGCTATCATGAAAAGCGCTAGAAGTAGTGCAAGGTTTTTCCTCTTGTTTTGAATGTTTATCAACATTGTTCACTTGGCGACATTATCGTGCAAGAACATATTTAAAATTTCTTGCTTAATAATAGTTATTACTGAACACTATTCCGAATCTGACAGACCGACAATTCCTCAGTTTCAAAGACATCTCACAAACAAGTTGAATGCTCAGAATGGAGAAAAGAAAAAGGGAGAGGAGAAAGGTTAGGCTTTATGGGTTTTCGACAGTGAGCGCTAAAGCGTTTTCCCATGCCATGCTATTCTGCGCTGAATCACACAGTGCTGTGCTGCGCCCCCCTATGGTAGGCACGATGTCTGGCTTAGTGTAGGTTTCCACATAGTATCCGAAGGTTATTATGGCTAGTCTGCAGCTACCGCTCCAGGCAGAGGTGCTTCCAATTAGGCTATCACCTATGAACACGAAGCCGCCCTCAGAGCTCGTCAAGTTCCATACTCCTTTTAGTATAGTTTCTGGGAAATCTCCAGCTTCGATCGCTAGCACTTTGATTTGGGCTTTATTGTAGGCTATACAAACCTGCCAACCGTACAGATTGGATACGTCGTGTATCTCCAGAACCATGTTGAAACTACCTATGATAACCGGTTCTGGCGCTGCGATAACCGGTTCTGGCGCTGCGGGTAGAGATGTTATGAATAGCGAAGCTAGGACTTGTGCTGCTACTGGGGTGCTTACAATCAGAAGGGCGAGGAGAATGCCTGCTCTTACTCTCTTGTCATATGGCATTGCTGAGAATCTCCTGAAGTGTACGGTTGATCTACTTTCCATTATACGCGTTTCATCCAACATATAGACTCCCTCACGTTTGAGTATCATGCCTCCTTCACAAACTTCTCTAAGCCTCAGACACAGGGTTTTTCGTGGAAGCTTTGTGGCATGCAGCAGGTAGGTGAACGTTTTTGGGCCAGATTGAACAGCATGGGTTATCAGGTCTAGGTCTATTTCTTTGCGGTTCTTCATGCTTATGGTCAAGCCGCAGTTTGGACATCTGATTTGAGGCATATCTTGTTCCCCCTAAACATAAACGCGCGCTTTCCGTCTATAAAAACATTAGTGTAAAAGACACTCTCATGAAAGACAGTCCTCTTGACAGGTCTATGACACAGGTTTCTAAGAAACCAAGAATTATGAGTAACATAACCGGCACTTTCTAAGCTTTGATTAGTCGAATTTCAAATCTAGAATGCATCTGCCATTTTTGGTCATATTCACTACTCCAAGCTTTCTTACGGAAGAATAGCTATAAAAAAAAAAGTTTAAACAAGAAAAAATTGGATGTGCGAACCCTATTGAAGGTCAGCACGGTTGTTTATCCATCTGATTTATCAAAGTTGCTTTTTCTTTCTGAGCTTAGCGAGAGAGACAGCAACGAGTGATGATACCGCAAATATTGGCAACAGCATCATGATCTCAGTGATGACGTTTATTGTGCCATTGTTTACCGTGTGAGTTATTGGCTCACCGTCTTTGTCAGATATTTTCACTGGTCCTAATAATCCTCCTTCTGGATAGTTGCTAAGCACTATGGGGGTTGATCCAACTCCAACTCCTGTGAACGTTACTCTAAAGAGTATACCGCTACCGTTCCTAGAGTCTTCGGGACTAAAGATTGCGAAGCTTAGCCAAGCTCGTCCATGAGTTGCGTTGAATGTATTATTGACTTCCCATTTTGCAACGAATTGTTTACTATCATCAATTGGCTCCAAAAAGTGACCTGTTGGCCTAACAACACTTGCGGCTGTCGTATTGACTATAGTGTTATTATACCACATTTTGATTTCGTAGCCATACATAGCCGTGACGCCCGTGATGTTGATGTCCACTGTCTGTGTCTGACCCACCGCAGCTATGTCAACTGTCGCAGGCAAAACCGAAACAACTGTTCCGTCAGCTTTGACAGGGGGTGTGAAGGCCATTGCGAAAGTTAGCAGTATCATTGCAATCAGTATCGTTGATGACGAGAGTTTTTTCAAATTTTCACCTTCCATTTTAGCCATATATCTGTTTTATGGATATATATTAAAGTTGTGATGAATCTAGCTAGACACGCAGACGCCAAGAGGCCACTATAAATGCCGATTGAAGTCAAAAGTCACAAAAAAGAAAAATTGGGTTGTTTTAGCAGGTTCTGCCGTAGTTCACGACTAGTTTTACTATGTCGAAGATGTCTATTATTCCGTCTTCTCTCAGGTCTGCTTCGGGGTTCCAGTTGGGGTTTCCGGGGGATGAGCTGAAGGCCAGAGCAACTGCTGTAAGGTCGTATAGGTCAACGATGCAGTCGCCATTCACGTCGCCCATGAGCTTTATCCGTATCTTCCCGCCTGTGTACTTATTGTCAGCGAGATCCATTTCGTATGGTACGATTTCTGCTTCTGCATTCAGCGTGTAGTTAGCGCATGGTGAAAGTCCGGTGGTAGCCCATGTGAAAAGCAGTTCAGCTGTGTTTCCGACTGGCAGATCGTGGACTGTTTGTGTAGCTATGGGTGTGGTTTCGTAGTAGAGCGTTACGTCGAAGGTTTCGTTGAAATAGTCGCCTTGGTTTTCAACTATGACAGTGACGTTTATGGTTTGGCCTTCGTAGATGGTTGTTTTTGATGGTGTAATATTGAGTACTGCGACGTCTCTTAATACAGATTGGAAGTAGCCGTCGCCTGTTTCGTGTGGGATTGGATCGCCTGAGGAGCTGATCAACATGGTGTCGTGCAAGGGTAGTTCGCTTATGCCCATTGCGTCAACTTTGAACAGCAACGTGACCAGTGTCAGGGGCGAGCTAGTGGATATTGGATTCGCGCCTGGAAGATAAGTCACGTTTACGAATACGTCGCCTATCCAGTCGTCCACTGAGAATTTTGTCATGAATTTTGTCTCATTCTGCGCTGGGTGAACCATTACACCGATGCATGTCAAGACAGCTGTGTTGTAGCCTAGGTGAAATTCGTAGCCGAAGAGGTTCTGAACGTTTTCAACATTAATGTACAGGTAGAACAGGTCGCCCGGAACTATTGTCGGGTCGATGATTTCTGGCGGGTCAACGAAGAGTCTGGCGAATATCACGTTGGCAAAGCGTCCGTTGGCTGTTGAATGAGTTAGAGGTTGTGTTCCTGAGTCAGTGAGACTTGTGTCGTACAATGTAAGGTCTGTTGCGCCTAGGCTGATCACATGGAAAGTTATCGTAGCGAGAGTTCCCGCGCCATTTGCCCCTGGTGGAGCTACAAGAGTCACGGAGAACCATATGAATCCTACTGTGTTATCTATTTGCGAGTGCAGAATCGTTGTTGGTCCAACGCTGCTGAGGAATGTTCCTTCAGCGATTTCTACTCCTTCCACTATTGTCGGGTCAAAGCTGAGTTTAAAGTCGAAAGAGTACACGTCAGTGGCGTTGAGTATCTTAATGTCTATTGTGAAGTTGTTGCAAGGTGTCAGTGCCGGGTCAGTTATGTCTGCTGGGTCCACGTATATGTATGCTGGTGGTAAAGGCGCAGTGTTTCTGAAGAAGCTGTCTCCGCTTCCGTGTGTGATGCCTATTCCGTCGTTGTCGGCTAGCTTGGTGTCTCTCATTGGGAGCGGTGTTGCTCCGAGACCTTGAACGCGCAAAGTGACTATTGTGATTATGCCGCTTCCGGTTCTGGCTGCTTCAGGCGCCAGCAAGGTGAAGCCAAACCACATTCTGCCATGCGTCGCATTGAAGTCATTTTTGATTTCCCATTTAGGTATAAACTGGTTGCCCGGGTCAATTTGTGGTTCGAGAAAATGACCAGCGGGTCTGACTGCTTTTGTGCAGTTCAGTATGGTGCGGTCATAGTAGATCTTGTATTCGTATGCAAACAGGTTAACTACGTCGCTTACTTTTATGGTTAGGTTGAAGCTTGTGCCCGGAACCATTGATTCGTCAATTATGCTGTCAGGGTCTATGTAGAGCTTCGTTGTGGCCGCTGAAACCTTTGCTACAAAGGGTATTGTGCTTACAAGTAGCAGAGCAAGGCATACACTAACTGCTATAAATCTTCGATGCATATTCTTCTCCCTTCTTGATATTAGTCTTTATCGTTGTTTGGCGATTTAAAGCTATTGCAAAACACTGAAAGTTTAACTTGACCAAGTAATGAACCATAAATGAAAAACAGCCGGTGAAAAGCCAAAAGAAGCACGTTTCCAATAGATATGGATTTTGTCAATGCTTGAATCGTTGTTTCTAGATTCAAGTGCCGTTTTGAGCAGACATATCTAGATGCTTCTTCTTGCTTCTTTTAAATGGGAACCACAGGATCAAGAGAACAATAGACAGCACGAGGAGCGAGATTAGGAGCCAATCGAGCCAGTTTATTGAGAAACCGTTAGAAGCTGTCTTGGACATTATCTGCACCATACTACTAGAGCTGACGTTGTCTTCCATATTTGCTTCGTATGGGATGATTACTGCCGAAGCTTTCAACGTGTAGTTACCTTCGGCGATACTGCTTGTGTTCCAGTATAAGCTCAGCATGTATTCGGCGCCAGCTCTCAGGTTGTTTATTTGTTTAATGACTGCGAGGCTGCTGTTATAGTACAGAATGACGCTGACGGATTCGTTTACGTCTCCTTTGTTCCAAATCTCTACCGTGACCTCAAGAATATCGCCGATGTATGCCTGTGAGGATACTGGTATTGTGCTAAAAACTGCTACATCGTGGAGTGGCGGAGGCAGTGCTGGGGGTGCGTTGTTGTTGAAGTAACTGTTCTGGAGTTCATGTGTGATGGCGTTTCCTGATTTGTCTGCCAGTTTTGTTTCTTCCATCGTTATTGCTGTGTCGCCTGTGTTCAGGATTCGAAAGGTTAGTCTTGCCAAGGGTCCGCTTCCACTTCTTCCTGTTTCAGGCGACAGCAGAGTCAGACTCAACCATATTCTGCCATGTGTAGCACTAAAGTTGTTCTGGATTTCCCACATGGGTAAAAACTGGTTGCCTTGATTTATTCTTGGCTCTAGGAAGTTGCCTACCGGTCTGGTCAGTTGAGTTGCACTTAGCACTGTACTGTTGTAGTAGATTTTAACCTCGTATCCAAAGAGATCTGCGACGTCACTTACAGCTAAAGTCAATGTGATGTTGCTTCCTGAGGTAGCAGCGCCATCCACTATGCTTGGCGGGTCAAGCAGTAACTTCGTTCCAGAGGCAGAGGTTTTCCTGATGGAAAAGAAAACAGTCATCAAGGACAGAATGAGACAAAGTGCAATCCAAGTTGAAGTTCTTGCGATGTTTCCTCCGCTCCAGAAAGCTATTCTGATCAGGTCTTAGCGACTTAAGAGTATTGGAAAACTTGATAGGATCTTGTTACTATATTTCTTTGAGGTTTCTTGGCAGATTATTCGCATTGGAAAGTCTGCCTTTTGGATCATAGCAGTAGTACCATGCAGTCCAACCTGAGTAGAATGTTTCTTCATGTTTCTTCTTCCTTCTCCTGAACAGAAGCATAAGAGACAGCAGGAGGACTAGAAGGATCAACAGAAAGAAGAGAAAACCATTAAACATATCTCCGGTGAAGTAATAAGCTGGTGACTCGGCGACTTTGATTTTTCCATAGATTAGAGTGTTGTCTTCTGTGTCTGATTCTCCTTGTACAGGTATTGCGTACGCACTTATCGTGTAGTTGCCTTCTTGAACGCTATTTAGGTTCCATTGAAAAGTGATAGTGCGTTCAGTTCCTGAACTTAAATCGCTTATGTAGAAGGTGTCGATGACGTTGCTCTCGTAGTAAAGAACCACATTGAAAGATTCTGCTGTTTCGCCGTCGTTTTTGACAGTCACGTCGAAGCTTGTTATGCTTCCGATATAGATGAAGTCTGACGGCGTTGTTATGTTCTTTATGGCAACGTCGCGAATGGGAGGTGGAATGTTTCTGACCTCGACGTAGCCATTGACAAATGTGTTATCCGAATTGTCGGCATCGTTTGGTAGCGATGCTGAAGCGCTTAGTTGGTAGAAGCCGCTGTTTACTGCGGTCGTGTTCCAGAGGAAGGTCAGGCTTAGTTGTGAGCCTGGGAGAAGATCATTAACCTGCAGAGTTCCAATTAGTGAAGAGCTGTAGTAGGCGTTTGCGTTGAAGGCTTCTGTTTCTGTTCCTTTGTTGATTATGGTGACATTGATTTTTACTATTTGGCCCATGTATACGCTACTGTCTAGCGTGTTGAGATCTACTATTGCGACATCATGGATCGCTGGGGGTTCGGGAGTCTTTATCACAATTGTCGGCCCGATGAAGTTGTTGTCGCTTTGGTCTACCTCCCTTTCTAAGGGTGAACTGGAAGCAGACAGCACGTAATTTCCTGGTAAGAGAGATGATGTGTCGAAAGTGAAGTTCAGGAATAGTTCAGAGTATGAGGTCAAGCCGGTCACCGGCAACTCTCCGATGAATGTGTCTCCAATGTGAGCATTCACATTGAAGCTTTCGAAGTTTGTTCCCTCGTTTCTGACGTGGACATGAATGCTCAGTGGTTGGCCTCTTTCAACAACAAAGGAAGATGGAGCAATGTCGACTATTGCTACGTCGCGAAAGATGATGGTTATTGGGTCGTTTGGTGAGACTATGAATGTCGTGGAGATTGACGGACAGTAGGGGACACCGCCTTCTGCAGGAGATGCTGTGAAAGCTGAGACTGCGAGTGTGGCGTTTCCGTTGTACGCCCATCTGGGGATGTTTAGTGTGAAATACACGAACACTAGTTTTTCATTTGACTGCACATCGAACCTGTCGACCTTCACGTAATCAACGGGGACGTTAAGCTCATCTTTTACCACTAGTGCCAAGCTGGAGCTTTTTGTTATCATTGCCTTGTTTCTCAGAATGATTTCTACTCCCACGTCGCCTCCTTTTCCGAAACTAGTTCGATATGTGAGGTTTTCATCAATTGTTCTAATTGACAATATTTTTACGATCCAGTCCACATCAAAGGTCAGCGTATCATGATACGTGACGCCTCCGATGAGAACGTTGGCAATCATGAACCACCCGCCGAAAATATCGCTTGCGTTGATCTCTAGAGGAGGCGTTATTATTGTGAAATTCGCAGTCGCTATTCCGCTAAAGTTTGTTGATGAAGTGAGACTGAATGAAGCTAAGTTAGGCAGAGTAATCTCGAATGCTACAAGTAGGTCTTGTTTGGGAACTTTGTCGTAGGCAACGCAGCAATATAGTATGACTCTTTCTTCAGGTCCGAAAGCATCGCTTTTGGCATTTTCCCCTCTGCCGCTGTAAGGTTCTTTTTGGGTGAACAAGTCAACGTCGCCTATGGAAGTGCTTGAAAATGCAAGGGGTAAAGTTGAAATCATCATGTTCAGCAAGGCAACTAGGATGAGGAGTGCCGTTGTTGCCTTTTCTATTCTAAGCTTCATCGCTATCTATCATAGAATAAGTGCAGAATTCTTTAACAAGTATTCCGTAATCACAAATATTACTATATTGGATAAGTGGCCGTGTCAGTGCATCATCAGAATTGACGCGATTGCGCAAAACAAAAACGCGAAAGTTGATGTTTTGGTTTAGCGGAAAAAAAGCTCTTGAAAGTTTAAGGTAATATTTCGAAATTGGTTGTGTCGAAAGCAATGTACGGTGTTACGTAGTAGATGTAGAAAGAGCATGCATACACTGTGTAGTTTCCTGACGCTCCTGATGCTGGAATGTTGAAGGATGTGGCAAAGCCAGTCGGAGATTCACCTGATGCATAGAATGCCTCTCCCGCCAATTTAAGCACAAGGGCAGAGGCAACTTCAAAGCCGCTTGATTTTTCCAAGCATTGTGCATATCCGAAGTTCTTTGGCTCTTTGCTGAATGCGCTGGCATAAATTCGCCCTATTCCAAGTTCCATGTTGTCAGGTATGGTCCATGAATGCATGACGTAGTATGGTCCTCCGGGGCCCACTTCGCCAGATGAGGCTAAAGCGTATATTGGGACATTGTTGCTGTCATAGACTGTGAAGGCTATTGTTGAGTTGATTGGATACAGTTCACTGTTGGTGACGTTAATCCATATCCAGTATTGTCTTCCTTTTGTTACCGTGGTAACGCGGTTTCCAGTAGCTTCGGCAAAGAAGACATCGCTTATTCTTACTCCTCTTCGTCCTCCTTCCACTTTTCCGTAGTTGACAGCTAGTTTGACCATGTCGAAGATGTCAACGATGTTGTCTTCCCTAATATCGGCTCTTTGATCCCAGTTGGGGTCGCCTAGAACAGAGCCGAATGCGGCAGCGATTATCACGACGTCGAAGATGTCGACTGTTCCGTCTTCGTTGAGGTCGCCCACGAGTTCAGGTGGAGTGGTGCCTGTGAACAATGTTCTGAATATTGCCATGTTGAAGCCTTCTATCTGTAACGCGATCAGCGCGTCTGGGACGGGTCCTCCGTTAAGTGTGAGATTCCCGCTGACTGTTACTGTTTCTCCTGCTGTGTACGTGAGTTTGTCCGTCTCAACTGTAATAGTGAAATCTACTGCGAAAGAGGGGTTCACAAAGTTTCCGGCAACTACACAAATAATGAACAGTGCAGCAACTGCAGAAGTCTTCTTCATTCTATTCTCCCCTGCTGAATAGTATGGCTGAGCACTATTATAATCTTTATGGAATTATATTCTATCGAATAATGATGCATTTAGAATTTGGATATCACAAAAAAAGTGAGGGGAAGTTGATCTATCTTGGCCGACGCGTTTACTCTGGCAGTATGTTGACCATTATTGAGGTCTCTGGACACCAAGCGCTGCCTGCAACCCATGGGAAGTCACTCAAAGCGTTAATTCTTATCGTGGCTACACCTGCATGGGCGTACTTGAATATCGGGAGTTCAAAGGTCACTGTTCCGTTGTCGTACTGGCACCATCGCTGCAAGTCGTGGTCGCCGAGTACTGTGCTCTTGTATTCTTTAGACACTGGGTAGTTGAGTTCGTCGTGCATGACTGCAGTGAACAGCACTGGGTAGTACTGTATTGCATATGTGCCGTAGTCAACTGTAACGTGCACGGTTTCGCCGTGTGCGTAGTCAGTCTTGTCAGTGGTGACTTTCCACCATTGACCGACCATGTAGTCAAAGTGGAACTGCATTGTGTCGTTGACAACGACGCACGCGATGTCCACTGTGGCTATTACGGTCCATATGCCAAACAGATCGTCTGTCTCGAAGCATGGCCAAGGTATGCGATAGCTTGTGTGTGCAACACCGTTTTCATCGGATATGGCAGTAATTATGTCCACCACTTCGCCGACTGGGTTGTGGATTTCGAAGGCCACAATCTTGTTCTGCTCAGGCCACAAGTTGTATGTGACGTTAGCCCAGAGTTCTACTTGCTTCTGGGGCCAGAACATGTCGCTCGGCTGGAATGGACCTTGTCCGCCGTATGGCGCTGGGTACTGTGTGTACATGTCGATTTGCCTGCCGATGACGAAACCGTTGATTCTGACGACACCGTCAGCATTGTCGATACCTGGAACGGGGTTTCCATGGATGTCCGCGTACTGGGCATCATATAGGTCAAGTGGACTCTCAGCGTACCATGGGAAGGCTTCTTGGTATATTACCTCGAAGGTCAACTTCACAAGGTGGCCGGAGCCGAAAATCGGGGTGTTCCATTGGGCCGGTGGCGATGAGTGTGGCAACAACACGACAGCTGTGTGTATGTAGCCAGGGCCTTCGACCACTGGAACCGGGTAGATGTCGCCGAATGCGTCAAGCCACGGGTCAATAGCCATGCTGCCGCCAACGTAGTCGATCAGTGCGGGGTCGTAAGCCAGCTTAAATTCGATGCCGACAACCCAGAACACAGAGTTAAGGTCGTTGACGTCAATGTAGACGTCAAAGAAGGCCTTAGCCGTTCCGACGACTGGCGCACCAGCAGCAATCGCTGTGTAGGCCGGATCGACGGATAGGTAGTGGGTTGCTGGTGGCATAACGAAGTAAAATTCGTATGTTCCGTCAACAGCATTGTGCAGAATTGCATTAGCAGCGTCGTCTGCCAGCTTCGTGTCGTACAGGTCGAATAATGAAATTATTGGTCCACTAAAGATGCCCGGTTCCACCAATATTTTGAAGGTCAATGTGACCAAGTAGCCGCTTCCTGATCTTGCGACTTCAGGAGCGAGCAGGGTGAAACCGAAGTGGGCAATTTGCCATGTGGCGTCTTGGGTTTCATTGATCTTCCAGACTGGCACGAATTGGCCCAGAGGATCAACTGGTTCCAAGAAGTGACCTGCCGGGCGTACTGCGCTCATGAGCTGAAGTTTCGCGTATTCGAATTTCAGCCTGAACTCGTAAGCAAACAGGCTTGTCACGTCAAGGATGTTGACATCGACTGTGAATGTGTCGCCAATAGTCTTTGTGTCAGTGCCGAACACGGTTGCAGCGGGGTCAATGTACAGTTGTGCAGTAACAGCTTTCACTGGGAATATTGCGGCCATTCCGATTAAAAGCATTGCAATGAGGGATATAGATATACTTCTCTTTAGCATTTTTTACTTCTCCTTTCTCTCTTTATTTCAGCAATAGTAACGTTAGCCACTTGCTCATTTAAGGATTGCGGAATTATCTTCTATTGCAAATCGACATATTGCAAACCGAGAAAACTGACTGAAAACATAACAAAACATCATTAGAAAACTGAATTAGCTTCCGTTTACTCTCACAACAATAAAAAGAAGGGAGATTAAGCTTTCTTTTGTTGTCGCTTATAGCCCTGGCCAACCGAAGTCGCCAGCTACTTTCACAATGTCAAATATGTCGATTATTGCATCGCGATTGATGTCTGCTTGCGGGCCATAAAGTGGCTCTCCAAGTATGGCGCCAAACTTGCCGCCCACGATGACTATGTCGAAGATGTCTACGATCCAGTCTTGGTTTGCGTCACCTGGAACTGTAATCCAGAACACTTTTTCAACGACTCTCGGACCGAGAATCATCTCCCAAAGGCTCGGATCAAGGTTCGCGTGAACCCATTCAAACAGGAGACCGCTCTTAACTTCGACAGTCACAACTATCTTGTAGATGCCCCTAGTCAACCCGACCAAGTTGAAGTATTCTTTGTCAATCTCCAACGGGCTTAGCACTATGTTGTGAACAGGCGCCAGAACTACGACAGTGCTGTTTGGATAAACCAGTTCAACCTTCTTGTCGACATCCTGTTCGTCGTTCACGTCCAAGTTTGTCAATGGGACCGTTATCTTCACTTTGGCAAGCGGTGGGAATCCAGTTGTCTTCACTCTGAACGGTGTGATCTGTGTCGATGGCGACACTGCTTCAACCGTTATACCCTTCTTCAAAGAGTATGTGAAGTGCTCGAACCAGTTTACACATTTGTCCATTGTAGCGTAGTATGTTGGGTTTCTAACCAGCAAGAGTGTTTCAGGCGTGTTGGACACGTATATG
>Ga0315284_10012099_pt1 | contig 12295 bp, 16 predicted proteins | sample YL17G09_16_MG_FD_203696 | JGI IMG/M metagenome (GOLD analysis project Ga0315284, IMG submission 203696) | Sediment microbial communities from Yellowstone Lake, YNP, Wyoming, USA - YL17G09_16 | ecosystem: Environmental > Aquatic > Freshwater > Lake > Sediment | place: USA: Wyoming | collected...
ATGGTTTTAGCAGTTTTCGCAATATAAATAGTTGTCGCCGGGACGCAGATTCACGAAGAATGATTGAACACGCAATAAAGGTTTAAATATGGAAGCTTAATTAATTAAAATGAATGATATTGAAGTCATACAGTGTATTGAGGAGAGGGACGACAAACTGTTTAAGAATGTCAAAGACCTCATTGATGGTTATACTTCGTCAGTTACTACTTTGGTGACGACAGAGAACCAGAACATAAAACATTCTATTGATGCTTTGACGGAGAGAGTGAAGCGACAGAACGGCTCTGTGAGGGAGTTGAACGAATGGAGGGCAGGATTAGAGGGTATGGAGAAAGCGAAAGACAGTGTAGTAAAGACGAAGGCCGAAAACAGGGCAGACATTCAAAAGAGGTTACAGCTCATAGCTACCGTTATTATGGCACTCGGTTTGTGCATAACAGGTTACTTTAGTTTTTTCGGTAGTCAGCAGAGCAAGATTAATAATAAGAAGATTGAGAGTCTCGGCGATCCTGTCATCACTAACAGCCGGGGGGAGTTACTTCCACTACCTCCGGGTGCTTCAATAAAAATGTGGCCAAAAGACTTCTCTGGAGATAATGATACATTAACAAAGTAAAACATGGGAAAGATAATTGAGTTTTTAAAGAAGTATTGGAAGAGTTTAACCACTTTTCTCTTTACTTTAGCGTGGTTTAAAAAAATCATCGTATTCATAAAGAAGTGGGGATTACAGATAGTCAATCTTTTCTTCCTCGTAGTAGCGTATGTGGCGATACCTGTAAATACATGGGCAAGTGTCTTTGTGGGGTTATGGTTGTTTGCTCTCATAGCATACTATCTCTTCTGGAAATTATTCGGGGCAGAGAACCTCATAAAGAAAGATGAAACCAAGGACACCGGCATTCCCGTTTCCTAATTGTGCTACCTGTAAAACACTAGGAGACTGTCCTGAGCCTGAAGTGCGGAATGATGGTTTTGGTTCGCCAATGCCTTATCCGCTATGTCCTAAGTTCACAGAGGTGATGAAGGCAACAGTCAAAGAAAGAAAAAAATTGCGTAACGTTTCCGATAATTGAAATATGGTTTGGTAAACAATGGGATTTGATTCTTCAACTCAATCCTTGGACTTGCCTGTTTCTCTTTGTCGTCTATGGTGTTATTTTTGAGGCTCTTTATATAAGATACCTCGAAAGCTGGAGATCCTATAAAAGAATTCCCGCGTCAAATATCAGTGTAATTTTATTTGTATTAAATTTGTGGGGGCTAAGCGAAGCCCTCAAGAGTAATGTCTACTATATTATTCCTATTGCTTTTGGTACGTGGATAGGAAACTTTGTTCAAATAACAATAGAAAAACGAAAAAGTGAACGAAAAGAAAAGGGAGGAGCAGGAACCTCCAGCGAGATATAAAGAGAAACAGTTTAAATATTTCAGAGTATGACAGATCTTTTACTTGCAATACTAGCAGACTATGGCCTCAAGGAGGTTGACGGCCCACAGAGTAACCCAGAGATAATCGCCATGGGTAAAGACCTTGGTTTTGATATCGCCGATGATTCAACAACAGCATGGTGTAGTCTCGCCATGAATTACTACGCAAAAAAGTGTGGTTATGAATATTCAGGTAAACTAGATGCCCGCAGCTGGCTTAAATTACCTCTTCCTATCATTGTTCTTAAACCTCAGCTGGGAGATCTTGTAGTCTTCTGGCGGGAATCCCCCGAGAGCTGGAAAGGTCATGTGGCTCTTTTCATCGCACAGGATGGTAATATCGTTTATTGTCTTGGAGGGAATCAGGGAAATCAACTTAGCATAGCTGGCTATCCACGGGATCAGGTATTGGGATATCGTTCTTTACATAAAAAATAATAATATGAACTTAAGCATTAACAATTTTAATAAGCCCAGCAATAAACGATGGAAGAAAATAGCAGACTTCTTTCTCTTTACATTGCCGTTGTATTTAGGAGCCATAATGGCACTTCCTATCTCGGAAGATATAAAGTTATGGATCAACTTTGCGATGAGCCTTGCAGTAGTAACACTTAAAGGACTCACTAAATTAACTAGTGAAACAGAAATACCACAACCAGATGTCAATCCAAGTTAAGACCAAATACCTTGTTTTTGCCCTATTAGGCTTCGTTTTAGCCACTTTCGTCCTTGGACTATATCTTGGGCACCGTAAGGCACAGAACGCCAGCGTAGCCACTATAAATGCCCTTAAATTTGAATTGTCACAGAAGACCATAGAGCTGAACAAGAAAACCATCTACCTGACACAGACAGAACAGGCTCTCGCTACACAGAAAGATCTTGTAAAAGCAGGTGTGATAGAGAGGGAAGAACTTCGTAAGCTAAACATCAAACACGTTAATGAGATCAATAAATTAAACCTGCAGATCGATACCTTGCTTCAGAACGTCGATCATAATGGAGTGATTATCATAACCCAGCAGAGTACCATAGACTCACTTACCGCTCAGACAGTAAAAAAGGAGCAGAAGGCCATTTTGTTGCCATTTTCTTTCAATAAAACAGATGAATTTACTGCTCTAGCGGGAAATTTTGACAAAGACGGTGTGCTCGGGATATCTCTGAAGATGGACGTACCACTTGATGTCATCACCGGTATATCAAAAGAAACCAAGAAGCCTTTCATAAACGTGACTACTCCCAATAGTTATATCAGGGTATTGAGTATTAAGAGTTATTCCACGGACATTAAAAAACCCACACGTTTCGGAGTGGGTCTAAATGTCGGATATGGATTGATCCTCGGAGATCCCGTCAAGACTGCGCCTTACATAGGTGCCGGCCTGAGCTATAACTTCATTCGCTTTTAGCGCTTAGGCGGTTTCCCGCAACCTTTTCTCTTGTTTTTCATTTTAGGTATGTATGTAATTAATTAACAGGTCTATTAATTTCCATGTTAAATTATCTCTTACTCTAATGGGATTATGAGACGTCAGCGTATTGGAATAGACCTTAAGTGTTCTTATGGTGATCCATTTTCCTCCCCACCATAATTTAAGTTTAACGACAAATACTCCGGCAGATGTATAATCGGCAAGAGTTGCTCCTTCGGTAGTTCCTGTATAAATGACTGCTGTAGCTCGGGGTAAATCTGTGCCAGCTCCTGATTCTAAAATATTACTTACAGCGTCATTCCATGCCGCAGAACCATCTGAAGCATATTTCACCTCTCCATATTCATTGGTATCCCGCTCGTATCCAAGAGCCCTAAGTATTGCAAGGGCAGAGATATCATCTAGCACTGTACTATCTTCAGATAATGATGCCAGCAAGCCCAGTATTGAATCTAATGAGTCAAGAGCATCCGTCTCTTCGGGTGTCTCGGCAAGAAGAAGAGCTAGTGCTGATAATGTATCTATACTGGCACTTGTCTCCGTTAAAGAAGAGAGAAGCGTAGCGATGGCAGAAAGAGTGTCTGTAATGCTCCCTGCATCTGTTGCTGCAGATAATAATAGAGCAACTGCACTTATAGAATCAAGAATAGTGCCTGCCTCAGTGATTGTTGCTGTAACGGTACTCCCGCCAGAGACATATTCAAATGCGCCTATATCAGGAGGATTCGCTCTTGATATTTCATCATAGTCTATCAGAACATAACTTATGTATATACCGTCTAGGCTTTCTGTAAGGTGGAAGTCACTGCCTGGTGTTACAAATGGAGGTGCGCTTGTACTATTGTTCTGTGTGGTATTATGAGTAGCTGCATTACCTTGTTGGGCAACAGCATTGGTACCATTATCATAAAAGACGTTATTTTCTATAGACAGATAGTCTAATGTCTCTCCCGCATCGAGGTCATAATTTATCGGATTATAATAAAATCCCTGTATTATATTATTTCTTACAGTTATATTTGTTGCGTCTCCTATATCGGGAAGTTCAAGACCATTCTGTGCGTAATCGGGATCAGCATAAACAGTATTGTTTATAAAGTTAAAATTATCTATCACGGGATTCCCTGATCCACCCGGAGATACCGCCCATGCCATTAACACATTCCATCCTCCGCCTCCAGCCATGCCTATGCCATTGATGAGGTTATTGTAGATGTATATATCTTCTACATGGTTTCCTCCATCTGGGTAGAATTGAATAGGAGTACCTGTAAACAACATCTCGTTTTCATATACATAAGTAAGTTCCTGCCCTTCATCAAAGAATAGTGCTGCATTATTACCCGAGGTGTTATAAGTACGGAGTGATGCATAGCCTATGGAATTATTATGAATAGAAACAGCATAGTCATAGGCACCCTTGGTTGTTCCAAGACAGTCTATAGAACCATGGATGGTATTCTCATATATCTCAATACCACCAGTAGGGAACCACATCTCGATACAGAAGTTCCAATCCATACTGTCATCTATAGGATCACATTTAGTTAAGGTGTTATTATAGATCTTTATCCCCCGGCCAAATTGTTCATTATAGTACTTAATGAGATATCCATCGTGATTAGTACGGGTATTTTGAGTCATGGTATTGCCATAAATCAACATACCATCTTGTCCATTTACATGAAGTTGTCCTGAGTTATAGTTAGAGGTATAGTAATTTGAGCAGTTATTTACAATGTTATTATAAAAGGAGTTTCCCGTGGCATAAGTTATTGGTGCGCCAGGATCATACATCGCGGTCTTGGCATTAAAGACGCAGGCAGTATTTTCAAAATCTTGGAAAGTGCAATCGTGTACGCTTATATTCTTTCTGGCTGCGATATAAATGGCGCCCCAACAGGCGATAGCGTTACCATCAAATTTTAAGTTAGAGATAGTTTGATTACCATCTGTTCCTTCAGAACCAGAGGCAAAAGAATATAGATAAGAATAATCGCCTGTGACATGAGAATGGATGATAGACGTAGCGCCATGTCCTTCAAGACTCACGCCCACATCCCAGTCTGAGCCTACGGTCTCTACTATAGTACCTACTTCAAAGTGAACAGTATCCCCATTGGTGGCAGTAAGACTTGCCTTGTGACCCGTAGCCCACGGAAGCCCTACTGTACCATTACCAGTAGAGTCACTACCAGACGATGATACATAATATGTAGCCATTATTTAGATTACACACTAGTGCTCCATGTAACACTTAATGTATCTCCTACACCAACAACCTTATCACCACCGCTAAAGGCTCCCGCGGAATAAAGTACGCCAGAGGTGTTATTGTTCGTTGCTACTGCTCCAGTTCCAAAGACCACAAAACATCCTTTTACGGTTCCTCCATTTGTTGCGATAACAAAGACAGCGGCAGCGGTTAATGCTTTTGCCCTTCCAGATGCAGCGGCAAGTGTTATTGTTGCTCTTGCGTTACTTGAGGGTGTTGACCAGTTGGGATAATTGGTTCCATTACCTGCTTCTACCCAGACGTGTCCTCCTGACGCATGTGACGACATAGTATCCCCTACTACCGGTGCTCCCGTATAACCCACAGAACTAATAAGTCCAAGATATGGACCAGCAACAGGTCCGGCGCCAAAAGCAGAGTCGAGTAGTTGATTCGCTCCTACGTCTGTGATAGTATTATCTATGGTGTCCTCCCATTTAAGATTACCATCCTTATCAAAACACTTGGCAAAATATTTGCCTTTAAGTTTTGCATCTTCAAAAATTCCTGAACCTCTTGTTATAGAAGCTCCCGAAGTGTCTTTTACGATTGTCTTTCCCATTATTGTTATTTTAAAATGATACTCCAAAGTTAATACATCCTTCCCACTTTAATATATCCATAGTCAGTGCAATAGCAAAACGTCCAGAACTACCACACGCACCTAATTCAAAAGAAAATGGCTTAAGTCCCTTGGGATCGAGAGCATTTAACTCATCAATAACTCCTATATATCTATGGTAGGCTATTCCTGCCGTCAGGTATTGACGGATAGGACTTTTTACAAGTAGTTTTCCCCCTAAGGCGATTTTTATATGATTATTAATATAACACACATCAGAGATATTATACTCTCCACGCACGCCAGACATATACAGACCACCATGGTTAAAATCTCTATCGTAACGCAATCCTATGCCCATATCTCCAGGTTGGTAACAGACATAGGTTTCGTTTTTAAATTGTGCCGACAAAAGTACAGCACAGAATAAAAAAGTAAATGTCAATAATGTTTTCTTTATCATATTATATGTTTTGATATACAACACTTGAATCTATAATTTTCCATTGAGTGCCAGTCCATATCTTCATCCTTGAGCCTGGCACTGTACCACTGAGCATCATACTATTCACAGAAAGCAATATATCCATAACAACCGTAGTCTCTCCTACGGTAGGTGCTGACAACAGATCAGAGACTGATAATATATTAGCGAGGAGAATTATATTCCCTAAAGAAGGAGAACAGATTACTTCATTAGTGGTAATAGTCTTGTTCTCTATAAGATCAGGTGAGTCGTAAAAAATAGTGGAAGATAAATCCACTGGAGATAATAAATAATGTTGAACAATAGGGAAGGACTCTATGTTTGAATTACTTATTATATCCTGTAATGAAAGAAATTTATTCTCAACAAGAGCGATATTGTCTATAGTTGGGGGACAACTCGTTTCTTGTATTGTCAAGATCTTGTTCTCCGTTAATCCGACATTATCGACAACCGAAGAACTATCAATATTTTGGACTGCGATAGTCTTATTTTCAGTAAGGGCAATGTTATCTACTGAAGTGGCACTGTTCAGATCCTGTATTACAAGCAAAATGGCAGAAACTTGTTCCAATACAGGACTGTCTACAGCTGGCGTACAACTACAATCCTGAATAGTTAAATTATGAACTTGTTTTAGGGCTATATTCTCGGATACTGCTACCGAAGAAAGGTCTTGAACGATGATATTATGTACCTGTGTAAGTACGGCATTATCTACAACTGAAGAACTGGATAAGTTCTGAGTTGCAAGAGAAACGGCATTTTCCCAAAAATCATTTGCAATCAAATAGGAAACAGAACCCGATTCTTTTTTAATAAAATCAGAACCGCTAATTCTGCCTCCTTCTAATCTACGAATGATATTAGCCATTGTCTATGTTAAAAGCTAATTCAGGAAGTCCAGATGATGTACCAGAGTCAGTAGTTATTAACGCCATGATGGCACTGTCGGCATAGACAACAGGCATCCCTGTTTTAAACATATCATGGACGTCTCCGTCATTAGCGACTCTTATGCGTCCCTGTGTCCAAAGGGATCGCATGATACAAAGATTATATGTACCTGCTGCTGCCGATCCAATTGTAGTGGTAACGCTTTCAATCTTCTGTATCCCTGTATCTCCAGCTTGTAATGACAGCTGTATCATCTTACCTAAGGTAAGGTTTGCTGCAGTCTGTGTAGGCATGGTGGCGGTGTGTCCCGTTGCCCCTGCTTGATTGGTATAAGTAACTGTTACCGTAAATGCTGTTGCACTTGTGAATGTAGCCAGCGCCTCAAACCAAAGTTCATTCCTTGCACCAAAGGTTGCTCCTCCTGTATAGTCGGGACATCTTCCTGTGATGGTTGGCCATCCTGTGCTTACAGTGACTACTCCGTTATTGTAGTTAAAAGCACCCATTTTAACTATCCTGTCAAAAAGCATAAGTCGTCCTGCGATGGTGTTGCTAAATTCGACTTTAGACAAATAACCTACGCCTGTGGAAAAAGAGACATCGGGATAACCCGCCGTGGCGTCTGTCTCAAGGGTTCCCCCATTGGCCGTATTAGTCCCTGCATTTGTTCCTGCACCTGGATTACCTGCCAGCTCAAACATCTGAAACCACATAAGGGCAACTGATGTTCTCGCAGCAGTCTTCGTAATACGAATACGTTGACGATTAGACGCCAACCATTGATCTAATGATGTTATTGCCATAATAACCTCCGCTTATACTACATCAGGCAAAGTAAACGCCCATGCTGGTATCGTAACGGTGTTACCACTTGTTAATGACTGTGACGTACATGTAGTCACCAAGAGTAATACCGATCCTGAGCACAGTGCTACATGCGTAGCTGTGCCAGATGAATCTACGGCCACTCCCGCCTGTTGATTAACAGTTACCTTTCGTCCGTTAGGTGTTGCATCTGCGGGACCTGTAAAAGAACCACTCGTCAAACCTGTCTTAAGGGCAAGTTTATAAGTAGCTGTTGCTTCTGCATACGTTGCCGGCTGTGCATTACAAACCGCCATTTGTGTTACATTGTTCAGGATATAATTTAATGCCTGATCCAATACTGTGTCATTCTGCCATTTTGCCATTTTATTCTATTATTAAGTTGATGAATCGATCCATATTTGCCCCACAGAAGGGTTACTCGGTGGTGTGGGACTTATTATAATATTTGCCTCATTAATTACCTTAAGTGACAGTAACCACTCTTGCGGCGTCCCCGTAAACCCATTAGCACATGCTATCTGATATGCGGACATTCCCTGTGGCCCAATATTCGATGGTGCTTTTACTGGCATATCTCTGTTATCATTGCATTACCATCCACTCCCTCCCAGAAAGCATCTATCCTCCCTGTATAGCAAGGAAAAGGAAACTCAAGATAGTCTCCACTGTTAATCCTTAGTGTAAAACTGTCTGAAGATGCATTTGCTCCGTACTTGATGTAAAGAGAGAAGGCAGAGTTGTTATAAATTGTCACCATTTGTCTGTTAAAACTCTCCTCAAGTAACGTAGTGTTAATATCTGAGGCGTCTACTTTTGTTATTATTGAAGAAAAACTTGCCATGTTATTCGTAAATTATTGTACAATCTAAATTATCACCTACAGTAACTATCGTCAACCCAGTAAAAAATGGACAGTTATAATCCCACGAACCCAATGCGGCAGAGGCAGTCGTTACTTTACCAACAGCCACGCTAGGGGCGGCTCCTGTTACCCCATCCCATATAGAAATACTTGTCCCTGATGTGTTATTAAAAACGATCTTATGTAACGTTCCGGGTCCATATTTACATACTGTTGTTGCTGCTGCTCCTGTTATGTTCTTATATTGAGGGATAGTTGTTTCATGTCCCATCCTCAATATACTGGCAGTTCTTACGTTAAGACTGACTGCAGCACCTACCCCTGTGTTTATATTTTCAAGACAGACAGGGAACGTGAGTGTTGTGGTAGAAGGAGAGGTAGTTCCCGATACAGTATGAACAAGGTTATCGTCAATAAAAAACCATGCCGATGAATTAGTAAATTGTAATTCATAGGTATGCACATTAGTATCAAGAGTAAAGGATGCGGCATACGTACCAGTCCAACTTGCTTTCGGTATTACCTGGTCGGCTACTCCCGACTTACGGACTACTATATTAAATGTAGCGCCGTTAAGTTGAAACAGAAATCCGTCGGTAGCAGTAGCACATCCCCAGTTTCGTACATTGTTATTACCGGCACTGCCTAAATCTGGAAGTCTTATTACACCACGGAATTTATTCGCCGTACCGCTGACATATCGACCTGTCCTTACTGAGTTATAAACAGCCTTGGAATTATTAGTGGCATCTACGGCAAGGATAACCTGTCCCCCACCTTGAGTTACCGTTCCTCCTGCTCCTGTTCCTGTCTCTAACCAGAAATTAGTGTCCTTTGTAGAACCATGGAAAGGTGTTCCGCAAAGTCGTATCTGATCGAAGATGCTAAGGTTACGCATAGGCGACACCTGTACTGTCTTGTTAAGGTTACGACCAGTTATAAACATTCGTTGAAAGAAACTCATATGCCTAATATATTATCCATTTTCCAGTTGCATAATCCAATATATCTAAACAAGAACCAGTATATACTGATTGATTTAATTCCCCGCTGATAGTATCTCCGGCATCTCCTTCTACTGTGACTGTTCCAATGCCCATATTTGCTACCTGTCTTGTTCTACCACTTCCTATTGCCGGCAAGAGATTAATAGTCATGGCAGTTGATTTATTACACACTATCATTCCATCAGATGCTAGTTCGGCAGTAGTGTCTGTTACTACCCTGATGGGAGTACTCTCCCCATAAAGATCGATAGATGTATCTATCCATAAGTCTCCCTCTTCTGGACTTAGGGGTGCCGTGTCGCTTATTATAATATCCAGATCGTCATCTGTGGATGATGCTCCTGTGTATGATATCTCTAACATGCATAATATAAGTCCCTTGCCAGAACCTATGGCAGTACCAATCTTAAGATAAGGAGTGTCTGTAGACTTAGCTACAACACAACAACCTGCTGAAATATGGTCTGTTGATTTCTGTGCACGAATGACATCTCCCTTGCGGGCACTGCCAGAAACGAATACCTTAATATCCCCCCCAGTGGCTACCTCACATAAAGAGCGATATGGAACGGCTTCAGTAATAACGCCAAGGGCAGAGGTGGAGTTAGGTGTTAGATAAACAAAGGAATTAGCTTTTCGGACATCCATCTTTACTATGCGTCCTACTTGGGAAACCCCTTGTGTGGCATTGATTAGCTTCATCTACTTTCTTTCTGCAAAGATACTCAATTTTAGGCATAGAAACTTTTATCGGCTCATATTAGGGCTTCTTTGCTTTTCAGCACTCATGGTGATAGGGTGTCCGTATCGTCTAGCCGGTTAGTGTGGTGATGTTGTCCCTTGCGGGGCATGAGCCACCATGTCGGGAAGTTTCCACCCGGAGCATGGATTTGTTTTCACTAAACCCTCATCCATTACGCTACCTTTTGATTCACTCGATAAAATCAGTTGGGGGTGGAGCAAGTAATGAGAAACCCCGCGTCGGTATTGATGTAGATGCGAGGTGCGAACCAAGAAACAAACATCATCCCTATTCGGGGCTTCAGTATCTCTTTCTATTTTATGCTTTCTTCGCACCTCTTCTCTAATTAAAGTGCAAAGATAAGAATAATTTACGGATGCTATCTTCTTCCCTTCTCGTTAGGATAAAGAGTAGAGACAATATCGCTTTGGAAGAATTCCTTACTGTCGATGTCCATAAGGGTCAATTTACCCTCCCAACCTGCCCCCTGATCTAACGCCCATACATTAGAAGCATGAACTGGTAATAAGTCGGGCTGAACACGGCTCGTTGTCGTATGACCAACAAAGATCTCGTCGTAGAGTTTAACCCTATCCATATTAAGTCCCTTTTCTCCTTGTGATCTCCAGTATAGAGCTGTCGCAAGTAAATCTCTATCCCAATATAAGTCATAAGGATCTTGGTCTTCTATGGGACGATGCCAATTAAAACCGCCATGGACGAATAGTTTATTGTCTTTTGTTATATAGTAGGGTACCGCATAAGTCTCCAAAAGTTTCTTGTGGCGCTTAATGAGTCTACGTCTTTCCTCCTCGTCCCTATTTAAGTATGAAGACATTGAGGCAAGACCGCCTTGGCTTGTCCATATATGGGGGGTGGCTCCTGTCTGAAGCCAGTCCAAGAACCAAGCATCGTGATTAGCAATTATATAAATGAGATTTTTTATCTTCAGGAGTTCCTCAAAACTCTCTGCCACCTGTGGCCAGCCATCAGCAACGTCACCAAGACAGATCAACAGGTCTTTCTTATAAGCAAAACCTGACTTCTCTAAAACCTGCATGAGAGCCAAATAAGCACCATGAACATCTCCAACAACAAATCTCCTCATATTATTATTTCTTAATTAAACATTGCTTCCATAGTTCCCTAATAGCATCCTCTTGGATCTTCACGCATGTACGGAAACCAGTATGATTCTTCCCATAGTCTTTGTAGTCGGCCAGCTTGAGTTCTCTCTCTAAGATCTCCAGGTACATTTTATAACTCAGGGAGGCTTCTCCGTTTACACCACCCTTACATATCCGCTCGAGCATCTTCTTGGTATCGGCTACCTGCTCCTCTGTCATCAGCAACCACACCCTGTCGTCAAAGATATACCGGCGGAAGGTGTCTATGGATTCTGAATTCCCGCTAAAGTCCAGAGTGTTTCTAAAGAAGAACAGACTATCGACATCGTACTTACGTGAAGATCTTAAGTAGTACTTTGGTGGGTCTGTCTTGGTGAGAACTACGTACTGGCAATCAAGAGGAGAGAGGTTCTCCTTGAGAAGAGAAGTCCTACGCCCCGCTAGAGTGAAAAACTGAAGTAGAGACCATACTTTAATGGGCACAAATTCCGGTTTACAATCCTTGAGATTATTAAAATAAGAGAATCCATTATTGTCGGTAAATATATTCATGTTACTTATTATCCTTCACTAATTGCACGAATGTCTTCTCTGAAATGTTCTTGGATAGTCCTTTATTCACATCTATCTTACCT
>Ga0315284_10012100_pt1 | contig 12294 bp, 1 predicted proteins | sample YL17G09_16_MG_FD_203696 | JGI IMG/M metagenome (GOLD analysis project Ga0315284, IMG submission 203696) | Sediment microbial communities from Yellowstone Lake, YNP, Wyoming, USA - YL17G09_16 | ecosystem: Environmental > Aquatic > Freshwater > Lake > Sediment | place: USA: Wyoming | collected...
GTCGAGCCAGCCACCCGGCTTGAGGACCCTGAGCCACTCCTTGAGAGCGAGCTTGCTGGTCTCCATGTCGAGGTGTTCGAGGATGTGGCTGGCGAAGATCATGTCGACCGAGTCGGTCTCGCACCACGGGAGGGTATCTATCGGGGAGACGATGTCCGGTTCCATGTTGGGGTCGAAGTCGACGCCGATGAAGCCCGCCACCTGCTGATAGCCGCAGCCCAGGTTGAGGCGGATGCGCTCCTCCTCCTTGACGAGCTGCGTGAGTTCCTTCTCGCTGGAGATGCCGTGCAGGTTGATGGGGAAGTCCTTGTTGGTCACCGGCAGTGGCCTGTTCATCTTGACCTTGCCGTCGACCTTCAGCTTGGCGGGCTTGACCACCTTCCCAGAGCCGGTGAGATGGCCCGGTTCGGCTTTCAGGGACTTCACCTTGCCGGTCGGCGGGGTGAGGGTAAGGGTATTTCCAGGGTTCAGGTCGAGCTTGGTCTCCTGGAGCCCAATGCTGTCCGTTCCCACCGAACCCTTCTCGCGCTGGTCAAGTGGTTCCTCCTTCCCTCTCTCGTTGTAGGCGATCTTGCGGATCGCGTAGGTGTCGACGGCAGGGGTACCCGAGAAGCCGTCCTTGCGCAGGTCGTTGGGGTCCTTGAGATGCTCGATGTCGAACAGGTCACGAGCGCGAACGCGGGGATGTCCGTTCTTCTTGCAGGTGATGTAGCACTCGATCTCGTAGTTGGCCTTGGCCAGGTGCCGGTCCTTCCACAGCGGTTCTACCGGCATGATGGTGCAGCCGAGGGTATCCCAGCCGAAGTCCATGGAGGGTTGGCCACGAGGGCTGTAGCGGTGTCCGACGATTGCAGCCTTGCCGTCCTTGGCCTTCTCCAGCGAGAGAGCGACCATCTTCTCGGTCGCCTCCGGGGGAAGGACGACGTCGTGTTCGACGGAGAAGATGAACTCGTAGCCATTGTCGTGGGCGTACTCGACGATGCCGTTCGGGCCGACCCAGCACAGTTCCATCGTGTCCCAGAAGGCCCCCAGGCGCTTGGGCAGCCACGCACAGGAGATTCCCTGCGCCCGGATGACATGGGCGTAGTGCAGGTTGTCCTCGCTGTTGTCGACCATGAACGCCCCGATCTCGGGGTAGGTCTGGGAGCGGAAAGCCTTCACCCACTTCTTGAGGGCATACTCTCCACCCGACCATGTTGGACACGCCCAAAGCGTTTTTGGCTGCTCGGTCATCGTTTCTCCTGTCGCAGTTTCAGATCAGTGGCTTGACCAGTTTACCTTGGTTGGTCAACTGGCTGTCGAAGTTCTTCTGCTCGCTGCCGAGGAAGCTCTTCTGGGTGCCGAAGGACTTGGCGAGCCGGCGCTTCAGGGCGGCGGCTTCAGAGTCATCTCCAAGGATCGCCGTCTTCGTCTGACCAGAAGTCATCTTCTCGCCTTGCCACCAGCCGTAGGAAGCCCCCTGCTCGGAGTAGTTCTTGAGGTTGGTCTGCATATCGCTGATGCCCGTCTTTGAGGCATAGCGACTCTGGAAGAAGGTGTGGTAGTAGCCATCGGGAAGATCGGCTATCCCCTGGTCGGTGAAGCTCTGCTTCAGTACGTCGAGGTACTGCTTGTAGAGGATCGGGTTGGACTCCGACGCCACGCCGATGTTCCGGTTCTTGGCGTAGTCCTTCCAGTAGGGGTTCTGCTGCTTCCACCTGCTGGTGTTGGTGATCCTGCCGTAGAGTGCCTCTACGCCGCCACCGGAAGATAGCCCAACGCCGTTCTTCAGATACCAGAGAGCCGTCTTCTTGTAGAAGGACGACTTGAAGAGCTGCGCCTGCTTGGACTTGTTGGAGAGGCCGGGGAAGAGGACCTTCATCGTCTTGTTGAACTTGGGGAGCAGGACCTGCGCTTCCTTGCTGCGGAAGTAAGTCGGGTCGTGCAGCCTCACCTGCATGTCGAAGTAGGCGATACTCCAGTTGTTCGTCTTCGCCTTCGAGAGCAGGCCGGGAGGAGGAGTGCCTTCCGTGCGGAAGCGGATGCGGTACTCCTGTATGTAGGCGGAAAGGCCGGTCGCACCGCCGCCCGCGCCGCCCGCGCCGCCCGCGCCGCCTCCGCCTCCACCCCCCCCGCCGCCGCCGTCACCGGGGTTACCGGGATTGGTGTCGGTCCCAGGGAGCGGGGGCTTCCGCCAGACCCACTCCTTCCCGTTCCACTTACCTTGTCCCATCATCCAAGCGGGCATCGGCGGAGGGATATACCAGTTGGGGTTGTAGACGCCGTTCGGATCATACGAAAGCGTATCACCAGAGTCGCTCTTGATAGGCATTTGTCACCTCCTTCTAGTACACGTACCAGTTGAGGAACCGGGAGCCGATTGCGGCCCCGCTCCCGAACCAGTCGTCGATTTCCGTTGAGAACGCTGGGCTGAACTTACGCAGGTCGGAGACCAGCCTGTCAAGCTCCTTCACCCTCGCCTTGCCGTACTTGGCCGTGGAGGACTCGCCAAGGGACTCGTAGTACTCGGAGTAGTGATGGAGCATCTGGTAGCGCAGGTGCTTGGCGCTGGCGATCAGGTAGGCCCAGGCCGAGACGCGCAGAAGCTCTGACCGCTGCCGGTCGCTGTACTTCCTGAATCCGACCAGCTTATCGTAGGCGGCGTCGAGGTGCGCCGGGTTGGGGTCTGGCTTGTCCAGTTCCCGCTCGATGACCTGGCTGAAGGAGTTCCAGCCGCCCTGCTTCGCTACAGCGCCCCTTCCGGTCCCCATGAGCGTCACCTGGGGAGTGAGGACGAAGGGGACGGCCCGCAGCCTATCGGCGATGCCCCCGGAGATGGCCTCGCCACCCTTGACGCTGCCAAGCAGCTTGTCGCGCTTCTTGTAGTAGGCGTTCCGTGCGGCCTTGTACTCGCTGCTGCCCACGCCCAACGTCTGGAGGTGTTGATAGTCGGAGTGCAGCTCGAGCTGGTAGAGGTCGAGCTTCTTCGACGACTTGATGCCGACAGCGTTGAGTTGCTGCGAACCCAGCCAGTACCACTGGCCGGTAGCCGACTGGATGATCGCGGTGGTGACCACCTTGCGCTGCTCCTTCTTCGCCATCGTGATGTCGTTGACGAAGGGGGTCGCGGTGAGCATCTCTTCGCGCAGAGCCGGGTCGGCGATGAACTCGGAGAGGTCAAGCGCCCGCAGAGCCTGTTCGCCCGAGAGGTACTGGGGGACCATCTTGTACTCGGAGCCGTACTTGCTGGCGAAGACCTTGCCGATCTGCTCGATGTTGTACTGCATCGGGTCGAGACCGTACGCCTTCAGAAGCTGTGGCCAGATGCCCCAGTTCTCACCGGGGTTCTTGAACTGGTACATGAGCTGCGCTGCGTCCCAGCCGCGCTCCTTTGCCCCGCGAGCGGCCACCTTCTTCGCCCAGGAAAGGGCGTTCCTCATCTTCGCCTTGGTGCGCTTCTCGGCCACCTCTCGGGTCGCGTCCCCGAGATAGGTGACCCCCTCCTGGCGATAGGCCGACTGCATGTAGGTGCCGCCGTGGATGTCGACGTAGAGGTTGTTGACCGCCGTGACGTAGTCTTCCTCTTCCTTGTAGCTCACCTTTCCGCTGGTGAACTGGTTCTGCCAGTCCATCCCCTCGAGGGGTGCGCCGTCGCGACCGTAGTTGTAGGGGCTGACCCAGAACTTCACCATCTCCAGATTGGCCGGGTCGCGCTTCATGGCGATCTGGTCCTCGTAGGACGAGTCGTAGTAGGTGAGGTAGGTGTCGAGCCACGCATGGTCGGAGCGGAGCTTCGCGGCCCCGGCGCTGTCGCCCTTGTCGAGCTTGTCGTAGTACTCGTACATCCAGTTCCCCTTGTCCCGCGTGACCTTGGGGGAGTACGAGGCGCTCGCGGGCGAGGGGACGAATATCTTCCAGCCCTCCGCAAAGAGCGCCTCTGGCTTGACGTTGCCGGGGAGGATGGAGAAGAGGGTCTCGGTGACCCGCCAGCCCATGGGCTTGTGACGCATGAGCGAGTCGGTGTCGGGGTCGTAGGCAAGTTGCGCGAGGATGGCGTTCGCGTGGGCCTTGTCGAACTTCGCCGGGTCGCCGAAGAGCGCCATCATCGTGGTGCTACTGCCGTCCTGCGGGGTGGTTCCGGGCAGGGTCCAGCCAAAAAGCCCGTAGAGGAGCTTCGCCTGACGGCCAAAGGGAGCCATCGATTTACCCATCCCAGCCATGCCGGGGAGGTTGGCGTAGTCGTTGGGGTCTTCGCCCAGCGCCCCCATGAGGGTCTTCGCCCCGGTGGTGATGAGGAACCCCGCCTGCGGGATGTTGGAGCGGATCGTCCCCAGCGTCCCTTCCCCGGCCTCCTGGTCCTTGACCGCCAGGAAGGGGACCGGCGGCACGTAGAACTGGTAGTCGCCAACGCCGAGGAACTGGTCCTGCATGGTGATCTCTGGGGTAAGGGTGTTCCACAGCGTCGATGGAGCAGAGCCTTCTCCGAAGGGATTTGCCTGGTTCGCAGTCGAAGAAGCCGCGCCGGCCATCCCGGCGACGGCCTGCTGCCCGGTGTCGTAGTTCTCCATGTAGACGCTCATCGAGATCGGGTGCTTGGCGAAGGTCGTCAGCCAGTACTGCCAGAACTGGCGATAGGCGTTTCCGAAGGGGATCAGGTTGCGGGTCATGTCCTCGAACATCGTCGAGGAGCGTGAGTAGGTGACCTTGTTGGTGTAGGCCAGCGCCCGCTCGGCGGCGGTGTTGTGAATCTCCAGCCTGCCGTCAGCGGTCTCGAGAAGGTGCGGGGACTGCTTACCGATTGCCTTGCGCTCCAGGTAGTAGCGGTCGGCGAACATGGTCTCGCGCAGCTTGTTGCTCATCGCCCCGAGGAGCTGGAGAGCGCCTGCACGACGCCCGCCGCCGATGGGGATGCCCTGGTAGATGTAGTGGAAGGGGTTGGCGTAGTTGATCATGTTGAGGGATGGCCTGAAGCCGATGCCCATCTGCTCGGGAGCGTTGACCGGCCACAGTTCCTCGTCCCTGAGATTCATTTTCAGGGTAGCGACGTCGACCTGTTCGGTCATCGAACGGCGCAGCGTCGGGTTCGCGGCGATGGCGTCCATGCGGTCCTGCCACTGTGAGGTCCACTCGACGAAGGCGTCGTTGTCGATGCCACCCTCGTAGCGGTAGGTGTCGTCGAGGTACTGACGCAGTTCGATGCCAAGATCGGAATCCTCGTGGGCGATCTCGGAGATGAACTTGTGGATGTCGCCGACGTCATCGGGGAACTCACCCTTGTTCTTCTCCAGCAGGCGCTGCACGATAGGTTCACGCGCCCACGAGCGCAGGTCCTGGGCGAGGTACTCGAAGTAGCGTGGGCTTGTGAACTGGTCGACGAGAATCCAGTCACCGGAGTCGGAGGCCACCCAGTCGTAGGCCAGCTTGTCGCGGATGGCGGCGTCGAGTTCGTCGCCCCACATGCCCTCTGCCCTGGCCTGGGCCTTCATCGCCCGCGCTTGCCTCATGCGTCCCAGCGTCCCCTCGGGGATGAGGCGGATGTACTCGTCGCCGATGTTCACCCTGATGGGGAAGCCGAGGGCGCTCATGACCGTCTCCTTGAAGGCCGTCATGAGGGGCTGGAAGATAGCCTGGTCGATGAGCGCGGCGACCTGGCTGGTCTCTCCCGCCATGTAGGAGGCGAGGATGCGCGGGTTGTGACGGAAGGTGATGTGGTTCGCCGCCTGTCCCATCTTGAAGGGGACCTTGGTGCCGTAGGAATCGATCACCGTCTGAGCCTTCTTGAGGGTCTTCTTCTCGGCAGGGGTCAGCTCGTTCAGCGGGGTCTCTCCGAGACGGTCGATATCGGAGATCGCCTTCTCGACCTCGGCAGCGTCCTTCTCGGCATTGGCAAAGGCATCCTCGACCTTCTTCTTGAACTCCGGGGTTGCATCCTCGATCAGCGCATCGACCTGGGCCTTCTCGCGCTTCACGGCGTGTTCGACCACGCTCCGCGCCCGCGACGGCCCCCTGGAGACAGACCCCTCGACCAGCTTGCCGGTATCGTCGTACACGCCGTAGTACGCCCTCCGCGAAGCAGTCATGATCGCCTTGCCCTGCATCTTGTGATAGCGGCCCTTGTACTTCTCGAAGGCTTCCATGCTGCCGTGTTCGCGGATGATGTTCTCTTCGATGATGTCGTCGATCTTGTTGACGATGTTGCGTTTCTTGAGGCCGCGCTGCTCCTCCCAGAGTTCCCGGCGAAGCTGACGTATCTGCGCCCACCCGGCGTCGTCGAGCTTGCTCATGCCCAGCTTGCTGGCGACCATGTAGTTGTAAGCCGCTTCGGTCGAGCCGTCGATGCCGTGCGTGGTGCCGTAGATGGTCGGGGTGATGAAGAAGCGCAGGGTTCCGCGCTGGGCATAGCCGTCGCGGTAGGCCGAGAGGCGCATGTTCTTCAGCACGGCCCCGGCCCCACCATCGATCTCGACGCCATGCTCCTCCATCTGCTTGAGGAGCTTCTCGACCTTGACCGGGTCCTGCTCTGCCGCCGCTTCCCTGACCAGTCTGTTCAGCGTCGTGTTGCTCTCGGGAATCTGGTACATGGCGGCGATGAGCGCCGGGTCGTCGGCCTTGGCGATGACCTCCGCGTTGGTGCGGAAGAAGGCGTTGCGGATCGGCGTCAGCGGGTCCTCGGGGACGAGAGAGGCACCGCCAGGAGTCTCCGGTCCACTCCTGACGTAGGCCTGCTCGGGGGCCAGTTCCTTGGCGAAGCGGTCGAAGAGGGCCTTGGCGGCGTCTCCGACATCTGCCTCTGCGGGAGTTCCCTTGATGCGGTTCCACAGCTCTCCCAGCCAGACCGTGAACTTCTGCATGATGGAGAGATGCGCTGCGGTCTCCAGAGTGCCGGTCCTGACGAACTCGGTGAAGTACTCGCCGAACGTCTGGGCGAAGGCTTCTTCGGCCTCGACCGTCCACGCATCTCCCACCTTCAGGCCCGCCCACTCCTGCATCAGGGCGGCGTCTTCCTGGTTCAAGGTGCGGCGGAAGATGTGACCGATCTCGTGCGTGAACTCCGCCGGTCCTGGGGCGTCGAGGGCGCGTACCACTGCCCGCCCATCAGCCATGAACTGCACCGATGCCGTGGGAACACCGTCGACCAGAGCCATGAGGAGGTCGGGGTCGGTGCGGATGCCGAAGGAACACTTCACCTCGCAGGTGCCGCACTTGCCGGTCACGCAGCAGACCTTCTCACGGAACTGCTTGGCCCAGGTGTCGACGTCCATCTTGCCCTTGCCGAAGACCATGTCGATATCGGCCTGAAGGCGAGTACGCTCGACCCCCGTGAGAGCCTTCTCGCCCTTCAGGATGGCGTTGGTGAGCATCTGGTTCGGGGTCACCGGCTTGAAGAGGTCGGCGAAGGCTTGCAGGTTGTTCTCGCCGATGACCTCGCGGATCGGCGTGTAGTTGGTCGGCTTGCCATCGACGAGGCGGTCCTTCGGTGGACCCCACATCTGCTCCAGCACGAGGCGCAGCTTCACCGGGTCGGTGATGTCCGAGTGATAGAGGGTGAGGACGTTGATGCGCGGATCGGCCCCGGCCAGAAGCGCCTCACGCGGGTTGATGGCCGTGTAGCGGATGACCACGTTGTCGTACTGCTGCGCGAGCGCGTAGGCGTCGTCGAGACTCAGCGTATGGGAGAGCAGCGTCCGTGAGCCGCCGACGTTCCTGAGCGTCTGGAGGACGCGCCTCTGCGGCTCGGTGATGTGGCGCTGGAGTTCGAGGATGCGACCGATGTGCGCCGGGTCGAAGTCGGTGGAGAGCTGGATGGTAATGCCTTCACGCATCCCGTACTTCTTGATGAACTCGGTCTGCTTGGTGATCACCTTGAGGGTCAGGCCGCGCTGCTGGGCGTGTTCGTAGAGCTGCACGAAGCGGGCGTCGACCTCGGGGGACCAGTCGCCGAAGGAGTTGATGCGCAGGCCCCCCTGCGTCTCGTTGAGGTAGACGACGAGGGAGTCGGGCATCTCCAGAATCTCGTTGTTGTAGGGGGTCTGCTCGAACTGCTTGGGGGCCATGCGGCTGGCTCCCTTACGCAGCGTCCCGGCCTTCTTCGCGTTCGCCAGTCCCTCGAGCTGGTAGTTGAAGCACATCGCGCAGGGCTTCTGGGCGAAGGGACAGATGGTCGAGATGTCGACCGAGAAGAGGGTCTTCGTGTTCCAGCGCACCGTCTTGCCGGTACCCTTGCGGATCGAGTCCGTGGTTTCCTTGTAGATAGCGGTCAGGTAGTTGACCGCGACGTCGATGTCCTCGCCCATCTCGGGGTAGTTCAGCTCCAGGTAGCTGCGGGCCTCGCGGCGGTAGAACTCCAGCGCCTTGGCGAACTCCGGGCCTGCGCTCTGACCGCCGGCCTTCTTGATGGCCCTGGCGAAGAGCGCCCCTTCCGGCGTGGCCGCGTCGACCATGACCCCGTTGATGTGGACCGGGTCGTTGCCGTGGATGACGCCCGCGAGACGCTGCGCGACGAACTCGTTGGCCCCCACCCCGGCGTAGCGGGCGTTGGTCGCCAGGAGCGCCCCCAGGTTCCCCAGTTCGCCCTCTGTGAGCTGACCGTTGGTGGCGACGTCGAGCTGCTTCTGCCAGTCGGCGATGGTGACCGGCTGGTCGTAGTTGAGCTTCTTGCCCATCAACTCGTCAACGAACTTGTCGATGTCTCCCGTGACGATCAGCGAGGAGTGTTCCTCCCCTCCGACCGTTGGCTTGCCGTTCTTGACCTGACACCCGGCCCGCTCGGCAGACTTCCTGATGTTGGTGATCTTGGCCGTCCTGAACTTCACGATCCTGTCCAGCTCGTAGACCACGAACTCGATGTACGGTTCGGAGTTCCGCGCCGGGTGGCCGATGGGGTGATCGTCCGGGTGACCGTGCGACTGGAGCGTCTTGTAGCCGCCCTCGTTGCACCGCTGGACGCCACGAGCGGCAGAGGTGTCGGCGGTGATGGTGCCGTTGACGGTGTCGATCTCGGCGACCTCCACCCCGGCGTCATCCACCTTCTCGACCAGCGGCTTGGCGTCTGGCGGGTCAGGCTTCGGTTCCTTGTGGACGTTCGAGCGGTCGAGCTTGACCTCGACGGTCTTGCCCTTGATCTTGACCTTGTACATCCCCGGCTTGTCGAGCTTCTTCACCACGACTCCCACGTTGCCCTGGAAGTCGACCGTGTCGCCCTTCTTGAAGCCCGCAGTCCTCCTCGGTGCCTCGACGTCAGGGGTAGCCTGCTCGAGGGCGTAGCGGGCGTCGTTGTAGTTCACGGCTGCGTTGTCGTACCGCTGGAGCGCCTTGACTTCTTCAGGGGTCCAGTCCCGGTAGCCACCGGGTGAGTCTCCAGCGGGCTTCTCTCCGGTCACGCCGTGGGCGGTGTGCTTAATCTTCAGGCGCTTGACCTCGGCCTTGGCGGCGGCGTACTCCTTCTTCACCTGGACGACCACGGCCTCTTCCACGGTGAGGCCCTCGTCACGCATGAGCTTGGCGACGACGGGGACCTGCTCATCGGGGATGACCGATGTACCGACGCGGTTCTTGATGCCACGGATGTCCTCGTGGACCGCCACCTCGGGGTCGGGAGCCGGGTTCGCCGCCTTCTGAGCCGCATACAGGTCCTTCTCCGCCTTGAAGAGTTCCTTCTGGGCGTCCTGTAGGCGCTTCGTCAGGTGGGCGTTCTTCATCGTCGCCGGGTTGGCCTTGACCGCCTTGTGGGCGTTGGTCACCTTGCGCTTGGCGACCTTGACGGCCTTCTTGGCGTCGGCGACTGAGGGTCCACTGAGAGCGTCGCGCTCGCCCTGGAGTCTGTTCGCCTCTTCAAGAGCCGCCTGCACTTCTGGTTTCCTATTTGCCAGCTCAAGCCGATGGGCATCCTGCTTCGCCGCTGCGATCCGGTGGTCAAGGTCGATGAGGCGGTCATCCACATCCCCGCCCTCGACCTCACCGATTCGCGCACTCTCTTCAGCCCTTGCTTGACGAGCAGCCTCCTGTGGCTCTATGCCCTCGCCCACCTTCTTCTCGTAGGACACGCGCATACGATCTGCACCAGACATAACGCCAGCCGCAGGGGCCTCTGGTTCGTGAGTGCTGACGAGCTTCGCTTTGCTGGATGGCTCGCTGTAGCGCAGGTTGTACGCCTCGCTACCATCACGCTTGGCTACCTTCTGGACATGGACTGGCTTCCCCTGTTCGGTGGCAAGTCTCTGTGCCTCCGCAGCGGCTTCTTCAGCAGTGGTGAACTGGGTATTCGGTAGACGACGCTCACCAACAGCAGCCTCGACGGGAGCGCCAGCCGCAGGGGCCGCGACTGGAGTAACCGGAGCGCCCTCGGGGCGCAGGTAGGCTTCCTTGATTCCGGTAGCCGTCGTCCAGACGCGCTTCCCGTTTGCCTGCTCAAGCTCGTACTTGATCCCGCCCTTGTCCTCCAGCCTGCCGACGATGGTCGCCGGTTCCAATTTCCCCGCCTTGCCCGGTGCCCACTCGATATCGGTCCCCTCTGGCAGGTCGCGGAACTCGGGGCGACCCTGCCCCCACTCGGCATGCTCGTCCTTCGTCATGGCACCAGTGCGGTCGTCGTCCCAGAGTGTGCCGCTCGTCGGATGCTCGACCTGGGTTCCGGTCGACTCTGCCGTGACCTTGGCCGGACCCTTGAGCTGGTCGACCTCGTCGGCGATCTCCTGAAGACGCGGAGTGTTCGCTTCGGGGTCGTTGGCATCGATGAGGGCGCGAGCCTCCTGCTGGAGTTGCTCGACGCGGATCACGTTGCCGGTGGGAATCTTCGGTATCTCTTCCTTGGGAATGTGGAAGAGCCATTCGCCTCTTTGGGGGCTGACCACGTAGCGTCTGCGCAGGTACGAGGTCGAGTCGTAGAGGACCGGCTCCACGAAGCGACCGGCAGCGAAGGTCCCGGTCCTCACCTTTCTCACGCCGTAGCGGAAGATCGGGTCACCGACCTTGGCCCCGAGGTAGAACATCACCGAGAGATCGGCGAGGTCGCCAAAGTCCTTCGCCGCCGGGCTGACATGCCCGGTACTCGAGAGGGACAGGTTCTGCGCGATCTGTGAGATCAGGGTCTTCCCCTGCGCTTCCTGGTACGCCTGAGACCACCGTGAAGCATCGGTGATGACGCTCCACTGCAAGTCCCAGGGAGACGAGTTGCCGAACTCCTCGCCTCTCCCCAGCGCCGCCTGATACTCGTTGAGGGTGAGTCCTCTCCTGGGGTCAGCCTGGATAGCCATGACGTCGTAGGCTTGCACGAGGCGCGTCATCAGCCACTGGAGCGGGAGGTTGACCCCGTAGGTCGTCTTCTCGATGAGCGGGGCTATGGGATGCAGGACGGCTCCGATGACGGGGGCGTGCTTGGCCCAGTCCCAGGCATCAGACCCTGCCTCCATGGTGATCCCCATGACCCCCATGATGGTGCGGCTGGACTGCTCGAACTTCATCCTCTCGGCGGCTGGGAGTCGCTCCGCGCCGAACTTCGTCGCGTAGTTGAAGCGGGCCGTAGCGGCATCCATGCCGAGGGGACGACCCATCATCCAGCCGTCGTAGGCGATCTTGAAGACGGTCTCGTTGTTGGTCGAACGCATGGCGTCAATGACGAGTCCGAAGGTCTCCTTGTTGCTCCAGTCGGCGACCCCTACCCCAAGCGGCTCTCCAATTTGCTCCCACTGGTTGCCCGAGATCGGCAGGCCGCGCAGCCACTCGATGCTTTTGTTGGAAATCTTCTTGTCGCTGTCGCTTCCCCAGAGCGTGGGGGCGATCTGCGACCCCATCATGTAGATGGCTGCGGCACGGATGAAGTCGGGGTCTTTCCAGGGGTTCTCGACGTCCCACTCGACTGGAGCGTTGCGCCGACGCAGACGCTCGGCGAGCATATACGAGATGCCCCGCATCTCGGCTCGCGGATCGGCTACACGCGCATAGTCGAGGGGGGTCTTCTCGGGCTTTGACCCGCGCAGGAATCCCATGGTCTCTTTGAGGACCTCTGTGGGGACGGTATCCTGAATACCGCCCCACTCATCCGACTTGGGGACCCCGGCAAGCTCGGCAAAGCCACGAAGCTCCACATAGCCGGTGTCCTTGAAGTAGTCCCCGTTCTCAAAGTCTGCCTTTGGCTCTCCGACCAGCCGCTTCGATCCCTCGAACATCCTCGCGAACCGGCGCACGTACTGCCCGTCGCTCATGTCGGGTCCGGGGAGCCGGTTGTTGTCCGAGAGGCTGGCGATGATGAGGCGCACCTTGGAGGGGCTTGGGAAACGCCCCGTGGACTGGAAGTAGCCCATGTTGATGCTGCGTATC
>Ga0315284_10012101_pt1 | contig 12292 bp, 25 predicted proteins | sample YL17G09_16_MG_FD_203696 | JGI IMG/M metagenome (GOLD analysis project Ga0315284, IMG submission 203696) | Sediment microbial communities from Yellowstone Lake, YNP, Wyoming, USA - YL17G09_16 | ecosystem: Environmental > Aquatic > Freshwater > Lake > Sediment | place: USA: Wyoming | collected...
GACTCATTACCCATTTAGCATAGTCTTCTCTTGATACCCCAACATATTCATAAAGCTCAAGACCTTTGCCATCGCCATTATGCCATTTATCAATTAAATCATCCAGCTCTTCTTCCGTATAATAAATAGGCATCAAGCTCATTTCTTCTCCTGTATGATGTGTACAGCAATGAATGGTACTGCTATCCAAATATCTCTTCTAAATGGGTCAGGCCAGGTTTCCCAAAATATTCCAAACCAAAGATGCCTATAACTAAACTCAATCTCTAAATACAATCTCTATGCTCCGCTAAGAACTTTTTGAATCTATGTTTAGCGGCTTGATGTCTGTAGTAGATTGCCCACCTAAATGGATTAAGTAGAAATAGGGTGGTGTCTACGTATATGTTTTTGCGAGTGAAAGCCTTGATCTTGCCTCTTTGTTTTGCCCAAGGCCATATCTTATATTTAAACTTACGGCGCTTGGCCACAGTCTTTTCAGGAGCCTTGGGATTAATTTTACGCTTGTCGCTTTCTTCCTTGTATTGCCAATTGGGATATTCTTTTATTTCAACGCCAAGGCCTTTAGTAACAGCTGGTGCAAATTCGGACTTGTCTTCGTCTGATAGTCCATCCCAAAGATTCTCCAAGTGCTCGGCAACCCAACCACGATATAGCTCTGGGGCAAGACTCTTTACCTCATATTCCTCTAGCTCGTAAAACGATCTCCCATTCATTACTTCTTTCAAGGTTTTATAATCAGTCGTCATAGCAGCGGTAAACCTCCAGTAATCAAATCAATCTTCTCAGATGCATTTGGCCCAATAGCGATGCAAGTCCTCGTAATCACTCCGTTAAACTCAGTCAATCCATTATCTTCTATCAATGCGCAATTCAACCCTGCTTCTTTGGCCTTATTGTAACAATCCATTAGCTCTGCTTCTGAATTGACGCTGACACATATCTTTGTAAATATACCGTCAACCCACTCAAGCTCTTCATTTGTTAATGTGATTTCTTTGTTGCGAGGGTCCGCTTTTCCAATTGGAGGATCCTCGGTTCGCATCTTGTCGAAGAAGACCTTCATGCTGGCGTGGGCTCCTTGCGATATTTGCTTCCCACGCCGCATATTGAGATCTTTACGCATCACGATGACTTGCTTAACGCTCATTGGCTATCCTCTGTTTAGATGTGTCAAAATATTCTTTGTTTTTCTCTATGCCTATGAACTTACGACCAAACTTTACACAAGAGATGCCAGTGGTTCCAGTCCCCATAAAACAATCAATAATCGACTCACCTGGCTTAGTAAACTTCTCAACCATATAGTCACATACCTCTTGCTTCATTACGGCCTTGTGGTTCTTTGGCATCTTTGAATTGACACTGGTAGAGATGATATTCTTAGTATAGGTGGTATTTGATTGTAGAGACTTCTTTCCCAGCACAATGAAGAACTCAAGAGCATTCGTTATATTCTTAGCTGATGCTGGCATGGGATTTGTCTTCTCCCACACTATGATATCTTTGATTTGATCTGCATAAGCCCCAATGAGCCTATAGACATCAGCCCTATTATAGTAGGTAGTCTGTATGTTGTAAAATACATATCCACTTGTGATTCTCAGCAATTGATCTATGACATTGATTTGCCAAGATCCCCAATCAGCCACATCATCGTCGTAATTCTTATACTTATCGTTGCGCTTGCGATTATAGGGTGGAGATGTCAGCGCATGGGTAATTGAGCCGTCTTCCATCAAAGCCATCTCGGTCAAACAATCGCCGTGTATGAGTTTTACTTGTTTATTTGTTTGCATTGTTCTTTAGTAAATCCACGCCAAATGAAACAGGGAACATTTTTTAGACTCCATACATCAGTGTTCATCTCAACCGCCTTCCAATGTCCATTAACCATATGAAGATAGACATCGGGACTTCCACAGGACTTATGTTTCTCGTTGCAGGTTTCTACATAGAGTCTTGCCCAATCATCAATGACTTCCTCTAGGTCGCTTGAGAAGTTACATTGGATTTGGGTTTCGACATAGTTATTTGCCACACGATATATTTCAACAAGGTCTTTGCGATACTTGAGATTGTGATAGTCGGTCAAATCTAACGGATCGATCACTGAGGCTATCCCCGAACCAGTGAATAGCATGAGCAATAGTCCCAATATCATTTTTGTTTCCCCACTAGAACTGGAAAGAAATTATCTTCAAAGAATGCCCTATTACCCTCATATCTCTTTATGCCATTGATGGAGAAGATTGCCTTGTCGCCAACTATCTCGACATCAAAACCTTCTCCACCAGCATGGGACTTCATTTCCTTTTGGGCCTTGGTGTTAGGGCAATACTTTTTCATTCGTAACCAGGAGAAGGAATGAGTGATGATATTTTAGATCTGAAAGTAGCAGAATCACCACACGCCTCTATCTTCCATCCATTTTCGTCTCTATATATCAATCGTCCATTTTTGAATCCATCTTGTTCTTTGGACCAGTTTACACCCTTCTTGTGCAACATCTCGTGCATGTCTGATATCTTCTTCTTCTCAAGCTCTTTGTGAGAATAGTGGGCTCGTGAAAGCATGCTAATACTATTTCTCAACCAATCTTTATATCGCCAATAGAAGTAGTTCGCCACCTCGACCCTATCTGGTATAGTAAAAACACGAGAGTCAAAAAAAGATAATATCTCCGGCCTGGGATTATTATAAGAACCAAAGAAGCCAGTTGCCAATGATGCTGACACCGAAGCCATCTTTTGTATGTTGCCATCAAACCAGGCCTGCGTTCCGACCTTTTTCATATCTGTCAACAAAATCGATATTTCATCACTAGCGACATAAGCACATTCAGATCCTTCTATGTTTTCACAGAGGAACCTGGCTGTCATATTCATTCTATCCATCAGATCCACATCATATGGCTTTGCGCATTTTATCTTTTTAACATATGAGTGAAAACTTTTCCCGTCGATTCTGCACACGGTAAAAGTCCTTCTCGGAACAAAAAATCTTGTGCGATCTTCATATTGAGACTTGATCCTATCTCCTAACGCATCACCTTTTTTCATAGCATCGCCTTTAATTTAGAGGAACTATTCCACGTCCTCCGGTGGTCATAATGGAATCTGAGAAGAATTGTACGTCATTTGACTCTTCTATGTCAAGCAGTTTCCCAGACTTTCCAACACCAAAAATCATACAATGGCACAAAGAAGAAGAGCCACACCCATCGCAAAAGTGTATCTCTTTATGCTGTTTTCCAATTAGCCAGTCTTTACGCAACATTGAGGGATCCAGGGGGTCTAATATCTCGATCATATCTATTCTCGGCAGGTATCATTTCCAAGTCTCTACGAATTGGCATACGACCCACAAACTCGGCAAATCCAGTAACCCCCCTCATTCCACCAGGATACTCTTGACAGGATTCATGATCAAGAGCCCAACAATCCCTACAATGCCTTTCGGTTGGCTCTATCTGAATTGTTCCATCGGCATGATTTCTGCAATTACCATGGGACTCAGACCAACAGTTCTCGCAATGCTTACCATTGGGTCTTCCAGATAGCCTTGGTTTGGCCGACCACCATTTATAGCGGTTCATCTGGTCCTGCCACTTCCATTCCAGTATCTTCAAGTAATTCGGTTAACGTGTTGTATCCCAATGCTTCTCTAAAATTTTCTGGATATACTTCTACATTGGCCATATTTAATTCAAACGTTTCATTAACAACTATCCCATCAGTATTTGTGTTTTCCATTCTTGTCACTGTACCTATTGGAACTCCACCAGCCATTACTGTGGTTTCCCCTAAACTAAATGTGCTGCGAGTAACGCCCAATGGATTAAAAACCACCATATCTGGGATTTCTATTACGGGTAACAAAAGTTCAAAACCATCATGTGTCAAACCACCACAAGTACATCCACCTTTGCCTTGTTGACATTTGGCGCAGAAGACCACATGCTTACGCTTTTCGTTTGCTGCAAAATCACTCCGCTCCATCGTTACCCTCATCAATTGGTTCTACTCTAACAAACCTTCTTGCTATACCCTGATAGTCTAATGGGCTTCTTATTGGATTAACCATAGCCTGAGCAATTGTATTTAAGGCTCCGGGTGTTTGTAGTGCCTGCGCCAATAGAGCTTCTGTAGCAGAAATCTTATTGTTGGCTAGACACCCTATACATAATTCAGATATATCGCCAGCAAAATCACCACATTGGATACAAAAATTTATGCTACTCTTACGTCCACTTAGCCAGTCTGATCTCTTCATGCTGGCACTCTATCAAAAATAGTGAATCTTCTTCGGTTGGCTACATTAAATGGAACGGTTGGGTTTCTTATCTCCCAAGAGTTCATTGGAGTTTGGCGGGAGAGGTGAACATGACATGAGGCCTTAGGCAAATACTCACCACACGTACCACAGGGGTAGTGCGTTTTGTTTATGTTGATTTTTACTCCCGATAGCCAATCATTTCTTTTCATTGGGTATGATCAAATATTCTTGCTTAGGTGTCCATTTGACTTTCTTATCTCGAATTGAATATCTGGCATCTAGTGGAAACTTTTTTGCCCATTTATACATCCCATCTATCTCATCGCATATGTCAATCGATAGAACCCAATTGTTGCGACCCTTTAATACCATTGCTAATTCTTCGTGCTGCCTTGGAGTCATAAACGTCGGATAAAGTTCATGCCCCTTAGCAAAATAAGGCGGGTCTGCGTACGTCGAAATGTTTGGATACTTAGAAAGAAACTTGATACAATCCATATTAGAAACAGTAAGTCTATCTTTAAATAACAATCTTAATTCCTCTGTCTCCTTTATGATTCTTTTGGCGTTGTATCGGCAATCAACGGTCCATTTGCTTTTTTGCTTTACCCCACCAATGGCCCCCGCCTGCTGTATGCCAGAAAAAGCGCACCTATTAAAAAATACGCCATAAAATGCTCTGCCAACAAGATCTTTTGGAATACCGTTAGCCCTCATACCATAAAACATATCAACAGTTGGCGATATATCGATCAGTTCGTAGAACTCATCAAGTTCTTTCTGGTCACTATTCTCAAGCATCTTCCAAAAAGCATATATGGTTGGATCAAGATCGTTTGCATGCAATTTTATGTTTGGAAAATCTTTGGCAACTTGAATTAAAACGCTTCCGCCACCAACATAGACATCGGCAAAAGAACTAGTCTTCTCTATGATTGGATAAAGGAGTTCTTTTATTGGTTCAAGAAGTCTTGATTTCCCGCCAGGGTACCTGTAAATTCCCATTTTTTTAATTTCTCCATATCGTCATAATATACCACTCTCTTCCCTGTTGGATATTTATGAGATGGCTTAAATAGATTGTGCTTATGAAAAACCCACACTTCGGTTATGGCTCTAATGATAACTTTATTACCCTCAACTATCCCACATACAATTCTATCTTTTGATTCTGGATTATCAAATATATATCTATCATAATCCCCACCATCCTGCCTTCCCTTTCTATCCGCAAATTGAAAGGTATATGACTCCCCATGAATTTCAGAGCTTGTTTGAGGCTGGCTTTTTACATGGGTTGGCTTATTGTTCCAAATAAGGTCTGGGGCAAATGATTTAAGATGGGGAGGATATAGTTTGAAGTCAGGATCTGTAACAACAGATCCACGACCTCTTAAGTATTTAACAGCGGCCAACTCCAACATCTTGCCGCCTATATTTTGCATCTTTTGAATAGCCAAATTAAATTGATCTCTATCTTTATGCTTATTATAATTATATTTGCGTGAAAATTCTGCGCATAACTCGATGTCTTCGGGGGTGACTTCTATTTCAACATTAAGTAGTTTTAGTGGCAGCATTTTGGATAGCTTCGATTATCTTGTTATGCGGGGGGATGGTTCCTATTAGCCTATTTTTTTCTTCATCATAGAATAGAGCATCAGATAGCTTTGATTGCTCTATCAATTCTTCGGCTGAAAATATTTGATACTCTTCTTCATTAACCACATGGGGTAGTCCCGCCACCAATATGACGAAGAAACTGCCTATGTTGGAATCATCAATGCCCTTACGAGCTGCTAATTGTAAGAGTCTGGATTCATCATTTGGAGGAATTATTACTCTAGAGTCTTTCATTTCTTCAGGTTTTGGGCTTCCCTTAAACACTAATGGCATTTAAATCCTCAAATATGTTATCTTCAAACTGATGTGTTTCTCTGTGACAGTTAGAGCAGAGTAAATCGCACTTATCTAGTTCATCTTTGATTTTATCAAATGGAATTGTTGTCCTGTGACTAAGATTGAATTCTTTTTCATTTTTGTCCCTATGATGGAAATCCAAAGATCCTAAGCACTTATTATATCCACATCTTATGCATTTGCTTCCCAAATAATCTATATAATATTTTTTTAGTTCATTATGTCTCGCTTTATGATATACGTTGATTGGTTTATCTGAATAATTCACCTTTAATATATTTAGATGTAAACCATAATGAATTTCTCTATGACAATTAGCGCATACTAGTATACATTTTTTGATTTCTATCTTCATTTTATTCAACGACAATCTTGTAACTCGTCCATCTTTTGAAGTTGGATCTTTGTGATGAAACTCAATAGCTGCTAAATTTTTATCATAACCACACAAATCACATTGATTGTTTCCATATAACTGCATAGCTAATATCTTTTTTCTAACCTGTCTTTGTTTTACATTTTGCCGATTACAATCTCTACATATAGATGACAAATATTCGCCGCTTTTGTCAGAGAACTTAATAAAATACTCTTCTGTATTTGGAAGCATTCTTTTACATTTATTAAGACATTTTTTAGATACGTCATTGGTTGTATTATAACGATGAGAGATAAAAGGATTGCAATCAAAACAGTATCTTCTAGCGTAACTACCTCTTTTTTTAATTTTGAATTCTCTATTACATTTTTCACATATTCTTATCATATGTTTTACAACCTTTTGCATATAAAAAACCCCTTAGTTTTTGAAATCTTGGAAGAATTCGAGAGAAGACTAAGGGGTTATAGATCTTGTTTCCAAGACCTAATTTATGCAAATTGTAAACTTCTCTCAGGCTCTTCCAAAAGCCTTTGATATATTACAATTATATAAAATATTAGCTATTTTTTAACTGGTTCTGGTTTAGATTTTATATCTCGCAATTGCTCGTCAGATGGCTTGCCCTTAAACTCTTGGGGCATTATTCTGCTGAGGATGCTGCTGGAGTCTTTCCCTTTTCAACGGTGACACCAAACAAGTTCATGGCATTTGTGTCAACCACCTGAGTTACCTTCTCCAACATCTTCACATAGCTCTGATATTGATCTTGGTTCTGTCCAGCGACCATGTAGAAATCAAAAGTCCACTTATCGCCTGTTCTGGTAGCCTTCACTGCGTTCTCAACGTAGAGCAATTCCTGGTTCTTGTCCACATAGCCGTAGCTGAATGAATAAGAAACCCCACCCTTTCCTTCCGTTATTAACATCTTGATATTAGCCATTGCACTTTCCTCCTGTGTTTTGAAAATTACATACCTGGTTTGTCTAGACCTACTGTTTCTTCTTCTGGGCTTTCCATAAACCTATAGACCCAACGAATAAAATCTTGATTTGAATTTATCTTCACACCAAGATCCTTTTCAATAAATCTATCTTTCTCTGGATTATAACCTATTCCTATTGCCTTATGGAGATGTTCCTGTGCTTCGGCCAACAACTGCCAATTTGCCTGTAGAACCTTTCTGAACTCATTGCGCTTCATAAGTCTTGGGCTTTCTTTGCCACCAATCTTTTCGTGTTTTGAACTGGCAGCTGATATTTGTCTATTGAAGTCGTCGTAGGTAGTGACTTTTCTAAACTCCTTGATTAAGACATAGGCTGCGTTGTTGTAGTTCCATGCCTCAATGTCAGACCTATTAAGTTGCTTGGCTACCGCTGCTATATCTAAATGGTTCTTAACGGTCAATGACACACTTTCAAACTTCTGAGACCTGAGGCTACGATACTGGCTCCAAAGATCATCAGCCTGCAACGAACCTGCAAACATCAAAATAGCAATTACAATATATTTAAACATTGGTACTCCTGATTGGGTTATGGTGCTTTTACTTCTACTAACGTTGTTGCCTTAGCCATTAAGACAGCATTATTAATTGACTCCATCTCTTCTTTCATGTACTGCATATATTCATCGTAATTTTCAAACTGCTTAATTGGAACATTGATCTCAAATATATCGCCACCGGACTTCATCTTAACGGTAAAAAACTCTGGACATTCAACCAACTCAAATGGTGGTAGAACCTTTGATGCTAATAGATATTTTCTCATACTTTTAATCCTTTTACTTCTGCTATCAATATATCTGGAGCTTGCACTGAATCATCTTCTTTGCCATAGGCATCTTTATAGTACCAGCCGCCTATAGACCCCTTATGGAAAAGTCCCTCATGAATGCCATCTGAGTATAAGACTTCCACCGCCAGATGATCTCCATTGTCATTTACTATATCGTGATCCATGGCTGCTACACAGGCTTTTTCATATGTTTCAATTGCGCCATCAAGAGAGCCCATCCAGCCAGCATCTCCAGCGCCAAACACATGAAAGCCTTTTTCAAACCCATCGTATGATTCGGCCATAAACATCTCTAAAGTGGGTGGCGGGTTGGGTATGACGAAACGTAAAGAAATGGTTTGAAGAGTTTTAAAGTTTGAGTCTAAGGTTTTACGTTTGAAAGGATAAGTTTTAAACCTTTAGCTCTTCATCATCATCTTAGGTAAGTTAGATCAACGGTAGGGTTTCCCCATCCATTGGACCATTCTCTAGGCCCCGAACATACCCTCCCCGCCATACGCTGAATCCATTTAAGGACTCAGGCTTCAATCAGGCAGTGTTACTTTTACTGTCTGATTAAGATAAGTAATCTTGTCCTGCAATTCTTCAATTTCTTTCTCGGCCTCAAGAGCCATTGCCTCAATCGAAGCGGCATCGTAAATCACTTCGTAGGTAATAGTCTTAACTCTCTCACCGTAACCAATCTCTTCGTCGCCCTCTTTGGTGTTGATGGCACGAATGAAGGATATCTTTGACTTTAATTCAGCCATCAAATAAATAATGTCAAAAATTCCATTGGCTGCGTTGGCAGAAGCAATGGCCGCCTTTACTTGAGCCAACTGAACCGACTTGGCATTGTATTCATCCAAAAGCACTTTCACATCAAAGTTCTTCTTGGAACCCTTGATGGATGAATTATTGTTAGCTACCAAATTAATAACATGAGCTACACGCCCTGCTAACTTGCTTTTTACATTCAACGCCTTACTGAGAGATACTTCTGCCATAACAACTTCCTCCACAGGTTTAAAAAAAGTAAGCTTTGTCTTCTGGAAAATCACCATTCTTTATTTGATCTAGAAGCACGAACAATTCACCGTCGTTTACATGTTGAGCTATTCTGTATCCATCTGGGTGTTTCCTTATTATATAGTGTTCGCCGTAATAATACAAGGCCCCAACAGCATCTTTTGTCTCAACCAATTGCTTCATGAGATCAAATAGAAGCCATTCCTTCTTATCTGATTGTGAGGTGTCAATGCAAACGCCATCTAACTTGCCACCCCAAAAATTAATTTCTGACACATAGTATTATACTAAAAACGGGCGGGAATTCAAATTATTCTTCTTCGGTATAGTAGTATCTTCCCTTTGATAAGGCTATTCGTTTCTTCGTTTTTCTTATGGCTTTTCTTTGTCTAGATAGTGATACTAATGTTTCAATACGTGTACATGGCTCAAAGTATTCATAGAAATCATTAAGTGCCATTTTATTTAAATCATACAAAACATATATCTGTCGCCAACCATCATCTTTAATTGCCAGTATTGTAACTGCCATTCCAGTAGCCTTAGACTTCCAAAATCCATTAGGGGCAATGGCTGTCTTGGTGAAAGTATATCTTTTTTCAAAATGTTCAATCTTGTCTTTTTTCCATGGTTCGCCAGTATAGCGTTGTTGTGTACGGCGGGGGCTGAAATCAAGAGCAGTATGCCAAAGCCATTCTTCATTGGTGCCACAAACAAAACGAGGTTCATTTGTTTTAGTGTTGATCCAGATTTGTCCCCTGTGAACCACGACTACCTCTACGAAAAAAAATCAGTCTGATTACCAAACTGATCCCACCCATCTCGTTTTTCTCTGCTAAATACATCTATCTTCTTCTGTAGCGGATATAAGGCAGAAACTATTTCGTATGCCCTATTGGGTTTTCGGCTATGTTCTCTGGGCTTCTCTTCAAAAACTGTCAGAAATTTACCCCTACTTTCCTGACTAACCGGAGTAAATTTTTCCTTGTAGAACCACACCAAATATTCGTGAGCATATCTAACACTAAAAGCTGGAGCTACACCATTTAGCTTATTCCAAACCAGTCGAGCATGCCTTCTGTAGCCCCTATTCAACATAGCCTCTTCTGACTCAATCAAGAACTCATCAACACACCAAAGGAATACACTGTGATTCTGATTAGCTTTAGATAAAACGTCCTTATCAAGCAAGTCAAAGATGTCTTTAACTGGCATTGTTTCATAGTCAAGCTTACGTCCTTGATTCGGTCTTGAAGCTCGTTTGCCACCCTTCTTCTTTGGCCAAGGTGGATCTATCATAAAGACATCATACATAATCTACCTCGTATGTCTAAGAAGCCGATAGTACAAATTCAAGTTGTTCTTACTCCAATTTGTATATTGTTGGTTCTGTAGATTCTGTATTCTATAGTTGTCTTTGGCCGTATCTATGCTGATGATGACATAATTATTTGGTGTCCGAGTATAATCAAAATTCGGAGCCAGCACCTCTTGAAGTTCATCACCAACTCTATATTTCACCAAAACCTCACTTGAATAAATGCTATTACAACAGCCAATGACATAAATCCAATGATAAGCCCAATCTCCTTAACCATTTGCCTGTATTTCTTTTTCTTAAATAAATCAACAACCATTCCAATCTTTGCATATGAACCCAATATGGTTATTACAAAAAACACTAATAATGGAAGAATAAAAAATATTTTAAATATCGCTCCCAAGAATGCCATGGTTGTTACCTTCTTTTATTTTATTTGGTACCCAGTTTTTTGACCAATGTTCAGTAGTTCTTACGTGATTCTTTCTTACGAACTTAGCAACCAGAGTGGCATAATCCTCAACCTTAAACTCATCTACCACCCTGATGACATAACCCTCCATCTCATCACCATAAGCCGAATTCCACGGAACACTATAGTCCTTCTTTAATACTCCCCTATAAAGTATGGGAACGTATTCGAGCCCCAACTCCTTGCACCATTTAAGGGTTTCATCCACCGACAGAAATACTTTGCGTTCCTTATCTATGATATTAAATACATAATAAAATGAGCTGAGACGATTATATGGAATGCTATGAAGGGCATATACGCTCTCGCCACAGATCTGAACATGCTCTGGTATGAGGTGTTTAATTGACCCCCACATGCCCTTAGCAACTGTCTGCCAAGGATAATGACTGCCATCCTCAGATCTTGCATGAAGCTTATTTGTGTGCAAGCTCGTGTTTTCGCCATCGAGCTTCTCAGTGATGATGACCTCTCGCCCCCAAAGGGAATCCATGCTCTCAATTCTCCTATCGTCATTCTGGAGATTTTCGCTATCTGGCGCATGGTATGTACGGGGATATTTCACTTTAAGCCTTTTCTGCTGCAAAACCAAGAGAGGCTTCGGCATTGTTCTTGTGTTTCTTCATTCCCTTTAGCGTCTTGATTGATTCATCACAATCATCATCAAAGATAAACATAGCTGTTACCAATTCGGTCAGATGAGCATAAGATAGACCATCTGTATCCCTAGCCATTTTATCGATGTTTGCCTTATCGCTAGGCAAAGCAAGATTGTCTGTCAAGTGTTTGAGGTACATCTTCCTGGTTTCAAGGCTTGGAGGCAATATCTCAATTACCCTGTCAAACCTACTGGGGCGATTTGAAACCCTAGACTCAAGCCTCTCAATGTAGTTGGTAGTTGCTATAAAAACCACATCTTCTAGTTTAGAGACACCATCCAGAGCATTAAGTAAAGTGCTAACACCGGTTTGAGAGTTTTCAAGCACTGCGTCGATGTCTTCAATGATTACCATGATCTTCCTATGCGGCTCAACTTCCTTAATATCAGAAAGAATGGTAGTTAGGTGGGTCGCAGCATTGCCATTTTGCATCTTTAGAACAATGCCATTCTCTTT
>Ga0315284_10012104_pt1 | contig 12291 bp, 9 predicted proteins | sample YL17G09_16_MG_FD_203696 | JGI IMG/M metagenome (GOLD analysis project Ga0315284, IMG submission 203696) | Sediment microbial communities from Yellowstone Lake, YNP, Wyoming, USA - YL17G09_16 | ecosystem: Environmental > Aquatic > Freshwater > Lake > Sediment | place: USA: Wyoming | collected...
TTCTAGCCTGGATCGTCCCCTGTACGCTTGAACAGCGTACCGTGTGTGAATGATGTGGGCGCGCACGAAGCGTGCGCGCTGAGGCGAGAAGGAGAACGACAGTGTTGCTGATCATGGTTTCCGTGCTAACGTTCGTAGCGGTGTCCTTGCTGGTCACCGGCGCGTTCCGCCCGGCTTTCGCCGTGGTGCGGGAGCGGATAGACGACTACCTGCTGCCCCAGCAGCAGGTGGGCCAAGCGCAACCGTGGCTTGAGGCCGGTTTCGCGAGCCGCGTGCTGCGCCCGACGCTGGCTGCCATCGGGCGCGCGGTCAGGGGTATCACCCCTAACGGCTACGCGGACAAGATCCGGGCCAAGCTCGACATGGCGGGCAACCCGCGCTATATCGGGGTCGCCGAGTACCTGGGGCTCAAGGCCCTGTCGATCGGGATCCTGATCCCAGGGGGGCTGTTCGCGGTGCGCTACTTCGACCTCTACGGCTTGCTCATGTGGCTCGCATTGGCGCTCACGATCGGCTTCGGGATCTGGTTGCCGGACATCGTGCTCCAGCGCATCGTCGAGGGCCGCCAGACCGCGGTGCGGCGGAGCCTACCGGATGTGCTCGACTTGCTCGTGGTGAGTGTCGAGGCCGGCGTCGGCTTCGACGGCGCGATGCAGCGCGTAGTGGAGAAGAGCAAAGGCCCGCTGCGCGACGAGATGGCACGGGTGTTGGAGCAGGTGCGCCTGGGTAAGTCACGCGCGGACGCGCTGCGCCAGATGGGCCGGCGGACTCAGGTCGCCGACCTCATATCGTTCGTGGCGGCGGTGCAGCAGGCCGAGACCCTCGGCGTCAGCATTGCGAAAGTGCTGCGGGTGCAGGCGGATGCGGCGCGGGAGCGGCGCTCCCAGCGCGCCCGCGAGGCGGCGGCGAAGCTGCCCGTGAAGCTGCTCTTCCCGCTCGTCTTCTTCATCTTCCCTGCGCTCTTCGTGGTCATCCTGGGGCCAGGGGCAATTCGGTTCTCGGAGCTGTTCAAGGTCCTCGGCAAGTAGGCGCACGATGCGGTCGCGCTGGCAGCCGCTGCGGGCATGGCTCCGACGCCAACTGGCTCGCCCGACCCTCGACCTGCGCGGATGGACCATGATCGTCCTCATGGTGGTGTGGCTGCTGCTCAATGTGTTCGATCTTCTGATAACCTATGACGGGCTCGCCTCAGGCGTGGCATATGAAGCCAACCGGGTCATGAGCCGGATCATCCGTGTGCCCGAGCTCGCGGTTCCGGCGAAGATGTCGCTGGCCTACCTCGTCCTGAAGCTGGTCGAACGGGTCGAGACCCGCACCCCGTACTCGGGGCTTGCCCCGCTGCTGGCAGCCAACATCTACCTGAGCTGGGCGTGCCTGAACAATCTGTATGTGCTGAACGGAGCTCACGACGGCTCACATTTCCTGCACTATTACCCGCTCACCGGGTTGCCGTGGCGATGAGGCATGAGGCGACGTGCTGGGGGTGGCCCTGTGTCAGACTGACGTGATCTGAGGCACAAGGCGCAATGCTGCAGTGGGAAACGCGAGAGCTGAGAGATGCGATGGGCGCGTCACAGGTTAACGAGGCCGCTGCGGATGGCATAGCGGGTGGCTTGCACACGATCGTGCAGCCCGAGCTTGCCGAAGATGTTGGTGACGTGCACCTTCACGGTGCGCTGGCTGATGTAGAGGCGCTCGGCGATTTCGGCATTATGGAGCCCCTCCGCGAGCAGCTTCAGGACTTCGGTCTCGCGGTCGCTCAGCATGGCTTGAGCACGGTCCCGCTCAGACTGGCGCGCGCGGCGCAGCTCGCGGAACAGGTGCCCGGTCATCTCGCGCTGGAGCCAGTGCTCGCCGGCGCTGACGGCGCGGACGGCACTGAGGATCAGCGGGGGGTCGGCGTTCTTCATGATGCAACCGTCAACGCCGTTTTCGATGCACGGCGCCACGGCGTCCTCGTCATCGGGGGTGATGAGGGCGATAAGCCTGATATGGGGGAAACGCTCGCGGAGGCCCCGGATGAGCGCGAGGCCGTCGGTGCCGTTGAGCTCGAGGTCGAGGAGGATGACCTCCGGCCTGAGTTCTTCACAGAGGCGCCGGAGTTCTTCCTCGGTACCCGCCTCCCCCACGACGGACAGCCCGGGTTGCTCCTCAATGAAAGTGGCGAGCCCGCGGCGGAAGAATGGGTAATCATCCGCGATCAACACCCGCGTAGCAGAACCGCTTTTTGTGCCGCGTTTGATCATGACGGTTGGAAGGACACCCCGGCCAGCACGCCCCAGCCAAACAAGCGTATGCTAAGCGAGGGCTTACTTTTTTCCACAGCCGGGATAGCAAGATTCGTGCCATGCTCTGTCAGGCTGGCGACCAACTGGTTGCCAGGCCCGTGCGACACGCGCCTCAGCCGCGGCGGAACGAGCGGCCGCGCGCTCCGGGAAAGGCTCGTCCAGTGAGACCAGACCGACCGATCACGTTGGCGCTCTGCCTGCTCATCGTCGGGGCTGCGTGGCTGGCTGCCCGTGCCGACCACTTCGACCGTTTCGCCCTTGTCAGCGCCGCCGCGATCACGCTCCTGTGCGCGGTCATTGTGTTGCTTCGGCGCCCGACGCGCAGGACGATGCCGGAGACCCCGCGGCCATACGCGCCCAAAGACGAATCAGCGGAGTTTCGCAGGGGCCTATTCAACCTGTGCGCGGGGTTGAAGCTTGGGATTCGCTTCTGCGAGGATCATCTCGATGCCGAGCCCGACGACCTGATCGAGCAGCTCCAGCGCATGTCGGACAACATCGACTCGTTCGTCAACGAGGCCACGCGACCGGTCCGGTTCTACCAGCGCGCGCGTTGGACCTGGCGCGTCATCAGCCGCTGGCCGTGGCGCCCAGACCCCGAGCAGAGGGCACCGCGCTAGCATCGCCTACGAAGCGAAGCTAGGGCGCCCTGGCTCATCTCCAGGAGTACTTGCCCCTCCCTCAGGGCCTCGGCAGCTCCTGAAAGCTCTTGAGCCTTGCGCTCGCTGCCTCCCCTACCCCTCGCCCCGCGGCCGCCAGCGCCTCAGCCGCAGCGAGTTGGTCACCACCGACACGCTCGAGAACGACATCGCCACCGCGGCGAACATCGGATTCAGCAGGCCTCTGGCCCCCAGGATCGGGTAGAGCACTCCCGCTGCCACCGGAATGCCGATCACATTGTAGATAAATGCCCAGAACAGGTTCTGCTTAATCGTCGAGAACGTCCGGCGACTCAGGTCGATCGAGGCCACGACGCCCTGGAGATCACCCGTCACAAGCGTGATATCGGAGGACTCGATAGCCACGTCGGTGCCGGTGCCGATGGCAATGCCGACGTCCGCCTGCGCCAGCGCCGGGGCGTCGTTGATCCCGTCGCCGACCATGGCGACGAACTTCCCCTCCGTCTGAAGCCTCTTGACCTCCGTCGCCTTCTGCTCCGGCAGCACCTCGGCGAGGACGCGTTCGATTCCGACCTGGGATGCGATAGCCCGCGCGGTGTGGGCGTTGTCACCCGTGATCATGATGACCTCGAGCCCCATCTGATGCAGGCGCTGCACGGCCTCTCTCGCGCCCGGCTTCACCGTATCGGCAACGGCAAGAATGCCGACGACCTGCTGCCCGCGCGCCAGGAAAGTGGCGGTCTTGCCCTGCACGCGCAGCGCCTCGGCGCGCTCCTCGAGTGGTCCGAGACCAATGCCGTTGTTCGCCATCAGCCGTGCGTTGCCCAGAAGCAACTGCGCGCCGTCAATGCTGGCCCTGACCCCGTGCCCGCTGACGGCTTCGAAGTCCGCCACCTCCACCGGATCGATCCCCCGGCTCTTCGCCGCGTCCACGATGGCTTGCGCGATCGGGTGTTCGGAGCCGCCCTCGAGTCCGGCGGCAAGGGCCAGCACCGTCGCTTCGTCGGACCCATCAGCGCTGACCACGTCGGTCAGCCGCGGCTTGCCTTCGGTGAGCGTGCCGGTCTTGTCGAAGACGATGGCCTGGAGGCGCTGCGCCATTTCGAGCTTCTCGCCCCCCTTGATGAGAATGCCGTTCTCCGCGCCCTTGCCGGTGCCGACCATGATCGCGGTCGGGGTGGCAAGGCCCAGCGCGCACGGGCAGGCGATGATGAGCACGGCGACGCAGTTCATCATCGCGCGCGTGAAGGCGGGCGGCGGACCCAGCGCTAGCCAGGCGATGAATGTCAGCAATGCGATGGCGATGACCGCGGGGACGAAGATGCCCGCGACGCGGTCGGCGAGCCGCTGTGCCGGCGCTTTCGCGCCCTGAGCCTGACGCACTAGCTCCACGATCTGCGCCAGCGCCGTTTCGCTGCCCACCTTGGTCGCGCGAAAATGGAAGACGCCGCTCCGGTTGATGGTCGCGCCGATAACTTGGTCGCCCTCCGCTTTCTCCACCGGCACACTCTCTCCGGTGATCATGGATTCGTCAACCGATGACTGGCCCCACACCACCACCCCATCAACCGGGATGCGCTCGCCGGGTCGCACCACCACCATGTCGCCCTTTCGCACCTGGTCTGACGGCACCTCGACTTCCTCGCCGTCGCGCATCACGCGGGCCGTCTTCGGGCTCAGCTCCATCAGCCGCCGGATGGCTTCCGACGCCTGCCCGCGCGCGCGCGCCTCGAGGTAGCGGCCCAGGAGGATGAGCGTGATGATCACGGCGGCGGTGTCATAGTACACGTCGAGCTTCTGCCCGGTCGTGCGAAATACCCCGGGCGCCGCCGTCACGACCACGCTGTAGAAGTACGCCGCGGAGGTGCCGACGGCGATGAGCGTGTTCATGTCCGCGCTGCGGCGGCGCAGCGATGCCCATGCCCCCCGGTAGAACTGTCCGCCCGCCCAGAACTGCACCGGCGTCGTGAGCGCGAGAAGAATGTAGAACATGACACCGTGCGACACCGCGCGCAGGCCGGGAATGAAATCCTGATTAGTGCCGATCATGATGAGCGCGGATATCGCCGCTGCGAAGATGGTCTTGGCTCGAACGCGCCGAAGATGCTCCGCCCGCTCGGCCCGTTCGCGGTCCTGGGCCTCGGCGCCCGCGACCTCCGCCCCCACATCGTATCCTGCCGCGCGCACCGCCTCCGCCAATCGTTCGCGCGTGACGGCGCCCGACACCATCTCCACGCTGGCCTCTTCCGTGGCCAGGTTGACGTTAGCCGATGCCACGCCCTCTACTGAGTTGAGCGCCTCCTCGACCGCGGCCACGCACGACGCGCAGGTCATCCCCACGATGGGCAGCCGCAGGCTCTCGACTGCGGGCTCGTACCCGGCCTCCTCGATCGCCTTGACGAACTCCTCAGGCCGAGCTTGGTCGGGGTCATAGGTGATGGTGGCGGTCTCGGTGGCTAGGTTGACCGCGACATCGCGCACGCCTTTCACGTCCGCTAGCTCCTTCTCGACCGCGGCGACGCAGGACGCGCACGACATCCCGCGGATGGGCACATCAATCCGTCGCGTGGGCATGGGTAACCTCGCTCCAACGGGCCTCCGATAATGAACCGGACGCCCGCCAACTTCATTGTACCAGAACGGGCGCGTGAGCCGACCGCTTCCTTGTAGCGGCGGCAACCCTCACCCGCGACGCGGCCGGCTCAACCACGTCAGGCGACCGCGCGCTGGCTGCTCTCAGAGGAGGTTATCGAGGCGCCCGAACGGAAGGACACACTATCGGATCCCACTTCGGAGGAACTCATACCCATGCGACACCCGCGCGCGATCGTTGTCGGCATCGACTCGGTCTCGATGAAGCTGCTGGAGCGATTCGCCGATGAAGGCTGCCTCCCCCATATCGCCGACCTGATGGCGCGCGGCGCGGCGCTCCACGCGATGGCCTGCATCCCGGCATATACCCCAACCAACTGGGCGACCCTCGCCACCGGCGCCTGGCCCGGCACTCACGGCGCGGGCCTGTGGCACGACATCGCGCCCGGCGATCCGCCGGGGCGGCGGCCGATGTCAACCTTCGACTCGCGGGCGATAACCGCCGAGACAATCTGGGAAGCCGCCGAACGGCAGGGCCTTTCGTCCCTCGTCATCGCTTACCCAGGATCGTACCCGTCGCGGTTGCGGCAGGGCATGGTGGTCGCGGGGCTGCCGGACGGACTGTGGTCGTGGGACCTGGTGCATGGCCAGGAGTATTGCGCGGGCGACCAAGTTGCGAAGGCGGCGGAACTGAGGCTCGAGCCGGCTCGCGATTGGCCGGGAATGCCGCAGGGCTCGCTGCAAGCGAGGGTCCCGGTAGTTCTAGCGGGCGTGCGCGATGCGGGCGCTGTCGGCGCCGTTGAGGACGGCGCGACGGCGACGCAGCAGGCGCAGCGAACGGTGGAGGTCGCGTTCTGGCTCGTGTTGCCGAAGAACGCTGCGGGGCACGACCAAGCACTGATCTTCACCGAACCGGGCGCCGCCGCGCCGGCTGCGGAGATGCGCCCTGGCGAATGGGGCGCGTGGATCATCCGGGAGTTCCTAACCAACGCGGGATCGCGGCCCGCGTCGGTTCGGTTCAAGCTGCTCGAGTTGAGCCCGGACGCGCGGCGGGTGCGGATCCTGCGGTCGTCAGTGTATCCAACGACCGACTTCACCGACCCCGCGGAACTCTCGCCCGACCTCATCGACGCAGTGGGCCCCTACTTCGAGCATGCCGCGATGGCCCGCGCCTCCGACTTCGCGACGTACGAGGAATCGGTGTACGAAGAGATGGAGTACCAGGTGGACTGGCACGTGCGCGCGGCAGCGCACCTGCTGGAGACGCGCGGATGGGATGTCTTCTACAACCACTGGCATTTCCCCGACACCGTACAGCATCATTTCATGAGCCAGGCCGATCCGGATTCGCCGCACTACGATTCGCTGAACGCGCCCAGGTATCTGGCGGTGCTGCGGCGGTCGTGCGAATTGGGTGACAGGCTGCTCGGTGGGTTGACGAAGCTCGCGGGCCCGGACACGTACGTGGCGCTGGTGTCCGATCACGGCAACGCGAGCAACAAGCACGTCTGCCACCTCGACCGTCGGCTGCGCGAGGTGGGCCTGCTCCGGCGCGCCGGTGCGAGCGACAGCGATCCGATAGATTGGGCGAACACGCTGGCTTACCCGCACGGGGGTTTCCAGATCAACGTGAACCTGCGCGGGCGGGAATCGCACGGATCGGTTGAGCCGGAGCATCTCGAGCGCGTCGTCCGCGAGATCATCAATGCCCTGCTCGACTGGCGCAACGATGGCGGCCTGCGGCCGGTGGCGTTTGCGCTGAGCAAGAAGGATGCGGCGTTGGTCGGCTACTGGGGGGACCGGACCGGCGACGTGGTGTTCATCTACAATGCCGGGTTTGCGTGGGGCAATCCGGGCGGAGACGCGTCGGTCGGGCCCGCACCGCCAGGCGCGAACCACGGGCCGCAGGTCCCGACGGCGGAGACCGCGCTCAGCAGCAACCTCGGCACGTGGGTCATGGCGGGGCCCGGCGTCAAGCCAGGGTACCGGCGCGACATGAACCGCCTCGGCCCCGCGCGGTTGATGGACTTCGTGCCCACCCTCTGCCACGCCCTCGGCATCATCCCGCCGGTTCACTGCCAGGGCGCGGTCGAGTATGACATCTTCGAGCGGTAGGCGGAGATGACATCGTCAGCGCCTTCCGTCTGATCCGAGACCGATGCACACGAGGTCGCCGGTGACCGTCGCAGCGAGGAGGCGCGTTGTCTCGCCGGTTCGGCAGAAGAGGATCTGAGTCGCGGCGTCGGGGCAGTCGAATGTCCAACGCTCCTCGCCGGTGCCAGCATCCAGCGCGTGCAGGCGGGTACCGGACGCGAAGACGAACTCCACCTCGCCATTGCCATCAACATCCTCTGCCAGCGTGTTGCTCACCGGTGCATCGGTGAGCGCGTAAACCCACCTGGCCGAACCATCCTTGCCGTTAATGGCGCGAAAACCATCGGGGAAGCCGCCGGCGCCGATGACGTGCTCCCCGGTCTTCAGCCGAGCAATTGCCGGCTGGGCGCTCGTCCCCTGATCCTTGTCACTGTGCCACATCATCGTCAGCCGGCTCTGCGTCAGCTTAAACGCGGAAAGCAAGGTTCGGTTCTGCGCCCAAAGGATTTCCAGGTGTCCGTCGTTGTCGAGGTCGGCGACCTGCGGCACCCCGCCGATAACCCACATGTTCCCGGGCATGTCGGCCGTCGGAATCGGCCCCATGTTGTACACCGCCTTCACGACACCAGTAGCGCCGTCGGTGACGGAAAGCTCGGCCGGATAGCAGAGGATCAACCCATCCCTCCCGTCGCCGTCGATATCGGCCACGGCCATCAGCTCGCCGCCAAAACCGCGCGTGTGCGGCGGATCCTTCACTTCGAGCACATCGCGATGCCAGATGATCGCACCCGTGCGCCCGTCGAGCATGAACGTCTCGTCGCTGTGCATGATGGAACGGCGCAGCGAGACGGCGACGTCGAGGCGCCTTCGATCGCGAAAATGACCCGCGATCCAGCACGTCATGCCGCCCATGTTCCACGCGCGCAGCCTGCCGCTGAAGTCGGGGAAGTCGTGATGCCAGCGCTCCCGGCCATCGAGGCCCATCACCACCAACCTCGCGCCGCCGCCCGGCCCCTCCTGCGCGAACAGCACCTCGTCGGCGCCATCGCCGTCGAGGTCGACCGCGATAAGGCCGCGCGGCGCCCATTCGCCGTTCGTGGTCATTGGCCGGCCGGGGAATTGCGCCATCGGGCGAAGTCTGTCCCGCTCGAAGCGCAGCAGGCTCACGCGCCGCGAGACATCCGCTGCGATGACCCATGGCGCCCCTTTCGCGTCTTTCGCCGGCGCGATGCAAGGGGCGGCGCCTGCGCGCGCGCGGGCGCAGACGACTTCGCCGCGCGCTCCCCGCAGCCGCAGAGATGCGCGTCCGCGAGAGCGCGTGAGGATCAAAAGTTCCTGCGCATCAGGGCCGACGACAGACACCTCGACCTCGGCGCGCCCGGTCGTTTCGGCATCCCACGTCTTCCGGATCGCCCCGCCGCCGGTGGGCGCCATCCAGGCTTCGAGCCGCTCGCCGAGGCGGCGTGCCTGCGGGAGGCTCACATAGAACTCGGTACCGCGCTGGGTGCGGCGAGTCACGAGCATCTGCGTGCCCAGCGTCTGACCCCACCACCGATTGAGCGGCTGAGCAATCGCAGTATGGAAATTCCAACGGCCTTCACCCACTCGCCACAGCACCCCGGCTTTGCCGCTCGCATCGAAACCAATCAGTTCGAGCGGCGCGTAGGTTGGCTCGGCGCGCGTCGGCAGAACCTGGCAGAAGAGTTCCTGCCGTCCATCGCCGTTGACATCGGCCAGCCCTGAGAGATAGCGGTCGGGCAGATCGAACACGATTCTTCCGGTCGGCAAGTCGTAGCCGAGGGTGTGCCAACGCTGATCGCCCGTGGAGTTGAAGACGCTGAGCAGAATCGCGCGGTCGCCCGCGCCGTTCACCACCGCGACCGGGTCGGGAACAACGCGGTTGATGGTGTAGCGCCTATCGATCCCTTGCTCGGACTGGGGATCGAAGAGCGTCATCCACAGGAGCCTGAGAACCCCGTCTCTGTACGAGACGACGTCCACGTGGCCCGAGAAGTCGCCCACGGTGACGAAGAGCGTGCCGCCGGAGACATCGGGATAGGCGCCGAAAAACCCGTAGTGGCGATGATGGCCGGGGCGGTAATCGAAAGCCGCCTTGCGCTTGCCGGTTGTGCCGTCGAAGATGGACATGCCGCCCATGCGAGCGACTGCGATCTCCGGCCGGCCGTCTCCGTCGAAGCCACCCACCAGCGTGTATGGCGAATAGGTGCCGCGTTCCGTCTCGGTTTCCCACACGAGCTGCGGTTGGCTCAAGCCCTGCTCGTAGGAGTAAAGGCGCAGTTGGCCTTCGTCGCCCCAGGTGTTCGTCCAGGAGAGCCGCTGCGCGCCGCTTCCGCCGGTGAGCGACGGCACCCACCGTTCGTTCGGGCCCCAGGGGACTTCCTGCATATCGCCGTCGCCTTGCACATCGACCAGCGGCGGTTGGAGGCCCCAGGCCGATCGTTTCGGTGCATTCCAGAGGATACCGGGCCGGCCTGGCTTGGTGCCCAACTGGCAGGCCGACTCGCCCTCCCCCGGCGTCGCGATCACGAAGGTTTCGTCCTCACCAAGGTAGAGGCGCTGCGTTAACGTAGGGTGCCCAGGTTCACGGGAAGCGTTCGCGGGCGACGACATGACAGACCTTTCCGCCAGAGCCGTCGGGCATGGCCACCGGCTGCCGAGCGCAAGGATCAGAACGGTAAGTGCGCCGAGGGGCGGCCGCCAGACACTTACGCACCAGCGTCGCGCGCGCAGGCGGCTCACGTATGCGGGCCTGCAAGCCATCGGATACCCTCCGTCATGTTCTCTTGTTGGGCCGACGAACCTCGCGGTGCGAACACGCCGAAACCCGCCCAGACGCGGGGAGACCCGGGCGCAGGTGGCCGAGTTCTACGGTCAACTCAAGGGCACCAAGCGGACATCCAACGATATCAGGGAAGTGGCGCCGGCAGCCTATTCCGGGCGCGCGTACAAGCTGCTCGTTGATCTCAGCAAGCGGCAGTGGGGCATGTTCAACCCCGAGATGATGCACGTTGATCTGCACCACCACGAGGAGTCCAAGCCCGGGGAAGACGATCTCGTCGACTTCGCAGCGGTGCACACGCTCATGAACGACGGCGGGGTGTTCGCGGTCGAGGGAGATGCGGTGCCGGGGGGCGGGAGCGTGGCGGCGGTGTTTCGGTATTGAGAGCCTGTGGAGCGCTCGGGTGGAACGGGCCGGGACGGCTGCTCTCAGTCGGGCTCCGACTTGAGCCATGCCGCGCGCAGCCGCAGAACCATCCACGCGACGACCCATATGGCTGCGATCAGCGCCGCGACGAAAGCGCCGAAGGCAACCCACTGCGGATGCACCGGCGTCGCTGCAAGGTCGGCATACGGCCGGAGCTCCACGTTCTGCACCCACTGACGCGAGACGGCGTTGATGCCGATGACGCCGAACTGCGCGGCAGCCGCCCACGCGGCCAACTTCGGCGCACCCACCCGCCGCCACAACACGAGTAGCAGCCATGGCAGCCCCGGCGCCGCGGCCGTCGCCGCCATCAGCGCCGCAATCGCAGGCCTCGCGATGGCCGCCTCCTGCACATGCTTGTGCCATGTGCCGAAGACATACCAACTCCCCGCGGCCGCGAACCATATCAGACCCACGGTGTAGAGCAGCACCGCAAAGCGGCCGGCCCACCTGGTGTACCCATCGTCTCCGCCGCGCTCGAAGAAGGCGGTGTCCAGCGCAATGTACGCGGCGGTAGTGGTGATGGCGAGACCGAACATCATCAGCCAGCGCGGGAGCAGCGTCGGGTCGCGGAGGTTGAGGGCGAGGCCGCTGGGGGCGCCCGCGATCGCCGTGCGCGAGAAGATGGCGAGCCACTGGCCGGGATTCGTCATCAGGCTGAAGTTGTTGGCAAACAGGAAACCGATTGCCACGAGCAGGAGCGCGCTCGCGGCGCCCGCAGCGAGTACCAGGCCCCGCCGACTGCTCTCGGCATGAACGTAGACCCCATAGTACGCGACGGTCAGCAGGCCGATGACCCCGAGCCAGGGCCACGCGATCAGCACTCCTGCAGGGTAGAAGAACTGATAGTTCACGACCTGCGTGAAGAGCAGCGGGATGATGCCGAAGTTGACGCCCAGAGCGATGGCAATCGGCATGACACCGGCCAGTCGGCGCGCGAGATGGCGGCCGTGCGATCCTCCCAGGAACCCAAGCAGCACTGCCGCCGGCATCCCCGCGTACCACAGGTTCATCGGCCCCGCGTGGAGCCAGAAACCGAAGACCTTGAGCGCCTCGAGCAGCCAGAACGGCGTCGGATAGCCGTGCGGGCTTGGCGGAGCAATAGGCGTCATTGCGCACGCTCTCCGCCGGGTTCGATCAGACCGCGCGGATATGGCCGCGCCACGGATTGAAGGTAGTCCGTCAGCACCTCCACCTCCTCGGCCGTCCCGCACCACGGCGGCATGAAGAACACAGCTCGATCGGGCGCTCTGACGACATCCCTGATCATGTCGCGCGTCCACCCGCGCATCAGTTGGTCCACGCCGGAGTAGCCGGTGACCGCGTGGCAGTCGTTGCAGTGATATTGGAAGAGGACGCGGCCGATTTCCCTTCTTTGCGCGAGAGGAAGGCTGGGGAGTCGGGCTTGATCTATGCGGCCCCGGTCGAGCAACTGCGGGTATCGTTCGCCGATGTACGCGCGCGTCCAGAT
>Ga0315284_10012106_pt1 | contig 12291 bp, 10 predicted proteins | sample YL17G09_16_MG_FD_203696 | JGI IMG/M metagenome (GOLD analysis project Ga0315284, IMG submission 203696) | Sediment microbial communities from Yellowstone Lake, YNP, Wyoming, USA - YL17G09_16 | ecosystem: Environmental > Aquatic > Freshwater > Lake > Sediment | place: USA: Wyoming | collected...
TTTCTGCTGTCGGTGCCTGTGATCCTCGGGGTGGCGGTGCTCAAGGCGCGCGACCTGCCATCGGAGCTCGGCGCCCACGGGATTGACCCTTTGGGGCTCGTGGTGGCCTTTGTCGTCGCGCTGATCACCGGCGTATTCGCCATTCGCCTCCTGCTCGTCGTGCTTAAGCAGGCGCGCCTGTGGTACTTCGCCGTGTACTGCCTGGTCCTTGGAATTCTCGCCCTCGTCATCGGCTGAGGAGCGCTGCACCGGCGTACAATCACGCCATGCGCAAGCCGCTGGCCAGCCCCTCGGGGCGAGTGCACATGCACCTCGTCGTGTCGGACATGAAGACGAGCATCGACTTCTACACCACGGTGCTTGGCTTCGTCTACGACCACGGCGTGCGGGAGATGGCATGGCTCGTGCGCGGGGAATTGCTCCTGACGCTTTCCCCCGGCTTACCCGCCCAGGGCACTGCGGCTTACTTCGGCTGGACCGTGGGCAGCGCGGAGGACCTCGACCGCTTGTACGAGCGCCTGCATGCGCGGGGACACAGGCTCAGCGAGCCGCCGGACCCGCAGGCCGGGCAGCACTGGTTCTTCCTCTACGACCCAGACTCCTATCCCATCTGCTTCTCGGTCGACTTGCTAGAGAACCCTCTGCGGAGTGAGCGGTAGAATGGCCGCATGCGCCACCTCTTCATCGTCCTGCTCCTCTCGCTGATACCATGCCTCCCCTGCACCGCCTACACGCCGGGTGAACTCGATCCGCAGACTGAGCTGTTCCAGCGCGCGCTCAGCGGGTGCGGCCTGAGTCTCAGCGACCTGCGCGTCAACACTGCCGACCGGGCGCTGTGGGGCGGGGACAAGTACCGCCTGCCGTTCTTCGACTGCCTGATGGACGAGCCGCTGAAGATCAGCCCCTACGTGCGGCGCCTCACCGACCAGCTGCTGACGAACAGCGGCAACGCCGCGACGGTGCTCATCAGCGCGCAATCGCGGCTGAACCAGGGCGTGCGCCTAGGGCTCGTCGGCGACGTGCTCGAGCCCTACCAGAAGCGCGTGCAGGAGCTGGGCCGTGTCAACCTGGCCGTCGCGCTGGCGGAGCTGGAGAGGTACGCGGGCAAGTCCGACGCCAAGCCGGAGGACTACACCGGCTCCAGCTACGATTCGCTCGATGCCGCGCTGCGCGACAACGTGGCGTTGCTGCTCTTCGTCGTGCCGGACGTGCTGGAGTACCGGCGCCTGGGTCTGACCGAGCCGATCAAGTCGCTCGGGCTGGACCCGCAGGAGGTCTACGACCGCGTGGTCAAGTCGACGTTCGCGGACGAGCAGAACGACGACATCGGCGGCGAGCTTGAGACCACGCTGCTCATCGAGCATTTGCTTGACAAGGTGGACTTCCCGCTGCTGAACACCGGGGCGACGCTGCTAACGCTGGCGGTGCAGCGCGTATTCGACAACCTCGCGCCGCGGCGTGAGGAGCTGGCGGCGGCTGCCGCGAGCTACTGGCGGATGACGCCACTCGGCCTGGTGATCATCGGCCAGGCCAGCCCCAGCGACGGCGGGGCGGCGTGCCTGCTCAGCCTGGGTGGCAACAGCGCTGGGCGGTGGCTCCACGCGTCTGAGACAACATCCTATGCGAACCCGGTGTCCGTGGGCATTTCGCTCAGCGGGGACAGCCAGTACCCGCCGCGCATGCCGGTCGCGGCGGGGATCTTCGGCTACGGCATTCTGGCCGACCTCGCCGGCAACGACCACTACGGGGGCGAGTTCGGAACCCAGGGCTTCGGGCTTTTCGGCACGGGGCTTCTCATTGACTCAGGCGGGGACGATACGTACGCCGGCGTGGGTATGTGCCAGGGCTGCGGCAATTACGGCACCGGGCTGCTTATCGACCTGGGCGGCAACGACCGCTACGAGTGCTATCAGCAGGGGCAGGGCTACGGCTTCACGAAGGGCGTGGGTTTGCTCCTTGACGCGGCGGGCGACGACGTATATGTCGCCAACGACACTGACATCCGCTTCCCCGGGCCGCAGACCAAGGAGCACAACACGAGCATGAGTCAGGGCGTGGGCAACGGCAGGCGCGGCGACTACCTCGACGGCCACAGCTGGGCGGGCGGCGTGGGCATGCTGGTGGACGGCGGCGGCGACGATGCCTACTCCTGCGGCGTGTTCGGCCAGGGATGCGGCTACTGGTACAGCACCGGCATCCTGGTGGATAAGGGCGGGAACGACAAGTACTTGGGGCAGTGGTACTGCCAGGGCGCGTGCGCGCACTTCGCCCTGGGCATCCTGCAGGACGACGGGGGGGACGACGCGTACACGGGGATGATGAACATGTGCGGTGGGGCAGGGCATGACTTCTCCGTGGGCTGGCTCGAGGACCGCGCAGGCAGCGACAGCTATGCCTACCCGAATCTCAGCCTAGGCGCCGGCAACGCCAACGGCATCGGCGTGTTCTGGGATCACGCGGGCGATGACCGCTACCTGACGAAGGGGATCACCCTGGGCCAGGCGTCCACCGCGGGCTCCGGCAGCCTCCGCGATTTCATCATGACGCTAGGGGTGTTCGTTGACGGCGGCGGGCATGACACTTACATGGAGAGCCCGGCTCAGGAGGGAGCCGAGCCGCAGCCGTTCAGCTTCTGCGGCGACGGCCAGACCTGGAGCCGTCCAGGAGCGTCCAGCCCGGCTCTGCCCGGCGAGCACGGCTGCGGCAAAGACGCGGAGTAGGGCGGCCCCGACGGACCAGGGTTAGGCTGTCACTCAGCGTAGGCGTCCGCCTACCATAGCGGAAGGTCGAAGCCGTAGATGTGCACGTCCTCAAAGCCCATGCCGCTGCCCACGATCTCCGGCAGCAGGCCCTTCACCTCGGCGTAGTTCAGCCACATCCCGCCGAGGTTGAAGGCTAGACCGGACGTGGGGTACCCGTCGTAGTCGCCCCATCTCAGCTTGGCGAGCGCGCCCAGGGCCAGCTCCCCGCCAGCGAAATCACGGCAGCGCGTGCCGCTGCCGCTGTGGATCAAGCCGAGGTAGTTCTGGTCGCGAATCTTGTAGTCCTCTCGCGTGGAGTCGCGGGTAAGCGTCAGCCAGGCGGCAGGATGAAACGCGAGCCCGCTCCTGGAAAGAGACAGGCGCGAGCTGAATCCCGGCAGCGCCCCTTTGTGTGCCGCACTGGCCGCCGGATCGAGCACCGTCCAGTCGTAGTCCATGCGCAGGCGGCTCAGCCCGTAATCCACGCCTGGCCAGACGCGCGTGAGCAGTCCCCACTGCGTTCCCTCGCCGAGGCGGATCCACGGCGGGCTGTCAGCTCCGGGGGCCGGCGTGAAGCAGCCGACGTGGCGCCGCAGAGCGATGCCCGCTGAACATGGCAGGCCGAAGTTGGCAGCCAGGGCGTCATAGGACTCGGTGCCCGAGTAGTGCTCGCGTGGATAGCCGAGGCGGCCGTCGGCGGGATGCCCGCTGTAGTCATAGCCCATCTCGCCGGAAAGTATGAACCCGTGGGCGTAGGTGGACAGCGGCAGGGGCACGACGATCGCCTCGGTGTCGCCGTCGAGCTGGTCCCACTCGCGCCGGCTGCCCTCGGTGCTGCCCGGGAAGTGCCGCGCGCTGTGGTTGTACAACAGGCGGAACACGCGCAGCGGAGCCAGTCCCGCCGGGTTATAGAAGACGGACTCGGGGCCGGCCTGCGCCGCAGCCGCGCCGCCCATGGCCAGTGGCCGCGCCGAGAGCGTGACGAAGAAGTCCTGGTACACGTTGAAGGCGCGAGCGGTGTTCCAAGCGAGGACGACGGCCAGTGCCGCGAGCATGGTGGCGGCTGCGCCGAGCCTGGCTACGCGGGAGGCAACCTGGCGTCCGGCCGCGCTTGCAGTCTCGGCTTGCGGTGATCTGGTCATGCTAGAATGCGCAATCCTACCGCGCCGAGTGCACTTCGGCAAGGGTGCTGGTCCGGTGATGAGTAAGCTGCAGCTGTCCCTTCACCCGCTGCTGGCAAGCGAAAGCGTGCTGGCCATTCTCGCGCCGAGCCAGATCGATGCGCTCCCTTTGGTGAAATCGACCATGGGTGCGGTGTTCCCCAATCTGAGCGTCGTCTGCCCGCGCGACTTGGCCCACTTGGGAGATGTGGTGAAGCGGTCGGCCAAGACGCATGCGATCGTGCTGACGGTCGGCGGCGACGGCACCTTCAACCGCGTGCTGAACGCGGCGGACCTGGAGCGCCAGGCGCTGGGGCTCGTACCAGGTGGAAGTGGCAACGATCTGGCGCGGACGCTTGGATTCCCCAGGCGGCTGCAGCAAGCCATAGCACGCCTGCACGCGCTCAGCCTGCGTCCGACGGACTATGGCGTGGTGAACGGCATCCGCTATCACAACAGCGCGGGATTCGGGCTGGACAGCGCGACCCTTCGCTTGCGAATGAGGGGTGGGTTGCCGAAGCGGAACTACACGCTGGCGTTCCTGATGGCGCTCGCGGCCCTGCGCTGTCCGGCCGCCGAGCTCACCTATGATGGCGCCAGCCTGAGTGGCCGGTTCTTCTGGGTGCTGGCGATGAACGGGCAGTTCATCGGCGGCGGCACGCGGATCGCCCCTCAGGCGGCTCTCGACGACGGGCTGCTCGACATGGTGCTGGTGAAGCAGACCGGCAAGCTGAACCTACTGCTGCACCTGCCCCAGGCGCTCAAGGGCGCGCACCTGCATCTGTCGATGGTTGAGGCGGGCAGCGTGGCCCGCCTGGCATGTAGTCTGGCCGAGCCGATCGACTACCTCGCGATCGACGGCGAGCTCTATCCCTGCGGCGGGCGTGATGTGGTGATCGAGGTTCGTCCCGGCGGGATGCGGATGCTGCGCTAGCCCCGGTTGCTGACGAGCGGGAGGTAGATGCGGATCGCGGCGCCGCCGAGCTCTTCCGAGCTGCCGATCTCCAGCACGCCTTCGTGTGAGGCCACGATGCGTTCAGTCACAGACAACCCAAGCCCCGTCGCCTTGCCTCTCTCCTTTGTCGAGAAGAACGGCTCGAGCACCCGTCCCCGGAGGTGTTCGGGAATGCCCGGGCCGGAGTCGGCCACTTCGAGCATCAGCCATCCCCGGTCAGCGCGGGGGTGGTCCTCCGGCGGCGAAGACGGATCTCCCCTGGCAAGCTTAATCAGCACCCTGCCTTGGCCGGCCATCGCTTCTCGGGCGTTGTGCAGGACGTTCGCCAGAGCCTGATCCATCCTGTTGCTGTCGAGCAGCACGGCGCCATCGCTGTCCAGCCGGGTCTCGATGCTAATGCGCTTCTGGACATGAATGAGCATCAGCGGCAGCGCTTCCTGGATATACCCGGCGAGCATCCGGCGTCTGAGCGAGTGAGGCATCTCGCGGGCGAAGCTGGAAAGCTGCTGGATCAGGGCCGCTCCCCGGGCGATGTTCTGCTGGATTGCCGAGGCAAACTCGTAAATCTCGGAGCTTGGCTCTGCTCCGTCGCGGATCAAGTCGGCGAGCCCTTTGATGCCGGTGAAGATGTTGTTGAACTCATGCGCCACCCCAGAGGCGAGAACCTCAAGGTTCTCCATCTTCTGGCTGCGCATCATCTGCTTCTCCTCCAGGTCGCGGCTCTGCGAATGATCGAACACCTGGCAGGCGATACACACTAAGTCGCCGTCCTCGCCTACCAAGGGCCGCAGCGCGAGGAACAGCTGCAGCGCCTCGATGTCTCCGCTGGCGTCCGACGGGATGCGTTGGTAAGCAACGGAGTGAAGTTCCACCGCCGCTCCGCTGAGGGCGCGCTGCAGCTGGGCGGCGGCGCCACTCGCCACCAGCTGCGGGTCCTCCGTCAGGTGGCGGCCCTCTTGCTCCCAGTCGCAGAATGGATCGAGGCCAAAGAGCTTGTTGAATGCACTATTCGTGTACAAGACGCTGCCGTCCGGTGCCCAAAACTGCACCGGCAGTTGAACCTGATCAGCGAGTTGCTTAGCCAAGAACACGGTACTTCGCTGAGCATTATACAGGCGCGCACGGATATAATTAACGGTTATGCAAGCGCACGAACTGACGCAGAGTCTGGGCCAAGCCGCGCAAACGCTCGCCGAAATGCGGGGGTATCTTTGAAGTCGAGGCACTGCACACCCGGCTGGCTGAGCTGGATCGTGCCATGGAGGGGGAAGGGTTCTGGGCGGACTATACCAGCGCGACGCAGGTGGTGGAGGAAGCCGCGCGGCTGAGAGACCGGCTTGGCGGCTTTGACAAGGCTGAGAAGGACCTAGAGGACCTGCAGCTTCACTGGGAACTTCTGCGTGCTGAGCGCGTGGAGGAGGGCCAGGCGGAGTACATCGAGTTCGAGCAAGAGCTGCGGTCGGTGCTGAGCGAGATCGAGCGCGCCGAGGCGGACGCGCTGCTCGGCGGCGAGCACGACGACCAGCCAGCGGTGGTCACGATCCACTCCGGGGCGGGGGGCACCGAGGCATGCGACTGGACGAAGATGCTGTTCCGGATGTACGCCCTCTGGGCGCCTCGCGAGAACCTGCAATTGACGGTGACCGACGAGCGGCCGGGCGAAGTCACGGGGTTGCAGACGGTAACCTTCGTCTTGCGCGGGCCGCATGCCTACGGCTACATGAAGGTGGAGAGCGGCGTGCACCGGCTGGTGCGCATCTCGCCGTTCGACGCGGCCAAGCGCCGGCACACCACCTTCGCCGCGGTGGATGCCATTCCGGAGCTCCCCGAGGGCGACGACATTCAGCTGAACGAGGGCGAGCTGAAGATCGACGTGTTTCGCTCGTCGGGGGCGGGCGGGCAGCACGTGAACAAGACCAGCTCCGCGGTGCGCCTCACCCACCTGCCGACGGGCATCGTCGTGTCCTGTCAGAACGAGCGCAGCCAGTTTCAGAACCGCGACGTGGCGCTGCGGCAGCTGAAGAGCCGGCTCTACGCCTTGATGCTGGTCGAGCACAAGGAGCGCATCGAGGACCTGCGCGGCGAGCAGACCGACATCGCCTGGGGCAACCAGGTGCGCAGCTACGTGCTGCATCCCTACCAGCTTGTCAAGGACCTGCGCTCGGGATACGAGACGAGCGCCGCCCAGCGCGTGCTGGACGGTGAGCTGACGCCCCTCATCTGGGCCGGCCTGCGTTATCTGCGCGAGCAGCGGCCAAGCGGTTCGGAGGAGTAGGGCGCCCGGGGCCTCGGGTGATGGCGTGCGCGGTGTTGCTGGCATCCTGTGCCGGCCGCTATGATGTGAACATCTGCGCGCGTCGCTGCATCTGTGGTGGAAGTAGCATGGGAAGCGCGCCAGGGGTTCTAATCTGTGCGCTTGAGGATCTCGCGGATGGCAGACAATGTGGACCGACGGGAGTTCTTGCGGGTAGCCGCCGGCTTGGCCACGGCTGGCGCGCTGGCCCGCGCGGCGCTTCCGGTCGCCGTGCTGGCCGAGGACGGGAGGCAAGAGGGTGACAAGGAGTTTTGGGTCGCCACGCTCGGCAAGGTCAAGCACCTGAACGAGAAGAAGCCCGTGCTGGTCAAGGCGGAGTTCAAGGACGGCGAGGGCCGGGTGGCCGACGACGAGAAGGTGTACGTCCGGTGGGAGTACATCAGCAAGAACAAGGGGCGATGGATCGTGCTGTCGTCGATCTGCCAGCACCTCAAGTGCATGGTCAAGTATGCGGATGACGACGGCATCTTCCGCTGTCCTTGCCATGGTAGCGAATACGATCTAGATGGCATGAAGACGAAGGGGCCGAGTAAGAAGGACCTGCCTGACTACAGCGCGGATGCGTATGAGGAGGACGGGTCACTCAAGCTGCGCCGCGAGGCCGAGAAGTAACTCCCCTAGCTCGGGAAGCGGTAGCCGCAGCGTGTGCACACGGCGGCCGGTCTCGGCAGCGGCGCTCCGCAGTGGTGGCAGTACTTCACCGACATGCGTAGGGCGGCGAAGGGGTTGGCCAGCAGGCTCGGTCGCTTGAAGGCGCTTAGCGCCTGCGCCTTGTGGATGTAACGCAGTGCGATGCTCCAGTTGAGTACCACGACCGCGAGAAGTCCGAAGCCCAGCACTGCGGCCATGCTACCGCCTGCCTCCTCGGCGCCGAATGCGCAGAAGTCGTACAGTCCGTGCCACAGCACGGCTATCCCCCAACCCAGCCAGAGCAGCGTGCGCCTGCGTCGCGCGTCAGCCTCGAACTTCGCCAGGCCGATGTAGTACCCCATCATGGCGCCCCATAGGGCGTGAGCGGGAACGGACAGGAGGGCGCGGAGGATGGCCACGAAGATCGCCCGGTCGGCGGATATCAGCACGTAGGCCACGTTCTCGACTGTGGCGAAGCCCAGGCTGACGGTCACGCCGTAGAGCACGCCGTCATACACCTCATTGAACGTGCGGTGCGGCATGGCGACGTAGCGCAGTACGATGAACTTGACGCTCTCCTCGCTCAGCGCGATCACGCCCCATGCCGCGACGGCCACTCCCGCCAGCCCCCAGCGTTCGGGGGTCACGAACCAGGCCTGGAACCAAGCCGCGGGGATCACGGTGAAGAACGCGAGGAAGTAGATGAAGAGCACGCGCCCGAGCGGCTCGCGTTCATACTTGTCGCGGACATAGACGAAATGCAGCATGAACACGGCCGGCGCGAGTGCAGCGGCGAGGGGCAGCCAACCCATGCTCCAGCCATTATAGGCCGGGCTGCGAAGAGCGTGGCCCCGGGCGGCGCTAGATCTGCCCGCCCTGCGGCTTGGCCGGTGTGGGCGGGATCACGTGGAAGCCGATCGCGTTGGACCGTCCGCGTTTCACCACCACGATGTCGCCGTCCTCAGCCGCCGCCGGGATGGTGACCACGACTTCCGTGTCCGCCCAACTCACGACGGGCAGCTCGCTCTCCGCGAGCAGCACCATGTTGCCTTGCTCCTGGGTGCCGAACTCTTGGCCGGTGATAGTGACGCTGTCGCCGACGCTCGCCCGACGCGGCACAACGTCAGTGATGACGGGCGCACGCGCATCGCTAGTGAAGGTCCCACTGCCGGTGGCGCCCAGGCTGTCTGTGATGGTCAGCAGGCCTTGGTACACCCCCGGTGTGAAGAAGCGATTGGTCACGGGCGGCGGGTTGGTGGAGCTCGGAACGCCCTGCTCGAACTCCCATTCATAGGTGAACGGTGCCTGTCCCCCGCTAATCGTCGCGTAGTAGGTAAACAGCATACCGTCGGCAGGATCTTGGACGACCTGGACAGCAACGGCGGAAATGGGTGCAGCGTAAGTGGTAATTTCGATGGGCGTGCTGAATGTGGGTGCGGTGTTTCCTGCTGCGTCCGTCGCGCTCAGGACAACAGAGTATTCTCCCGGCGCGGCGTAGGCGTGGGTGACCATCTCCCCGGATGCATCGTCGCCATCACCGAAGTCCCAGCTCAATGTGATTGGTGCGTTGCCGCCGCGGGACACCGCCCAGAACGTGATATCCGTTCCGCCGGTGGTGGATGCCATATCGGCGAAGCCGCTGACTGTGAACACGTTTGCCGGGCGGGGTATGGACGTGTTCTCGGCGACGACGAAAAACCCTAGCGCGGTGATGTCAAACTCCAGCCAGCCGCCGGGCTCGCCGCGCGCAGTATCCATGATTAGAGGTGCTTGGGTTGCGGGGTCAATGTAGAACAGGAACAGCAGCACGCCGTCGAGCGACTCTTGAGCCACGCCAGTCCGCAATAGGCGAATCCGGCCGCGGAACCCCGCGCCGAGGGGCACCTCCGGCGTGAAGTGCATTCCCCAAAGCGCCTGGTAGGGTGACGGCAGAGCTGAGGTTTGACGGGATTCCAGGGCATCGTCAACCGGGACAATGCCGCCCTGGACCTCACTTGCCTCCACCGGGCTGCCGGGGTCGGTGGTGAGCGTGAACTCGAGTTGGCCGAGGCCGTTGTCGGGCGGGTTGCCGGCAGGCTGAGTGGCCCCGGTGCAGCCCGCAAAGGCGAAGAGCGCCAGAGTGAGAGCCGCGATTGCTTCAAGCCTGGTCATAGTCCATACCTCCGCATGCAGAGCCTCACACCACGCCTGGCACGAAGCCTGCGCTGTACATCGCTGCACCGGCGGCGAGGCCGAGCAGCACCACCGCCAGCACCCAGGGGATTGTCACGCGCGTCAGCTCGCCGACCGGGACGCGGCAGAAGCTGGCGACCCAGACGTTGTGCGTGTTGGTCGGATCGCATACCCCCTGGAGCATTCCGACTGAGAAGAAGGCCGTCATGATGAGCGGGGGCGATAGCACGCCCGCCGCCGAGATTATACCCACCACCCCGCTCCCCATGCCATAGAGATTGAGCGGACCGCGGTAAAGGGCAAGTGGCGACAGCACGAAGAAGGTCGCCAGGAACCCCCACGGAGTCGACACCGGCAGCCGCGCCAGCCACGGGCTGAAACTGGCGACGACGTGGGGCAAGGAGGTCGCTTGCAGGAGCAGCCCGATGCCGATGAGCAGAACCACCGCCGGCGCCGCCTGGCCGATCCCCTCGAACAGCGCGCGCATCGTGCTGTTGGCCCCGGCGGCGCGGGTGTAGGAGGCGAGCGCGCAGAACGCAATCCCCGCCAGCAACGCCGTAAGGATGGGAATCAGCGGTGCGGCTGCATTCGCGCCCGAGCCCCCGCGGACGTTGGACCACAGCAGCAGCAGCAACGGGACGAGCACTGAAGCGCTGGCAAGCCAGTTGTCGCTGGCGTTGAGCCAGCCGCGGGCGGCTGCGCGCAGGAGAGCCTGCAGCGCGAGCCGGACCCCCAGCAGCGCCGTCAGCAGGGCGAGGAGCGCCAGCATGGCCACGTCTAGCACTTGCCCGAAGACATGCGCGACGGCTGGGACGCGGAACAGGAGGACTGCCGCAGCCGCCACGAGGATGAGAATCACAGCGAGAGCGAGAACGTTCCTTACCACGGATCTGCGATCCGCCGTGACCGCCAGCACATACGCGCAGCTCACGAGAAAGAACATCCCGGCGAGGGTCAGCGCGAAGGGGATGATCTGGTTCTGTCTGAGGTGCAGCACGTCGATGTAGAGCTGCCAGTTCACCGGGTTGAGACATCCGCCCAGGCTCAGTCCGAGCAGAAACAGCCCGCCTGCCGCGCGCGGCGTGAACCCCAAAGAGAACATCAGCGGCAGCACGATCGTCGCCACCAAGATCACCGCCCCCAGCCCGCCGAGGGTCGTGAACAACAGCGCGGTAACGATCAGGAACAGGAGGCCAAGGCGGAAGCGGTCTTCGCCGGCGTACTCCGCCGCATAGCGTACCAGGCGCTCCGCCGCGCCGGAGATGCGCAGCTGCGCTGCGAGGATTGCCCCGAGGAGCACCGCGAAAATTGCGTTGCTGAGGCGCGTGACTCCCGGGTCGAGCACGTCGTGGACGAGTGCGGCTAGCGCTTGCGCCGCGCCAGCGCTGACAGCGGTGGGCGCAACCGCCACTGCGGCGAGTGCCAGCGCGCCGAGGGGCAGGGCAAGCGTGGCGGCCAGGCGGCGCGTGATCATCAGCCAGGCGAACAGCGCCAGGACCGCCAGGTAGGCAAGCGCCATCGGCTCATTCTAGCTGACGCGAAGGGTGAGAGCCCTGATGGGGAGCCACCGCCGGATTGCGCGGCAGCCGCGATGCGGGCTGCTAGAATGCGTGCGGAGGCATCCCATGCGCGCTGATCACCGCCCGTTGTTTCTGCTCCTCGCGCTGTTCGCCGTCTCACTCAGTGCCTGTCCCAGGCCGCCGCGCCCCCAGGGAGCTCAACCGGGCGCAGCCACAGGCGGGACCAAGCCCGCGGAGCAGATGCCTTCGGAGTATCGCTTCCCGCTCCCTGACGACCCCATGACACTTGATCCCGCGCATATCACGGACACCGTTAGCGACTCCGTGGCGCGGCGCATCTTCAGCCAGCTTGTTCGGTTCGCTCCGGACAGCACGGTGATAGCGGACCTGGCGGAGAAGTGGGAGATCTCCCCTGACGGGCGCGTGTACACATTCCACCTGCGTCAGAGCGTGCGGTTTCACGATGGCACCCTGCTCACCGCCCAGGACGTGGTGTACACCTTCAGCCGCCTAGCTGACCGGACTACCAAGGCCGAGCGCGTGAACCTGCTCTACTACATCGCCGGTGCGAACGCGTTTCACGAGGGCAAGTCGCCGGACTTCCCGGGCGTCCAGGCCGTGGACGATCACACGGTGCGGATCACATTGAGCGCCCCCTACGCACCGTTCCTTGATGTGCTGTGCATGACGACCTTCGGCGTTGTGCCCAAGGGGGAGGTGGACCGCGATCCCGCGGGATTCGGCGACCATCCCGTGGGCAGTGGGCCGTACGTATTTGACAGCTGGCTTAAGGACGACC
>Ga0315284_10012107_pt1 | contig 12291 bp, 12 predicted proteins | sample YL17G09_16_MG_FD_203696 | JGI IMG/M metagenome (GOLD analysis project Ga0315284, IMG submission 203696) | Sediment microbial communities from Yellowstone Lake, YNP, Wyoming, USA - YL17G09_16 | ecosystem: Environmental > Aquatic > Freshwater > Lake > Sediment | place: USA: Wyoming | collected...
GTACATGGAAAGGTAAACCGCCAAAAGGATAAGCGGCACCGATAAAACCCCTATAATCCGCTTTATTTTTTCATTCATAAAACCTGATGATGCCAAAAGCATACCAAACTTGCTCCGCATGGTCATCTGCCAAAATCGCTGATATGCTTAAAAAAGATGGTACAGGATGAAAAATTCATGCAGCAGGCGCTTGAACTGGCACGGCTTGGTGGCCGTGATGTTGCGCCGAATCCGATGGTCGGGTGCATTATCGTCAAAAATGGCCGTGTCATTGGCCAGGGATACCACAAAAAGTTTGGCGGACCGCACGCGGAAGTGAATGCTATTCGCTCTGTTCGGCGTAGATCCGATTTGGCGGGCGCCACGATGTATGTAACCTTGGAGCCATGCCGACATTGGGGAAAAACACCGCCCTGCGCCGATTTAATTGCGTCGGTTGGAATTACCAAGGTCATTTGCGCGTCACGCGACCCATTTCAAAAAAAACCGGTCAAATTTTCTTTCCTATCCGGCCCTGTTGCCGATGAATGCCAAGAGCTTAACAAATTCTTTTTCACCTGGGTTACCAAAAAACGGCCCTACATTACCGCAAAAATCGCCATCAGCGCGGATGGGTTTGTGGCGGGCGTCGGTGGCAAGCCTGTCCGCATTACCAACCACCGGCAGGATGTCGAGGTACATAAGCTCCGCGCGGCGCACCAGGCTATTATGGTCGGGGCCCGAACGGTACTTAACGATGATCCTCGCCTCGGTGTCCGTTACGTGAAGGGCAAAAATCCGCTACGCATCATCCTCAATCCCAATCACAGATTGCCGCGCACGCTTAAAGTTTTCCGCGACAAGAATTTTATGGTCATTTCCGGGCTGCGGGGAAAGCGCATTAACTTCAAAAAACTTTTCACCGATCTTGCAAAACGCGATATTTCGTCTGTTTTGGTGGAACCGGGACCAACCTTATATCAATCGCTCAAAAAAGCCAGGCTGATCGATGAGCTGATTGTTTTTACGGGGAAGCGAAAAATCGGGGCTGGATTAAAACTTGTATTTTAAAATGGCGGAGAGAGAGGGATTTGAACCCTCGCGGGAGCTTGCGCCCCCCTACAGCTTTAGCAAAGCCGCCCCTTCAGCCACTTGGGTATCTCTCCGTATTTGGCCTCATCAGTTTATCGGGAACGCCTTTTGATGTCTAGCTGGTAGCCTTTTTTTGTTTCATTCCGATATTCGGTATGCCGTACTTCATTGCCAATTTGTCGAAATAGCTTTGGAACTTGTGCACATCAACATGATCATCCAGGGGTGATGGAAGTTGGTCGATGACCCCCTGGATCCTATCCCTTATTGTTGTTGCCTCCTCTTTAGCGTGGACTCTATAAGATTCTTGGTACCACTCCTTGATCGTGGTTGCTAATTCCTCTTCGGTAGCGGGGATGTTTGGAGATGATTCTGGCGCCATATGACTCGAATTAAGGTTTTTTATTATAACATATTAATTGGTACCCTACGCCACCTCACTTTTGAGCGGCATTTGTTTTGTAATTACTTCGGTTATCTCATAGATTTTTTCACTCAATTGGTCGACAAAACGCCCAGCCCAATGCGTACGCCCTTCGTAATCCATCAATGCGTCATTGTAATGAGATAACCAATCTTTCAATTGTGCCAAGGTGTTTTCATCCAGATTTTTTGCCTTTTCCATGATCCTGTTTAGGATTTCCAGGGCAATATTAAAGTTCCCACCTACGCGCAAAGGATATCCTTCCCCGTCCCAAATGAGAGTCGCGTAATGAGGATCATTCGGTGGCCCCGGGATTATCGTTAATCTTTTGGCTCCCCCCTTTTCTTCTTCCGGAGCGTTTGACGCCAATGGAGCCAACACAGCATCAATGTCCTCCTTTCGATAAACGAATTTCCAGAATTCATTTCCCTGTGGGCCAAAAAGTTTTTCTTTGCGCAAATGAAAAGGAAAAATTCCCTTGTTAAACAAAATAGTGCGGATATCTCCCCCTTTTTGTTTATTTTCCAAATATACCTCTAAATCCACCAACTCCACCCATTTAAATGTTGGTATAGCGGCAGCCTCATGGGGTTCTACTGAATCCATCACTAAGCCAACTCCCTCTTCATTAAAATGGATTTCCGCATGGTAAATGGCGCTGATGGCCGCATCAACCTCGTCTTTAAGGAAAATCCCCTCCGGCAATACTTCTCCGCATTTGACCCGGGTGCCATTGAGCAAGACGCTCTTGATGTCGGGTTTGTATCGTCGGATTTTCTCTTCATCGACATGGGGAAAATTCTGCAAATAATGGGAGAGCCATACTGCCTCCCGTGTTTTCCCGTCCACCTTCAGTTCACCAATGCCCGTATGGTCATCCAAATGGACCACTTCCCTGCAGGCAACGCTTTTGCCCTCTTCGTCATGGACGATTTTTTGCGCGTGGTCTTCCACTGTTGCCAAAGCGTCTGCTAAAGTAAAAGGCTCTCCTGTACCGGAAAGTTCTTTGGGCACGCCGCCCCCCGCCCCCCGCCTCATGGTTGGGCCGATATTGGCGCCTTGTTGGGTACGGGTTGAAAGTTGGAAAAGTCCCTCAAAGATATGGCATTCTTTTTTTTCGCCATAGAGCGCTTTTTCATGGTCCTTTTGCGCCCTGGCTCCGCGGCCGGCCGCCTGGATGATTTTCGCGGCGCTTCGGGTCGCGCGGGCCAAAACAATCGCATTGATGGGGCGGCAATCCCAGCCTTCCGTCAGCATATTCACCGTGATAATCATATCGATTTTCCCTGCCAGAAGTTCTTGTTCGGCTTCCTGCACCAGTTTTCCCCCTTGTTTCCGATTACCTCCTTTTTCACGCGTGGTGATGACGCGAGTGCGCAACCCCTTTTCATTGGCGATCTTGGCAAAGGCATCACATTCTTCGATGTTGGCGCAAAAAACGGCAGTCCTGAAAGGAGTAGGATTATTGTCGGATTTGAGGCCGTCACGCGTTTTAAGCCATTTTTCGACCAAAGCTTCATACATCTGTTGGCTCCGTAAAAACTCCCCCTCTTCATGGGTCGTGGTGTGTTCCGTGATTTGGCCCGGCTCCACCACCCCTTTTACCGAATGGATTTGGTAGGGGACTAGAAATCCCGCTTCCACCATGTTTTCATGGGTTTCGCGGGCGATAAGTGTTTCAAAATAACTTCCCACGTTTTTTTGCGCCAAGTCCGCGGTAGCCGTGAATCCGAGTTTAAGCGTGTTTTTGGCAGTCGTGGTATCGATGTTTCGCAAAGCCTCTTCCTGGTACTTAATTTCTTCATCGCTCGGCATTTCTTCTTCCTCACTGGCGTCCAAGGCGCCTATCGCCTTTTGCGTTGCTGAGCCCAGGCTCCGATGCGCCTCATCGCAAATCAAAAGCGGAGAAGCGTTTACCAAATCCCGATATCCCCAGTCTACTTTTTCTTTAGGGGTTTTCATCCTGGATACGTGGCTTTGGTATGTCCCCACCACAACCCGTTTCCCTTGTGGCACGGGCTTGTTGCTCTCAATAATACCAATTTCATTCTTCTTAAAACCCAAACTCTCCTTCAATTCCCTCATGGATTGTGTCACCAGGTTGGATGTGGGCACCAGGATGATGGTTGGAACGTTGAGCAATTTGCAGATGAGGCCGAAAAGGAAAGTTTTGCCCGCGCCGGTGGGTTGGATGAAATAGCCCCTGTCACCCTCGGTATTTCTTAGGAATTCAATCAATTGGCGCACGGCCTTCAGCTGATTGGGCCGAAGGTTCATATTGGCCCCCTCCACCTTAACCACATCCAGACGGTTTGCCCACTCTTCGCGGCTGATCGCTCCAGGAGCCTTTTTAATGCGCATGTGTTCCAAAATCCTTCCCAGGATTTTTTTACGGTCCGAACTAATCAAATCTTTAAGCTCTTCCAAGTTTTTTACGTCCATTTTTTCAAAAAGCTCCTGCTGTGATGCCAATACCATTGCCCGGATTTCTGCCACAACATCCTCTTCGGGCGAAGGCTCTTGCGGCTGTCCGTGGGGAGATGGATTTTTTTGGGTAGTATCGGTCATTTCTTAGTTATCAATATATTATAACATTTTTATTTATTCTAGTCAATAGACAATGTTAGACAAGTTTTAAAATAAAGGTTCTAATATGCTTCCTAATCGTATTTTCCATGACAAAAAACCCAAGTGTCCTTGGCACTTCAGAAAAAAACGAGACAGCAATCCGCCATTTCTTAATCCCGATCCCGGGTGATTCCGCGATGCGCGAGCGTTACAAGCAATTGGTCGTCCGGGGAGAGGCATCGGACGTTAATTCCCACACGGAGAACAGATTCCAACATTGCGGTATTGCCGGTTGCCGAAAGCCAAGCTCAGTCGTGACCCAGTATATTCCTGAGATGCTGATTACCCAGCAAAATGAAAGAATCCCCCTTCCGAATTTCGATGACGACACCCGGATCCTAAAAACCATCATCCAAGATCCGGAGGCCCGCCAGATGGTTGTGGATCACAGGACGGCTATTGCCTACTGCATGGCGCATTTCCTTGAAGAGTTAGCCCGAAAGCCGCATGGAGACGAATAACTAGAATTCTACCGTTTCGCCCAGCTTCATGATATCCACTTCCACTCCCATCGCTTTGTGCAGGCGTTCGGCCATCGGCCCGGACTGGTTCGGCTCCCCGTGCACCAGCATGATTTTCTTCAGTCCTTTAATCTTTTTGGTGTAGTCATCCAGGTCGTTCATGTCCGCGTGGGCGCTGAAGGATTCCAGTACCACCACTTCCGCGCGCACCTTGTACATCGTGTCGAAAATCTTGATCATGGGGTCGCTATCCACCAGCTTACGGCCCAGGGTGTGCTCGGCCATGTAGCCCACGATCACGACCGTGTTTTTTGGGTCTTCAATGTTATTGCGAAGATGGTGGCGGATACGGCCGGCTTCACACATGCCGCTCGCGGATATGATAATGCAAGGACCGATGAAAAAATTGAGCTTTTTCGATTCTTCCACTGTGGCGATATGCTTTAGCTGGCGCGTTTGGAAGGGGTTTTTGTTCATCTTGAATTGCTCCTTGATCTCCTTGTCGTAAAGCTCGATGTGCTGCTGAAAAATGTCGGTGATGTTGCTGGCCAGGGGGCTGTCGATGAATATGGGCAGATTAGCGGGAATCTTCTTGTCGTTCGCCAGCAAATTCAAGCCGTAAATCAGCTCCTGCGTCCTTTCAAAGGCGAAGGCGGGAATGATCACTTTACCCCCACGGCGGATCGTCCGATTGATCACGCGCGCCAATTCCGGCAAGCCTTCCTCTATGGGCGCGTGGGTGCGGTTGCCGTAAGTGCTTTCAATCAGCAGATAATCCATTTCCGTCACTTGGTACGGATCGTTGATAATGGGCAATTTACATCGCCCCAAATCACCGCTGAACATGAAACGTTTCGCTTTGTTGCCATCTTTCTTATCCACGATGTCCATCACAATCATCGCCGAGCCGAACACATGGCCCGCTTCCCTGTATGTCACCTTTATTCCATCATAGATTTCAAAAGTTTTGTTGAAAGGCACGATCTTGAACGACTCCATCGCTTCTTGCGCCTCCTGGATGGTATACAGGGCTTCGATGGGCTGCAAAGCGGTATCCGCGTGCTTGCGGCCGAAATATTCCGCGTCACTTTCCTGTACATGGGCGCTATCCGCCAGCATCACCCCACAGAGTTGTTTGGTGGCTTCGGTGCAATACACTTTACCCTTAAACCCATGGGTGATGAGCCGCGGGATGTTGCCGCAGTGGTCGATGTGGGCATGGGAAAGCAAAAGCACATCAATTTTCCCCGGGTCGCACAGGAATGTCGCGTTTTTTTCGTAAGCTTCCTTGCGCCTGCCTTGGAAAAGCCCGCAATCCAAGAGGATTCTCTTGCCGTTCACTTCAATCAAATGCTGCGAGCCGGTCACTTCTTCGGCCGCGCCGTAACTGGTTAGTTTCATGATTAGGTTGTTTATTTATTGCCTATGTACTGCGTCAGGTCCACCAGGCGCGTGGAATAGCCCCATTCATTGTCGTACCAGGCGTAGACTTTCACCAGCGTGTCACCCACCACCATTGTGCTTAAGGCGTCTATGGTAACCGAATGGGGATCTTGCTGAAAATCTTTGGAAACCAGCGGGCGATATTCCACCGCCATGATCGTGGGATTCTTTTTGGCGTACGCCTCAAAGGCCTTGTTCACTTTTTCCGGTGTCACCTTTTTGCCCAATTCCACCACGAGGTCCACCAAGGAGCTTGTGGGGAGCGGCACGCGCACGGAAAAGCCATTCATCTTTCCCGCAACGGCAGGAATCACCAGGCCCACGGCTTTGGCGGCGCCCGTGGATGTGGGAATCATGCTAAGGAGCGCGCTCCTGGCCCTACGCAAGTCCTTGTGCGGCAAATCCAATATCTTTTGGTCGTTTGTCACCGCGTGCACCGTGGTCATCAGGCCGCGTTTCACCTTGAACGCGTCATTCAGTACTTTCACTACGGGCGCGAGGCAATTGGTGGTGCAACTAGCGTTTGAAATGATGAAATGTTTTTTCGGATTGAAAATTTTCTCATTCACCCCCATCACAATATTCGCGTCCGCTTTTTTGTCGCCTTTGCATGGTGCTGAAACAATCACGCGCTTGGCGCCTGCTTGCAGGTGCTTGGCGGCATCTTCGGGTTTGGTAAACCTGCCGGAACATTCCAATACAATATCCACGCCCAGTTTTTTCCAGGGCAGTTTGGTTGGGTCGGGTTCGGCGGTGATTTTTATGACTTTGCCGTCAATCACAATCTTATCCGTACCCTTAGCCTCCACTTTGCCATTCCACCGGCCATAAGTGGAATCGAATGCGAAAAGGTGCGCCAGCGTCTTGTTATCCGTAAGGTCATTCACCGCGACCACCTCCAAAGGGCGTTTCTCTTTCAGGATGATATGGAGAACCTGGCGGCCAATGCGGCCGAAACCATTAATGGCGATCCTTGTCTTTTTCATATTTGTTTTGGGTTAAATTTTTTATTGGTTTAGTAAAATAAACTGCTCACTGATTTTTGGCCGATCACGCTTTCGATCACGCCAGCCATGAGGGGGGCGATAGGGATTAGCTTTAAGCCTTTGAACTGTTTCGCCTTGGAAACAGGAATCGAATCGGTGATCACCACCTCCTTAAACTGCGCCTTTCTCAGCCGGCCGATGGCGGGGCCCGAAAAAATTCCATGAGTGGCGCAAAGGTAAATGTCTTTTTTCGCCCCATTTTTCACCAGGGCCTGTTTGGCGTTGGCCACGCTGCCCGCGGTATCAATCATGTCATCGTAGATGATGCAGGCTTTGCCCTTAACATCGCCAACCACGTGCGTCACGTGCGAAACGTTGTGCTCCGGCCGGGTTTTATGGAGGATGGCGATGGGGGCGCCCAGGTCGTCGGCAAATTTCTTGGCATTTTTCGCGCCACCGGCATCGGGCGAAACCACCACAATGTCTTTCAAATGTTTTTCTTTGAAGTAACGGGCAAAAATCTTATGGCAGTTCAGATTGTCCACAGGGACATCGAAGAACCCCTGAGACTGGTCCGCGTGAAGCTGCAAGGTAACCACATGGTCCGCGCCACTCGCCGTGATGAGATCGGCCATCAGTTTGGCGGAGATGGGTTCGCGCGGAAGATGCACTTTATCCTGTCTGGCATAGCCGAAGTGGGGAAGGATCACATGCACTTTGCTGGCGAAAGAACGCACCATCGCGTCGCACATCAGGAAAAGCTGCATATAATCCTCGTTCACGAATTGGTCGCGGCAGGTTTGCACAATGAAAACCTCCTGCCCCCGGACCGTTTCCTCCAGAACCACATACTTCTCGCCGCAGGAGAACGTTTCTAATTTGATTTTCCCCAAAGGCACTTTTAACTCCTTGGCGATGGCTTCCGCCAGTTTGGGGTGCGAAGACCCGGCAAAAATCTTGTATTTGGTTTGGGGCATGGGGTGTTTTTACGTTCGTACCCCATTGTACCAATATTTATGCCATTTTCAAAAAATATTCGTGAATTCGCGTATCATTCGTCAGTTCCGGGTGGAAACTGGCAGCTAAAATGTTGTCTTGGCGCACAAGAACAGGTGTCCGTCCGTGACGGCCCAACACCTCCACGCCTTTTCCTGCATGGGTGATTTTGGGCGCGCGGATGAAAATGCCTTGAAATGTGCGGCGTTCTGCGTGCGGCGTGCTGCGTGAAATGCGTAATACAATTTCGTCTTCAAAACTGTCCAATTGGGGGCCATAGGCGTTGCGGGCGACATCAATATCAATTAGTCCGAAATGTCTGTTTGAAAGCAGGATCATCCCGGCGCAGATGCCGAAAATCGGTATTCCTTTTTTTGCCACTTTCACCAGCCACTTATCCAGCCCCGTCTTTTTTAGCAATTTGGCCATCGTTGTGCTTTCGCCGCCGGGCAGAATCACCGCATCCAGTTTTTTCGTATCGGCCAAAGAGCGGACTTCCACGGCCTTATGCCCCAGCTTTTCAATGACGCGCGCGTGCTCCAAAAAAGCGCCCTGCAATGCGAATACGCCAATGGTCATATATTGATTTCAGGCAAATCCTCCGCGGGGCTGTTCAGGGTGATTTGGGTCAAGTTCCCATTTTCCACAAAGACGATTTTTTTGGAATGGAACGGATTGGCCACGGGCGTGCCGGGGTCCTTGTCCGCTATTTTCTGGCAATTTTGCGCCTCAGAATCGCACAACTTGATTTCATCGGCCGTGGCGATGAGGAGATTGGAATAATTGTAGAAAAAATCAGCCGATTCAATTGGCTCCGCGTAACGAGTGATGAATGTGTTGTCTGCGGTGTCCTTTCGCCAAATTTCATTTCCCTCCACAATGAGTTGGCTGGTCTCTTCGAAAGGGTGGAGGACCAAATCCGTTACCGCCGCCCATTCGTTCACATCGATATGGTTTTCGAAACGGCCCATTTTTGTATCGGCAACCAGGTGCTTGTTATCAATCCACGTCAGGTCCGTTACCGCCGCCGGCACTTCCAGGATAATGGGTTCCGACTGGGTGGAAGAAAAAATCTTGATCACGTTCAGCTTGGGCGCGTAAACAACAAAACGTGATTCATTGGGCGAAACCCAAACTTTTTTTACCCCTTTTTCCAACACAGTTCTATTCCAAAAGTCGGGCAGGGGAATCAGCATTATAGGAGGAAAAACACTCGCTTTTTCCCTATCCACCATCAGGTCTTTCACCCAGGAATAATATCCCATTTTCCGCACTTCCAGGCGGTGGGGCCCCACGCTAAGATCGTAAAGTTTGATGCAGGATTGATCGTCGTAAAGTTTGCCGTCCACAGTTACTTCGGATTTTTTGGGCATTACGCAAATGTCCACCACGCCCGTCCGAATGATCTCATTATCCTGGAAATTGTAACGGTAGCCCTGGGTGACAAAAATGGAAAAACCGAAAAGAGCGGCAAAAGCGCCCAAATAAAGAATTTTGCCGAGGATTTTCAGGATAAGTTTTTTCACTATTGTGGAGCGACTTCGGTTCCGCCCGGTCCGTCTTTGACGGTGAAACCGAATTTTTCGATTTCCAAACGGAGTTTGTCTGATTTTTTGAAGTCTTTTGCCTTGCGTGCCTCGTTTCGTTCCAAAATCAGCTTTTCTACCGCGGGAGGGATGGCGAATTCAATTGGTTCGGGAAGCTTCAGGCCCAGCACTCTATCAAATTCCTGCACGGTTGACAACTTGTCTGGAGCGGCAACGTTGGGATCGTCGAGAAGCGCCCAAGCAAGGGCAAGAGCTTGCGGCATATTCAAATCATCGCTTACCGTATCATTGAATTCGTCCAAATATTGCTGGTTGGCGTCGCCTTCCTTTTCACCAAGCATCAAAACTTTTTCCTTTAACCTCCTCAGTCCCGTTTTTGCCGCGTCCATACCTTCCCAACTGAACATCAGTTCTTTACGGTAATGGGATTGCAGGCAGAAATAACGATAATCGAGTGGGCCGTACCCCTTTTCGATCAGGGCATTGAGCGTCAAAAAGTTTTCGCCCGATTTGGCCATTTTTATCTTGTCCTTTAGCACCAAAAAGTTGCCATGCATCCAATAATTCACCCACGGGTGTTTTCCGCAGGCGCCTTCGGCCTGGGCAATCTCATTAGTGTGGTGTACGGGAATATGGTCAATACCGCCACAATGGATATCAAATTGGTCGCCCAGGTATCTGCTGGACATTGCTGAACACTCAATGTGCCAGCCCGGAAAACCGCGGCCCCAGGGGGAATCCCACTGCATATCCTGGTTACCGAATTTGGAATTGGTGAACCAAAGTACAAAGTCATGCGGATTTTTCTTATTCGGGTCTACCTCAATGCGCGCGCCGGCCTGTAATTCCTGCTTATCCAATTGCGCCAACTCGCTGTAATGCTTGAATTTGGAAGTGTCAAAATACACGTTGCCGTTCGCGGTGTATGTAAATCCGTTTTCCTCTAATTCTTTCACCTGCGCGATCATTTCTTCCACATGGTCCGTCGCCTTGCAAATAGTCGTTGGGTGAAGCATGTTAAGACGAACCATATCTTCAAAAAACGCTTTCGTATAAAATTCGGCAATTTCCCAAACCGTCTTTTTTTCTCGTTTCGCGCCCTTCAACATCTTATCCTCACCTTCGTCCGCGTCGGAGGTCAGGTGGCCGACATCCGTGACATTCATGACATGTTTAACAACATAGCCGTTGAACTCGAGGGCGCGGCGCAAAATGTCTTCAAAAACATACGTCCGCAAGTTGCCAATATGGGCGTAGTTATACACCGTGGGGCCACAGCAGTACAGGCCCACATTTGGCGGAGTCATTGGATCAAACTCTTCTTTCCGGCGGGTGAGGGTATTGTAAAGTTTCATCGTAAGCGGATTTTATCATATTCCCGTTGCGGAATGTATGGCGCCGCTCTATAGCTATGGGGAACAATCAGGTATCCATTTTTTAAAATGGCTTTCCCTAGCCAAAATCTTGCAGTCTGCGATCCGGATCGCTGGAACAGAGAAAAATGACTTAAAAAAGCCATTTATGGGTAATTTTAAATTGTGGATCTCTGAATGACTTCCAAGCATGTACTCCGGCTGCGGGTGTGAGGCAGAGCCTATCAGGATTTGACTTTTCCTCAAAGGCCTTTTAAGATGTGGCCCACATTTGGATTTGTAGTATTTAACCGAATTTTTGTATGGGATCCGAAATGAACCATCCGATCAAGTTATGGTGTACGGAAGAAATGAATAATCTTTTTGCCGCCCTGGCCCAAGCCCGCACCAACCGGGACGTGGCCCTTTTTATGCGAGACCTTTGTTCCCCCGAGGAACTGGCTATGTTGGCCAAACGCTGGAAAATCGCCCGCATGATTTTCGCGAACATCACTGTTCGGCAGATCCGCGATTACACAGGCGCCAGTTTTGACACCATCCATAACGTCCGTGACAACATTAACCACGGCACGGGGGCTTACAAAAAACGCATGAACTGGCTCCATGATGGCCGTCATAAAAACCATTGGGATTGGCCCCGTTTGACACCAAGCACTGAAAAGAGCTTGAATTAAGGCGTATGCTTTCCGTCATCATCCCCACATTCAACCGGCCGGAGATACTCAAAACCTGTTTGCAAAAATTGCAGGCGCAACAAGGCGTGGATTTTGAGGTGATTGTCGAGGACGAAGGCCTGCACCAGGCGGTGGCGCGCAACTGGGGCGTTGCCAAGGCCAAAGGCGACATCATTGTTTTTATTGGTGACGATATTTTTGTGGAACCGGGTTTTTTGGAATGGCATGCCAAACGCCATGCCGAATATCCCGATGAAAATGTCGTCGTCCTGGGCTATACCACTTGGGATCCCGCCCTGAAAATCACCCGTTACATGAGGTTTTTGGAAGATTCAGGGTGGCAATTTGGCTACAAATTCCTAAAGTCGGCCATGATAGGGCGCGCGGCCCCTTACAAGTTTTTCTACACCTCCAACATTTCCCTGAAAAAATCTTTTTTTGAGAAGGAAAAATTCAATGAAGACTTCGTCTTTTACGGTTGGGAAGATATTGAATTGGGCTACCGCTTGTGGAAAAAGCACGACATGAAGATCTATTACGAACCACAGGCCATCGCTTATCACCATCACTTTTTGGATGAAGCAGATTTGCAGAAAAAAATGCGCAATGTGGGCAAGTCGGCCGTCCATTTCCAAAATTTGCAGCCCGATCTCCAAGTTTTCCCGCGCGGCCTAAAGGCTTTTGTCCT
>Ga0315284_10012108_pt1 | contig 12290 bp, 10 predicted proteins | sample YL17G09_16_MG_FD_203696 | JGI IMG/M metagenome (GOLD analysis project Ga0315284, IMG submission 203696) | Sediment microbial communities from Yellowstone Lake, YNP, Wyoming, USA - YL17G09_16 | ecosystem: Environmental > Aquatic > Freshwater > Lake > Sediment | place: USA: Wyoming | collected...
CCGACGCGTTCATCACCGCGCACCGCGAGAAACTGGAGCGGTACCTGGCCAAGCCCGCCCCAACGGGCACCCTCATCCTCGCCTGCCGCAGTTTCCCAAAAACCACCCGTCTGTATAAGGCCGTGACTGCCGCCGGCGGATTGGTCGTGGAGTGCAAGAGGCCGAGCGGCCGGGCGCTGCTCGAATTTGTGACTGCGGAAGCTGGTGCACGCGGCAAGCGTCTCGACCCCTCCGCTGCCACTCAGCTTGTCAATCTGGTGGGCCAGGACACGGGCGTCCTCGCCTCCGAGATCGAGAAGCTCTGCCTTTACGCCGCCGAGCGCGCGGCCATCACGGATGGCGACGTGAGCGAACTCGTGGGCCAGACGCGCGAGGAGCGGGTCTTCGCCGCGATGGACGCCGCCGCTGCCGGCCGCCTCTCCGATGCGCTCTGCCTATGGCAGCAAGTACTCGCGACCGACCCGGAGGCGGTCTACAAGGCCCTGGGCGGTGTGGCCTACCGGGTCCGCCAGTGGCTGAGCGCGCACCGGATGGCCAGCGCGGGTCTCGATATCTCCGAAATCGCTCCCAAAGTGCTCATGTGGCGACGCGAACAAGAGCTGCGCACCATTCTAAGGCGACTTTCGCCCACCCTCCTTCGCCGCCTCCTGGCCGCAATTGCCGACCTCGACTCGCAAGCCAAGTCGGGCGTGCGGTCGATAGAAACCGGGGTCGAGCTGATGCTCGCCCGGCTGGCCGCTACGGCCCGCTGATGGTCGTCCACGGACCCTCGCATGGATGCGAAGCGCATAACAGGGACGTTGTGGGCGTGCGCGCTGGTCATGATGTGCGGATGCACTTGGATGGCCGCATCGCCTGCTACCCATCAGGACACGCAGCAACCCGCCGACCAGGTTGAACAGCCGCAAGTTGTTTCCAGAGATGATGTTACAGATGGTGGCCAGCCTGGAGACGACCTAACCAAGAGCATTCTGAGCTGGGTGAACCGGCTCGAGGGCACCGAGCTGCACGAGAAGACTCGTGGCGCCCAGTTTGCACCCGGCAGTGCCCCGACGACTCAGGTCTCCGATGCTGAGCCGGTGCCCGTTTCTGGCGAGCCGGCGACGCTCCAACCGGCTACCTGGCCCGCCGAGCAACCGGCGGCCACCACCCCGCCGGCGCTCGCCGAGGTCGTGGCCCGCCCCGCCCAGGATACGCCGCGCGTCGCTCTTGAGCCCCCCGCGCCACAGGTAAACGCTCCCGCATATGCGCGGAATACGCCGACCTCGCTGCGCGAATTTCTCGAGCAGTCCCTGCCGGCTGAGGAAAACTCATTCCGCGAGCAACTCGACCGCCGCATGCTCTGGGTGATGGCCGGCGACTACGACCAGGCGCGGGCGCCGCTTAACCTCGTTACTGCGGAGCAGCAGGAGCTGGCCACCCGTTTCGTCGAAGCCTGGATTGCGATCCGCGACTGGCACATGGGCGACCCGTCGCGCGCCGCCGGCGCCGCTGCCCGCGAGCTGGACGAGCTGCGGCAAGCGTTGCAGCGGCTGAGCGACCTGAGCGTGCCGGCGGTCAAGATTTGCTCCGCCGTCCGGAGCTTCGGCCAGTACGATGCCCTCGAGCCGGCGCGTTTCCCGGCTAGCACCCCGGCCGAGTTCGTCCTCTACTGCGAGGTCCGCGACTTTGTCAGCGAGCTCCGCGACGAACTGTACACCAGCACCTTCGATATGACGACCGCGATTCTGAATCGCGCCGGCGATACGGTGCTGGAGATCAAGGACACAAACATCGTCGACCGCTGCCGTAACCGTCGCCACGATTGCTTCATCCCCCGCCTCGTCCGCCTCCCGGCCACGCTGCCCCCCGGCCAGTATGTGGCAAAAGTCACGCTGGTTGATAAACTAGGGCAAAAAGTGGCGGAAAGCCGGGCGACATTTCAGCTTGTCGCACCGCAGTAGCTTTCCAGCGCGTCATGGCTGCCCAGAATCTTCGGAGACTCGGGAGGTGAATGTCCCGCGTTTCATCCGCCGCCTCTTTCGTACCCCGTACGATGGCCTCCAGCACTTCGACGTGGTGGCCGAGGGCGCTCTCTACCGCTGCGGGCAGCCCACGCCGCCGCAGCTTGCAGAGCTGGTCGAACGCCTTTCGCTCCGCACCGTGGTGAGTCTGCGCGGCCTGCGCGATGAGGACGATCCGGACGCGTGGGAACAGGCCGAACGCGAAGTCTGCGCAGCCAAGACCGTCGCGTTTGTTCCGATCCCCTGCAACCACAAGAACCCGCCGACCCGCGCCCAGGTCGACCAGTTCCTCGAACTCTTCCGCGCGCCGGACCGCCAGCCGGTCCTGGTCCATTGCCGCCTCGGGCAACAGCGGACGCTCCTGTTCTGTGCCCTCTACCGGGTGCACGTGCAGGGCGTGGCCCCCGCGGACGCGGCGCGCGAGATGGACGCGCTGGGCTTCGGCGTGCGCCGCCGGCGCCACCGGAAGCTGCTCGACGCCTTCCACGCGCTGGCCCGCGAGCCGTGAATTCTCCATATGATAGATATTCTAGTTCCGGTCGGCGGCGGCCGCCTCTCACACCTCTATAGGTATATCTCCTGAAGCCGCCGTGGAGTTTGCTGTCCTTCAACCGCGAGTTCTTGCCATTGCCGCTTTGTGAAGCGCGCTCCACGTGCAACGCTCTCGCAGGCCACCATCCATTGACAAAATGGTGCCCGCGGTCGTATCGTGTCCGCCGAGCAAGGAGGCCAGCATGAAGAAACCCAGTACCCGCCTTGGCAGAGGGCTCAGTACCCTCGTTACGCCTCGCGAAGCGCCAGCCCCGAGCACCGCCGCCCAACCGTCAACTGGCAGCTACGACGCAGTCCAATTTCGTCAACTGCCAATCGACGCGATTGTACCGAACCCACGTCAACCGCGCACCGGCTTCAATGAAACCGCCCTCACCGAGCTCGCCGACTCTGTCCGGACCAATGGAATCCTCCAGCCAGTCGTCGTGCGCATCGTGGGCGACAAGTACGAGCTCGTCGCCGGGGAGCGGCGCTGGCGCGCCGCCAAGACCGCCGGCCTTCCAACTATTCCAGCCGTTGTCCGCGAACTAACCGACGCCCAGGCTTTCGCCACAGCTCTCGTCGAAAACCTGCAGCGAGAGGATCTGGGCCCGCTCGAAAGGGGCGCCGCCTACCAGCACTACCTCGAATCTTTCGGCGGAACCATTGAGGATCTCGCGGCGCGCCTCTCCGAGAGCCGGGCGAGTGTTTCCAACTACTTGCGCCTGCTGAAGTTGCGACCAGAAATCTGCTATATGCTCGGAACTGGGGAGCTCGGCATGGGCCAAGCTCGAGCGATCGCCGGCATCGATGATCCCCAGCGGCAACTGGCGATCGCGCGATTGGCAGGGCGGCGGAACTTGTCGGTTCGCCAAGTGGAAGCATTGGCTCGCTCGGCGAGTGACGACGTTCATGCGCCAGCGCCGGCGGAGGAATCGGTGGAGAGCAAGACGTATCGGCTGCACCTTGCGCAGGTGGAGCAGGCGTTGAGCAAAGCGGCTGGATTGCGAGTCCGCCTTCACTCCGGAAAAAAGAAGAACTCGGGACGCGTGGTCGTCTTCTACGACACCCTCGAAGAATTTGACCGTATCGCTGAGCGGCTTGGTGGAAACGTGAATCTGGAGTAGCCCGATGGGACCGAAACGACCGCCTGCCGTCGCTGGTCGCTTTTATCCGGGCACGGAGCCTGAATGCCGGCGCATGGCTGACGAATTCTTTCGCGCGGTAACGTCCCCCGCGGGCATCGGCGGAATCGTGCCGCATGCCGGCTGGGTCTTCAGCGGCTCGACGGCGGCTCTGGCGATCGCCGGGGTTGCGGGGGCCAAGCCAGAGACGGTCGTTATCTTTGGCGCTGTACATGGGCCAGATCCGAATTCGGCGAGTGTATACAGCCGGGGGGAGTGGGATACTCCCCTGGGTTCCCTCCAGGTCGATGAGGAGCTCGCCGCGCGCCTTGTTGCCTTACGCCCTATCGTTGACGACCCCGTTCCGCACCGCTACGAGCACGCGATCGAGGTCCAGCTCCCGTTATTGAAGTACATCCTGCCCGACGTGCGAATCGTTCCTATCGGCGTGCGACCGGGCGTTGAGGCTCCGGAAGTCGGTCGAATCTGTGCACGGGAAGTCTTGGTGTGTGGCCGTCGCGTGGGCTTCCTGGGGTCGACAGACCTGACACACTACGGGCCGGCGTTTGGATTCGAGCCACACGGGCGCGGCGCCGGCGGAATCCGCTGGGCCAAGGAGGTCAACGACCGCCAGCTCGTGGCGCTCATTCAAGCGATGGACGCGGAGGCGGTTGTCCCGGAGGCCGCCGCCCACCGCAACGCCTGCGGTGCTGGTGCAGTGGCGGCCACGATCGCCGCAATGGTGGAGCTGGAAGCCGGGCGTTACGAGGAGCTGCGGCACACGTGCAGCGCGGAGTGTGAAGACGTGGGGGGCCGGGATGCGTACAACTCGGTCGGCTACGAAGCGGGGGTTTTCACCGCCGGCATGCGTTGAGGGGGCCGGGGGCCAGGGCGTTTGGGCGCGTCGGCCGAAAGGCGTTTCACGTGGAACGTGGCGAACAGGCCGGGCGGACGGCCGGGCGCCCCGCACACTGCGCTCTGCTAGCAATACTAGGAAGTCTATGATCCGCCGCTCACGGCCGCACCGCCGCCAGCCGCACCAGTCCCTCGCGCCGCCCGTAGGCGGGAAAGGTGTGCCATTCGCGGCCATCGTCGACCATCCCCGCCGCCCGGTAGCAGGCGAGGGCCGCCGTGTTGTCCGGAAACACCACCAGCGTTACCCGCCGGGCCCCCCGTTGCTCAAAAGCCTCCTGCAGCAGCAGGGCCGTGAGCTGCACGCCGTAGCCGCGGCCCCGCAAAGCGGGATCCACGACCAAGTGTCCCAACCAGTACTGCCGCTGGCCCCCGACCAGACGATTCAACTCGCCGTACCCGATCGGCGCGCGCTGCTCTGCTTGCAGGAGCATGTAGGGCTCGTGATCGGGCCGGGCCCAGCGCAGAATCTCGGCCGCCGTCAGCGGCGGCCGTGACTTCGGCGCCAGCCAATAAGCCTCGCGTGCGTCGCGCACCCACGATAGCACGAGCTCCGCCCACACCGGCGCGAACGGAGCCAGCCGGCACGGTCGGTCGGAGCCGTCGCGCGCTTGCGGGATTGCCGCCATGACCGCTCGTCCAGGTTGTCGCGCGAAGCGGCGCCCACGATAATCGCGCCCGGCTTCGGCACCAGCCCTATGGTAACCTAATGGAGCAAGTCCGCGGATATCCGGTGCGGGTCGAGCGCGTCACGGTGGGCGAGCGCGAGTACGAACTGCTCGTGCCGGCCGACAGCGACGCGTTACTCGACCACCCGCAGGTGAGAGCCCGATTTGCGCAGGATGAGTACATGCCCTATTGGGCCATGCTGTGGCCGGCCGCCCTGTTTCTCGCCGATGCAGTAGCCGAATGGGGCCCCGTGCCGCCAGGGGCCGAGCTGCCGCACGTGCTGGAGCTGGGCTGCGGACTGGGCCTGGTCGGGCTCGTGGCCGCACACCGCGGCTACCGCGTGACGTTGTCCGACTATGACGAGGACGCGCTGGCCTTGGCCGAGGCCAACGCCCGGCGCAACGGCCTGCCCGCGCCGGAAACCCGGATTATCGACTGGCGCCGGACGTACGACGACCTGTGTCCAGATCGCATCCTTGCGGCGGACGTGCTGTATGAAGCGCGAAACCTGGAACCCGTCGCTCAATTTGTGGCGCGGCACCTGAACCCCGGCGGCTTCGCGCTGATCGCGGACGCGAACCGCTCCACGGCCGATCCGTTCGAGCGAATCGCCCGCCGTTGCGGGTTGAGCGTCACGGTGTCGTGCGTCGAGCGACGGGGTGCGCCGGCGGGGGGCCCGGGGCAGGGTCGCATCTTCACCTGCCGCGCCGCGCGCGCCTGAGGCGTGATTTCCATTACCGACTGAAGCAGTCCCCGATCCCGCTCGCGATCGCCTCCGCGACCCGTGTGCGATACGCGTCGGTGCTGAGCAGCCGGGCCTCGCCCGAGTTGCTCAGAAACCCCGTCTCGATTAGGACGGCGGGACGCGAATGGCCCACGAGCACGCGGTAGCCCGCCGTCTGCACGCCGCGGACCTCCAGGCCGGCGCGCTGCAAGGCTGCCGAGATACGCTGGCCCGCGCGCCGGCTGTCCGCCGAGGAGTTCCGGGCGACGTAGAGGGTCATGCCTGCGGCACTGCCGCGGCGGGCCGAGTCGGCGTGAATGGAAACGAATAGATCGGCGCTGGATTGGTCGGCCAGCGCGGCCCGGCCGTCCAGCGTGATGAACCGATCCGAGCTGCGACTCATGATCACGTTGGCGCTGCGGTCCCGCAGCAAACTGGCGACCTTGCGGCCAATGTCGAGGTTCACTGTTTTCTCGGGGACCGAGCCGCGGCCCAGCGTGCCCGGATCATCTCCGCCGTGTCCCGGGTCGATGACGATCGTCGCGCCCCGCAGCGACGCTGTGGCAGGACCCGGCGCTTGCGGCACCTGCGGTTCAGGTCGCGGGATGGCCGGGATGGTCTGCGGCGGTCGCGTACTCAGGATTGGATAGGGTGGTGGGCCGAGCCTGGTCTGCTGCGGCGCAGCACATCCGGCAACCACGAGCGGCAGCGCGAGTGCCATTGTCCAACGGACGGGCACCGACGGATGTGGCTGGCCGGTGATCCCGCGCCGTATTTCAGAAGCCAGATTCCGTCGCTTCCGCGCCGTTGGCAAAGAGGCGCTTCTTCCACGCGCTGCTGCACGCACGGCTCACTCCGCATGACGGCCGTCTGCGGCGACTGCCGCAGCACCATTGGCAAACAGGATACCGTGATGCGGCGTGAAAAGCGACGCGCGCCGGCAGAGGAAGACCGCGACCGACGCGAGCACCGCTCCGTCCTACGGGCCGGTCGGCGGCGTGGGTGTGATCCCGAACTCTTCCCGCAGATGCTGCTCGACCGCACGGCGCTCGTCGTCCGGCAGCGCGCGGTCGTAGAGGACCACTTCCCCGACATCTTCGGGCAGTGCGCCCTCCGCCTGCGAGCAGCCCAGCCGGAAACCATCCCACGGCACAGCCGGGCCGGCCGGTTTGCGGGCCAGCAGAACACCGTCCCTGTATAGGCAAGCTGACTCCCCGTCGGTGACGTAGGTAAGTAACTGCCACACGCCCGGCACGAGCATGTCTGAGCCCGGATTGTCGTCGGCCTTGATTCGTGTGGCGCGGCCGGTCCCCGCGGCGATCCGTCCCCAGCGGTCGCTAGAGAACAAGAACTGGTCCGACCCACCCGCAGCTCCGACCATACGTCCTTGGCCGAAGGGGGCGGCCGGCTTCACGGCGAGCAGCGCGGTGAAGCTCCCGCGGGGACCCTGAAGGCTTTGAATGACCAGCACGTCGTCTACGCCGTCAAACTGGACCGCCGCATGACCGCCCTCGGAGGCGGGGAGGTACATGGGTTGCCGAGGGGGCGCGCCCGCGAGCGCCGCGCGGGCCTGGCCGGACTGCTCGGACCACGCCAGCACACGCCCGTCCGCGTCGGTAGTGACGCCCGTGCCGGCGCACAGCCACAGCGCCAGCCCGTCGCGGGGCAGCGTTTCGATCGACGTCGGCGGCGCGCGGGCCGGAAGCCAGATGTCATACGCCCCGCCGGTCATCGCGCTGCGCGAGTTCCTCTGCTCCACCAGCTCATAGTGCTGCGCCAACAGTTCGGGCGTCACTGAATGGTGGTAGTAGTCGTGCTTCTGAACGATCAGCGTAAACGCCTGGCGGGCGAGCTTGTCGCGGACGTCGCGCTCATATTCCGTCAAACGCGCGCGGATCCTCCGCACCGTGGGCTTGGGCGGACCGCGGAGCGCCAACGGGACGTACTCCGTCTGCCCGTCGTCGTAGACCGCCTTCCCCTGTTTATCCAGGATATGCGCGAAGACCGCCCCGGCGAAGATGTCGCGGTGCCCGGCGAATAGTGCCTCCCACTCCTGCCACGGCTGCATGGACGACGGCCGCAGCGGGCGAAAGCCGGCCTGGGCGACCAGGAGTTGGACGCACGGCAGCGCCACCAGGATGGCGCGCGGCAGCCGGGCGCTGGGAATTGCCCGGAAGACGACGATCAGCAGGAACGGAGTCACCAGTTGATGGAAGTACACCCCGAAGTTCCCGGGCCGCCAGCCGACCCTGACCAAAATAAGTACCGTGGAGAACACAAGTACAAAGGTAACGAAATCCATGCGGGCAAGAAGCAGTGGTGCCCGCAAGTCGCGCGCCGCCGAAAAGACCCGGGCGCGCGGACTCGGCGCAGCGGCTGAGTCCGGCGACGGGCGGCCGCGCACGCGAGTATACAGGTAAACGACGAGCAACAATCCGAGGGCGCTCAGCAGGCCGAAGTTCTTTCGCACATACCAGGACAATTGGTCGACAAGGAACGGGAATTCGGGCCACGTGCCGTTCAATTGCATGAAGTAAACTTCGGGCCAATACATCTCGCCGACCAGATCGACCAGCGCGCCCAACAGCCTGACCGCCACGGCCGACAAGACCAGGTAAATGACCGCCTTTGCCTTGCCTTCAAAGAAAAACAGGTAGACGGCGAGGTACAGGAGGCCGACCGCGAAGTACGTCTTTGCGCAGAGGGCCAGCAGCGAAAGGCCGGTGGCGACGCACAGGCTGGCGGTCGAAAAGCGCCGCCACCAGGGATAGAACAACGCGCACAGAAAGAGGAACAACCCCAGGTTGTCCGGCTTGGCGTTCGACGCATAGGTCGGCATGTACTGCTGGTAAAGAATGATTGGGGCTGCAATGGCCAGCAGGACCGGCGTGCGGTACCGGCGCAGCACGAGAAAAATGATAACACTACACAACAAGAGGAATATCGCGCACAGCAGCCGATGCAGCGCAAAGGTACACCCGAATACGGCGGCGGCCGGCAGCGCCACGAGGTTGAAGAGCCCGCCGTACAAGTTGGCATACTGCGGCTGGTTTTCGAGTGTCCAAGGATTCTGGCCGCGCAGCAGGAGGACGGTAGAGAGATAAGTCGCATTCTCGCGCAGGTCCTGCGGATGCTCGGCGAAGATCAGCCGCGCATGCCACGTGACGGCCATGTAGACCAGGACGGCCAGCGCAGCAGGCAAGGCCAGCAGGATGCTGGCGCGATAGGTGTAGCCTTCAATGCGTCGCGCCAACGCGGTGGTCTGGGCAGGTCGCAGGCCCATGCTGGCACTCATCGCAGAACACGTCCGACGACGCACAGGCGGGCGGCATCACGCACACACGGACACAACGGGTGTGTTCACGAACAACCACGGTGACCGCACGGTGTCGCCCAACGGCTCTCGCTATAGCGTGGGACAAGATAGGGTGCAAGCGCTGGCCTGCCCCGCGCCGGGCCGGATTCAGCAAGGGGACGCCTTACGGATGCATGTCGGAGGGGACTTTCGCCTGGACGAACCGACGGGCTTCTTCGACAATCATCAGGGCGGCTTCGACCTGCTCCGGTGTCGGGTCGGTCGGACCGGGATAACGGAACCGGACGGCAAACGCGGTCAGCGGGGCGACGCGATCGCGGAGAGCGGCAAAGGTCGGGTCGTCTGCGGCGCAGAGGTTAACCAGGGCGCGCAGGTCGTGGATCTTCTCGAATTCGCGGCCGCGCCAGACCAGATACGCCTTGAGCAGCTTCTCGACGGCTTGTTGGCAGTGAAACGCCGCCACGTCCGTGATCGGGGGAGTCTCTTCCAGGGCACTGCGAGCGGCGCGCTGGTCGTGTTCCGCTTTGCGCAGCCATTGCTGGACTTCGGCAGCTTCAGGCGGCATCGATGCGTTTCCCTTTTCGCGAGACCGTCCGCTCAAACGAAACCGGCAGCGCGGCGCGTTGCTCGAACTCGGCCCGCGTGTATACCTGCAGGTCGACCGGGACCGGGATGTCGCCCAGCAGGCAGTACCCGCGGGCATCGCGCTCGTATGGATCGAGGGGGCTGTCCTCAATGACCACCAGCAAGTCGATGTCGCTGTGCGGCCCCGGCGTGCCGTAGGCATACGAGCCATACAAGTAAATCGCGACCGGGACGAACTCCCGGCGCAGGCGAGCCATAATCTCGGCCAAGTGCGCCTCGAGTTCCGCGGACGTCAATGTCGGCACTGTCGTCGTTCCGTTTTCACCGCACGTTAAAATACCGCGCCTGCGGGTGATACGAAATGATCGCGCTCGTCGATTGCTCCGGCTCGAGCTGGTATTCCGCGCTCAGCGTCACGCCGATGCGCTCCGGCTGGAGCAGCTTCATCAGCGGCCCCTGGTCCTCCAGGTTCGGGCACGCCGGATAGCCGAAGCTGTACCGGCTGCCCTGGTAGCCCTGCTGGAAGAGCTTGTGCAGGTCGCGGGCATCCTGGCCGGCGACGCCCAGCTCGACGCGGACCTGCTTGTGGATGTACTCGGCCAGGGCCTCGGCCAGCTCGACGCCCAGCCCGTGCAGGAACAGATATTGCTGGTATTCGTGCTGCTCGAACCACTGCCGAGCCACCGCGCTGGCCTGCCGGCCCGCGGTGACGAGCGAGAAGGCCGCCACGTCGACCACGCCGGAGCCCAGCGGCCGCCAGAAGTCGGACAAACACCAGTAGGGGGGCCTCGTCTGGCGCGGGAAGCGGAACCGCACCAGCTCGGGCCCGTGGTGCTCCGGCCGGTCGATCGTCCCGCTCGGCGGGGCGAAGACGATCAGGTCGTCGCCGTCGGAATTGCACGGCCAGTACCCGTAGATGGCTTGCGGCTGAAGGATCTGCTCGCGCTGGCAGCGCTCGGCGAGCTGGCGGTAGACCGGGCGGATTTCGCGCTCGACGCAGCGCCGCCAATCATCGGGGCTGCGGCGTTTCTTGCGGAAGCCCCACTGCACCTGGAACAGCATCGTCTCGTTGATGAACGCCAGCCCGGCCTTCAGCTCGATCTTTTCGAGCACGCGGCGGCCCCAGAACGGCGGGCGCGGGACGGGATGATCGTGGCCGATATCCGAGCGTGGGGCCGGGGGCGTCAGCCCGTTCGCGATCGCGCGGGCCGTTTCCTCGGCGGCCAACACGGCCTCGCGCAGCGCCACCTCCTCTTCCGCGGCGCGGGCCCGCTCCGCGGCCTCGTGTTCCAATGGCTTGAAACCGTAGCGCTGCTCCGCCCGCAGGCGAATCTGCTCCGGCGTGGGCGCCTCGACCGGCGGCCCCGTTGCGAGAACCGGCTCCAGCTCGGCGGCGCGCTCCGCCCGAATCCGCTGCATGAGCTTCAGGCCGTCAAAAGCGTCCTTCGCGTAGTACACCTGGCCCCGATACGCCTGGCGCAGCTCGCTTTCCGCGTACTTCCGCGTCAGGGCCGCGCCGCCGACGATGACCGGCACGGTGATCCCGTGCTCGTTCAACACCTCCAGGTCTTCGCGCATGACGAGCGTCGATTTTACCAGCAGCCCGCTCAGGCCAATCGCGTCCGCGTGGTGCTCCCGCCAGGCGTTGATGATGTTGCCGATGGGCTGCTTGATGCCGAGGTTGTACACGGTGTAGCCGTTGTTGCTCAGAATGATGTCGACGAGGTTCTTGCCGATGTCGTGGACATCGCCGCGCACGGTGGCCAGCACGAGCTTGCCGCGCGACTGGCCTGCGGTGCGCTCCATGTGCGGCTGCAAGTACGTGACGGCGGCCTTCATGGTCTCGGCGGACCGCAGCACGAACGGCAGTTGCATCTGCCCGCTGCCGAACAGCTCGCCGACCACTTTCATCCCGGCCAGGAGGAACTCGTCGATGATGTAGAGCGGGTTGTATTTCTGGAGTGCTTCGGCGAGGTCGCGCTCCAGTCCCTGTTTGTGGCCATCGATGATCCGCCGCCGGAGCCGCTCCTCCAGGGGCAAATCCGCGATCTTGGCCTTCGCGCCGATCTCTTCGCCCTCGGCAAACAAAGCGACAAAACGTTCCAGCGGGTCGCCGCGCGCCCGCCGAGCGTAGATCAGATCGAGTGCGGTCTCCCAGCGCTCGTCGCTGATCTGGTTGCGCGGCATGATCTTTCCGGCATGGACGATCGCCGCGGTCAGGCCGTGGGCACACGCCTCGTGCAGGAATGCCGAGTTGAGCACGACGCGTGCGGCCGGCTGCAACCCGAAACTCACGTTACTGACGCCGAGAATCGACTGGCAGCGCGGGAACGCCTTCATGACGCGCTCGATGCCGTCCAGCGTTTCCAGGGCCAGCCGGCGATCCTCCGGGCTGCCCGTCGTGATCGGGAACGTCAGGCAGTCAA
>Ga0315284_10012110_pt1 | contig 12288 bp, 19 predicted proteins | sample YL17G09_16_MG_FD_203696 | JGI IMG/M metagenome (GOLD analysis project Ga0315284, IMG submission 203696) | Sediment microbial communities from Yellowstone Lake, YNP, Wyoming, USA - YL17G09_16 | ecosystem: Environmental > Aquatic > Freshwater > Lake > Sediment | place: USA: Wyoming | collected...
TTTGACTGGAATATTTACGATGATCTGTCAGATTACATGAAGGACCAGATCAAGCAGTCTGAAGAATTCAGGGCTATGCAGGAACCTAACAGCATCCATGATGCCGGAGAGAATGATATGACAGAAGGTTCAGATGATCCACCCTTTTAAAAATTTATAATCATGACAGATAATAATTTGCAAAACATTATGATTCTAATGGCAGGTATAATGCCAAAGGAACTTATTATTGAAAGGATAGAGGAATCTATTAAGGAATACAAAGAAGCCTGCCTGCTTAATAATCAAAAAAGGAAGGATGAGACATGGATTCATTTGGCACTTAGCTGTGTTTTAGCTATATCAAAAACATCAGGAGCTGATCCATTCAAACAAATTGAGTTCCTTAATGAAGTTGATCAGGCATTAAAACTACTAAAACCGAATCAAGGATAATAAACTATTGACATGAGACTTTCAGAAAAACCAAGAACATTCATCAGAGTGATCCCTCAATCCACTACACGCCCAGGCATAGTAAGCCTTGTGGCAGAGGAATCTATAAAGCCTTTCGAAAAGGGCGCACTGGTCATGCAATGCCAGCGAACCGATGTCTATAATATGATCAAGCCTTTGCAGTGTGAGATCCTTCTCAGGAAAGACAAAGCCAGGCAGGATAAATACATTACCAAGATGGTAACTCCTGAGAACGCCCCGGATTTAATCACCCCTTCAACCAAAAAATTATGAATGTACTATCTACCATCACCATACTCCCTTCAAATGAAGCTGAATGCGAAGTATATGTTACCAAATTAAAAGCAGAAATACTGGCATCCAATGACCCATCATTCATACAGAATATGAAATGGTTTTCTGAGGCTGTGAAAAAAATCCTTAAAGATAAAGAAGTAATTCTGCATGTAGCACAACTTCAAATATCACAAAAAGACAGGAATTAAAATATTTGTAGTATAATATTAATTACTATCTTTGATGCGTAAAATGCGACCAATGATTAAAAGTTATTTTAATTCAAGATACTGCCACCTGGCAGAGAATCCCAAGCAAGGTTCGGGTCGCACCACCTACTTGGGCTTTCTTTTGCCGGGTGGCTTCATTTTAATAAAATGAACGACAATAATAGCTGGATTAAGCTGTATCGTAAATTTGAAGAATGGGAATGGTTTCATATTTCTGAAATGGTACATCTATTCATTAATCTATTAATTAAAGCCAATAATAAAGATCGTAAATGGAGAGGAATTCTTATTAAAAGAGGTCAATTAATAACTGGTCGGATTCAATTATCACAAGATACAGGAATTTCAGAGCAATCTATACGTACCTATTTAGAGAGGCTAAAATCAACCAGCGAAATAACCATCAAATCAACCAATAAATATAGTATAATAACTATCTTAAAATATGATGATTACCAAGTCATCCCAATAGAGACTAACCAACAAATTAACCAGCAAACTAACCAACAACTAACCAGCAATCAACCAGCAACTAACCAACAACTAACCACTACTAAAGAAGATAAGAAGAAAGATAATAAGAAAGATATAATAGATACCATTGAAGTACCTTCAATGGTGCGAACAAAAAATCCGCTTTTAGATTCTGAAATAGAAAAAAAGTCTCCTCCAATAAAATTAGCAAAAACAATAGATGTCGAAAAAGAACTTGTAAAAATTTATGCCCAGGAGCATGGAGATTATCCAATGCTTAGTATGAGCAAGGATAAAGTTTTAATGAGAAAGCTTCTGACGGAATTCAAAAGAAGGAATCCTAATGTCTCATATCAGGAAACATTGGATGGGATGAGAAATCATTTTCGTCAATGTCTGGACATAACTGATTCCTGGTATCACGATCATATGAGTATCGGTCTTATGGTATCTAAATTTTCTGAAATAAATAAAATCTTAAAAAATGGAACAACTGGAAAGAATAAACGAGGGGCAACTGCCGAAGAAATTGCAGAAGCCTTTGCTGAGCAATTCGCAACTGACATTGGAGGGGATAGCCAGCAACACATTGAGAATTAAAAATAACTTTCCTGACCTGCCTTCAGGATTCTATAAAACCTTAGCAGAAAGAATCCGGGCTCATGGCTTTACGGATATCAGATTTACAAAAGCTGTTGATTATGTTATTGATAATTGCACTTATCCAAGACCTACGGCAGCTAACTTTATTCAGGCCGATAAGGATTTTCAGGATCAGATTGCAAAATTTTATACCGGTCCAGACCGATGAGCAACAGAAGACCAGTACTGCATATGCCTGACCTAGGAAAGGTTCCTCCTCAGGATATTGAAGCAGAAGAAGCTGTTTTAGGAGCATGTATGGTTTACCCGGATGTTATTCATGACATAAGCCTATCTCCGGAAATGTTTTACCTGGAAGCCCACCAGGAAATATTTGAAGCTATCCGGGATGTATCAATGACAGGATCGGTAGATTTAATATCAGTACAGAGTAAACTCAGGAATAAAGGGAAATTAGAGATAGCCGGGGGTCCTGTTGCATTAACAATGCTCCTCTCTAAAATCTTTACTGACCAGATGACCCCCACTCATGCCAGTATCGTAAAGGATAAATTTCAGCTCCGGGAATATATCCGAATAGGGACTGAAATAAGAAATATGGCTTTTACTGATGATGTGGCTGATGTAAAAGAACACGCAGAAACCGGTTTGTTTCATCTTTCAGACATTACTGAAAAACAGGAGCCGGTACATATCTCCAAAGGCATTGATGAAGTCCTGGAAGAAGTCAGGCAGGTTTACACTAAGGAAAAATCTCTTATCGGAGTGCCATCTGGATTCTTAGGCATAGACAGGATAACCGGGGGATGGCAACCGGGAAACCTGATTATTATTGCTGCAAGACCCTCTATGGGAAAAACTGCACTGGCATTGATCTTATCACTTAATCCTGCAAGAAGGAAATTCCCTGTCACTTTCTTTTCCCTGGAAATGTCAAGAGAGGAATTAATAACCAGATATCTTTCCGGAAGTTCCGGATACACGAATATTGAAATCCGTAATGCCTATGTGAATTTTGATAAGCTGGTAGATTCCAGCCATGAACTGGCAGGTCTTCCAATCACTATTGATGATACTCCTGCTCTGAATTTAATCAGCCTGCGATCCAAGATCAAGAAGCAGATCATGAAAAATGGCACCAAGCTGATTATTATTGATTATCTCCAGCTCATGTCCTTCGAATCCAGAAGCAGGGAGCAGGAAGTTAGTGCCATCTCCAGAGGTCTTAAGGCTATTTCTAAGGACTTTAATATCCCGGTGATAGCTTTGTCCCAATTAAACAGGAATGTTGAAGACAGGGCAGATAAACGGCCAAGGCTGGCAGATCTGAGAGAATCGGGAAGTATCGAACAGGATGCTGATATAGTTTGTTTCATTTATCGTCCTGCACATTATAAAATCCAAACCACCATGATTGACAATAATGAGATTTCTACCCAGAACCTTATGGTTATTGATGGTGCCAAGAACAGGAATGGGGCATTATTTTGTCATCCGTTATATCATAATCCCAGTTTTACTGACATCCGGGAAGAGGATTTTGAGTTAAGAAACGAGCCGCATTGAAAATTTGTTTACAAAATCTTTAAAAATCCAATTTTTTTTTGTATAATGTAATAAACGAGTCTAATCAAAAATGTAAAAAAATGTTAAAAGAAAGTCAACTTAGAAATTGCGCTGCCGAACTTAATGAAGTGTTTGGCCTTAAACCGCCCATAGACATCAGGGTTGATCTGGAATCTCTTAAGGCAACTCTGCTGAAAGCGATTACATATCGCCAAGCTGTAGATATCTTCACCCCTGAAGTCCTGTCTACGATAGAAGAACTGGAATTACTGGGGGAGGCTACGGAGATTGAGAAGGAAACTGCAGAGGTCACAGAAGATGAATTATTGATGCAGGTTAAATCTTCAATGAAGCTCAAGGACCTCAAGAATGTAGCTGTAGCGAATGTGGAATTCAAGATCATCAGATCATTCCTGGATTCCTACAAGAATGTCGAGGACCTCAGAAGCCGAATGATGGATATCCTGTTTGAACTGAACCCTCCGGTTGTAAAAACAGAAGCAGAGATCGAGCCAAAAGAAGAAGAGATCATTCCGGATCCGGAAGCAGAAGCTCCAAGAAAATTAAAAGACTCCCATCCTGTCACTCCTCCTTTCGATCTGAAAGTAAATCCCGCTTTTAAAGCTGCATGTCCTGCTCTGACCGATGAGGAATATAAGAGCCTTGAGGACCTGATCTGTGAAGACGGTATAGTCATCCAGCCGATCATCAGATGGGGAGAGTTTATTGTTGACGGACATAACCGTTACGAAATAGCTACCCGGCATGGCATTCCTTTCAGTGTAGATGAAAAAGTATTCGGTTCTGAAAATGAAGCTCTTGTCTGGATTAAAGAAAACGCTCTCAGCCAAAGGAACCTTCCTGATTATGCTAAATTTGAAATGATGAAGGAGTTGGAAAGCATTTTGATTGAAATGGGGAAGAAGAAAAAGGGCGATAGCAGGAAAGCAGGTCCTAAAGTGGACACCTCTACTGAAAAGTTCAGCACCAGGAAAGAGCTGAGCAAGAAATCCGGTGTATCTGTAGCACAAATCAAAAAAGCTAAGGTCATCGACAAGGTTGCTGATGAGGAAACTAAAGAAAAACTTCGTACCGGCAAGACCACTATCGGCAAGGAATATGAGAAAGTTAAGGACGCAAAACCGATCTCCGACCATGAGAAACTCATGATAGGCTCTCATGAACTTGACAAATGGATTATCAAATACGGAGAAAATCCATTTTTAAAGGATACTGACATCATTAGCCGGCTGACAGATATCTCCATTGAGATTTCAGAAATTCCTTCATTTTAAATCTAATCTGTATTGACATGACAAGAATATGCCTCGTATTGCTATTTCTGAGTACCTTCCTGCCACTTTCAGCCCCTGTACATACTTGCATATACCTTAAGCAAGAGAATGGCTTAAACATCATGGAAAACGTGTTTACAGCGATTTGCTATATTGAGTCCAGAGGTAATCCTTATGTTGTAAATTTTGATGATCCGAATGGAGGCAGCTGGGGGGTGGCCCAGATAGGGCAATTAAAGCTTAATGAATTTAACCGGGCAAATAAAACTCAGTATAAAATCTCTGACCTACTGGACGTTAAGTTAAGTAAAAGGATATTCTTATTTCATTGCAGACAATACAAGGATATTGATATTGCCATTCGGTCATGGAATGGCAGTGGTGAAAAGGCACAGAAATATCTTAAATTAGTAAAAGAAAGATTATGACAGAATTAGATTATGAACATGATATTCGCATAGATGAAAATGCCCTCGATATCGAATGGCTCGAACAGGCTTCTCTGGCATATAATTATGGCAAGCATTATGCTGAATGTAAAAGAAGATTTTTTGAAGCTGAAGAGAGAGTTAAGATCATCAGATCGGAGCTTACCAAAGCTACCAATGAAGATCCTGAAGGCACTTGTGGGAAGGCAAAGCCGATTGCGGCTGATGTCGAAGCTTATTACAGGATGCATCCAAGCCATATAAAAGCCAAGAATGAATGGATTCAGGCCCAGTATGAAATGGATATGGCTGAGGTGGCTAAGAATGAAATAGGCTTTACCCGGAAGACCGCTCTTGAAAACCTGGCGAAGCTTCTTGGCATGAATTATTTTGCAGGACCAAGGACTCCAAGAAACTTACATGAGGAACGTACTAAAAACATTCCGGTAGAAATCAAATTAGAAAGAACGAAATGAAAGAAATTATCGCAGGCATATTAATCTTAATTACAGCTATAGGAGTTATTTATCTGCTTAGCAGGGTTCAGATGATGGGATGGCTCCACCAGGCTGAGAAATTTTTAAAAAACGAATACAATTTAAAAAGTCATGGGGATATTAAAAACAGACAGAAAGAAGGAAATGGAGGGGCATAAGCTCGTAGGAGCAGTATTCCCTCCATGGCTACATGAGTATATGACATTATATACTTTGGCGAAAGGCACAACTAAATCAAAACTTCTTAAAACGACAATGGAAGGCTGGATGTCTTCTCAAAGGGCGGCAGAAGCTGACGATATACTGATAAAGGAGATTGTTGAAAGGCTGAATGTTCAGCGATCCATTGATAAAGCTAATCGTACAGGTATCTCATTCATGAGCTATAAAGAAGCCATCCGGGCTGAGCTGATCAGTAAGGGACTGAAGAAAACATATGTTACATTAATCTTGTCAGGACTGATACCATAATGGAAAGAACCAAAGGAAAGGAGCCGCTGAGTGCTCAGATGAAACGTAAATCAGAAAAGCCTCATGAAGAGAAGATTACAGAAGAAGGAAATTTCCGAACAGTTATTAGTACTGGATCAACGCTACTTGACCTTGCGATATCAGGCGGACGAGTTCGGGGTGGTGGACTTCCGGGAGGAATCCTTGTTGAAGTATTTGGACCCTCTGGAAGTGGAAAGACTATATTTTTGTCTGAAGTTGCTGGAGCTGTGCAACGCCAGGGAGGTGAAGTTCGATTTGATGATCCTGAAGCAAGGTTAGACAGTCCTTTTGCTAAGATGTTCGGACTGACAATCACTAAGGAGAATTACGCCAGACCAGACACTCTGAAAGAAGTATTTGAAGCGGTAAGGGCATGGAAGCCGAAGCCTGAAGGAGTTATTCATGGCAGTTTTGCAGATTCACTTGCAGCCTTCACTACAGAAGAAGAGATGGATGACAATGATGCTTACGGCATGCGCAAGGGAAAGGAAGCCTCTAAGGAATTAAGACTGACCTGCAGGGAGATTGCTGCCAAGAATTATCTGATGGTCTGCAGTAACCAGATCAGGGATGTTATTGGTGCTACAGGAAACCAGGAAAGGACTAAGTCTCCGGGAGGCAGGGCATGGGAGTTTTATCCCAGCCTGAGATTAAGATTCTCTAATGTCAGAAAACTGGATATGGAACTAAAGGTAGCAGGGAAAGAACAAAAGCGGATCATAGGGATAAGGACGGATATCTTTGTCTATAAAAGTTCCATCTGGAAACCATTCAGGACTGCTCCTGTAACCATTCTTTTTGACTATGGGATTGATGACCTGAGAGAAAATATCCAGTACATTAAAGACAATACCCTTTTTACTACCTACACTCTTGGGGGAGAAAACTTATCCAATGATATGAATAAAGCCATTAAGATAATTGAAAAAGGTAATCTGGAGCAACAACTCAGGGAGGAAGTAATTAGTCTTTGGGAAGAAATCGAAGATAAATTTAAACAGGAACGTAAATTAAAACGATGATGGAACAACTATTAATCGCACTTGGAGCAATAATGCTTGTAATACTTATGGCATTGTTATTTTCTCTTCCTACTATGTGGCTATGGAATTGGCTTATGCCTACAATATTTGGATTAACAAAAATAGGGTTTTCACAAGCCCTTGGAATTAACATACTATGCGGACTACTTTTTAAATCATATAGCTCAAATAATTCAAAAATAAATTTTTAATCATGAAAAATCTATTTAGCAAAGGAGGGATTGTCCCTACAAACAAAGAAAACGAGTACCCGATGCACAAAGCTGAAGGTTATTCCGATGTAATCACTAAAGTCCATACTGAGTTTACCACCGCTGGTGAGAAACTCTACCAGGAAGCACTTAAGATTATCAATTCTACCAAATTACTCAATGAAGACAAAGTGCAGAGGTTGGCTAAATTAGGGTTCACTGCCACCCGGGAAGTTGTCATGGCAGAAGAAACGCTTCATGAAAGACGATTAAGCGAAAGAACGGTGGAGCTTGTGTCTTATTATCGTGAACAATATCCATTGTATAAGTTCATTACGGAGTCACAGGTAAAAGATATATGTGCTAAATATAAACTTATCTATGGTAAGGTTAGCCAATATATCGGATTTGTACCGGAAGCCAAACTGAAGATAATGGAAGATTTTGCTCTGAAAGAGAAAGATGCTCTGCATTATCGTGTGGACGGATGGGGCACCAGAAACTCTCCTGTTGATTATGAAACTTTTAAAGATAATAAGGATGTATACTATACTGACCGGGAATTTCTGATTGCTGCTCCCACAAAAGACTTTAACATTAACCCTTCTCAGACAGTAAGAAATTACCAAATAGAGGACAAGCCAGTACCTGATCCGGTAGTGCTTGCTCCGGTGCAGGGAGGATTTCTTATCGTGTGTGCATGGGGAGAGGAGGCCAGTGATCCTATCGTAACCAATGATATCAATAACTAAATGAAAGATCCAATTATTTTAACTGCTGGAAAAATATGGGCCCGACTAGGCTTAGCAGTGCTTCTTTTAGTTGTGGCTTATGGAATATTAGCTCCCATGTTATTCAGTAACTCTGAATCAGATCTTGGAGTGCTTGCCGGAATGGTGGTAGTCTGGATAACTCCATTCTTTGTTTTTTGGATTTTATGGCCGGTAATCAAATACATTAGTAACCAATTTTAAAAATTAAAGAAAATGAAAAAAGCAACATTAATCAGTATGTTCTTGATCGCAATGATCACAATGACTTCATGTTTTCAGCATGTAGAACCACGAAGTGTGGGAATCAAGATTAAAACTATGGGAAATAACAAAGGTGTCCAGCCAGTAACTCTGCCTGTAGGACGGTACTGGATAGGAGCCTTTTGGAAACTTTATACTTACCCTACAAACATTCACATCTATCCGTTTACGGCAGGTAAGGATGAAGGTAGTGAATCAAATGAAGAAATGAGGTTTCAGGATAAGGATGGTTTACAATTAGGTTGTGATGTAGCGGTATCTGCTCAGGTTGATCCTGCTCTGGTTCCGGTAACATTCCAAACATATGGAGGTGATATGGAAACCATTATTAAGAGTTATGTGAAACAGGATTTACAAAGTGGATTTATAGCTTATGCCAGTACACATCAAGCTGTTGAATTATATTCCGATAAGAAAATGGAGATGCTTGCTTATGTTAGTAAAGCAGTGTCTGAAAAATTTAAACCAACCGGAGTTATTATTACAGACCTTTCATATAAAAGCGATATCCGGTTACCAGATAATGTAAGGGAGTCAATCAATGAAAAAATCAAAGCTACACAGATCGCATTACAGAAAGAGCAGGAAGTTATGCAAGCCGAAGCTGATGCCAAAAAGACAGTGGCTAAGGCTGACGGAGACTCAAAAGCAATTCTTATGATGGCTAAAGCACAGGCTCAGGCAAATGAATTATTATCGAATTCCATAACATCCACTCTTGTTAATTATGAACTGGCTAAGAAATGGAATGGAGTAACTCCGATATATTCCGGTCAGGGATCAGTATTACCACCGTTATTCAAATAAATTATGCAGAAAAAAATAAGTGTTACAAAATTAGCAGGGAAGGCTTTCTCAAGGGATGAGTATATCTTCAAAAAGGAACACCCTGTCAGGTGGTGGTTTGTAAGCCGACTGAGAGCACTTGAGAGGCTGATTACCGGAGACAGGAGTCTGTACATAAAAAAACACATAAAATAATGGAACGAACTCGAGATAATTTTCCGCACATCCTGACCAATGATCCCAGCTTTACTGCTTGGGGATGGGCTATACTTGATGGAAAAGGTAATGTGTTTAAGACCGGATGCATCAAGACTGCTCCTGAACAGAAAAAGCGAAGAATTCGTACTTCGGATGACCGTAACCGCAGAACAGTAGAAATAGTACAACAACTACTTACTCTTATCCGGGCACATAATATTACTTATATCTTGAGTGAAGCTCCTCATGGTTCCCAAAATGCCTCAGCTGCAGTTATGATTGGGATTGTAACCGGAGTACTTACGGCTATTGCTGAATGTCTTAATATTCCAATAGAGTATTATTCTGAACAGGACAGCAAGAAAGCAGTATTAGGTAGGAAAGCAGCTTCTAAGGAAGATATGATTGAAGCAATAAATGGACATTATAAAATAGACTGGACCGGTACAAAGTATATTGATGAAGCAGTAGCTGATGCTCTTGCAGTTCATTATGTAGCAATAAAACAGAGTCAGATACTTAAAATATTGAATCGTTAATTTAATAATCAATTAAAAATGGAAGAAGTACAAGAAAAAGTAAATGAAGGAGCTTTTCTAAGTTCCTTAAAGCGGAATAACAAACAGATCAGAGATGATCGTGCTACCGCTATTGGTGAATCTGCTCAACTGCTCTACAAAAGAGCTGTAGAAGATCTTGAAGTACATATCAAGCAAATGAGAAGAGATCAGGAAAATATGCTAGATCTCTCTCCTTCCAACTCTATGAGTTTGGTAGTAGCCAGTGATTTCAAGGCTGATGCTTATGTTGCAAAAGATATGGAACTCAGTGTAGATATCCGAAATGCTGAGATCGAGCTTGATATAGCCAGAAGGAGATATTTATACTTATTCGGGGAGATATAGTCATGGGAGGAGGAACATATTCAGTAAGTAATAGAGTCATGAATGCCACGACTCTTGGTTATTCAACTAAAACGGTAAATGAAATCTTTACTCAGCGTTCTATTAATAATGCCATGAATCCATATGGTATTATTGTAAGGGAATCCCGGGATTCAGAGGAACATCCCAATTCAGTTGCCATCATCCTGGCACTGGATGTAACAGGCTCTATGGGAACGGTGCCTCATCATCTGGTTAAGACGGGGCTTCCGGATATCATGGGAACCATTATTGAAAAGGGCATCAAGGATCCCCAGCTTTTATTTCTTGCCGTAGGTGATCATGAGTGTGGCGATCAGGCTCCTCTGCAGGTAGGACAGTTTGAATCCAATGATGAACTGTTGGATAAATGGCTGACTGATGTATTTCTTGAAGGAGGAGGAGGTGGAAATCAAGGAGAGAGTTATCATCTTGCTTGGTATTTTGCTGCTAAACATACATCCATTGACTGTTTTGAGAAAAGAGGAGAAAAAGGATTTTTGTTCACTGTAGGAGATGAGCCTGTATTATCGGAAATACCAAAGAAAAGACTTGATGAGATTTCTGGTCCGGGACATCAGGGAAGTTATTCTTCCAAACAACTCCTTGATGCGGCAAGGGAAAAGTATAATGTTTATCACTTGCATATCAAAGAAACAGCATCCGGAAGCCGTCAGGAAGTTATGGATGGATGGAGACAATTAATGGCCGATAATTTGATTATTGTAAATAAGCATCAGGAGGTATCCGAAATCATTTCAGATATCATTACCAAATCGGCAAAACGGGTATCTATGCCAGAGTTAAAGATAGATGATAAAAAATCACCTAAAATGTTATAATCATGGGAATAGGATCATTTTCAGAAAAACCCACCTCTTTAGAAGAGATGGAAGAAAAGATAGAGGAATTACTTCCTGACTTGGAAGAAATACCTAAACCGGACGAAATAGAATGACAAGAACAGCAGTCATAGGATGTGGCTTTGGAGATGAGGGAAAGGGACTAGTAACTGAGTACCTCTGCTCCAAATACAGTAAACCTCTGGTGGTAAGATATTCCGGAGGTCAACAGGCAGGACATACTGTTATGAAAGATGGTATCCGTCATGTGTTTGCTAATTTCGGATCCGGTACTCTTAGTGGGGCTTCAACATATTGGGCATCTACAGCAACCATTGATCCTATTGGCATTATTAATGAATTTGAAACACTAAAGAATAAAGCAATAAATCCAATACTGTTTATCGATGGTAAATGTCCTGTAACTACTCCATATGAAGTCAGGCATAATCAAAATACAGAAGAATTAAACCAACATGGGTCCTGTGGAGTTGGTGTGGGACAAACTTGGGAAAGAGAAGAGTGTTTTTATTCATTACAAGCTGAAGATTTATTATATCCTTCAGTAATGAATATTAAACTCAAAATAATTAGAGAATGGTATGGAAAATATGTTTATGAGAATAGATTTAGAGAGTGCGTACAAGAATTAAATAAATTGACTGATAATATTCAGATAATTCATAAAATGCCAGACTTCTATGATGATATAATTTTTGAAAGTTCTCAGGGATTATTACTTGATCAGAACATAGGCTTCTTTCCTCATGTAACTAGAAGTAATGTAGGTATAAGAAACTTATCCGATAAGATAGAAGAAATTTATATTGTCACCAGAGCTTATCAGACCAGACATGGTAATGGTCCTATGACAAATGAAGATCTTCATCATAATATTAAAGAAGATCCTAATGAGACTAATGTAGATCATCCATATCAAGGCAAATTCAGAAG
>Ga0315284_10012111_pt1 | contig 12288 bp, 13 predicted proteins | sample YL17G09_16_MG_FD_203696 | JGI IMG/M metagenome (GOLD analysis project Ga0315284, IMG submission 203696) | Sediment microbial communities from Yellowstone Lake, YNP, Wyoming, USA - YL17G09_16 | ecosystem: Environmental > Aquatic > Freshwater > Lake > Sediment | place: USA: Wyoming | collected...
AACCTCTCGGATCCGAAGCAGTCTTCTTCAATCTTCAACAACTCGGGAAGGTCTACCTCGTCGGCCTGACGGATGTTCACGGCCTGCATAACAGTCTCCGTTGAATATCTCTGTTGCGCCACATCCGGCTTTGCACCTTAAGTAGCGTCTGCACCTAAAGTCGGCTGGTTGCACCTAATGTCACGGCTTCGGTCTTATTCCGCCTGCCTGTGTCCTTCTTCACAGATTGCAACTATGCGGCTCTTGTCAGAGTAATGGAAGAACGAGTCAACGTAATTCTGGAGTTCCGCCTCGCTGAGTCCTTTCGTGTGTTTGTAGAAAGTCTGTAGGGAGGGGTAGAACTTGCCATTCACTGTCAGTATCTTCCAGACGTCTTTCTTGCCCCGGGGGTCCTTGAAACGGCTCTTCCAGGCGGCATAGTATCGTGCTCTCAGATCTTCTTCACTTGAAGCCGCCTCGCGCCTTTCAGCCTCTAGCGTGCTCTTGAGAACCCATCCCCTCTCGACTTCATTGCCTGGGTGACCGTGAATCACGCTGTGGTCATAGACGTAGCGCTCTCTGCAGTCCTCGCAGAGTATCTCCCGTCTCGTTTCAGACCGGTTCCAGTTATCCGAGAAATCGGTCTCTTCGACTTCTCCCTTGCCGCACGGGCACGGCACCCTTCTTTTTTCGCCTTCCTCCCAGCTCATATTAGGTCCCAGCCACAATCATCATAATGATATTAGTTAGATTTGAGTACTCCGGCTTTGCACATTAATAGGCCAGTTTATGTGCAGACGGGCATTCTGCACATAAATCGTTCTTTAGGGACTGCTCCATCCGAACAACCTTATCTTGGGCCTGCTGTTACGCTCCTCAGGTCGCTGACTAACGGGACGGATTCAGAATTGGAGAAACCGACTTCAAAGAACACAATCAAGCGGGAGAGACTATCAAAATTACTCCTCGTCAGGATTGGAGGATTCTGCTGGATTGATTGGGCGCTCACTGGAGCGGTCATGCTACTGATTGCGCTCATCTGGTATGTGGTGAGCTATCAGACTTCGCTGGTTGTTCAGGTGGCAACTCCTTCCCTTACAATTGTTGTGGCCCTTCTGATAATGCTGAAGAGCGCAAGATCGACTAACGCCTCTACGGAGCGCCATGTTCACGCAATCCAGGAATCCACGAGAATCCAAATAGAATCTGCAATGGTTGGGTTTGAGAGACTAGGAGAAAGTCTGGAGAACGTGGTTGATAGACTTGGCGGTATTTCATCGATAATGCAGCAGACCGCCTCGGAGACAAGCAAGATACGACAATTGCAGGAACGTGAATTGATAGGCAAGCAGGAGGCTGAGGAGAAAGCTCGGCTTGCTGTTCAGCCCAAAGTATTCGCGACTCTTGAACACACAGGATTGTGGATATGGAGGAGCTATCAGTTGAAGATTAGAGTTGAGGAGAATGATGTAGAGGGAGCAGTCATCAGGTACCCACATTACGAACCACAGGTCTATCGAGTAATCATCCTCTCCATGTCATTCGACAAGATCGCGAAGCATATGCAAGTTACGGTCAATTGCGGGTCAGCGTCTGCAATAGATTATCTTTGCGTGGACGGCATCGGACTGGAGATACTACTGAGAGATCTCCAGGGACGCCGTTATTCTGGCGAAATCAACATTCCGCTTCAATCGAGGGACAGAGAAGTACCAGTCCCTCTCATTCTCTCGTTCCACTGACAGCCGGAACAAAGTGCGTGCTTCTTCGAGCCGGTCGGATTGATTATCCAGTCAAGACTAGCAATCCGTCACAGTCCAACCCGCACCCTGAGGAGGTTGATCTTCGTTCCATCCTTCTTCTTAGGTTTCTTCTGCGTCTTCATTGTCATCTCACCGCCTTTTTCAGTTCCGGCAGTCCGAATGCCGAGTAACGCTCATTGCTTCTTTCAATAGTTATGAGGAGCATTCCACACTGCCTACACGCGTAAATCCAGGCTCTGCTCGTTGGCTCTAATGGCGCGTAGGATGCCGATTCCATTTGCTTGATCATGTCCGCCGAAACCGACATTGTTGCGTCTAGTATGATGGGCCTGATGACAAACATCCGACAAATGTCTATTTTCGGACATCGTTCGTGAAGGCTCAAGTCGCCTGACAAATGGCCACATATCCAGTGTTGAGAACACCGAGAAGAGGACTTATCATAACCTAGCGCTATGTGGGCGGGTGTGGCCGACCCGACAGAAAATACGATCAATGAACTCATGGCGAGTTATCTTCGATCTCAAGGTCTGAAGGTCACTGGAGAACATTCATCGACCGTCTATTCTGGACGTAAGCAACCCGACTTCGAGCTCCGCAATGGCAAGCTTCTATACGGGGAGGGCGAATGGAACGGGTCCTATATCAAAGGGATGACCCAGGCAATTGAATACGGTGACATACCTGGTTCTTCGGGTTATTTCCTTCTTGGTTACCCAGAATCGCTCCGTCGCAAGGTTAAGAGGGGACGTCTTCTCACGTCAAAACCGGAAGAGTTGTTAGCTGAGGTTGAATACAGAGGCTTGCTCAAACTGAAAGACTCTCCATCGAGTATTTTCAAAGGGAGATTGGAGGAGCTCGTACCTTGGATCAATGATGCTCTTGACCGGAAACCCAAGAAGGATCCTGAAGAATACGTGACAATCATGAGGGATATTGTTCATGATCTCTCGAATTATCTAGCAGAAGAACCGGTGGAGTATCAATCGCTTTTTGAGAACGTAGTCTCTTCCATCTCAGAGAAGAAGAGTAAGAACGTAGCTGCACGAAAGGCCGCAGCCTACCTGCTCCTCAATCAGATAGTGTTCTATCACGTAATCTCTAAAGAAGGCCATGTCCCCGTAATCGATGAGAAAACCATCAAGTCCCCTGGGCAACTGCAAAAGGAGTACTTCAAACTAGTAACAGACACAATCGACTATCATGCGATTTTTGATTTTGATGTTGCCTCAATCTTCCCAAAGAAGTCGAATCAGTTCATTGTGGACCTGATCAAGAATATCAAGGAAATCGCCCCGGAGGAGTTTACAAGAAACCTGCTTGGATCGATATTCCATTCATTGATTCCAAAAGAGGTTAGAAAACCTCTGGCTGCTTATTACACAAATCCATCTGCGGCTTCGTTGCTCGCAAATCTGGCAATCGGCTCAGCGCATGCGAAGGTTGCAGACCTAGCATGTGGGTCAGGAACACTCCTAGTCGCTGCGTATAACAAGAAGTCTGAACTTAGTGATCGAAGCGTTACTGAATCAGTGCATAAGCGATTCATTGAAAAGGAGCTAACTGGCATAGATGTCATGCCATTCGCAGCGCATCTGGCTGTAGTCCAACTTGGTCTGAAGAACCCAGGTTATCTGACAGATCGAGTCAGAATCGGTGTCTACGATTCAACGACGCTCAGTCCTAAATCGAAGGTCGACCCGCTTCACTCAGCAATGCCGAAAGGACAGAGGAAGATTCACGAATATGAGGAAGGGAATCTAAAGAGACTGCGACAGAAAGAGGGCGCGATTTCTGGGAGAGGAGCGGGAACTGCCTTTGGAATGGGGGCGTTCGATGTGGTGCTAATGAACCCTCCATTTTCCCGCAAGCAGAATATCACTCGTGAACTTCGTGCTGAACTGAAGACGAGATTCGCAGACTACTCTGGCTATCTCAGCGACGAGCAGAACTACAATCTATATTTCGTGTACTTGGCGGACCGATTCCTTGAGTCATCCGGGAAAATGGCGATGGTTCTGCCAGTGACCATGCTTAAACAGAAGAGTTCAAAGGGATTTAGGAGGTTAATCAGAGAGCGCTATTCCATTGAGTTCATCATACTCACAGAATTCCGTTCTGCATTCTCAGAAGACACATCGTTCCGTGATATGCTGTTCATAGCTTCGAGAAGGAAGGATAATGACGATTGCAAAGGAACTGTTGTTGCGGTCTTAAAAGTGTTGCCATCGCCGGAATCTTGCGATGCGATAAAGACGGATTTGGTGAATTTCTTCAATAGTCAGGGCATGCAAACGGAGACCTCATTCATGCGTGCAAGAAGAGTAAATCAAATAGACTTCTCGAAAGGCGATGACTGGTATCAATTCCTCCCTGGAGAGGCGAAGCCAACCGACTCTGCGCCACCGGGGATGGTGACTCTGAAATCAGTTGTTGAGAGAGTTGTCCAAGGATTCAGATACGAAAAGAGCAGTGAGTTCGTTAGCACGGGGGACACAATGATCTCGATTCCCCGTGCGAAACGAGTCAGAATTGATCTAGAAATTGAAACTGCCACCGACAAGAGGTTTGTGGTTAGGAATCCTCACGAAGTGGAGAAGCTTGTCATCCCAAGGTCATCTACCTGTCCGGCCATCAGAACGGCTTCGCTCGTAAAGCATATACAGATTGACGAACCGCTAGATTTCGTAATACTGGAACGCTTTGATCACGACGTCGCATTTTGGGGTGGCAAAGATGTCGATGAGATGCTGGTCAGAAGGCGGGAACACATCGAAAGCCGAAAGGCCAACCTAGTTATGGCTGGATACGGGAATATTGATCTCTCTGCATCTGGAACTTACTTCTTGGCATTTTGCTCAAAGGAACGGATTGTTCCCACGTGGTCATTCTGGTCACTTCCCTGCGCGACATATGATCAAGCCATCATTCTGGCACTTTGGCTGAACTCCACATTCGCTTTATCAGAACTGCTCAAGCGCAGGACGGAGGTTCGGGGCACAAACATCAAATGGAGAAAGGGAGAGATTGAGCGTCTGCCAGTCCCCGATATGTCATTAATGAAGAAGCCAGCGGAAATCGAAGAGGCAAAGGCGCTCTTGACTCAACTCGATGGAATGGATTTTCCGTCCTTAATAGAGCAGTTGGAGAACTCTTTTGAAGGGAGACTGAATCTGGACAGATACTTCAGTAGGGTTCTCAAGATGGGACAAAGCAATGCGGAGATAATCAAACTGCATCGAGAATTGGCTGTGCGCCTGAGAAAGATGGAGAGAATGATGAAAAGGGACTGATGTTTGACATCACCACAAACCGTTCAGATCTTGCTGTTAGCGGAATTCAACCGAACCAGCTAGATTGTCGGGGTACCAACTGTCCACTGCACGAGATCTCCCAAACCATTTTCGATGGGAAGATTCAATCCGGTTGCCTGCGCAGGAGTCATCCCTTGGGTTGTGTGGTTTCTCAGGAAGTTGTACTGTATCACGAAGCCATCCAAGGCGTTCCTTGCCCCGTCCTTGCTTCCGAACCCTCTGAGCGTCTTTACGCGGTCCTTGAGCGTGTTGTGAGATCGTTCGATGATGTTGTTCGACATCTTCCCAATCCTAGCCCTCAATCCGACTTTCTTGATGTAAGTGGTCTCGCCGCGCAACACCTTCCTCCAGAATGCCTTCGTGACGCCATAGCGATACGCTCCACAGCGCCCTAGCAGCGTATAGAGGTCTGTCCAGCCGATTCGAAGATGGGTGCATTGTCAATGCCTGAACTAAGAAAGGCCTCGATAACTCGCAAAAGCACATATATACCTGGAGGAGCTGTGTAATCTAACAGAATGTGTGATGCCATTCTGCAATCGCTCGAGCGTATCTAAAGATGGGGAATCCGATGACGAGCGCGTCCTGTGATGGCGACTTCGATAAGGAGAAGATGAAGCAGATTGTACACTTCCTTATTAGTCAGTGCGGCCACTTGGAGAATTTCGGGAAGACCGTCCTTTTCAAGTTGCTATACTTTGCGGATTTCAACTATTATGAAATCACTGAGAAGAAGATGACCGGTGAGTCATACCGCAGACTTCCTCATGGACCCGCCCCGTGTCATTTCGATCTGATCGAGAAGGAGCTTAAGGCTGAGGACAAGATACGTACGAGCAAAGTCAAGCGCGGCGAATACGATCAGAACAGATTCTCCGCTCGAAAGGATTTTTCTCTTGATAGTTTGAATGGAACGGAACTTCTGACGATTGAGAAGGTAATCAAATGGTATTCTGGAATGAATGCCACAGAGATTAGCACTCTCTCGCACATGGATATGCCGTACAAGGCAACGAAAGACAAAGAGATAATCGACTACGAACTAGTGTTCTACAGAGATCCGGCACTTTCAGTGAGAGAGTATTCTGATGCCTGATATTCAGCAGGTGCCAGAGTTTGACAAAGACTTGAAGAAGCTAACCAAGAAGTACAGATCGCTGCCGGAAGATCTCGCTATCTTCCTCAAAGCCATGACGGCCGGTTTCCCTGAACCGTTGCCCGGGACCGTCAGGATTTCTGGCTTGGGGAGCCAAGTCACAATTCCAGTGTATAAGGTCAGGCATTTCAGATGCAAGACCCTACTGGGCAAGGGATCTCGAAGCGGAATCAGAGTGATATATGCACACCACAGAGTGGACGGCGCCGACAAGGTGCTCTTTATCGAGATTTATTGCAAGAGCGATAGGGAGAATGAGGATAGAGCCAGGATATTCCAGTACCTGCAAGGCAAGAGTTCACTAGAAGGGTAATCCATATCGCCTCGCTCCGATCCTACAACGTCTTCCCCTAAATCGTCATTGTCATGGACGAAGCCTGGGGGGGCCTCACTTGTGCACAGACCCCAGGAATTAAGTGCCTGGAGGACCATATCATCGTCGGTTAGCATGGGCTCGAGCACATCAAATCCGGCATATTGGTGTCCAACCTGCGAAGTTCCCCTAATCAAACCTGAATGTGAGAACTGCAGGTCTGAGGGGTTTATGGTGACCAATTGGGGATTGAAACCCATCTTCCATGAAGAGAGACTGATCTTGACACAGGCATTCCATGAAGATGGGCATCTGCCGGAATGTCTGTACAGATCTGGCAACAATGTTTACTTCAAAGGTCGTCCGTTATTTCGCTTCACTATCCAGGAGGGGAGGATAGTCGTAGTTGGGAATCGTGAACGAGTGATTGAAAGGATTCGGAGGGCAGAACAATTGGAGTGTGATATGAGAGAACATTTGAACAGGACATTCTCAGCCAATCGGTCAGTCCTTGCATCTCTGAATGACGAGGCGATTTCATTCGTAAGGGTGAGTGGGGAGAGATTTCGTGACAAAGAGAGATTCATTTCTTTTAGTGGCGGCAAGGACAGCACAGTGACAGCAGTCATTGTGAAGCGAGCTTTAGGTCAAGTGCCGATGTTATTTTGCAACACCACAATAGAGTTGCCAGAGACCGTCGATTATGTCCATGACTTCGCGGAATGGATAGGTCTGCGGCTAATTGAATTGACTCCGAGGAAGGACTTCTGCGAACTGATGAGGGATCTTGGTCCGCCGAGCAGAATGATGCGATGGTGCTGCTTTACTCAAAAATCGGCTCCAATCAATGACTACCTTAAGAAATTCAATCAGGGCGTTATCAGCTATGATGGGATTCGCAGGGCAGAATCAATGGCGAGGATGAAATACGATAGGCAGCACGAGAACACGAAGATAACTAAGCAAACAAGCATCTATCCACTATTGGAATGGTCGGACCTAGCTGTGTGGTTGTTCCTGCTCAACGAGGGGGTTCCATTCAACAGAGCTTACAGATGGGGGCTTTCCCGAGTCGGATGCTGGGCTTGTCCGAATGAAGGGAAGATCAGTGCATTCTTCCTTGAGTTGCAGCACCCAGAGATGTTCCGGAGATGGCAGATGCAACTCGAGGAGTTTGCCATGACGAATGGAAAGGATGAATCTTGGGTCAAGGATGGAGAATGGAAGAAGAGACGCGCAGCATACCAATATTCCGAGAGTGCCATGAAGACGCAGTTGTGCGGCCAGGGTCGGGACTTCATCTACCGCCTTAAGAATCGCGAGATTGACAAGGATATGATAAACTTCCTAGCGATTTTCGGTGACATGGAGGAGGGTCTGAATGGCTCTGACAACTTGGTCAAGATTGCGGGAGCTGAGATTGACATCTCGACATTCTTTGGTTCAAAGGAGATAATGGTCCATCTGACTGGTGACAATGGACATGACGTTCTGCGCCTTCTGGAGAAACAGATTGAAAAAGGGATGAACTGCATCAAATGCGGCGCTTGCGTCGGTTCATGCTCGCGCGGGGCTATTAGCGTTGATGAAGGATTTCACATCGACAAGTCACACTGCACGAGCTGTCTGATCTGTGCAAGGGGGATCTTCCTGAAACAGAGCTGCACGACAATCCACTATCGAAGGGAAAGAAATGTCATCGGCGCGGCCACCTAGCGGTACGCTCTACTCCCCTTGGCCTTTCTCTCTGAGTCTGACAACAAGTACCTCTTTGATGAGATCCGCTGGCCTCCTGCTGATTCTTCTAAGTTGCAGATACGTGTCCCTAGGAATCCTGAGGATGAACGGTTTCAGCTCTTTATCGTCAATGGCTATCCTGGTCTCGAGTCGCTTCTTCGTATCAAGCCAGTTCTCCAGGACTCCAAGGGCATCTTCTTGAGTCAATCCCTTGCAGAGCTCATTCGGTAGGCCAATAAGCGCGACATAGACATCTTCCTTGTCTAGCTCGTCCATTACACGCTTCTTCACCGAGACTACATCTGCGTTCTTGGATTTCTTGACTTCTTGAATGACCCGTATTGCATCTTTGCATTGCATGCCAGCAACAGCTCTCGCCAGGTCCTTAACCAGCTTTCGATTTCCAGCAACAGAAACCAAATCATAGATGAGGCTTCGTGAGATCTTGCCACTATCGAATAGTTCTCTCGTTTCAGCTGGCAGATCAAGGAATCTCGCCCATACACTGATGCTTTCGGGTTTTTTCACTGTCCCTCCGGTGGCTCTCGCTGCCAAAACAGGGGAACCATACGTCTCTAGAAGTCCTTTGCAGGCTTCGGCAACTTCTGAAGGTGTTCCCTCTCGCCTCTTGAAGTAAGCGATGATTACGGCGAGTTGTCTCTGATCATCTGGCATGTTCCACATCCTTAGCTAATATGGGAATAATACTTGTGGTCTCCGAGCCAGTCGTCCAGTATCTTCCCTGCTGCTTCCTTCTCGTTGTTGACATGAAGGTCTGCCGCTGCTCTTGTCAGCCCTTCCATCATGGAATCATCGATCAAAAGAGTCAGTTTCCTTTGTCGTTTTGCAGAGGCCGCTGTTGTTCTAAGAGTCTTCATGGTGGTCTCGGGTTGTCTAGCGGCCTTCATGATTTGAGTTCTCTGCGGTCTTCCCTTGGTTTTTGCCAATTCCTTGGCAATCTCGACTATCTCACCGACTGGCCTCTTGTCCATGAGATCGGCCAGCCTGTTAGCATCTTCAGTTGTCAGCCCATTGCCCATCATCTTCTTGACTTCGTCAGGAAGGCCATCGATCCTCATCCATTTGCGAACCTTCCCTTCTTTCCAACCCAGCGCTTTTGCAGCCATCTTGGGGGAACCTAGTTCCCTCACAAGTTCAGCTACAGCATTCTCAATGTCGACGTCTCGAAGGCTGGTTCTCTCCTCATTTTCGACAACTGACATAGCCTTCAAATGCGCCAAATCTTTTTCGGATTCTGAATATACTAGCGCAGGGATTTGATCTTTCCCAGCCTTCTTGGCCGCAGCTGTCCTCCTTTGGCCAATGACTATTTCGTACCTGTCGTTCTTCTTGATCGCGACGACCGGTTCGATCACACCAACGATCTGGATGCTCTCGGCCAATGTCTGAATGTCTTCCTCTGTTCTCCTCACATTCTGCTCACTCATATCTGCCTTGTCCAGGGGAATCAACTTGAACTCGACCAATCTCTCACCTTCGTTCCAAGTATGGCCTTCACTAGAGATGTCCCTTGCTCCTCGCGGCTGGAATCGTTACATTAGATTGTCGTTGCTCCAAGGAGGTGTAGGAGCTCTGGTAAAATGGAAACACAGGAATGTCTTTATCCAGTCGAGAGGATAGCGGACCAATGCTGCCAGAGCTACTCGAGCAGGCGAAGTTTCGCTTTCTAATCCTGAACTACGACAATCTCGCTGCGAAATCACGGTACGCTCAGATCAGTGTATCCCCAATGATCCGCGAGATGCTCATGGTTATCTGTGAGGAGGACTGCGATGCCGCGACAGGAAGAACCATGCTCGAAGAACGGATAAGGAAGATGGGATTGGAGCGGAGGCATCCAGACTACGAATTCCTCCGAGGAAAAGCTCACCAATCTACATTCTACGATGCTGTGAGATGGTTGGAGGAGAACAGGGTAATCAAAACAGTCCCTAAGAGAAGGACAAAAGGCAAGGGATTCCAGAATGCTTACCATCTCGAGGGGAATGTTCTTCTATTCAAGAACGCCGAAGGGGGGTGGATTCCAAGCGTGCTTTTCGTCTGCCCAGAGAAGATGGTAGTGTCGGAAGGATCAGACGCGACTGAACAGAGCATCATCCGATTGCTGCCAGATGAATCCACCTGTGTTTTCTGTGGCAAGAAGGGGACATGCATCATTCATCCATCGATACGTGAAATGGTGCGTCTAAGGAACAAGATGCTGAGAATTCCGTTGTGAAATCTGTAGGATGGCTACCCAATTTGACGAAGAACACGTAGGAACTGATCCTTCCAGGACAGCGCACTTGAGTTCGGAGAGAATCGAGAATTGGGCGACCACACCAAGACAGATGCGCATCGAGCATTACTTTGAAACGGTCACTGCCCCGGAATCAGAATCGACCGTCCAGATGACAGTGGAGCCGTGCTCAACCCCCAGGAAGGTCGCAACCGCTTCTGGAATCGAAGTGCGAACCGCAGCCGAATGCGGCATCACTCGGAACACTTTGCTCTTGAATGAGCGTTTCATTGAATCACAAGATGAGGAAATGCGGGCTGGCCTAATAAATATTGTCCCACAGGATGGACAATACAAGGGACAAAGTATTAAGTACTATGTCCCCCATATAGGACAATACAAGGGAAAACAAATGGCCTCTGAAGCAGCCGGGATCACTGAACAATTGGGCAGGGAACGCCTCTCTTATCCCCAAGACTGGCCCGCCTACAACGAGGCGCAGCAAGAGGAGATTCATCTGTTCGACGTCTTCTTGAGGGACATCGTGGAGGCGATACCAGAGCCAGAGCAGAAAATGGGCAGACCGAGATTGCCGCTTCGCGAACAGCTCTTCTGCTCAATCCAGAAGGTATATTCGCAACTGTCGAGCCGCCGTGCGACAGGCCTCTACCAGCACGCGGCGGAGAGGGGGCAGATCGGGCACGTTCCGCACTTCAACACACCGTCGAAACTCTTCAATAGGCCTGATGTCACACCGATCCTGCAGGAGTTGGTTAGGCTCTCGGCTTTGCCTGTTGCTGGCATTGAGACAGATTTCGCCATCGATTCCACAGGTTTCCGCTCGACATCGTACAGTGCTTATTGCGGAGCTAAACACGGCACAAAGCAGGAGAACGATTGGGTCAAGGCGCACTTCTGTGTCGGAACGACCACAAACATAGTGGCGAGTGTGGAGGTCACTGACGGTAATTGCTCAGATACCGTCCAATTCGAACCGTTACTCAGGAGGGTCGTCGAAGACTTTCAGGTTAGGGAAGTGTCGGCTGACATGGCATATCTATCACGCTCCAATCTTCAGCTCGTCACCGAAGTCGGAGGCATACCATACATCCCGTTCAAGAAGAACTCCATTCCGCGATCCCTCGGTGCCAACACTTGGAAGAAGATGTATCATTACTTCCAGCTTCACCGGGAGGAATTCATGGAGCACTATCACAAGCGTAGCAATGCTGAGTCGACCAACGCGGCAATCAAGCGAAGGTTTGGTGAGATCTTGAAATCAAAGAACTTCATCGCCCAGAAGAACGAACTCCTTGCGAAGGTGATCGCGTACAACCTCACCGTGATCATCCATGAGATGTTCGAGCATGGTATCACGCCTGGATTTCTGCACCTAAAGTCGCCATTCTGCACCTAAAGTCCCGCGAAAATCAGACTTCAGGTGCAAAGCCGCCACATCCGAAGGGCTTATATTCGGCATGACTCTTCTCGCATCTGGATGCTGTCCGCGAAAGAGGTCCTCTCGAAGGACCGAGTTGGAAAGAAGGTCGAGGTCCGAGGATGGATCTATCGCACGAGGAGCAGCGGCGGGATTGTCTTCGCCGTGCTCAGGGACGCCACCGGAATCGTGCAGGTGACCATCAAGAAGGGGAACGTCCCAGAAGATCAGTTCGCGGCAGCGACCAAGGCCGGCATCGAATCGTCGGTCATTATCGCTGGCGAGGTCGCGGAGGACAAGCGCGCTCCTGGCGGCTACGAGATAAGGGCCAGCAAGTTTCTTGTCGTCG
>Ga0315284_10012112_pt1 | contig 12288 bp, 11 predicted proteins | sample YL17G09_16_MG_FD_203696 | JGI IMG/M metagenome (GOLD analysis project Ga0315284, IMG submission 203696) | Sediment microbial communities from Yellowstone Lake, YNP, Wyoming, USA - YL17G09_16 | ecosystem: Environmental > Aquatic > Freshwater > Lake > Sediment | place: USA: Wyoming | collected...
TGCTTTGCAATAGAGGGGGAAGCGGCGGGATTGTCAAGATGAATCATCCCCTCTCTAATATTAGAGAGGGGAACGAGGGGTGAGTTATGAAAAAACAAATAGATAAAAAATAAAAATGATGATATGCTTTACATGTTTGCTGTTTTAAATGGATAAACGTATTTGTTTATATACTCTGGAAGCATTTCGCTTCAGTCGATAGGTTTTTTTGAACCGAAAGAGAGAATCCTGCGTTTTTTTAAGAAGCGGGGGATATTTAATGCGCATACACTATTTTCAGCACGTTCCCTTCGAGGGACCGGCGGTTGTCGGGCAATGGGTGCGTTCGAAGGGACACACCTTTACCGCAACAAAGTTTTTTCAGGACAGCATCCTGCCGGATATACGTGATATAGACCTGCTTGTTATATTGGGCGGGCCAATGGGCGTCTATGATGAGGAAATATATCCCTGGCTTGCCGGGGAGAAGGCGTTTATACATGATGCTGTCGAAAATGGAAAGACTGTGGTCGGGATATGCCTCGGGGCGCAGTTCATTGCGGATGTTCTCGGCGCGAAGGTTTACCGTGGACCGCACAGGGAAATAGACTGGTTTCCGATCGAGCTCACCCGTGAGGCAGTGTCAACCGGCATTTTCGGTTTTCTGCCGGAGCGTTTCACCGTGTTTCACTGGCACGGCGACACATTCGACTTGCCTGATGGTGCGGTGCATCTGGCGCGGAGTGAGGGATGCGAGAACCAGGCGTTTCTGTACAACAGGCGGGTTCTCGGCTTGCAATTTCACCTCGAATCAACCATGGAAAGCGTGCGGGATATTGTACGCAACTGCGGGCACGAGATCCGTGAGGACAAGTATGTCCAGAGCGGTGAAACGATGCTTTCGGCGTCACCCGGAGACTTCAGCCGTATCAACAACATGATGTTCGGCATCCTCGACCGCCTGCCGGGGACAGGAGGCATCTGAACCATGAAAAAATACTTTTTCACCGCCCTCTTCATGTCATGCGGCACCGGGACTTCTTATCAATATCCCCTGCCCTCCTGCATGACGCGCATACGGCGGTTGTAGCCATAGTCCGTGGACGGGCGCAGAACACCGTTGAAATAGACCGCGGGGAGGTCGCCGCCTGTCCGGGCTCTCATTTCCTCCATGATCTCCATGCACAGCGCCCAGTACATCGTTGTGACGAGGATACCCGAGGTGGGGCAGACCTTGCGTTCGAATCCCGGCAGGGCAAACAGGCCGTAAGTGTCGGTCATGCGCCCGATATGGGCCTCGGTCTGCTTGGGCACGGTCTGCTTGTCGGGGGTGGCGAAATCCCGTGAGACCGGCCCGATGGAAGCTATTCTCACCCCGCGTTTCCTGAAATCGTCGAGGTTCTTCAGGTCAGCCTCGTCGTCCGGCTTGTAGATTCCCATGACCACACTGTCCCCGGTTGTACCCTTGATGTTCCCGTCGCTCGTATCGCGGACGAACATGAATCCGCCGCGCCGACTCGTACCCTCGGCGGCGAGCGACTGCGAATACCGGCTGTAGACGTATGAGGTCCCGCCTCCGAGCAGCGTGTCGGCGACCATCGATGCTATCTTTCTCATCGCGCCGAGTTCCGCACCGATGAGATCGAATTCGAGCATGACTTCGTCGAAGAAGTCGTCCATGAGCGGGTCGGCGAGTTTCACCCGCCCGGCGTCACGGGCGAGAGGCGGCTCGTCGCCCTTGACCGGCACCGACCTGTTCTCGATGGCGAGCACACGGCACACATCCGCCAGCATCATCCAGAAAAGTGTCATGTAGAGCGGCCCTGACTCCGGCCCGAGCGGGGAAGGCATCCCGGGGAAACCCACAAGCGCGCCATAGCTCGTGACGTCCGTGTCGATCCAGATATCGGCATAGGGACGTACCCTGATGTTCTCCTGGCCTCCGCCGAGGAGTTCTGACTGCCTGCAGTCGCCGTTGACCGGTGAAGCCGCGCCGATGACGAAGATGCCCTTTTTTCTGATATCGTCGAGCGTTTCCTGCCCGATAGAGTAGCTTATGAGGACGAGGTCGCCTTTTTTCGCTTTATCCGGGTCGTAGCCGGGAGTGACGATTTCCGGTTCGCCGTTACGTCCGGGGAAGATGTCGGCGGTGTGGGTGTGGCCCTGGTCCCAGATGCCCCAGCAGGTGTTTCCCCGGATGACAGTGCGGGCGATGGCGTATGCAGATTCGAGTATCTTTTCCGACTGGGTCGAGCGGACACTGTTCAGCATGTCTTTGACTTTTCCGACATACTCCATCGCAGCCGGGAGACCTCCCTCTCCGGAACACCCCCGAACGCACTGTGCCTTTGACTGGATTGAACCGAGCATACCGCCCGCAGTCACAAGGGTCATGGGGATGCATTGCAGCGAATCGCGCCGTTTCATGCCGTTCTCCTTTCATACGTGTGTTGAAATAGGTGGTTTCCCGCTGCTCTCGGGTGCTGTCAGTCGACGAAGGGTATCAGCCGTCGTGCATTTGCACCGAAAATATTCACCATGTCCTTGCGGCTGATGTCGGCGAGAGCGATTCTTCCGATATGAGGGCGCGGGTCGATATACGGATTATCCGTGGCGAACATCACCCGTTCTGAACCGACTTCTTTCACGAAAAACTCGGTCTGGCGTGCCGGGCACATCGACATGGTGATGTCGAGATACACATTGGGGATTTCCCTGGCTATCTCGACCGCGTGGGGGCCGCCGTACGGTCCGCCGGAATGCCCCATGAGCCACTTGATGTCCGGATACTCCCGCGCGATTCCGGCGAACATGTCCTGGTTGCCGTAAGGATCTTCGTCAAGCCATGTGTGGACTATCGTGAACAGCCTGTGATCGTTGGCGTACTCGTAGATTTTACGCATGCGGCGGTCGTCCATCCGGCACCGTGACTCTATCGGGTGGATTTTCATGGCGACGACATCACGGTCGGCTTCGAAACACCTGTGGAGTTCGTCCAGGGATAGTTCCGGATAATGGCCGTTCACCAGGCACATACCGTACAACCGTCCACGATGTTTTCCGATCGTTTCGAGCATCATGGTGTTCCCGAGCACCATATCACTCGAAATGCCGGGAGTAGGCGAAATAACCGTCTTATCTATCCCGCACCGATCCATCATCCATATCATGTCATACGGGTCACGGAGCGGGGTATAGAATCCGCCTGATGGTCCCATGTGCGCATGAACGTCGATAATTTCGATATCGGTGATCGGCACTCCTTCGTGTATCATGTCAAAGTACTCGCTCATGAATAATTCTCCTTGGGAAAGAATGATCCCCCCTCGTCCCCCGGTTAAACCGGGGGATCGCCCTGTGCCAGTTCACGAGAACGCCCGTTTCAAAAGATCGCGGAGGTTGTCGCCCGAGATGGCCTGTTTGTCTTTATGCGGTATGTCGGCATAGGCGAGAAACGACACCGCCGCCGTTCCGGTGTACCGGGGCATGTTCGACCCGAACAGCAGGGGTCGCGGGCCGAACCGCCTGACCACATCCTCGAGCACTCCAGCGCCGAAATGCCGTGAGAGCTCAACGTACAGGGTTTCGAACCGTTCGAAAAGAGGGTAAGCGAACCGGCCGTGGCGGTAATTGGAGTCGACGACGATCACCGGCAGCCCGGTGTACTCCCTGAGGAGCCGCTCGATCGCTTCCCACCAGACGACCTCGATGTCGAGCATGACCGGCACACGGGCTTCGGTGAGGGCGTCGAGCAGTTCGCCCGAACACCATCGTTCGAGGGAAAAACCGTGGCAGTCTTTTGTGGGAAACAGTTTCACCGCACGCACGCCATGGGCTTCCATATCCTTGAGAAGACGCCGCGGCTCGGGGAATTCCCCGGTATGATGGGGGAGGACGACCCAGACGGGGTGGAGACGGTCATGACCTGTGATTTCACCTTCCAGAAGGCTGTTTCCGAGAGCGGGATCCGATTCACGGGCGACCGAATGGTAGACGAGCGCTTCCTCGACACCCGCCGTATCCATTTCCCTGAGGAGACCCGCCGCATCCGATATATCGTAAATATATGGGCGACGGGTACGCCCCACACTGCAGTTGCAATCGAAATACTTCAGTTTCGCCATCACATACCCTTTCCCGAGTTACAGGTCGCAGCCCTCGAGCAGTTCGTTGAGACAGACTTCCTCGCCGCGCCGTGAGGATTCGTAGAGCGCCATGATGAGATGGACGGATTTCAGCCCTTCCCTGCCGGAACAGATCAACTCATCACCCTTTCTTATTGCCGCGATGAAGTTTCCCATCTGTATGATATGGCCCGTGATAGGGAATTCGGATGCCGAGGTCGTGCCCGCTCCCGCTTCGCCGGTCACATCGTGCACAGTTTCCACTGCGAGAACATCACTGGAATCAGACACCGCCCAGCTCGTGATTATGTTTTCGACCATCACCACCGAGCCTTTCGTACCGTTGATTTCAAAGATGTTTCCCGTCCCCGGATTGGTCGCTGTGGCTGTTTCGAGGCGGCCGTACGCGCCGTTCTTATAAGTCAGGAGGGCAATCGCGGCATCCTCGACCTCGATGTCGTGTGCGACAGTACCATACCTGGCATAAATCGACTTCACATCGCCCATCATATACAGCAGGAGATCGATGCCGTGGCTGCCCTGGATCATCGAACTTCCGCCGCCGTCCATTGCCCAGGTGCCGCGCCAGTCAGCGCTGTCGTAATATGCCTGGTTGCGCCAGTACTTGAGCGAAGCGTCGCCGAAGACGATTCTTCCGAACACACCATCCCCGATGGCTTTTTTGATGAGGCCGGGACTTTCACCTGTCCTGAGCTGATAGATCACCGCCAGCCTGACATCGTGGTCACGGGCTGCCCGGATCATGTCAACCGAGTCCTTAATGTTGAGCGCCATGGGTTTCTCGACCATGACATGCTTGCCGGCACTGGCAGCTGCGATGCTCTGTCCGGCATGGAGGCCGGATGGCGTGCAGACGCAGACCGATTCGATGTCGTCACGTCTGATCATGTCGCGCCAGTCAGCGACCACTTCGCAGGAATGACGCGAGGCGAAGGCCTCGGCTTTCGCTTTTCCCCGTGATGCGACCGCGACAACAAGGCCATCCGGCTGCGCTTCGATCGCCCGGGCGTGATATTCGGCGATCACACCGGCACCGATGATACCGAATCTCATTCTTTCAGCCATGATACCCCCGATAGATTGTATAGTAACAGAATGCGCCCCTTTCGATAATGACTCTCCGCCAGTGCGACCCCAGCAAGCTCAATCGTTCAGACAGGCTCGACAGCTCCCTTTTTAGACTGCTGGAGGACCGCAGACCCGGCGTACCGGCCTTCGTCGATCTCGAGTTTTTTGAGTTCGGCGGCGTTCCTGCGGATTTTACGGATGGCGTCAGCGATCCTGTTCATCATACCGGGTTCGGCGAGCAGGAGATTCTGTTCGAGGATGACAATCTCGGGGCAGATTTTTTCAGTGACCGGGCATGGATGATACCTCATCGAGAGCCGTGAATCCGCCTGGTACATGGGCTGGCGGTAGAGCGGCATCGGGTACATCGAAGACCCGAGGACACCCTCGGCGTTGAGGGCGGCGAGATACTGTGAACGGTGCACGCCCTCGAATTTCCCGCTGATGAAGCCGTAGAGGAATTCATGGTGCCCGTGACGAGTGCAGTACTTCTGCCAGGTGTATGGTTCGATGCCATCGACATCCTCGAGGAGGGCATAGAGTTTTTTCGCGTTGGCGGCGCGTCGTGCGGTCTGTTCGTCGAGCTGCTCGAGCTGGGCGAGCGCGAGAGCCGCCTGCAGTTCGGTGTAGCAGGCGTTCCAGCCGAACCGGTAATGAATGTGCCCCGTGTACTGTTCGCGGACACCGCGGCCGAATTTGCCAAGGCTGTAATGGATGAGATCGATCAGGTCACGGTCGTTGCTCGTCACGAAGCCCCCTTCGCCACTCTGCATGTTCTTCGACTGCTGGAAGCTGAACGATCCCGCGTCGCCGAGCGATCCTGTTTTCCTTCCCTTGTAGGTAGCGCCGTGGGACTGCGCGGCGTCTTCGAGCACTTTAAGGCCGTGCTTTCCGGCGATGTCCATGATAGGATCCATGTCGCAGGGATGACCGGCAATATGAACGGGTATGATCGCCTGAGTTCTTTCGGTGATTGCCTCTTCGATACGCTTCGGATCGATATTGAGGGTTCGAGAGTCGATATCGACGTACACAACCGTCGCCCCCACGTGGTGAACGGCGACCGGAGTCGCGACGAAGGTAAAGGCGGGAACGATGACCTCGTCGCCGTGGCCCACACCCCAGGCATGAAGGCAGAGCTCCATTGACACCGTGCCGTTGGCGACCGCAGCCCCGTATCTGACATCGCAGTATGCCGCGAATTTCTCGTTTAATTCCCTGATTTTCGGCCCCATACCGGTACCGCCCCAGATGTCCGAGGCCAGGACTTCGTCGAGAAGTTCACGTTCTCGTTTTCCCACAGCCGGCCATTTCGGCCAGGGATCAGCCACTACCGGCCGGCCGCCGAAAACAGCAAGTTCACTCATGCAACCGCTCCTTATGATGTTACGGCATTTTCCAGACAAAACCGGAAGGGTAGTATGAATCGTTCTAAAATTTTCTGTTCAACATCATGTATGTAAACAGTCTTGACCGTTCATGTAACCGGATGATAGCCTTTTTGAAAGTATTATTCAAGTGCATTTTATCTTCGACAACGGGAAATAGCTTATATACCGCTGTGTTCTTCAGTGTTCTGGCACACCCGCCAACGGCCCGGGACTACCGAAGGGTGCCAATCCCTTTCTTACGCGCCGATAATCTCAAGAGGCCGCCGAAAAGCACCAGGAAAACACCGACCCCGAGGTCGATCCGGAAGGCGCGGGCGTCATCGAGCCCGAAAAGTACGATAAAGGCAATCGCAATGACTGCGAGACCAAAGAGTGCGAGGGTGATTCCGATGAACCCGAACGGCGAAACCCGTTTCTTTTCCGCTTCCACGTCAAGAAGGAATGGTTCGTCGAGCACCGCGAAAAATTCGTCGACCCGCTTCCGTTCCTCCGGCGGCGTTGCCATGGTCGCAGTTCCGATCGCCATGCCGATGAGGGTTGTAAGGGTGGTTATGACGAAGGTTGCCGATTCGGCGAAATCACCCAGCCACCGTTCCCAGAAGGGAGTGTCGAACATCGCGGGTTGAAGCACTATGTTGATGTACCAGACGATAATAATCACCGACCCGGCTGAGAATCCTCCGAGGACGCCCCTTAATACACCGCGGGCGTTGAACCGTTTCGACAGGAGACCGGCGATGAGCGGAATCATGATGGGAGGGCCGAACGCCGCAAACGACATGAACATGAGTTCGATAAGTTCCTTTCCGCTGACACGGTTCAGCCCGATGGCAATGAGCATGGTGATCGAACCGATCACGAGGGTGAACAGCCGCCCGACCAGGACTTCCTGTTTATCGGAAGCTCCCGGATTGATCAGTTTCGTATAGAACTCACGGGTCAGAACGCCCGAGAGGGTGTTATATTCCGACCCGAGTGTGGAGAGGGTGGCACTCAGCATCGCCGCCAGGAGAAACCCCATGAGTCCGGGCGGGAGGATATACAGGCTGATAGCGGCATAGACAGTCCTCGTCGCCTCGCCCTCGAGCCCCGGAATCAGGAACCGTGCCGCCATACCGGGAAAGAAAAACACGGGCGGGAAGATGAACATGAGCAACGCGATCCAGTAGATCATCCTGCGGGCATCCTGTTCGCTCCTCACCGTGTTGAATTTCTGCACAAGCGCCCAGCTCGCGTTGTAGGTCAGAAACGACGATATAAACACGGTGAAGAATAGAAACGACCAGGTATATTTGCCGCTGATGGGCCGCATGAATCCTGCGGGTATCTTCGCGAAAAAGCCGCTGAACCCGCCCACATCAGGATGATTCAGGGTCAGAACGAACAGCATGATGACAGCGACCACGAGGATGACCGCCTGGACGAAGTCGGATATGATGACAGCGAGCTGTCCCCCCATGATGGCGCAGACTATCATGAGCAGACCGAAAAAGACGGCGAACGAATCGAAGGAAATGTGCGGATTGTTAAGAGCCACTATCATGACGATTGTCGTCGAGAGGATCTTGAGCGAATTGTCCAGGAGACGGAGCGGGAACCCTGTCCAGACGAATATGTGATGAACAGTTTTGCTGTACCGCCGCTCGATGAATCCGATCGGGGTCAGAATCCGTGACCGTCGCCACCGTGTTGCGGTGAAGTATCCTCCCAGGAGAAATGCTATCGGACTGACCCATGTTATGGTAACTGCAACAAAACCGTACTTATACGATATCTCGTTGTAGATTACAAACAGGAGCGTGCTGAACGACGCCATGTAGAACGATGTCCCGGCGAGCCACCAGGGCATGGTGTTGCCTGCCGAGAAGAAGTCCTTGGCTATCTTGATGAAACGGGAGAAATACACACCGACGAAAACGATGAGCGCAAAATAAGATAATATAACGAGATAATCAGGGAGTTTTATCCCGGTCAGTTCCGCCATGGTATGCCGCCCTTTCCGCTGAGGAATCGTGCCGAACGTTGTGGAATAGAATCATATATTTCACAGCCGGAAGCAAATGTTTTTTTAATTTTCATTATTTTGACAGGATTGACAGGATTGACAAGATTAACATGATATTTTAAGCAAGAGCCTTGAAAATGTTATACTTTGTTGTAATTATTTGGGCAGCCACAAGAGTTGCCCCTACGCAGAACATACAATCCGCAATCCGCAATCCGCAATCCGCAATCGGTACAATCCGCAATCGGGCGAGTCTGTCCGGCTCGTTCAGGGCGAGGTTATGGTTTTCGCCGGTCATTCGCTCAAGCAGGTGGACGGCAAGTGGCGCTCACGTGCGGGGCCGAGGACGCGGAAATGCTGGCGCGGGAAATTAATAAACCAGATGAAAATCAGTAGCTCAAACCTTACAAGGTCTATAGATGCAACTCATAATGAATAATAGTTTTACAATTTGGGTAATATAGCTGGCATATTAACGTATGCGCACCAACTGCGTCACGCTAGAGCGCATATAAACAGGGTAAGCGGTTCTGGAGTGGGCCATTGGCCGTATGAGTTAGTTGTGCCATCGCGCGTCCTATATATCAAGAGATAGCTGGGTTGTCTCCTTCATAATGGCGGTCGTAGCAGAGTCACAGTCGGTAATAGGTATCGAACATTGACCGACAGCCTCTTGGGTCAGTTCAAGCCCGTACTTTTCTTTCACGAGCTCTATCGTGGCATCGCAGATTTCCTTCCTGTAGCCGCTGACAGTGAACACATACCCACGCCACTGGAGCGCTCCATATGATTCAGCCCACTCCTTTAGCGGGAACAACTTCTTAAGTTCCACTTCTGCATCACCCGTCGGCTCTGTTGGGACCACCATGTTCTCAACCTCCTTGACGTCGGGCGACATCGGGAAATCGATGATCACGGTTCGTTCGCTGAAACCCCTCTTCCTGTCGTCGTCAAGCATGGGCAATGCCCGTTCGTACACATCGCGGCGAAACAGTCTGCGACTTGCGGGCTCGGATAGATCAGAGACCAAGCGATTGAAGCCTATCAAGGCGTTGTTATGGTTGGGACCCTGTTCGTCACACAGGTGCTTGACAAAGAGCCTCGAGAAGACGAGTGCTCGTTTAACGAGATCGCGCCGTGCCAGCATCAGGCAGATATCGAGGGTAGAGGCATCGCCTGCTCCCGTAGGCTGACCCCTGTGTGAATTCAGCAGCCGCTCCACTGCGTCATCGGTATGATAGAGCAAGTCCACCGGGTGCGATATAAACATCCCGTCAAGCTCAACGGTGCCCCCTTTGCTGAAGTCCTCGAAGACCTGCATGAGCATCGATTCCGCCGCGAGTACCTTCTGGTGGTGGTACATGTAGCTATAAAGCATCATCTTGCTAATGAGTATCTGCTCAAGGGCCGTAATGCCAGAGAGCGGTAGCTTGAGAGCTAGCGACTTCTTCGTGTGATGGAGGTTCCCCACGGGTTCCATTTCCTCGTCCGCGCAGTGAATAGTAACCATGTACCGGTTAATGTCGTACACAATGGAAAGTCCCGCGAAATACGCGTCCCGAGCCAAGTAGTCTAACTTGTCGGCGTCAAGAGGCCCGCATATAATCTCAACAAGGTAGCGCTCTCGTGGTTTCCCCTTCCAATAGCCGACGATGGCGTTGGCTACGAATTCTAGGTCAAGCTGCTGCTTTACATACTGGGGAGTGATATGCGTGTCGTCCATCACTCTGTCGAAGAACTGGCGAAACTGGTCGGATGTGACGATAAGATACGACATGATTTCGTGAGGCTTAGGATCAACGTTGAGTTCGCTGTTTAGCCATACGCTGACTGATTTGAACTCCTTCGTGTGCATGTAGATGCGCTCACTGACATGAGAGAACAGGCAGTGCCCCACATCGTGCAATGCTGCGGCCATCCTTAAATCGTACTCGCGGGGTTTAGATACATTCACATGTGTATTTGAAGGAGCTTTCTCATTAAGTGCAGATGCGATTCGGGAGACTAGCGACATGACACCCAAGGTGTGGTCGAACCGAGTATGGCGTGCTGTGGGGTAAACGAGATGTGCCATACCGACCTGTTTGATCAAGCGCAGCCTCTGCAGGAGCGGGCTATCAAGAACGGCCATCTCCCATGAGTAGAAGTATGTGCTTCCCCACACAGGGTCGTGAATGACCTTCTTACTCTCAGAACTATTACGATAAGGCTTGGGCTTATAAGTTGCCAAGTACTGCTTCGTGAATTCCTCGACTCTAGCTCGGAACTCTTTTACAGCCTCATTCTCCATCGTGACAAAGATCTTTCTTGAAGGCATTCAGAAGATGTACAAACTTTTGTTTCTCCTCGGGGCTAGTGAAGGGTATTCTATCCACATCAACGTGCGTAACATTAATGGTGTTGGTTAGATATATAGGATTTGGTCGACCTATTACACCAGTAAGTTGCAGAATGCGTATAGCATCGTCCAGTTGGTTAGACGATGGGTAGCCGAGTGTATCGATGAACAACACGTCTTCGAACAGATCTGATGTCTCAGAATTTTTATAGGCGTTGTAGAAAAAGCTCCCCAGCTTCCGGTGCTCGTTAATGAATGATTTCTTGCCGGATGCCTCTATGAGGCGTACAAGCAGGCCTTGTAGTTGCATTGATATTCCTCCCCTTTTGGTTACCCCACATGTAAATGTGCCGTCTTAATTGGACTGTGTCGGCCCAAAAATTATATTACAGTCTATATAAAACTGCAAAGACAGACTGATTATTTACATGAAATATACAGACTTTCTAATATTCTCAAAGAACAATTTTTTATCATACCAACACACCCTTCCTTAATCACCTTCCCACCTAACTTCAACAAAAATATGCTATAATAAAGACTTCCGGTTGCTTATGGTGTCAGGGCACAGCCAACCATAAGACGCGGCGCTTTACCTTTTCCTGTTCGCGCTATCGAAAGCGATGGCAACCCTATTTCAATCGTATCGGATCAAGAAGTCTAGCTCCATGATATACCATAAGGATCTCAATCACCTCAGGCTTGATGCGATAGTTCCCTAAAGGGATCTCCCGTATTTCCGGTGTGTTCGTTTCTGGGACGACACGGCCAGACTCTGGAAAAGCACCTGCCCGCTCCACGGCCTCCAGTATGTAAACGGCAAGCAAACGGGCGTAGTGCTCGGAGTCCGCTGAGATGAAGTTGGCAATACCCTCAAGATCGTCAGCGGCCTGAATCGTCCACCTTATTTCAGCCATTTGGCCATCCGGTCCCTAACTGCCTGGTGAGGGACGGTTTCCCCTCGGTTGGCCTGCGCAATGCCGCGTTCAATTTTGGCTAGCACAAGAAGACGTTCCATAGCATCTTCAACCGAGGCGTCATCCGGAAGCTCCTGAACAGCCTGTAGCATCTTCTCTTTTGTGGTCATGCATTCATCCTCGCTCAAGCGGTCTTCCCTTTCTGCTCTTGCATGTTATATAGTTTCCGTATAATACATCATCCCTTTAAGGTTCACAAGGAGTCTACCGGACTCCGCACTCCGTTACCGCCCTCATTCAACTCATGGATATAAATCACCCTTGTTTAACGCCTTATACGCAAGAAATTCTTATAAAGCTCTATTCCCTTTACCCCAATCAAATATTTATTTCAGCCATTCTTTCGTCAAGTTTCAATGAAATATACAGACTTTATAATCTTCTC
>Ga0315284_10012113_pt1 | contig 12288 bp, 9 predicted proteins | sample YL17G09_16_MG_FD_203696 | JGI IMG/M metagenome (GOLD analysis project Ga0315284, IMG submission 203696) | Sediment microbial communities from Yellowstone Lake, YNP, Wyoming, USA - YL17G09_16 | ecosystem: Environmental > Aquatic > Freshwater > Lake > Sediment | place: USA: Wyoming | collected...
CGGGGTCATGCAACGAGCAATCGGCGGTTATGCGTACTATCACGGATGCTCCGAACTCTTTGGCGCACCTGTAGCACCTATCCAATACGTCATCTTCTGAGCCTCTAAATACTGGGATGTCGTTCTCCACACAAAAGTAATAGACAGCGTCGTCGCCTTTGTTCACCGTGGTGGCTACGACCACTTTATCTACAGTTGAACATTTTGAAACCCTGTTTACGACATGCCACAAGACCGGTTTGCCGAGAAGTGGTTTCATTACTTTACCGGGCAATCTCGTAGACGACATACGCGCCTGTATTATCGCGACTACGCTCATACCATCACCGTCTTGCCGCATTCCGAGGATTTCTTAGCTGCCAGAACGATTTCGAGAACACGCTTTCCGTCGGCGGCCGTAACGAGCGGTTCCTTGTCAGACTTTACGCATTCAAGAAATTCCTTAACCTCGCTAACGTACATATTGTTGGTGTCCGCGTCCGTCTTTACGACCGACCATGTTTTGGTCTCGGAATCGTATACCTTTACGCAATTTTCGGCAAAATCCCATATTATTGTTCCATTTCCACCGACGATTTCGCAGTTCCTGCAATAATCCTGTCTGACAAAATCCATGTGCAGGCTTCCGATTACGCCGCTTGAAAACCTCATCGCCATCTCGGCCGTGTCTTCGGACTCGACATCTAGATCGCTAAGCTTACCGGAAACGCAGTATATTTCGCTGATATCGCCGAACAGCCATCTGAGATAATCGATTTCGTGAGAAGCGCCATCGAGGATTATGCCTCCCCCGTCCTTTTTTGCTATGAAGTTTTTGCGATAGTCCTGGCTAGGTCTCCAATATGGCAAGTAGTAGCCGTATTCGGCGCGTACACAAATTACTTTGCCTATTCTGCCTTCGTCCAGCATACTCTTTACAAGTCGCATGCCCTCATGAAAGCGAAGATTGTATCCGACGGCGATTTTCTTCGAGAGTTTTCTAGACGCTTCGATAAGTCCGTCAACTCCGTCTAAAGCGTCAGAAATCGGCTTTTCTATGAAAACGTGCGCGCCGCTTTGCAGTGCGGCAAGAGCGACATCTGTGTGGGTATTTGGCGGCGTACAAACGAAAACAACGTCCGGTTTTGCCTTCAGTGCGTCGTTGAGATCGCTGAACCCTCTGACACCAAAAGTGCTTTCTACGGATTTCACGCTCTCAGGCGAAACGTCATAAGCGGCAATGTCTTTTACCCCGGCAGATATTAGGTTTGATATATGACGTTTCCCTATCGATCCGCATCCAACAACCAATATTCTCATACAGATTCCAAACAGATTTCGAGGGATAAGATTAAAAGCGTAAAGACTGTGCCAAAACTAGCACGCAAACGAGGAGCTATTCAAAGTGTTGTACCGAATGCTTCTATAGTTTCCCGTCAAGCACCCAATCACACCAGACCCTTAAGGATAACTTTCACCAGTCTCGGCAAATCTCTCAATTTCAATGAACTTAGGTAGGCCTTCCTATAGGCCGCCGTTCGTTCTTTTGCCGTATAGTCCGTCGTCTCGAAAACCGGCTTTGGATTGAGACCGACGTGGAATCCCTCTTTCCAATCACGCAGGATTCTCACCGTCTTGCCGTCGTTCTCAGCTACCCACTTCCACACAGGCGTCCCGGGATACGGTACTAGCACGCTCCATGACATGAAAGCGAAACCCAACTCACGTGCTTTCTTCACGGTATTCATGTCCTTCGCATACGTCGAACCCGGCAAACCAATGATGAAGAAACCTTCCAGCCGGATTCCAACCTCCTTTATCATCTTAGCCGCTTTTACGATATCCTCCAACCGTTCTCCTTTGTTTATGCTGTTGAAAACGTCTTCGTCCAGGCTCTCGACGCCTATCGATATGGAAAAACACCCTGACTCTTTCATCAGCCCAAGCAATTCGGGATCAAGCCGGTCCGCCCGTACGCCGTTCGGACACGACCAACCGAAAGTTAACTTCTCGGTTGTTATCATCCGGCACAACGTTTTAGCCCGTTCCATATCAAGCGTAAAATTATCATCGACTATCCTGAATTTTTTCAGATAACCATATTTCGCCTTGACCCGTTTTAGCTCCTCAATAACGTTTTCCGATGACCGCATCTTCCAGGCAGCGCCCATGACGTTCCTGACAGAACAATAGATGCACTGGTACGGGCACCCGCGGCTCGTTACTAGGGGATATTCGTCGATGCCTCTCTCCGCGACTGAATCAAACGAATCGTAATCGGGAAACGGCAACGCATCCAGTTCGGAAACACGTTCTTGAGGAAGCTTCGGAACAACGACTTCTCCGTCGCGGCGATAATAGAATCCGGGTATTGTTTCGTACGCGCTACCGGAAACCAGTTTGACAACAGAAGATTCACTTTCGCCGACAATACAAGCATCAAACTCTGCACACTCTTGCAGAAAGTGTTTTGCATCAAGCGTTATGTGCGCTCCGCCGGCGATTATAAGCGCCTTTGGATTGGTTTTCTTAACCGCTTTAGCCAGTTCTATTGCCGATTTCAGCGTAAGAGATTTTATCGATATCCCGACAATATTGGCATCCCCGACCGCTTCCAAACGCTTCTTGGTATTTCCGGGCATGTTGTTGAAATCTACTACACGGATGTCGTTATACCCGTGTTTTTTCAACGCCCCGCAAAGGTAGCCTATTCCGGTGTTTAGCCCGTAAGTAACCCCCGGTGGGTCGATAAATACAATCTTCATCCGTATCCGTCCATGAATAGGGATCACCGGAAAATCTTAAAAACTGAGAATTTAGGCGTCTTTTTCGGCTTCCCATGTCCTTTTCAGGCCTTCATCGAGCGTAAAGCGCGGCTTCCAGCCAAACGCCCTCCTTATTTTTTCGCTATTTATTGTTTGGCGCTCGATTTCGTAGAACTTCTTGTCCCGTTCTGCATACACCGGCTCGATTTTCTTTCCCGAAACTGCGATAATTTTCTTCACCATCTGCTCCTGTGACACTGACTCACCGGTTCCGATGTTGAAGACCTCGCCTTTTGTCTTGTCGACGTTTTCGGCTAAGAGTACGAGCGCATCGCAAACGTCTTCCACGTAGATATATTCTCTCAACGAATTATCGTTTTTGAAAATAAGCGGCTTTTCGTTGTTTCGCAGCGCACGCATCGTATTTGATACTATTCGTCTGTTCGTATCGAATTCGCCATAGATGTTGCACGCCCTGCTCATCACAACCGGTAGGTTATAAATGTCGCGAAAGGCGGCTGCAACCGTCTCTTCTGCGATCTTCGACCTCTCATATATTCCGACGGCATTCGGTGGGTCCGTCTCTTTCCTATCGAGGCCCTCGCCATAGACTTTGTCTGTGCTCGTGACCAATATCGACTTCGCGATGCCCAATTCCTTGCACGCGTCCAGCAGGTTAGCCGTTCCGACACAGTTGACTTTGAACGTTTCTGCAGGGACTTTCATAGCCGTAGAAACAATGCTCATAGCCGCAAGATGAAACACATACTCGGCGTTGTAGTCGGCCATCGCTCGTTTCAGAACGTTTTGGTCCAAAATGTCGCCATAGACCAGCGTTACGCGGTCTTGCACGCCAAGCATATCGAGGGTCTTCTTTGTGCTAAAATCCCTCGTAAGGCCCACAACATTGTAGCCCCGCTCAACGAGTTTCTTTGCCAGGTGTGCTCCGACAAAGCCGCTTATTCCGGTCAAAAACACCGTTTTCATACAATCACTGCATTCCTAACAGGAATTGATACAAGGAGAATTCGAAAATTCTCCTGCACGCGTGAACTCCGAGAGTTCACGCTGTATACAACTCGCCAAAGAATTTAAAAAGGTACCGAGACATTCCCCACTATGCGCGTGGCTCTTTGTACCGAAACAATGTATCCGATGTATGGTGTGGGTCGCCTCGTTTATGAAACGGCTAAACGGCTATCCGAACATGGTATAGATCCTGTTATCTACTCGTCGACGCCGCCGCGTCTGGTACCAGACGTGAAAATGATACAAGTTTCAAACCCGACCACATGGAACCCGCCCAAACGAAACTACGCATTCTGCCTGCAATTCATGGCAAGCATGTTCAGGAAATTGCTGAAAGCCGACTGCGACATCATAGACGCAAAAGGGCACTTAGCACTTTTGCCGTGCTCTGCCGCCGCTAAGTTAACTGGCAAACCGTCGATAGCGAGCATCTACGACGTTTACACATCCCAGTGGGGAGAGATGTACAAAGGACGTGCGTCCGTTATCGGGCCGTTTTTCGAAATGCTATCGTTCAAAGCGCCATTCAGCAAATACATCGTAATAAACTCTTCGAACAAACGACAGTTGGAAGAATGCTTTGGAATCGACGAACGGAAAATCAACGTCTTGCCTCACGCAATCGACATGAACTACCTGGACTCCGTACAAAGTGATAAGAAAAAGAACGTTCTATTCACGGGTCGTCTGGTACCTCAAAAAAATGTCGGGTTGCTGATACGCGCTTTTGCGGCATTACCAGAAGAACTGAAGAACGAATATTGTCTTAGAATCATCGGCACGGGTTCCGAGATGCCGCAACTGAAACGCTTGGCAACGGACCTAGACACAAACGTAACGTTTCTAGGAGACGTACAAAAGCACACGGACGTCCTAAAAGAAATGCGTTCAGCCGAAGTGTTCGTTATGCCGTCCGTTCGAGAAAGTCTGGGAATAGCGATACTCGAAGCGATGGCGTGCAAAGCAGCCGTCGTATCGACAGCGACAGAAGGCCCGGTCGATTACATAAAAAATGGAAAAAATGGCTTTCTTACGCCGATCGGAAACCGACAGGCATTGACCGAGGCTTTGGAACAGCTGCTCTCAAACAAACGTCTTCGCGATCGAGTAGCGGCAAACGGACGAAAAACCGCAGAAGAACACGACATGGACAACGGAATCAAAAAACTAATACAACTCTATGAGCAAACTATCCGGTCACATTGAGTTTAACTTTAAACAGCTTCACTTCTCCGCCCCAACTGTTGACCAATTCGAACTTCTGGAGTCCGGCGCCGTTATAGAAGAACATGCGTGTGAAGAGCGCCGTATCGAGTTCAGGCCTCATGAAAACGATCGTTTGTGCACTACTGTCGAGCACAAGAACCGTGCCTGGAAACTCCGCGTTTTTGTCCTCAAGAGTTAGATAACCCTGCACAGTCGGCCAGACTATCCTCTGTATCCGCACGAACTGCTCGCCGCTCTGGAACAAGCCGATTGCATCGCTGCTACACGGTACAATAGTGTTGTTGCTCTGGCACAAAATGAAGGATTGCAACTGCGACACCGGATATTCGTACCCGACGACGCCATATTGCGGCAGCGGCTTTCGTCGCGCGACTTGCGCGAATGCATAGTTGTAAATGTCTCCCTTCGTCAAAGCACCGGTCTCCTCGCGAGTCGGGTCCCACGTAGCAAAATACGACCACCACTGCGACTTGTAAATAAGATCACTGCTTGCAATGAAATATGTCTCGCTGCAATTCGGCTTCAAGTAATCTCGCAGAATATCGACGGCCAACGTCTCGTTTGCAGTCAACATGACAGTCGTCATATCCTTTATTCGCGCACGTGTCTCTTTGCCGTCGTTGTAAAGCACCAGTTGTCGGATACCGTTGTCGTATGGGATAACCTTCAGCCCGTTTTCGGTGCCGTTGTATGACTTCGAAAACAGCTCGTTCTGGCTAGCGCCATCGAACACGACTGCCCGACGAGCAATACCGGTGATAAAATGTCCGGGGTCCCAATACGTAGCTACAGTCGCACACTCGGCCGTGTTATTCCGTATCCAATTTAAAGCATTCCACCAGTTGTCATCGAGCACGGTTCCTTGACCCTGTGATACAGCAACCGCGGGCAATAAATAAAATACTATTATTATGAAAACTGTGAGGTACGAAAGCGCCGCAGTGAGCGCGTGGATTTTAGTCATTTTTTTTAAAGTGTACAAAACTATCACGCCAATTACCAAAACAGCAAAACCTATTCCCGCAGCCGTGGGTTTGTCCATAGGCGCAAGCATAAGTCCGGCTAGGACAATTCCGAAAACAGCGAACGCCATTTTTTTCTTCATAATCATGCACCGAGACTTCTGTCGTCCCCAACGATAATCCTCCATAGTTTTGAAAGTATTATTCCCGAGCATATTGAATATACAGGCGTGAGGAAACTTGTAAAACGAACGGATATTATGCTCGCGAAAAGGAAACCGACGAACCATATCCCGACAAACAGAACGGTGTCAAGATGCTCGCGCCTCCTGACATACGAATAAAGCAGGTATGTGAAACATGCCAACGTCAGCAAAAACGGCGAGATTATTAACATCAGGTTTTGAGGCAACCCGCTCACACCGGCAGCCGTATCCAGTCCGGCTGCGCCTATCGCTACGTTCTTCCAGTCACCGCCAGCCTGCATCTCCGCAATCGAAACGCCGACGTTCGGAAACTGCCCAGCTTCTCCCTTAAAGGCGCCGCCCACAACGGCTCCCATTGGAGCCGTGATAAATTCCGTCGAGAGCCCGATACCGCCGACTGGTACAACTACCAATTCGAATACCAAAAGGCTGATGAGCGACAGCACGACAAGATTCTTCGTGTGCTTCCAAACGACCCGGATATGACTTTCCTTATGTGACCTGTGCAAAAGGAAGTCCGCGACTATCTTGAAGACTATAAACGCGCCGACTATCCAGAAGGTGAACCAATAGCCGGACCATGTGAATTCAAACAACACCAGCGAAAGCCCGAACAAAACCGACAATAGAAGATTTTTCGGTGTAAACAGTTTCTCCTTGTGCATATTCTTGCACATAACCAAAAAAGCCGCGACCGAAAGCATCATCACGAGCATAACAATAGCGTCGCTGTCCGGATCGCCGCCAAGCGAACGGGATAAAAACGGCACGGAAAGAACCATGAATAGTGCGGCAAATATGCCGGCTTTGCGATCGAACAGATACTTACCTATGAAATAGGCCGGTATCACGACCAATGATGCCAATAGTGGCGCAAACCACGCCATAAAGTATGCGAGTGGCATGTTCGAAAATAACGATACAAGCGTAAACGCGTTGTAACTAAGCCATACATAGAAGAACCGTGTGGTAAACAGCGTCGGTGATCGGTACTCATTGCCCTGTGGAGCAAGTATAAGATTGTCGTGCTGCGGAAAGTCGCCGCCGTTGATAACCGTGGTTTCCGTGTGCCTCAGGAAGAAGTAACTGTCGATGTTTCTCAGGTACGGCCATCGCGTTCCGCCGTCGGGAGTGAAATAACCGGACATACGTACGTACATACTCAGCGAGATTATTGCAAGCAGAACAATCAGCGGCCAGTATCGTTTAATCGTGGGTAATATCGGTTTTTTGAGTAAACGGGCGTAAGCGCAAATTATCGCAATAAGAACGATTCCGAAAACGACGGCAGCGGTATTGCCCCACAATACCCAATAGAAATCCAACGCCAAAAGCAGCAGCGGGAACAGCATACAATGCGTTTTAAGCCAAGACCCAAACTTCACCGCGACACCTGCATGGTCAACGCCTGGCGAAAGTTCAACTGTTTGTGGATTAGAATTGTCACTCATCCGCATCCTTCGTATTAGGAAAGCAATAAACCTTTTAACCGCGTTGGCTTGGCGAATACCTCAAATACTTTAGGTCGAACTGTAATTCATGAAAATCCTGATAACAGAACCGGAATATTTTCCCGAGGAATCAAAAAGGATCCTCGGAACAATCGGTAATGTTGTGACCAAACGCCTTACGCGTAGCGAACTCTCGCGCGAAGTTTGCGATGTTGACATACTAATCGTGCGAATAGAAACGGTAATCGACAAAACGATCATAGATGCCGCACATAAGCTCAAAATAATCGCTTCTGCAACAACTGGATTGAACCATATTGACGGCGAATACGCGAAGCAACGTGGAATACAGCTAATCAATTTGATCGGAAATCACACAACGCCAGCAGCCGAGCACACGTTCGCACTTTTGCTGAGCCTTGCTAGGAAAATACCGTGGGCACATGCACACGTCTCGAGTGGAAAATGGGAACGCTATAAGTTTTTCGGCGTGGAACTCGACGGCAAAACGTTGGGGCTTATAGGCTCTGGACGAATAGGAAGCCGCGTCGCTCAATATGCCAAAGCGTTTGGAATGAAGGTGCTGGCTTTCGATCCATACATGCCAAAAGAAACCGCGGAATCTGCCGGAATAAAACTTGTTTCGATGGAAGATATACTTAAAACTTCGGACTTCGTTTCCATACACGCCGTTCTGACCGATGAAACCCGCGGAATGTTGGGAAAGAGGGAGTTCGAAAAGATGAAACCTTCCGCAATGATAATAAACACAGCACGCGCAGAAATAGTGAACGCCGCGGATTTGGTTAAAACGCTCGAAAACAAACGCATAGCCGGTGCGGCCTTTGACGTCTTTGAAAAAGAGCCCGCCGGCTCCGACGACGTTCTGGTCAAGTATGCCAAAACAAACGGCAATTTGCTGTTGACTCCTCACCTGGGCGCGTCGACAAACGAAGCCATAGACCGTGCAAGCGTGTGGGTAGCGAAAGAGGTTGTGAAAGTCGCAAAAAGGAATAAAACATGCGCGTAATCGCAGTACTCCCAGCGCGGAACGAAGCGTCTAGAATATGTGCAGTTCTGACAGGAATAAAGAAAACGAAAACCGTTGACAAAACAATCGTCGTGGATGACGCCTCAACCGACAATACGGCGGAAGCCGCGAAATCTGCAGGCGCGACCGTGATCCGCCTCAAGTCGCATGGCGGTGTCGGTGCCGCAACAGTCGCTGGACTTGATGCTGCTCTCAGAAACGGTGCAGAAATAATAATTTTTCTTGACGCCGACGGCCAGCACGACCCGAAAGACATACGAAAGTTCATAAGAAACGTGGAATCCGGTGCGGATTTTGTACTCGGAAAGCGCGACCTATCAGCTTATCCGTTCAAAAAAAGGTTCGGCAATTTCATGCTACGCGTGCTCGCAAACGCGCTTTGCCCGACAGGGCTAAGCGACCCAGAATGCGGTTTCCGCGCCTTGTCGAAAAACGCTGCGAAAACTCTGGACTTGCAGGGACGCAGGTACGAAATATGTATGGACTTCGTATACAACGTCTGGAAAAACAAGCTGAATGTAATGGAAGTTCCGATAAACGTGCCGATATACTATCGCCGTAAAGGTACGCGGATGCGCACTGGAATCGTTAACTTCTTGCACCTTCTGAAAAGACGGTTGCTAGGTTAAGCTGAGCATCGAACTTGCAACGATTTTCGCAACCGAAAGTTTGGTTCCTAAACCGACGAGCTTGCTTATTGCATCATAGTCGAACTCGCCCGAGGTTTCGCGTTCGAGTGTTTTTCCGACGGCGTTGAAAATCTGGGATATTTTCTCGTTGCTAAGCTTCCTATAAACGTTCCGCACAACAAGCTGCCGCTTTAGTTCCGAACCTATTGCTTTTTGCCACTTATTTTCATACTCGGTTTTCCAGAAGAACGCATCGAACCGTTTTGCGTCAAAAGCATAGTTTATCGCCTTGGCTGCGATATCTGCACATGTCATCCCCCAAACTATGCCGCCGCCTGTATTATGCAAAACTATGGGCCCGAGTCCACCGATAAACGTATTTGCTCCTGGGACCTCTACATCGAACACCTCGCTCGCTGTTGGCTTCACTTTTCGCAACCGCTTTACTGACAAAAGCGCGACCTTATTGTCGATCAAGGATCTGATACGCTTAACCCTTTCGTCGCTTGTCGAACCGTTTGCAAACAAAGTCTCTAATTTTGCATAGCTGAACGATTTGTAATCTCGATAGCCCTTTATTGCCCTTGGTCCAAAAATATCCTTTATCATTTTGTGTGTTAGCACATCGTTCTGCAAACCTAATGTTGCCCTGCTCCTGACGAAAGATGAAAATTTCAAAAAGCGCAGCTTTTGCTTTGGGAAAGCATCTATGAGCTTTTCGATATCCTCTTTTCTGGAGAATACGACTCTGTATCCTTTGCTTTTTCCGATAAGCTTGCCGTAAAGGTGCCTTTGTGGAGTCTCGTGTTCTCTAATAGAAGGAAACATTCCAAGCTGCAAAGCTAGGATAACGAGATCAGACGCTAGCTTGCGGCTTACGGTTGTAGCCAATATCTCAGCCGCCCGATTTTTCCTTTTCCGAGGCATTCGTATGCGGCACGAACCATCACCCTTAAGGTAGGCCTTCAGGAACTCGAGTTTCAGCTCGTTGCGCACATTGAATATGATAAAGGGTACCTCTTTATCCAGTGCGCATTTTCCGGCTTTGAGACAATGCGAAAATAACGTTGTTAGAAGGACACCTCCGAACGAAAGAGGGTACGCTGATACCCGACCAGTTTTCGGGTTTCTGCTAGGCTTCCACGTGCTCACCGTGAGTCCAAATGCGGCCTTCGCGCATAGCATAAAATCTTTGAGAAGCTCTTCATCGTTCTTTCCAAACACAATTTGTACATGTCTTCCTGTATGTGAGCAGCCCTCCGAGACATAGTAGCCCAATAATCTGCACAACTCCCGTGTTATCTTAAGTTCGCTAGGAACCGAGAGTTCACTTCCTTTATACGAGAGAGAGACATTCTCCGGAACAATACCTCTTTTCACAAAAACGTCGAGAGGAATAGAATCTAATCTCCAGTGCTGTGATCTCAGACTTCTGGGGACATCCGATTGCCTTTTGTAAATATGCTGTTTCCCGCCCGTTACGTACAATTTGGGCACCACCTTCGCGGCGTGTTTTAATAGTAGCGGTATAAGCTTCAACTCCGACAAATTTTCGTTGTTAGGAATGGCGAGACTAACCAGAAGTCTATCGCCTATTTTCAGATTTTGCGCTTCCTTCGGCACAATTTCGTAGTTTTCGAAGCTCATGACACTGTGAGAGCCCGTTGCTCTGATTCTGTAGCCCTTTTCTAAAATTATCTCTAATAAATCTTCGTTAATCGCGTGTTTCAAAACTGATGCCGCAGGTCGAAACTTCGTAACAGCCGAAACTGGATTTAAAGAATATGATTCCACGCTGCTTATGCCAGATTTAAGGTGTGGAATTGGCAATGCCGCTGATGCAGGTTCGTTTTCTTCCATTTTGTCGTTCACAAATTCGCCTATTCGGATATTTTTAATCAGCCCGCATTCACGAACAAGAACAGGTTCGCTATAATCGACGCTGAGCGGCTTGGTTTGCCCGGCCGCATCGCCAACAAGCAACGTACGGTCAGCGTACGAACGACAGGCACCTGCAGGGATCGGCGCCCCGATCGGCCGTTTTATCTTAACATCGATACCCTTAGCAAAATGCTGGAAGCATTCGTTTGGTCTAGTACTGCTTAGCACGCCTATCTCGCCGGTCGCAGGAACGTTCCATGCAAATCCGTCCGATGAGTAGTCCTTATTGAAGTAAACGGAAATCGGACCGCGATGTTCCTCCGTATGGCACAACACGCCCCAAGTCAGTTCTGGCGGTTCTACGCCGACCGCACGCCTGACAGCCGACATCGCACCGTCCGCGCCTACGAGCAATTTACAACTGTAGCGGTTGTCGCCCGTTCGAATGTCGGCCCATCCCTTATGTATGTCGCATCCGAGAAACCGCTCTGTCGAAATCTCTGCGCCGATACCGTCGCGCATCTTTCTTCCAAGGCGTTCTCGGTCAAGCAAGAATGCAAACGGTTTGCTGCTTCTTATTTTTGCCGCTGACCCGTTCGGTCCTTTCAGGTCCATGGATCTTATCTTGGAAGTTATCAGAGACTTATCGGGCACGTAATCGAAAAACCGCTGCGAAACGATTCCCGAATCGACTTTAGTCCGCGTGCTCTGCTCGATAACGCTGGCGTTGATACCGTGTTCGAACAGCCGTTTCGCAAGATAGCAGCCGGCTGTGCCTGCGCCGACGATTATTACGTCAAAATCCGTTCCTTCCATACGAAGAATATGAAAGCAAAACTAATAACGTTGCGCCGGCTTTCGCTAAACCCGATTTGACGGTCACGCGCCTCTGCGCGCCACACCCGTCATTCTTCGAAGAGTCAAATCGGGTTTTTTATCCTTATTTAGCGGATACATCCTCCATGCACGAAGCCGAGCAACCGACGGAAAAACGAGCATTTTACAGCGGTTTTGTAGATTTCACAGATAGGCATTGGAAACCCCTCACGTTCGTAGGCATAATCATACTCATACTAAGCGCCGGTGTGCTGGCAATGAACCTGGTAAA
>Ga0315284_10012114_pt1 | contig 12287 bp, 12 predicted proteins | sample YL17G09_16_MG_FD_203696 | JGI IMG/M metagenome (GOLD analysis project Ga0315284, IMG submission 203696) | Sediment microbial communities from Yellowstone Lake, YNP, Wyoming, USA - YL17G09_16 | ecosystem: Environmental > Aquatic > Freshwater > Lake > Sediment | place: USA: Wyoming | collected...
CGAGCAGCCGTTCTCTCGTCCGAGACACAAAAATACACGCGGGGGGGCCACTTCCTCTCTCTCTGTCTCTCTTCTTTAAAAAAAAAGCACCCCAGGGAAATCTCAAAAAGGCATCTTCATTCCTTCTCCGCATCTACAGGCCGGGGATCGAGACGCCGTTGGCTGTGATTCGAGGGAAAGTTTTGGGAGGTCGAGAGAGTTTGTGAGTCTTTTTTCGATTTTTTTTTCGATTTTTTTTCGGTTTTAGCTCCCGTTTCCCCTTTACGCACTAGCGACGTTAACAGCCCAGGGGTTGGCGACATGCTCCGAGAGCGCGGCCAGCGGCGTCTTGCCCGTGGCCGCGTTCTGCCCGACGAAGCCGATGAACGCGACCATCGCGAGGCGCCCGTTCTTGAGCTCCTTGAGCTTGAGCTCACCGAGCGCATTCGCGTCCTTGGACCAGCCCAGCGGGTCGAACGACCCCCCGGGGTACTTGCGCTTCTCGGCGTCGGGCTCCTGCCCGCGCGCGCCCTCGGCGGCGGCGAAGAGCACTGCCTGGATGCCGACCAGCGTCGAGATGCCCAGCGGGTTGGCCACGCCGAGCCAGGTGGCGTTCCCGCCCTTGACGACCCAGTCCGGCGCCGACACCCAGTCGCCGAAGCCGAGGACCTCGGGCACCAGCGCGCCCGCGACGCCCAGCATCGCCCAGCGCGAGTGGATCAGCTCGGCCTCCTGGAACCGCTGCAGGTTGGCCGGCGTCTCGGCGAGCTTGAGCGGGTCGAAGCCGTGCGAGCCCGGGGCCGAGGCGAGGTACGGGGGGCAGTCGGAGCCCGGGAGCCAGTTGCCCGCGGGGGGCACGGCGGCGGCCGAGGTGGTCGAGGGGCGGGCCGAGCGGCGGGCCGAGAGGCCGGAGGCCGTGTGGGAGCTTTTTTTTTTTTTTTTAAAGGATAGAGAGAGGGGGAGGAAGGAGGAGGGAGGTTGAGGGTGAGGCTTTCTGTTTTTTCCCCCCCTTCTCTCCCCCTTTGAACAAAACACGTCGCCGCCCTTCCCCGCGCGAGGACCATGAAAAATGCTCTGATTCTCATTGCGCCGCCCGCGGGCGAGCGAGCTGCCACTGGAACACGGAGAGGGGGTCGAGCAAGGCGCGCGAGTCGAACGCAAACACCGCATCCGCTGCGGGCCTCTCGAAAATTTCTCAACAGATCAAGAAGGAAAAAGCAGCTGCTTGCTGCGCCCGGGAGCGTTGGCCGGGAAGAGGGTCGAATCGAAAGCCAGAGCTCAATTGAAGCAAGCTCATTCAGCGCTCTTCGCGCGTTGCTGGCGCCTTCGCGCGCTCTCTCTTGCGCAACGGCGCGCTTTGAAGGTCATCAAGCTTACCGGGTAGCAAGGGCGGCAGCCATGGTTGCTTGTGGTGAGCGCGGCGGGGAGAAAGGGGAGTGACCTGAGAGATAAGACGACAAAGGAGGAGAAAGTGAGAGGAGAGAAGAGATATCGAGCGAGTTTTTTTTTCCAGTGGCCTCAGCCTCTCGCCTTTTTTTCTTTTTTCGTCCTGTTTCAGACCTTTGAAAGGAGAGAGAGAGGCTCTCCTCTGTGAAACGGAAAGAAACAACGCGCGATCGGCAACATTTCCTTTCGTCGTAGCAACAGCAGCAACAGCAACAGCAGCAGCAGCATCAAGGAGTTGATGTGAGAGCTATTCTTGTTCTTGGAGTTGTTGCTGTTCTTCACGCTCTTGTTCGACTCTTCTCCTTCATCTTCTTGCCCGCTAATCCGCTGCCACGGCATTAGCGGGCAATGAGCGCCGCCCTAGTCGCGCCGCCGGGCACCCTCGTGAGGGCCCTCGCCGCGCGCGCGCGGAAGGAAAAGAGAGGAAAAACTTTATTCGCTTTCCCTGCCTTTTCTCGGCCAGCAAAGAAAAGCCCGACTCCGAAAAAAAAACTCATTCTTTCTCTCTCTTTCTCTTTTCGATCACGCAAACCCGCTCTTCTTCTCCTCTCTCTTTGTCTCTTTTGTTCACAAATTTGTTGAAAGAACAAAACATCACGGCAAAAAGGGCGAGGGGAAAGAAAAAAAGGCACACCACTAACCATATCTCGTCTTCATCATTTCTCTCTCTCTCTCTCTCTCTCTCTCTCTCTCTCTCTCTCTCTCTCTCATCTCTTTTGCAAAAGCTTCTCTCCTCTCTCTCTCTAGCAACCCCCTCGATATTGAAACACAAAATCAATCTCTAAGGATGGTAGAGCGGCAGAGAGACGCCGTTGGTCGCGAAAGAAGCGCCAGTTGCGATGTGGTCGACGAGGTTGTCGACGGGCCCTTTTCCGGTCGCCTTGTACTGCGCGACAAACCCGACAAGCGCCACCATCGCCAGGCGCCCGTTCTTGACCTCCTTGACCTTGTACTCCGCGAGCTTCGCGGCGTCGCCGCGCGAAAAGCCGATCGGGTCGAAGAGCTTGCCGCCAGGGTAGCCGTTGCCGTTGCCCTTGAAGTCGTCGGTGATGTTGAGGAACGAGCCGTCGCCCTGCGACCCGGGGTTGCGGTAGTCCATCAGGCGCTTGGTCTCGGCCCAGCCCGAGAGCAGGAGCGTGACGACGAGGTTGGAAGCTGCGGAGAGGGGCGGGGAAAGGGGGAAATGGAAGAAGAAAGAGAGAAGGCAAAGGAGGTGAGCGGAAAAGCGCGGGAAACGATAAAAGACAACGAGCTTCTCTCTCTCTCTCTCTCTCTCTCTCTCTCTCTCTCTCTCTCTCTCTCTCTCTCTCTCTCTCTCTTCTCTCTCTCTCTCTCTCTCTTCTCCCCGGAGCTCAAGGCAACTTCTGCTCACCGAAGGGGTACGCGGTCGCGCCGTCCTGGAACACCTTGTTCGACTCAAACCACTCGGGCACGCTCGCGGCGCCGGCCTTGGTCGCCACGGCCGGGAACAGGATCCCGGCCACGGCGGCCATCGCGACGCGGGAGTGGATCAGCTCCGCGTGCGTGAACCATTTGAGGATCTCCGGGTCGGAGCCGAGGCGGAGCGGGTCGAAGCCGTAGTCGCCCGGGAGGGAGCCGTCGAGGTAGGCCGGGGCGGGGTTTCCTGTTGAAGAGAAAGAGAAAGAGAAACAAGTTTTTTTTTTTTTAGGAGAGGGTGAGGACGCCGACGACGAAAGCTCGAGAAAAGGGAAAGGAAAGAAAAAAGGCCGGAGCTTTTCCTGCGATTTCTCCTCGAAGGCGACGACGAACCCATCCCCCAACGGCTTCTGAGGCAACCTACCAGGGAACCAGAGGGGCCTCTCCGAAGCGGCGGCCTTGACGCTGACGTTGCGGCGCTGTAATTGAAGGGTAAAAGAGTTGTCAGAGGGAGAGCGAGAGGGAAGAGATCGGTCGTGAGCAAAAAAAAGAAAAAACTCAAAAGAACAAGATAAAGTCGCGCTTCCCGGCGTGCCGTCGAGCCTTCGCGCGCCCCTCTCGCAGCCCGAGGCTGCAGAACTCACCGACACGGGGGCGCCGACGCGGAGGGAAGCGCGCTGAGCGAGGGCGTTCATGGTTGCGTGGGGAGAAAAAGAAGCCGAGGCGGCAGAGGGTCGATTGCTTGAGGGAGGGAGAGAGTGGCAGAGGCCTGAGGAAAGCAGGGCCCGAGGCTCTTGCTCTGTTTTTTTTTTCTTCCTCTCTCTTCTCACACCCCCTTTCAGCAAAAAAAAGCATCCCCCTCTCGCGCCCCTCTCTTCTCTCCGAGAACTAGCAACAATGGCCTCTTCCCTCGCGACCTCGGTCCGCGGCGTTCGCGTCGCGCCCACTCAGCAGGTGAGAATCGCGTCATGGCCCTCCCCGGAGGGACAGCGCGCGGGGGACACTGTCGATGATTCTTTGGTCGTCATTTTTTTCGTCGTCCTTGAGAGAAAGGGTCGAGCTCGAGCAATTCGCAAGAGACGACAACGAAAAAACAAGGCGCCTGCGTCCTCCTTCCGTCGCTTTCTTCAACCCCTCTCTTCGCCAGTCTCTTCGCGCTCAGACTGGCGACTTAATCGGCGCGGAATTGGAGCAGGAAAAGAAGAACGAGGCGAGGGAGGGCGAGCGGAGAACAGAGTCGTTTTTTTTCTTCTGCCGATCTCGGCTTTCTTCGAGCTTGCTTGCGGCTCGACCCCGGACGCTCTTACTTTTTTTGGGCTCCTCTCTATTTCCTTTTCCTGCTCCCGCTCCCGCTCTTCTAATCTCCCTCGCTCGCCGAGAGAGAAAGAGCGCGCGCGCGCGCTGCTCCAGAAGCCAAAAAAGAGAGCGATCAGAGCTCACGCCCCAATTTCAATCAAACTTTAAAAAACCCAGCGCTCCTCCGTCTCTGCCCGCGCCGCCGCGCGCCAGAACTGGCTCCCTGGAGGCAAGATCCCCTCCTACCTCGACGGCTCGCTCGCCGGCGACTATGGCTTCGACCCGCTCTCCCTGGGCGCCAAGCCCGAGGCGCTGCGCTGGATGGTCCAGGCCGAGCTCGTCCACGGCCGCACGGCCATGGCCGCGGCGTCCTCGATCGTCTTTACCGACGCCGCAGCCAAGGCCGGCGCGGGCATCCCGGCGTGGTACGACGCCGGCAAGGCATACGTCGACTCGCCCAACGCCATCCCGTTCTCGACGCTCCTCGTGACGCAATTCATCCTCTACCACTTTGTCGAGATCAAGAGGCTCGAGGACTTTAAGAAGCCCGGGTCGCAGGCCGAGCCCGGGTCGTTCTTCGGGCTCGAGACGGCGTTCAAGGGCACGGGAGAGAACGGCTACCCCGGCGGCGCGTTTGACCCGCTCAACCTGTCGGCCGACCCGGCGGTCTTCAAGGTCATGAAGGAGCGCGAGGTCAAGAACGGCCGTCTGGCGATGGTCGCGTGCCTTGGCTTTGCCGCACAGCACGGAGCTCAGCCCGGCCAGACGCCGCTGGACAACCTCTTCGCGCATCTTGGCAACCCCGCGGCTACAAACTTTGCCAGTACGTTGCGTGTGTTTTGATGGGAGGGGGAGAAAGGGGAGAAAGAAAAACGAAAAACGAAAAACAAAAAACTAAAAACAAAAAACTAAAAACAAAAAAACTCACGAACTCTCTCGACCTCCGAAAACTTTCCCTTAAAACACAGCCAACGGCATCTCGCTGCCTCTCTAGAAAAGTAGCGTTCTTCTTTTGTTTAAAGAGGGGGGAGAGAGAGAGAGAGAGAGAAGGAGAGAGGGAGATGGAGGAATGAGAAGGGGAAAAGAGAAGGAGAGGGAGAGAGAGGGAGAGAGAACGGCAGAAGCGTTTGCTCGTTTCTTTCATCTTGATTCGCTTTTTAGATGGATTTCTGTGTGACTGATGGATGTTTCTTCGGATGTCAAACGTGACTCTGAGAACAAGAAAGAAAAAGAAAACGGAGAGAGAAGAGAAGAGGGCACGGCGAGTGTGGACCCTCGGGAAAAACGACGCTCTTCCAGTTTTTTTCTCCTTCGGAACACCGGAGAAAAACACAACTCTCGAAAACTTTTTCTCCTTCCACCTCTTGTCACGCCACCGATTCCAACCCTCGAATCATGCATCTCTCGCTCTCCTCCCGCTCATGCGCTGTTGCATCGGCCTGCAAGCAGGTGAATCAGCGTGCCGTCTTGGAGTCCGAAACGCGCAAGGGAAAAAGAACCGACCTCTTTTTTTTAGCATCATCAATTCCCGTGCGACTCATCCCTTTTCTCTTCTTACTCGCTAATGTACACACCCACTCATTATGAAACAGGTCTCGCACTCCCGCTCCGTGGCCACGCGCGCCGTTTCCGAGTCTCTCGTTAGCGGTGAGTTTTGGGTTCTCAAAAGAAAGAGAGAGAGAGAAACTAGTATCGGAGTTTTTTTCTTTTTTAATTGTCGGCGGCTAGCAAGATTCAAACAACACCGACAGCAAAACGGCGACGCAACGAAAAGAAAAAGAAAAACCTCCACCTCCACCTCTCTCTCGAACCCCGCGTCCCGTCTTCGCTCTTCGCTTTAACTCTCGCTTTCGCCTGAGGAATTTATTTTCTCACGACATTCGCCTGGTTCGGGAATGCCAATGGAACAAAAAAATTCGAAAAACAGGAGCCAAAGCCGCTGCCGACGCCCGCGCCGCGCTCTCGTCGCTCTCCCCCCTGAAATCCGCTTCTCCTTCTCCCTCTGCCACTTCTTCTTCGACGGCTCCGCTGGCGATCAGCCAGGAGGCCATCGTCTCGCTCGAGCACGAGCTCGACCAGGGCGCCTCCCTTCAGGCCCTGCGCCGCTTCAACGACAACCTCCGCGCGCTCTCCAACGACAAAAGCGAATGGCACTCGAAGCTCCGCAGGGTGATGCACCTGTTGGCGCACAACCTCGAGTCGTTCAACCCGGCCTTCGCCGCGTGCGTGCTCCAGGTCCAGCTCTCGATCGGCGCGACCGACTACGAGAAGCGCGACGCGGCGCTCAAGCTGCTGATCAGGCCGCTGGCCGGGGAGTACGGCATGCGCTCCGACGACGTCTCCTCGGCGAGGCAGGGCCCGACGCACCGCGAGCTCTTCCAGTCCTTTTACGAGGACCTGCTGCAGGAGCCTCTGGGCGCGGCTCTGGCCGAGGACGCCTCTCCGCGCGCCTCCGCCGACCTGCTCGGGCGGATGATGCGCGACATCCTCGGCGAGGGCGCCGAGCGCGCGCTCTCGGCGGAAAAGGCCGGAGCAGAGGCCGACTCTGTGGACCGCGCTGCCTACGCTCTGGGGTACAACCTGGCGATCGAGTACCTCGCCGACTACGAGAAGACCTGGATGCTCGACTCGTTCCGCGTGCTCGATGAGGGGCTCGGCCTCGGCCTGAAGCAGTGGGCGTTCCTCGAGGTGCACGCCGAGGGCGAGGCCGAGCACGCCGCGATCGGCCACGCCGCCACCGCCGCCCTGGTCGACGCGCCCAGGGCGTTCCTGCTGCGCGCGGCGATGAGGGACCATGACGCGGACTTTGCGCGGTTCTACAACGTGCTGGCCGACGTTTTGGAGTGAAGAGAGAGAGAGAGAGAGAGGGAGAGAGGGAGAGAGGGGGAGAGAGGTGGATAATTGGGGAAAGAGGAGGAGGAGAGGAGAGTTTTTTCTTTCAAGTTTTTTTTGGAAAAAAAAACAAATCTTTCTCTAGTCTTTTCCTTTCCCCGATTCGATTCGTTTCCTTTCTTTTTTCCCTCGTTCTCTCTCTCGCGCCATGTCTTCCGAATCCCCTTCAGAACCCTCCATCACCTCTCTGGGACCGTGCTCCACCGCCTTCGACGTCCTCAAGGCCACCAAGGCCGACCTCTCGGGCAAGACGGCCATCGTCACTGGAGGCGCGAGCGGCATCGGCGCCGTGACGAGCGAGGCCCTGGCCAAGGCCGGCGCCAAGGTCATCATCGCCTGCAGGAGGGTCGCGGAGGGGGAGAAGGTCGCCGCGGAGATCAAGAGCAAGGGGTACAAGGTAAGAGAGCGAGGAGAAGGAAGAAGGAGAGAGAGAGGAAGCGACGCTGTTCGATCTGTTGATCCTCATCGTTCGTTGTTGGCGTCCACTTCGTCGTGGCGCCACCATGAGACCTCTCGCTCCTTCCCGCGCTCTCTCCCCCGCTCAGCCCCCCCCCCTCTCTCCCCCCCCCCCCTCTCTCTCTCTCTCGCCCCCCCTCTCTTCCCTTCACCTTTTCCCCAGGGCTCGGCCTCGGTCCGCCAGCTCGACCTCGCGGACCTGTCCTCGGTCCGGTCGTTCGCCGCGCAGGTCTCGGCCGAGGAGGCGCGCGTCGACGTCCTGGTCAACAACGCCGGAGTGATGGCCTGCCCGCCGATGCGCACGAAGGACGGGCTGGAGCTGCAGATCGGCACGTGCCACCACGGCCACTTTGCCCTGACGCGGGCCCTGCTGCCGAAGCTGAAGGAGACGCCGCAGCCGCCCGCGCGCGTGGTCACAGTGGCCTCACTGGCGCATCGCTCGGGGGGGCTGGATCCGGAAGACCTCCACTGGCGGGAGAGGCCCTACGGCCGCGTCACGGCCTACGGCGCGGCCAAGCTCGCCAACGTGCTCTTCGCCCGCGAGCTCGCGAGGCGCGAGGGAGGGGGAGGCGGAGGTGGAGCAGACGGCGGCGACAGCAAACTCTTGTCGTTCTCGCTGCACCCCGGTGTCATCCACACGCCGCTGTTCCGGCACGTCATCGGGGAGGGGCGCCTGGCCTCGGTGCTCAACCCGGCGATGGACTGGGTCGGCTGGGGCGTGCGCGGGGTGCTGACGCGCGCGCTGGGGTTCCCCGGGGTCAAGACCGTGGAGCAGGGCGCCGCGACGTCGGTCTTCGCCGCGGTCGCGCCCTTGAGCTTCATCGGAAAGAGCATTCCCAACGGTTCGTATCTTTCCGACTGCAGGCTCGGGGAGACGACGCCGGAGGGTAAGGACGACGCGCTGGCGGCCAGGCTGTGGGAGGTGACGGAGAAGGAAGTCGACGCCGTGTTGGCGAAGAAGAGCAGCAAAAAGTAAAGTTGACAGAGAGAGAGGTTTTTTTTTTCTTTCCATTTTTATGAATTACTTTTTTTTCCATTTGCAGAATTTCATTTGAAACACTTCCACAAACGCATCAGTCATACCTTTCCTTTTAATAAGCTTTTTTTCATGTTAATAGAAGCAAAAAGCAGGAGGAAGAACCTCTGTACTTTTTTCAAAGCCTCTTGAGCGACCTCTTTTTCGCGACCGCCGCTTTGCTTGCCGGCGGTGCGCCGGCGGCCGGCCTCACCTTTTTCTCCCCTCCGCTGGCCCCGGCAGCAGCGCCCCCTCCTCCAGACCCCCCTTCTCCGCCCTCGTCCGTCGGGCCCCCGTCCCCAGAGGCGGCATTGACGGCGTTAGCGCCGCCGCGGGCGGTCAACGGAGTGTTTGCTGCTGCTGCTGCCGCCGTCGTTGTTGTCGGAGCTGCTCCTTCTCCCGCGGACGATCGCCCGCTGGAGCCCGCCCCCGCGCCCCCTCCTGCCGCCGCCGCCTCGGCCCTCGCCCTCGCCGCCGCGGCGCTCGGCCCCGAGCTCGCGTGCACCCCCGTCATCAGCCTCGCCCTTGCAGCGAACGCCCCGTAGTCCTCCAGCAGCAGCCTGCCGGCCTCCTCGTTCAGCGCCGACTCGGCGAAGGGCTCGACCAAAAGGCAGCGGACGACGACGAGCACGTGTCGGAGTCCCAGATCCGGTTTCCAGTCCTTTTTCAGGACATTCACGCAGACGTCCCCCGAGGCAGAGACGTTCGGATGGAAGATCTTGGTGGAGAACTGGGCCGTGGGCGGGTGGGTCGGGAAGTCGGCGGGCAGGGAGAGGCGGAGGCGGAAGGAGCCGCGCTCATAGGGGGTGCCAGCTAGATTTTTTTTTTTTGAGAGAGAGGGAGAGAGGAGGTTAGACCGTACCTCTCTCTCTCTCCTTTTTTCCTTCTCTTTCTAGATTAAACGCGCAGATCTCCAACTCCTCACCTGGCCCGTCGTAGATGGCCTGGATGTCGCCGATGTTGGCCTCGTTGACGACGACCTGTGATTTCGATTTTTTTTGGAAGAAAGAAGGTTGAGAGGAGGAGGGCTTGAGGAAAATGCCGGCCGACGACTGTTGAGTTTTTTTTCCCTTTCTCCTTCACGATTTCAAACCTTCCCATTCCTCCTTCTCTACCTCAGCAACTCACCCAAATCCCGTCCTCGGGATTCTCCACGAGACCGCGGAGCTCTTTGGCGACCTTCTTGATGCCTTCGAGGGAGAGAGCCTGTGATAAGGAGCCGATGGATTTTTCTTTTTCGGTGAGAGAGGCCGCATTGGCGGGCCTGGGCGACGACTCTCCATGCTTCCCTCTCGTTCTCTTTCTTCTCCGGCCTCTCTCGATTCGCGCTCTGCTCGAGGCTTCATAGCGCACCATCTTGACGTCGCTGGTGCAAGAAGCAGTTTGGGCGAAAGAAAAGGGGAAGAATGCGTCCCAAAGAAAGGCGAAATGTGCGCACGCCGGTTACAGCGAGAGAGGTTCGAGGGAGGAAAAATGAAGAGAGGTGGGAGAGCGGCGGGGTTGAAAACACCCGCGTCGACCGTCCGCAAAAGGAGGTCTCTCGTCAAGGACTTTCTCTCTCGCTTTTCCTTCTCTCTCTCTCCTATCAGATAAAGCGACAGACAAAGATGAATCAGACAGACAAAAAAAAGGAAACGAAGCATCTGTGAAAAGAAAAAGTATCACAAAGAGAGCCCGAAACAGCACACTCACACGTAAAAAGACCCGCCCCCTCTTCACCTCTCTCCTCCCCCTCCCCTCCTCTGCCCAACCCTCTCACTTCCCCTCCTCCGGGTTGAGCGGCTTCACGAACGGCTCGACCGTCCCCTTGAACCTCTGTGCCCTGCTCCCGTCGTCGCCCGCGGCTGCCTCCTTTCCCCACGCCACGTACTCCTCCTTCGTCTTGGGCAACTTCGAGAGGTCGCCCGTGATCTTGAACCCGGCGTCGTCGCCGCCGATCACGTGGTCGATCAGCCCGTAGCGCTTGGCCTCGAGCGCGGACATGTACCGGTCGCGGTCGGTGTCGAGGTCGATCTGCCTCGCGGACTTGCCCGTGCGCGAGGCCATGATGCGGTTCAGGTTGGCCTTGTGGAACATGATCTCCTTGGCCTGGATCTCGATGTCGACCGCCTGGCCCGACGCGCCGCCCAGCGGCTGGTGGATCATGATCCGCGAGTTGGGCATCGCGTGGCGCTTGCCCGTGGCGCCCGCGCACAGCAGGAAGGCGCCCATCGAGGCCGCGAGGCCGAAGCAGTACGTCGCGACGTCGGCGCGGACCATCTGCATCGCGTCGTAGATGCCGAGGCCGGCGGTGACCGAGCCGCCGGGCGAGTTGATGAAGAGCTTGATGTCCTGTTCGTTGTTTTTTCAATCGATGGGAAGAGAGGGAGAGAGATCAGGGCGGGGAGCAGAAAGAGGTGAGTTTGGTTGCCGTTTGGGGGAGGGGAAGAGGGCTTGTGGTCGAGGAGGAGGTCGGAGAAAGAAGAAGAAGATTGAATTCTCTTCCTCCCTCTCTCTTTCGTCAATTCCACCTTCTGATTCCATCTCTTCCCTCTCTCCTTTTACCTTTTTCGCGTCCTTGGCGTCGAGTAGCAGGAGCTGAGAGATGATCGCGTCGGCGACAAAGTCGTTGACCTGAGGAATTTGGAGTCGGGAGAGTAGAAGAAGAGAGAGAGAGGCGTGAGAGCGAATCGCTGGCCGCCGCAGTTGTTTTTTTGCTCTCTCTCGACAATTTCATCTCTCTCCTACTCATAACCTCTCCTCACCTCTCCGCCCAGGAAAATCACGCGCTGGTCGAGGAGCATCGAGAAGGGGTCCCCGCCGAGCTCGGGAGTGCTGTGAGAGTTTAGAAGATGGAGAAGGGAAAAGAGAAAAGAGAGGACATCGGCGATGGGGTGAGTCGGACGTTCGATGCAAAAACCTTTCTTCTCCTCACGAGTTCGTTTCGTCTCGTACGATCGATGGATCTCTAGGCCCGTCGGTGCCACCAACGACAGATCTCCGACCCTGAAGAGGGGGCGCAAAGCTGAACTCACCGAGGCGGCATCAGCGGCTGCCCTCGCCCGGCACGGACGGCGACGGGGCCAGAGCGGCGAGATTGGCGGGCAGCGACAGGGGCGAATTTCGCCGCGCTCGAGGAGGAGGACAGGAGCGCCGTGCCGGTCCTGCGGCTGGTGCCCGTCGCGAGGCCGCCGCGGGCGAAGGCGAAGGTCGTGGAGGCCATCGCGCAGAGAGAAGAGGGGAAAGGAGAAAACGAAGAACGACGAAAAAGAAGAGGTTGTGGATGGGAAATTTTGTTCGCCGTGTCGAGTTTTTTTTTCTCCTTCTTCAAACCTCGACCTCGACCTCGACCTCCCGACGAGACTCCGCGAGTTTCGTCGCCGCGCCGCCGCTGCCTCCCTTCCCTCGCCAGCGACGATACACCCGAAAGAAAGAGAGAGAGAGAGAGAGAGAGAGAGAAGAGAGATATCAGGAGAAAAGACCGAAGAAACAGGATCAGGAAAATTTAACACGTTCTCTCTCTCTCTCTCTTTCGAAACCCCTCGCTGTTGCCTTTTTCTCTATCTCCCAACGGAATTAAAAAAACACCCGCCTTTCGTCTCTCTCTTCCTATCTTCTCTCTTCCGTATCCGCTTATCTCTTTTGCTCAACGCCTTAAACCAGGCATCACTCTCTTTCTCTCTCTGTTTCCTCTCTCTGACCTCCGTGCCTTTTGTCTGAAAACCATTTCCTTTCTCTCTCCCGTTTCCTCTCTCTCTCTCTCTCTCTCTCTCTCTCTCTCTCTCTCTCTCTCTCTCTCTCTCTCTCTAGCTATAAAAAAGGAGGAGAGTGGATTTATGGATAGGGA
>Ga0315284_10012115_pt1 | contig 12287 bp, 16 predicted proteins | sample YL17G09_16_MG_FD_203696 | JGI IMG/M metagenome (GOLD analysis project Ga0315284, IMG submission 203696) | Sediment microbial communities from Yellowstone Lake, YNP, Wyoming, USA - YL17G09_16 | ecosystem: Environmental > Aquatic > Freshwater > Lake > Sediment | place: USA: Wyoming | collected...
ACGATTCAGGGGACAGGGACGGGCATCACCGTGAAACTGCGTGACCATGTCTATAAACTGCCTGCTCCGGCCACCTGGAATCGTCCGGCGAAACTGCAGGCATGGTCGAGCATCAAGACGCCGGGGGATGTGACGATGATCAATCCGAATTTCAATTGGCATTGAAATACACCTCCTGGAAACGAGGATATGATGGCTGCGCTTTCATATCACCCGATAGCACTTGTCATACAGGATGTCATCAAGACGATTCATTCTCGATATTGATCATTCGATTGGAGGAGAGATGCGCAGATACACATTAAACAATGCGTGGCAATTCCGTCTGGACCCTAATTATGTATTACTCTTTGAAAGGGATCCTCTCACCAAATCGGTAAGCAAAACCATGAGATTGCATCCAACAGTGGCTGCAATTCTTACCTTTTTTAACGGCGAGCGTAGCACTGAGGAGATTGCCCAAGATGTTTCTTATATATTGGATAAGTCTCCAGAAGAGGGGGTGGCGATCACCCAGCACGTTTTGAGCAGTTGTGAACAAGCCATGGAACAGGTCGAGGTAGGAGGCCACATCCAGACAAGCGTATTACCGAAGGCGACTGACATCCTGCGGAGATATCGTGGAGACGATATCGTCATTAATCCGTATTCTCCACTTTATAGCCCAATCGAAGTTATGTGGAATATTACCTGGGATTGCCCTCGCCGGTGTATCTACTGTTTCGCCCAAACCAATGCGCCAACACGAGGCCATCTTCCCCTTGCGCGGGCCCTGAGCCTCGTCGATGAGATGGCCGACATGGGCGTCGCTTTCATTAGCATAGGCGGTGGCGACCCATTCACCTACCCAGGCATAATCGATGTCCTGGCTCGCACTTGCGAGAGGAAGATCGATACCCTGACTTCCACTAAATGCCGACTTAGCGAAACCGAAGTGATAGGTTTACGCGAGGCGGGGATAGAGCAGTTGCAGGTTAGTCTGGATTCAGCTGACCCAGAGATAGCTGAATTTCTAACAGGTTCGTCTGGGTATGTTGATGATGTGCTGAACAATCTCCAACTTCTTAGGAGGAATGGCATAAAGATACGAATCAAGGCGGTCATGACTCCCTATAACTATAAAGGCGCCGGCAAGCTCATCGACTTTCTGGTGGAGCATGGAGCATCTTGCATCAAGCTGGAACCCTATGGAAGGAGCGCTTACCGACACAGAGACGATCTATTCTTCTCTCGTAGTGAACTGCAGGAATTGAATGATCTAATTCACGAGGCAAAACAACGGTATCCTGAGATCCCAGTCCAGCCGTCCGACTTGTCATTCTTGAAGGATACCTTAAAAGAAGATCGAGAAGCTATCTGGGCTAAAAATAGTGTGTGCGGTGCGATGAGTGAGGCAATGAATATCCATCCGGACGGACGAGTCCTTCCCTGCGAGCAGGTACCTATACGTGATGAGTTGGTGGTAGGCGACGTCACACAACAATCGCTTTGGGACATTTGGCGTTCACCACGTGCTCATGAAGTGATGCATCCTGCCCGAGAATCCTTTAGGGGACAACCATGCTACGACTGTGAAGAATTTGATGAATGCATCGCAAAGCGAAAATGGTGCATGCGCGACGCGTATCGAGCGTACCTCAATACCTATGCGCCCTCCCCCAAATGCCCACGCGCTAACGGAGGATTGCGCCTGGTATAATTTACGAGTAACTACTGCTGGGCAGTCTATTACTACCCCGGCAGTGGTATGGTTGTATGCGTATATAGCCTATCAGCCAGACGGTTGTAAGATCGAATACAACATTTCCACTGCCGCATTATTACTCCGACAATGGAATGGTCTACACGAAGCTTTCTCCCTAGAGGTTGTGATTGAGCGATGATGTAAACCTGACTATTGTCTCAGTAGTATTAAAACGGATTGCTCGTTCCCATATAAGCTGCCTTGATGTATTCGTCATCGCTTTCTTCGCGGAAGTTACGGGTATGGTGAGCGATATCAATGTTACCATTTCCAGTTTAAGGACTCGCGCAGTTTTTATGTAGACAAACCTATCCATTCGCCACTCCATGCTGGCCCTCTGCTAGGAGTATGGCGACAGAAGAAGAACTTCGACAACGGTATGTGGTGCTTCTGCCCCAGTTGACGGAACGGCAGCGGCGTCTATTGGTGGCAGCGGATCAGCGGGAAGAGGGCCGGGGTGGCCCCTCCGAGGTGGCGCGGGCCGCAGGGATGAGCCGGCAAACGATTTACGACGGCCTGCGGGAGTTAGAAGCCGGCAGCACACTCCCCACCGAGCGTAGCCAGCAGCCTGGCGGCGGGCGAAAGCCGGTCGAGGTGACGCAGCCCTGCCGGTGGTCTTAGTGGACGGCAAAAAGAAAGAACTTGTCGGGGCGTTCTGGAACAAAGACCGGGAGTATCACCCCATGGGGCTGCCCGAGGAGGTCAATGTGTATGACTTCCTGGATGTCGCCAAGGGCAAAACGGTCCCCTATGGGGTGTATGCTGTCGATGGTAATGCAGGCTGGATGTCGGTCGGCGTGGACTATGAAACGGCAGCCTTTTCGGTGGCGATGCTGCGGACCTGGTGGCGGCGTCTGGGGCAGGCCCGCACCCGGATGCCCCGCACCTGCTGATCTGTGCGGATGAGACGGGACTGGCGCTGTCGGTGTGCCATCTGCCCCCGGGCACGAGCAAATTGAATCAGATTGAGCATCGGCTCTTTGCCTTTATTTCGATGAATTGGCGGGGCAAACCACTGGTGAGCTATGAGGTGATCGTCCAGTTGATTCGGCACACCACCACGACGACGAGATTGCGTGTAGAGGCGACCCTGGACCTGGAGACCTATCCGACCAGACAGCGAGTTAGCGCCGAGGTGCGGGCAGCCATTTGTCTGCAGTGCGATATCTTTCATGGCAAATGGAACTATACGATCCTGCCGCATAACCGCAAACCGGAATAGTAGTCACCTGAAGGCGAGCGATATCACCGTGAATCAGCAGATTCAAGATCCATCAATTACCAATCGTAGACACAGCTTCGTAACAGAGCTTCTGAAGGTGCGCCTAGCATTCCCACGTGCCTTTCGACTGGTATGGTCTGCTTCACCTACCTTAACATGTTTGGTATTTCTACTAAATATTTTTTCATCGTTATTTCCCCTCGCCACACTTTGGTTGACAAAGCTCACAGTGGACCTTATCACAGCGGAATCGCAACAGACAGCGGGAATCACAGCAGACCTTCGTCAAATCTGGATGCTCCTTGGGTTACTTGGGATCTCGTGGCAGCTCAACAAGGCGATATCCTCACTAGTGAGTGTATTGAGCACATTTCTACAGCAGAAGACACAAAATTATATCCTATTATGTATCATGCGGAAGTCGTCAGAATTGGACCTTGCTTTCTTCGAGAGCCCCTCGAATCTCGACATGATCAAGAATGCTTATCGGGGAGGCCTAACCAGCGCATTTGCCTTTGTTACCGCGTTATTTTCATTCTTGAAAAATTCGCTGATCTTGTTGACAGTTTTCGGTGCATTAGCTCGGTTGCACTGGATCGCCCCCGTCGTCACCTTCGCGACAACCGTCCCTCTGATGATCTCAAGCGCGTCTTTTGCCCGATTACGCTGGCTTATGGTCACGTCTCGCGCACAGGAAAACCGAATGAGCAATTATCTAGCCAGCCTGTTGATGCTCCGTGAAACTGCCCAGGAGATCAGAGTATTCGGCCTGCAGAACTATTTGCTTGATCGTGCTGCGTTTTACTTTCGCCTCTTCCTTAATTTACAATTAAGGATCAGCAGTAAAGAGCAGATGGCGACATTTTTATTGAGTGTGATTTCCAATGCTGGCGCATTATTTGTCTGGGTCTACATAGTAGTATTGGCTGTCGCGCATCGCATCACAGTGGGAGACATCTTCTTCTATACCGGAGCCGTCAGCAATCTTCAAAACAGTCTTATTGCACTGTTCGAAGGAGGGGGGCAGATTTACGAGCAATCGCTGTTCTGCGAAAGTCTGTTTCAACTACTGGATACAGATCCTTCTCAAGTCGATGGAGCATTGCGTGGCATACACCCAGGTACCCGATGCGGGGAGTTGCGCCTACCGAAGACCATTAGCAAGGGAATTGAATTCAGAAATGTTTCCTTTCGTTATCCTGGATGCGAAAATTGGATATTACGTAACGTAAGCTTCAAGCTGCAACCCAATCAGTCTGCAGCTGTGGTCGGGAGAAACGGTGCGGGAAAAACGACGCTGGTAAAACTGCTCATGCGCCTGTATGATCCAACAGAGGGCGCTATATTGATAGATGGTTACGACCTGCGCGAGTATGACTTGGATGAATTACGCAGCTTCTTTACTGTCGCATTCCAAGACTATAACAAGTACCTGCTTACGCTAAGAGAGAACATCGGCTTTGGGGACGTCCGTCGGATTGAGGATATGGATGCTATTCGGCTTGCGGCAGGAAAGACCGGTTTAGATAAATTAGCGGAAAAAATGCCTGATGGATACGAAACATACATGGGCAAGCAGTTCGGTGCGTCAACATCTGAATTATCAGGAGGCCAATGGCAAACAGTAGCTTTGGCTCGTGCTTTTATGCGTGACTCTCCAATTCTCATCTTCGATGAGCCTACGGCAACGCTGGATGCTTTCGCTGAGTATGAGATATATCGGGCCATTGAAGAGATGTCAACCGGACGGATTGTGATCTTCATCTCACACCGATTTTCGAATGTGCTGATTGCGGACCAGATATTCGTCTTCGATAACGGGAGGCTTGTTGAAGAAGGCTCGCATGCTATACTTATGAACATCGGTGGGCTATATGCCTCAATGTATACCTCGCAAGCCAACCGCTATGTCCTAAGCTAGAGCCTGTGCCAAAGTCCCCAATTTGGGGGACGGATTCTGCAATTCACCCGCCGTTGACCGGTCGGCTCCCGCCCGGCATGCACCATGCGCATGATCAGCTCATTCATCGCCGTCAGGAACGTCGCCAGCACTGGCATGGTAGCCTTGGCGGCTCCTCCCCACGCTGGCGGATGTGCGCGATGGCCCCCAGGCATCGTGGGAACGCATTCCATTGGCAGCCAGTCCGCAGCACAGAGAAAATGGCTGTCATCGCCTGCCGGTCGTCCATCCGGCGGTGGCCGGGCTTCTTTTTCGGTTTGGCCGGCAGGAGAAGTTTCTCCATCTCCAGCCACAGGGTATTAGGAATTCGGTTTTTCTCCTGGAGGACCGGCTGGTCCGCCGACGGACTGGTACATCATGGTGGCTTCGACAAATCGGTATCCTCTTCTGCAACGAAATCTTCAGAAGGGGGTACCTCAGTCTAACACAAACTTATGTTTTCCGGGTAGGCTCTAAATACCACCGTCGACGTACAAGCCTTTCGGCGGATTTCCTTTCTTCACTTTGAGCACCCCTTTTATCTGTTTACCATTTGTCAACTGAATTTCGTATGGGATGAGCCATCGATTTTGATGTTCCGGGTCTGGAGAGGGGTCGCCAAGACTCTTCACTTTCAATCCCTTTAATGTCTTTGCTGTTTCCCAAACCTTCGGATCTTCAATAGGCACCACAAACATGGTATTAATTTTGTCGCGGTTACCCTCCGCCAGAAAATGGAAAAACATCTGCGCTACCTCTTTAGGAGAAGATGCTCTCTCTTGTTGACCATGCTTCAGAGCGAACACTAGGCAGAGGGTAACGATTATCACTGCTACAGCACTTGCGAGAACAATCATCCGGATTGTATTCAGATCAACACGTCCAGCAGAAGAACGTTGATCTGGGATTTGTTTTACATTACCCATTTCAGTATACTCCCTTCGTTGAAATTCTGGGGAACGTCTCAATGCTCTATGATTCAATCACCCGCACATCCCGCTTGAGCTCGGTCACATTCTTCGAACACCGCCGCCCCACGGCATTGCTCTTCACGTCCTGATTCAGCAGTTCATCCGGGTTCAACTCGGGGCTGTTGCCAGGAAGGTAGATGATCTCCATTTCAAAACGCTCATGCGGCTGACGCCAAAGCGAGCAACGGCCTCAGCCTGAATTATACCGCCTTGTAAATACGCTTCCACGGCACGTTTGCGGATTGCTTCTTGGGCAGACGGCGGTAACGAACGGGCAGCGGAAGCAATCATGCCTTATTATACCAGACAAGCGCTAAAATATAAACTATTCTATTGTTGGATTAGTAACGTGCATGTACCGGCTATTCTGTTTTTATGAAACACGTCGTATGTCAGGTAATGCAGTCTGTGCAAATAAGCGTACAGCCCTCCACGGAATCCTCATTTTAGATTTCATCGAGTCCCTGATTCTGGATGAGTGTCCTTAACTCGTTAAGTTCCATTGCTCGATATCTCCTACAAGATGTTAACCAACCCTTCATATTACATGGTTGTCACAATATTGTATAGACCGTTGCTGACATTGTCAAGCGGTACCATCGGTAATCTATGAAGCGAAGCTAGAGGGTCGCCGGGAACGCAATATACCAGGCGCGAGTCCAGCGCGTGCGCATCTCGCACAACAGGGGACGACCGCCATCGTCCAAGTCACCATCGCTTCCCGGACAGGCACCTGATAGTGATGCTGTGGGGTGAGGAAATCCGGCAGCATGGTACACGTGGCGCAGCAGTGCGAACAGTAGAGTCGCAGCAGGGGAATCCGCTCATCCGTGCGTAGGTGGAACTCCATCCACGCCGGTAGGTGCGCATCGACTGACGCCGGCACGCCATTTCGCACCTCGCACGGCGCGCCATGCGTAGCACCTCATCCCACCACTCGCCCCGGTGAGCTTGATAGGCGCTGACGGTGGCGCCCATCCGTGCTATAATTGTCCTTTGGAACCCGGGGGTAAGGCCCACACACAGACCGGGGATACCGCAACACATCCGGTCTCCACGCACCTGCCTTCTCCCCCTCCTCTCAATAGCATAATCGCTTATTGTACCCGAGCGATCCTCTCTCGTCACGGTTCATGGCCAAGACTAGTGAGTAAAGCGGGGAGTAAGAGGTTGCATAGCGAAATGATCGCCAGGGCGTACGCCATGCGCAGCATGGCAAATGCTGTCATGCTGGGCGGATGGCAAACCAGGAAGAAAACAGAGCGTACGGCAACAATATTAGGCAAAGGAGAAGAAGATGTTTGACATTCCAGTTCACCAGTATAATGCCGTGATCGAACCTTATATATCATTTTTGCGGAAAAAGAAGACGGGACCCGTTGACTATCTCATGGGACTGTTTAAGACCTACGACGTAGTCATCCTGTGTGAACGCGCTCATCCGGAGACTACGCAATGGGACATGATCTACCAGCTCACCCATGACCCTCAGTTCATTCAGGATGTAGGCGTGATTTTCACAGAATACGGGGCGGTCACACTCCAACCGCGTCTTGACGAGTTGTTAACCGAGTCTAAATCAACCCAAGAACAGACTGATCAGATGCTTCTGGATATCTATCACAACCTATCGCATTGGCCATTGTGGCCTAACACTAACTTCTATAATTACCTCCAAAAAGTTTCTGCGCTTAATAAAACATTACCGACACACCGGAAAATAAGACTATTCTTCTCGGACGTCCCTTGGGATTGGGCTCATATCACCACACATCAGCAGCTTGCTGAAGCGTGTGAACAGCTGAAGGTTCGTGATCGTATTATGGCTGAGCGCATTATACAGGAACGTAACCGGCGTATTACGGCAGGTGAGCGTCACAAGTGCCTCGTAATAATGAACTTTCGTCATGCCTTTCGGCCGGTTAAGCCTATAAAAGGTTCGGTGACCGATAATGCCGGTAGCCATCTTTTCAAGGCGTTTCCGGGGAGAGTGGCCAACGTGCTCATCAATACGGTGCGCCCGGTTGCCGTCCGTTCGGACAGCGACGTAGATCTTGACCTTATACACGAGGGTAAATGGGACGCATCGTTTCAAGTGGTAGGGAATCCGGAATGTGGATTTGACTTTGCCAATTCGCCGTTCGGCGTTGATTCATTTGATCTCTATCGCTTCGAGGATCCTGTCTACTGGGCTTTGCGCTATGACGAAATGTTTACCGGATTCGTATTCTATAAGCCACTCGATGAGCATCGCTGGGGGTTTGGCATTCCGAACCTTATTGACAGGGCATTTCATGATGAACTCCACCGTAGGTACGCGGTGCCCGAGGCGGGGAGTGAACTGGCAAAACGGTACGAGCCGACGGACTTCGAGCGCGATGTGGATTGGGCAGTTGCTCGGGACATCCCGTGGGAAGTCATATCGAGCTTCACAGAGATCAAGCTGTTCGACATCCCTACCCGCTTCAAAATGGAGATTGCCCGCTGGCTCGTTGTCGGCAAGCCGTGATGTTGGGCAACTGGAACTGGAAGAGGGAGTTGTGGGGGTGTTGAAAAAATGCGTTTCCATCTTAGTGGACTTTCGCACTTTCTCACGGCTCCAGGCTTGTCCCTCTGGCCGGAGCACCTGGACGATAAGGCGCTGGCCGCCCGCCTGGCTGACGAGCCGACGGATATGCCCACAGAGCGGCGACCGCGCCATGACCCGGGGCAGTGCGGATCGCTACTCCTTTCACGGCAGAGACTTTCACTCATTACATCGCGCCGGTTTTCATCGGCGCTACCGGAAGTTGGGTTAGTAGTTCGCTGACACTGACAACCATACAAGTTATCTTGGACAGCAATGTTTCACGGGATCATTTTGATTCCGCACCACTCCAATTTCCACCAGAGGCCTGTAAGAGACTAAGTATCCTAACGACCCCCATAATAGCATATTTGCGTATACGTGGCCTAACGTATAAGTAGTTAGACCGAACAGAATAAGGGAGATTACCCCGCTGAATAGGCCAATCATTTCGCCGGAGTGTTCCTTCTTTTTTACCACTGTTATGAAGCACAGTCGGCAGACAATTAATAACACAAGCATGTAGGAGATGGCAACCGGGATCCCGGCTTCAGCAATGAGAGTCAGGTAATTATTCATGGCGCTACCGTAAGAGAGTTTGGATAGGTGCGCAGGCTTGTAGCCTTTATCCAACATCTCGCCGAATCGACCGAAGCCCACGCCCAGCCACGGATGATCATAGACCATTGCAAGTGCACTGTTCCAGATAGCTAAGCGATTATTCACCGCATTATCGGCTCCAGGCAGTGCACGCGAAACCCGAATTTGCGCCAACATCATCGTTTTGGTGACGTAAATGATGCCGCTAGCCGTTATCACCAGCAATAGGATGGTGATGCCCAGCTTCGGCATGTTGACTCGATTATAGGCAAAAAGTAGCGTTATCATGATCCCTACGGTAAATGCCATCCATGCGCCACGGCTGAAAGTGAGGATGAGCCCGTAGAGAAGAATGGAAAACAATATCCATAATGGTATCATGTATTGTTTCCGTTTCTCGACAAGAAAGATTGCAAAGCAATAGAGGGCAATAAACGCCAGCAGATTGCCGAGATGATTGGGATTGTTAAAGATAACAGATAGTCTTGGTGAACCGTGAAACCAGTAGACTTTACCAGTTTTATAGAACCGAGTGAACATGCCAGGAAAGAGGATAGCCAGTGCATAATAGATCGCAATGCCATAGAGCAGTTTAGGATACAACTCGCGCAACCTGGGAAATGAACTGCTCACAAAAGAAAAGAGGCTGAATAATGCGTAGCCGAATGCAATGTTGATAATCGATAATTGATATTCAGTTTGCGGTATGCTAATTGCCTGCACTGTCAAGCTGATGATGAAGGGAGAGGCCACAATCAGTAAGATGGCACACGGCAAATAGCGATATTGTTGGAGGAGAAACAAAGCATAGCAGAAAAATATCTCACAAACCAGCAGAGAAAGGACCAATCGGTTTGTCACCAGGGGAAATGTTGTGTCGATGTACCACATTTCGGTACTTGGCTTGATGAGAGCGTAGACAAGGGGTGAGAGGCATAGTAGGGTAATCACGATTCCAAATGCGGAACGCAACCTGCAAAATTGGGGACAAGTTACAGGTTTCACGGTACAACAATCATCTTTATCTATGCAGTATTTTCGCTTATGCATAACCTACCACCTGAATCTTTGAGTCCCGAAGTGCTACTTTCACTGACGTGTAGATAAAATCGTCAAAGCTTCCTGTTCCCAGCCTCGACGTGTGTTCACTCTTCTCACACGCGTGCGGACCGCCGACCCCTGCGGGCGGCGGTCTGTCCGGTATCGTTTCTGTATCTCACCCCAGGAGCGATACCAAATGGACTATACACCCAAGACCTGGCGTGTGGCCCTCTATCACGCCATAACCCGCCAGGCAGCGGTGTGAATGAATCTGCTCGACGCCTTGCTGACGGCATCCCAGGCGCGCCGGCCATTGAACTGATCCTCACCCCCGCCTTCAGCGACGCCATGGCGGCCGTGCGTTTCGCGCCGTGGCTCCACGAAAACTCAGCCCAAGCGGTCTCCATATCGCTTGACGCGAATGCCCAATAGCTCCTCGACCTCCTGGTGCATGCTGCGTGACGCGGATCCCGCGACAGGAGTTCCGCACCCCAACGGCGAAGGGAAAGTGCGAAAGGCCACACCCAGCAGTTCCCGGTGGATTCCAGCGCCACCGTCGTGATGCCATAGCGGCGTAACCAGTCCGCCATCTCCAGCAGATCCGGGATTGTGCAGCCAAATTGGCGACAGGCCCCCGGCGTCAAATGCGGCGGGATCGCCACCGCATGACATCGTGAGCCGACATCAATGCCCGCGGCCAAGGGATGTTTGACCGTCATCCCCTCGCTCACGGCCGGCAAGTGATACTTGCGTTTTCGAACCATAAGAGACCTTCTCGGCGACTGCTCTCAGGAGGACCGGCCCATGTAGAATCAAATAAAAGGCTTTCACATCGTCGGGAATAGGCGCCTGGAGCGACTCTCAACCATCATGGGGTAGGCTCCTGCATGGAACCGAGCTGTGTGACGGGTTCAAAGGCACCACAGTGCTTGTCGACCATGCTTACCGGTCTTCCAGAGGCATGTATACTATAGCAAGGATGATCGATCAAGCCAATGCTCAGGGAAGTTTCGAGGCGCGCTGAGGGACTGGGCGAAAGGTTCCTTCTGGCTGTGTGGACGGTGGCCTGGACCGAGCGCTCTACGACGCCCCGCGTCCGGGGGCGCCCCGCAAGCTCAATGGCGCCCCCCAAGCCTTCGTCATCGCGCTCGCCTGTATCGCGACCTGCCAGAGGGCCGAGAGCGCTGGACGATGCAACTGCTGGCCGGTAAACTCATCGCACTGCAGGTCGTCGCCGCCATCTCGGACGAAACGGTCCGCGAGACGCTAAAAGACGAAACCAAGCCCTGGCGGCAGGCGAACTGGTGTTTCCCAACGATAGGCGCCGCCTTCGTCTGGCGCATGGAAGACATACTCGACCTATACGCCGAGTTCGCCGATCCGCACCGCTCGCGCGTCTGCCTGGACGAAGTGCCGGTGCAGTTAGTCAGCGAAACTCGCACGCCCCCAGCCGGTGGCCCTAGGCCAGCCGGCCCGCATCCACTCGCAAGCCGGTCGTCGTCGTATGCCGAATCAACTGCACAACCACCTCGTAGCTCAACAGCGGTTAGCCCCGCCGCCTGGAACGCATGCACCGTGGTGGTGAGGTGCTGGAACTGGGCGTCTCGGTCCGGGTGATCGCTGCTCTCCTGCACTTAGGCCGGCGCCTGCAAGCGGAAATCCAGCACTTTCAGCAACCGACCACCGTGTTCCCGCATACGGAAAAACCGTAGGCGCGAAATGCCGCCACGAGTTTCTCGCCGCTTTTACTCGTCCGGTGCAACGGCGTCATGGGGTCCCCACGTGTATTCGCTGTTAGCAGGCGCTCCATTGTGCTGTGCTTGCTGGGATTACTCTGTCTTCGAGATACACGTCGTATGACAGGTAACGCAATCCTCGCAGCCAAATATGCAGATTCCATCCGCGGAGTCCTCAGTTTGAATCTCACCCAGTCCATGATTCTGGATGATTGTCCTTAACTCGTTAAGTTCCATTGCTAGATACCTCCTACAAGATGTTAACCAACCCTTCATAATTACATGGTTGTTACAATATTATATAGACCGTTGCTGACATTGTCAAGCGGTAACATCGGCCGGGGTCTACGCAAAAGTTACGGAGAAAGTTTTGAAGGCATATCCCGAGTCTAATTTGGTGTTATCGGGGAGACGAGCGCATTCACCCGGTGGCGTCCATCGGGTCCGGGGAGGGCAGCCAGGACAACA